>Ga0210085_1000034_pt1 | contig 62063 bp, 49 predicted proteins | sample China_Galinas_PW_5_FD_184866 | JGI IMG/M metagenome (GOLD analysis project Ga0210085, IMG submission 184866) | Wetland microbial communities from San Francisco Bay, California, USA, that impact long-term carbon sequestration - China_Galinas_PWC_D1... | ecosystem: Environmental > Aquatic > Marine...
CCTGGCTCTTCAACCAGAGTGCCTCCATGCGCCGACGCACTCTCGGATGTGCATGTTCGTACCGCAACTCCTGAATTTGCTTCAAATCCTGCTCTGAAAACTCGATCCTGATCATCGCTGCAACAAGGTTCACGGCGGCTACTGGGTAGCAGCAAGTATAAATCAGATACAGAAGGTTGAAGAAGTTTTATCAGAATCTACATTAGGAACACGCAATTTATGCCTATAGGCGGTATAAACCTCCGCGGCATCGTGTACTCGCTTGGGGCTGACACAGAATAGCGCAATTTGCGCCTGACGCAGCTGCCACGCCAGCGCATCGCCATAGGTGTCGCTGGGATCCATGACCGCTTCGACCCGCCGCCCTTGCCCGAGCCCGAGCATGCGTTCGACGACCTGTGCCTTTCCTGCAGATGACGCCATTTTAACGTCACCAGCGCGCTCGGTTCGGCATCCATGATCGTGGCAACGAAGTCTTCTTTCGCCACGTCCACGGCCAGCACGACTCGATCACCTTCGACTCGCCGATCTACGTCGCTCCAGTCCACTTTCTTGAACTCTACACTCTTGTATCTACGCTTACTCATGGGGACACCTCCAATGTCTCCGTTCTTTATACTTGCAAGTTAAGCACTTGCTCTCCCAGCTATGAGGGTCCCTTTTCTCTTTTTTATAACCGACTACAGACCCACAATCTTCAAAGTCTTGGCGCCTCCAAAGGGCCACATATCCGTCCGCAGTCTGGATATCGGCGCTCATGGGAAAGCTGGAACAATTAAGGCAGGTTGCTGTGCTCTGTCGATTAGCTGAATGCAATTTGGGAGGTAAACCATGACGAAGATTTATATAAAGATCGTTCTTCTGAGCATTGCACTGGCGATCACATGCACCGTCAGCGCCGACACCATCGTACGACATTGCGATGCCGCCTTGGAAATGGAGCAAGGACTCCCAGGCGCGGGAGGCGATCGACGTGTCACAATTGAACGCTTCTCCGCAGGCGGTAGCTGTGGCAGAAGCGTGCCAAATAGGTGCCGCGAACGTGCTCACGATAAGGCACATCGCTGCATGAAAGCCCATTTCCGAAAGAAGAGCGCTCAACCGCCGGAATGTCGTGACAAGGCAATTCAGGGCTACGGGCTAAACGACCTGACCCAAAAGGTGGGGATACAGGCGTGTGAGCGCTATTGAACCGCTTGTCGGACAGCGGAATGCGTGTCTAGCAAGACCCATATCAAGCTTTACGCGGTCACAACGGGCGATCGAAAGTGTCCGAAACGAGTCGTCCTTTATGATGGTAGTTTTGACTGCAAAAAATTCTAAGCAGGCAACGTGGTCAGCCCGCGTAGCCCGTAGGGCGGGAGCATCCCGCCGCCTCCCAGTGGCGGGATGCGCTACCGGCTTGTTTCCCTGTTCAGCAATAAAAGAGGTCACCATTTAGCTGACCACATTCCCACAGCAACAAGGCATTGAGCTGCTGGCGCACCTTGCGCTCCTGGCACTTCATGTCGTCTGGGATGGGGTGATCTCGATCCAGCGGACGGAGCTCGGATTCATCCGTTTCCTTCAGATGGTACCCGTTGTCGGGTAGACGTTCAGGCAGAGCCGGCTACCAGCCCCTACCCTCCTCCACTCGTGGCTAACGATCATGGAAGACGGGGCGAACGTACTTCGTGAATTTCATCGTAAGCTCCTCTGTTTCCCGGCGCTCTCATCAGATCCCATCGATCGCCTCACGCAGGGTTTTGACCCGCAGGATATCCAGCCCATCGACGCCCTGCTTGGGGACGTTGGCGGTGGGGGCGATGATGCGGCGCATCCCGTGCTTGGACGCCTCGCGCAAGCGGTCCGGGCCGTTGGGGACCGGACGTATCTCTCCGGACAGACCCACCTCACCGAAGACTGCAAGGTCCGCAGCCAGGGGTCGGTCACGATAGCTGGAGAGGGCCGCCAGCAGTACCGCCAGGTCGGCGGCCGTCTCCGTGATGCGCACGCCCCCTACCACATTGACGAACACGTCCTGATTGAACATGCCGACCCCGCCGTGACGGTGCAGAACCGCCAACAGCATGGAAAGGCGGTTCTGGTCTAATCCAAGCGCAACCCTGCGGGGATTCGCCAGCGGGCTCTCGTCCACCAGGGCCTGCACCTCGACCAGCAAGGGCCTGGTGCCCTCTCGGGTCACCATCGCCAGGCTGCCCGTAACCGACTCGGCGCGGCCGGACAGGAAGATGGCCGAAGGATTCGGCACCTCGCGTAGCCCCCGGTCCGTCATGGCGAATACACCAAGCTCGTTGACCGCGCCGAAACGGTTCTTGATCGAGCGGATCAGGCGAAAGGGACCGTCGGCATCCCCCTCGAAATAGAGCACAGTGTCGACCATGTGCTCCAGCACTCGCGGACCGGCCAAGGCTCCCTCCTTGGTCACGTGCCCCACAAGAAAGACCGATGTATCGGTCTGCTTGGCGAAGCGCACCAGTTGGGCCGCCGTTTCCCGCACCTGGGACACGGAGCCCGGCGCAGACGACAGCAGCTCCGTGTACAGGGTCTGGATGGAGTCCACGACCATGACCCGCGGCCGCTCGACTGCAGCGCTGGCCAGCACGCGCTCGACGCAGGTCTCGGGCAGCAGGTGCATCCCGTCGCCGTCGAGCCCCAGCCGCCGCGCCCGCAGGCTCACCTGCTGGGGCGATTCCTCGCCGGAGACGTACAGCACGGGATGCGCTTTGTCGAGAGCTGCGCAGGCCTGGAGCAACAGGGTGGACTTGCCGATCCCGGGATCACCCCCGATGAGGACCACGGAGCCTTGGACGAGCCCGCCACCGAGCACCCGGTCCAGCTCGCCGATTCCGCTCGCGGAGCGGGCACGCTCCTCCGGAATCACGCTGGCGAGCGGGACCACCCGAGCCCCATCGTCGGTGGCACCGGCATAGCCGTCTCGGCGGGCGCCCGGCGGCAGGTCCGGGACCTCCTCGATCGAGTTCCATGCCCCGCAGTCCGGGCACTGACCGCTCCACTTGGGCAGGCCGGCGCCACAAGCGTTGCAGACGTAGGCGCTACGGGTCTTGTCGGCTCGCTTGGCCAATTTATCCCGACCCCGCAGCTTCAGGCGAGGGCGTAGCGCAGGCGGTGGGGTCCAGCGCGCTGTGCGCTGCTTTGGGCGCTTGCGGGTTTCATGGACGTCAGGGGGCCTTCGCGGACTTGGCTCGAGATCGATGCTCCATCCGCACCCGGGCGGTGACCTGGCACAGGAGCTCGTAGGAGATGGTGCCCGCTCGCTCGGCGATCTCCTCCACCGGCAGGTCCTCTCCCCACAAGGTGACGGAATCGCCCACCGCCGCGCCCGGTACACCCCGAAGATCGATATTGATCATGTCCATGGACACGCGTCCGACCAAGGGCGCTCGCCGTCCAGCGATGAGCACCGGTGTGCCGGCGGTCGCGTGACGCGGATAGCCGTCTCCGTAGCCGACGGCGGCCACCCCTACGGGCATGTCCTCCGGGCAGACCCAGGTGCCCCCGTATCCGATGGCATCCCCCCGGCGCAGCGAGCGAACGGCGATCAGCCGCGTCTGAAGCGTCATGACAGGCCACAGTCCGAGATCGGCTGCGGTCGACCCTATCAGCGGCGATGCCCCGTACAGCATGATGCCGGGGCGTACCCAGTCGGTTCTCGACTCGGGAAAGGCCAGGATGCCCGCCGAGTTGCCGATGCTCAGCAGGCATCTGCCGAAAGGGCCGAGCGCCCGCAGCCGATCGCACTGCTGCCGGGTGAGTGGGTCCTCGGTGTCATCGGCATTGGCGAGATGCGTCATCAGCCCGGGCGACCCGAAAACCTTCGAATTTGCGTGCAACCGCTCAAGCATCGGCCTCACTTCATCGGGGTCGAAGCCGAGCCGATGCATGCCGGTGTCCACCTTGAGCCAGAGCGGCAGGGGATCGCCCGTGCTCGCGCTCTCCAGCAGGGCCAACTGCCCGGGCCGATGCAGAGCCAGCTCGAGCCGATGCTCGTGCGCGGCCGCGAGCTCCTGCGCGTCGAGGATTCCCTCCAGGACCAAAATGGGCCGGGTAATCCCGCCCTCGCGCAAGCGCACCCCCTCCTCGACCCTGGCCACGGCAAAGCCGTCCGCATCCTCGAGCGCCGCTGCCACCTGTGCCATCCCGTGTCCATAGCCGTTCGACTTGATGACCGCCCAGATGCGGCTGGCGGGGGCACGGCGGTGGACGACGGCGAGATTATGCCGCAGGGCCGAGTGATCGATGATCGCCCGCGGATAGATTTGCATGGGGTTTTGTCCAGGAAACGGCGTCCGAGCCCTTCCGTCGTATTCACGATGGTCGTTGCGGCGCGCAGGGAGGGCTATTTCTCCAGGAGGCGGGGAATGAGCTGGGCGAAGTTACAGGGGCGCGTTCGGTGATCGAGCTGGGGCCGCAGGATCTTTTCCCAGGCGGTCCGACAGGCGCCGCTGGAGCCCGGGAGGCAAAAGAGGAAGGTGCCGTTCGCCAATCCGGCCAGGGCGCGGGACTGGACCGTCGAGGGGCCGATCTCATCGAAGGAGATGGCGCGAAAGAGCTCGCCGAAGCCCTCGATCGGCTTGTCCAGCAGGGGGATGATCGCCTCCGGCGTACTGTCCCGTCCCGTGAGACCCGTGCCGCCCGTGCTCAGGACGACCTGCACCTCAGGGTCGGCGATCCACCGCGAAAAGAGGGCACGCAGCCGGTAGATGTCGTCCGGGACGATCTCCTTCGCGATCACCTCGTGGCCCGCGACCTCGGCCATTTCCCGGAGCAGCGCGCCGGACTTGTCGTCGGCCTCGCTACGGCTGTCCGATACGGTGAGGACCGCGATCCGCAGTGGGATGAAGCCGCTGTCCTTGAAGTGCTCGCTCATAGCGCATCAACTCCACTTGGGAATCAGGACAAGTCCCCAGATCATCGCGGCGAATGCGATGCTGAGAAAGACGGCGGCGGAGGCGATGTCCTTCGCCCGGCCCGAGAGCTCATGGCGCTCCAGGCCGACCCGGTCCACGTTGGCCTCGATGGCGGAGTTGAGCAGCTCCACGATGGGCACCATCAGTAGGCTGCCGGCCAACATGGCACGCTCGATGGGGCTCCCTCCGAGCCACAGGCCGAGAGGCAGGAGGACCACGAGCGCCCACACCTCCTGGCGGAATGCCTCCTCCAGCTCGTAGCAGGCCTTGAAGCCTTGTATGGAGAAGCCGAAAGCGCCGACGATGCGGCGCCAGCCCCTGGCATTCTGATTAGCCATCGTCCGCCGGTGCCTCCCAGGCCAGGTCGAGGTGCCGGGCGGCGTGCACCTCGTCCAGACGGCGCACGGGCATCCGGTGCGGGGCATCCCTGACCAGGTCGGGGTGCTCCCGTGCCTCCTTGCGGATCTGGATCATGGCATCCACGAAACCATCCAGCTCCTCCCGAGTCTCGCTCTCGGTGGGCTCGATGAGCAGGCACTCGGGGACCAGCTGTGGAAAGTAGGTGGTGGGGGCGTGGAAGCCGTAGTCCAGCAGGCGCTTGGCGAAGTCCATGGTGCTCACCCCCAGCTCCCTGGCCTCCCGGCGCAGAGTGATGATGAGCTCGTGGCCGGCCCGACGGTTCGGGTAGGCGGCCTCGAACCCGGCATCGGTCAAGCACTCGAGCAGATAGTTGGCGTTGAGGGTGGCGTGATCGCCCACTCGCCGCATGCCCTCGGCCCCCAGCATCCGCGCGTAGATGTAGGCCCGCAACAGGACGCCCATGTTGCCGCCGAAGGCGGTGAGCCGCCCGATGCTGTCGGGTCGCGCCACCTCGTCGAGCCACAGGTAGTCAGTGCCGTCGTAGTCCACCAGGGGCACCGGCAGGTAGGGCTCCAGGCGCTCGGACACCCCCACCGGACCCGCACCCGGGCCGCCGCCCCCGTGGGGCGTAGCGAAGGTCTTATGCAGGTTGATGTGGATGACGTCGAAGCCCATGTCGCCGGGGCGGACCTTGCCGAGGATGGCGTTCAGGTTCGCACCGTCGTAGTAGAGCAGGCCGCCGGCATCATGGACGGAAGCGGCGATCTCCCGGATGTTGCGGTCGAACACGCCCAGGGTGCTCGGATTGGTGAGCATGATGCCGGCGGTCTGCGGACCCAGGGCCGCGGTCAGAGCGGCGATGTCCACGTCGCCCTCCGGCCCCGTCGGGATCTCCCGTACCCGGAAGCCGCACATGACCGCCGAGGCGGGGTTGGTGCCGTGGGCCGCGTCCGGCACCAGGATCTCGGTGCGTGCCTCGTCGCCACGGGCCTGATGATAGGCGCGGATCATGGCCACGCCGGCGAGCTCGCCCTGGGCGCCGGCGGCCGGAGCCAGGGAGACCGCGTGCATCCCGGTTACCGCCGCAAGCATCCCCTGCAGCTCGTAAAGACAGGCCATGATTCCCTGGCTGTGGCCGTCGGGAGCCAGAGGATGACGCGACAGGAGCCCCGGCAGTGACGCCAGGCTGTTGCAGGCCCTGGGGTTGTACTTCATGGTACAGGAGCCCAGGGGGTAGAAGTGGGTGTCGATGGAGAAGTTCTTCTGCGAAAGCCGGGTGTAGTGGCGGACGGCCTGGAGCTCGGAGACCTCCGGCAGATTCGGACGTTGCTTGCGGCGCAGGTGCACCGGCAGGTCCGGGACCGCGGCCGGCTCCAGCGGGGCCTGGGCGCCGGCCCGACGCCCGGGGCGCGACTGGTCGTGGATGAGCATGGGCTGTCAGGCAGCGAGGTGTAGGATAGAAAATGCCGTAACCGGCATTACCGGCCGCAGCCGGGCGGGGCCGGAGCCGCCGCCCGCAGGGAACGAGCTCAGCCAAGAGCTGCCAGGGCGGGATCGTAGTCGGGCTCCTGGGTGATCTCGGGGACCAGCTGCGTATAGACGACCTTGTCATTCGCATCCAGCACCACGACCGCGCGTGCAGTAATCCCCGCCAGCGGCCCATCCTCGATCAGGACCCCGTAGTCCTTGGCGAAGTTCTTCGACCGCATCATGGAGAGGTTCACCACGTTCCCGATCCCCTCGGCCTCGCAGAAACGACCGGAAGCGAAGGGCAGATCTGCGGAGATCACGAGGGCGACGGCATCGGCCTTGCCGGCCATGGCCTCGTTGAACTTTTTGGTGGAGGTAGCGCACACAGGGGTGTCCAGGCTGGGGACGATATTGAGCAGTTTCTTCTTTCCGGCATAAGTGGCGAGTGTCGCGTCGCTCAGGTCGCCGGCTACCAGCTTGAAGTCGGGGGCGGTCGAGCCTACGGCCGGCAGATCGCCGGAGAGCTTTACAGGGTTGCCTTCGAGGGCGGTTTGAGCCATGGGAGTCTCCTGTTCTGTCTGGTTGGTTGTGCTCGGAACAGCCGAGCCTGGGGTCGCTCAAATGTTCGGCTCGACCGGGTGGCGGGCTTGGGTGCGGGTGGCGACGGCCCGCGCAAGCTCCTCGGCGTAGGCCGCCAGATCCTCATGGATGCGCATCTCGGTGGCACACACCAGGAGCGCCGGATCCAGCTCGGGGTAAGCCCGCCCCAGGTCGAAGCCGCCGAGGATATTGTGTGCTGCAAGAGAGCGTAGCAGATCTGCGGCGGGTGCGGGAAGCTTCAGCGCCCTCTCGTGGAAGACGGACCGGTCGAACAGGGGCTCGACCCCCGGAATCTCGCATAGCATGTCGGTGAGTCTTGCGGTATTCGCATGGCACGCGCATGCCACACGCTCCAGACCCTCGGCGCCGAGCAGGGCCAGGTGGATGGTCGCTGCCGTCACCATCAGCCCCTGGTTGGTGCAGATGTTCGAGGTCGCCCGCGAGCGGCGGATGTGCTGCTCGCGGGCCTGCAGGGTCAGGGTGAAGCCCGGCTTGCCGTCCAGGTCCCGGGTGCGCCCGGCAATGCGCCCGGGCAGCTGGCGCATCAGTGCCTGTTTGCAGCAGAGGAAGCCCGCATAGGGCCCGCCGGAGGCCAGGGGCATCCCCAGGGGTTGGGCCTCGCCGCAGGCGATATCGGCACCGTCCGTGCCCCAGTGACCCGGCGGCGACAAGAGGGCCAGTGCGATCGGGTTGACCACGCCGATCACCAGGGCATCGTGCACGTGAGCCCAGTCGGTGAGGGCGTCCACCTCTTCCAGGACCCCGAAGAAGTTGGGCTGATTGACGATCAGGGCCGCAAATCCTCCCTCCCCGAAGGCATCCAGTTGCTCGATAGCCGTGTGGCCGCCGCTCCGGTCGAAGGGGACCTCCACCAGCTCGATACCCTGGGGACCGACGATGGTCTGAAGGGTGCGGCGGTAGGCCGGATGCAGCGCCCGGGGAGTCAGGACACGGCGAGACTTGCACTTGCGGTTGTAGCGCACAGCCATGAGCACCGCCTCCGCCAGGGCCGAGGCGCCGTCGTAGAGGGAGGCGTTGGAGACGTCCAGGCCGGTGAGGGCCGTCATCATCGACTGGAATTCGTAGAGCACCTGGAGGGTGCCCTGGCTCGCCTCCGCCTGATAGGGTGTGTAGGCGCTGTAGAACTCGCCCCGTCCGACGATCTGCCAGACCGCCGCGGGGATGTGGTGCTCGTAGGCACCGGCCCCGATGAAGCAGAGTAGCCGGTCATCGAGCCGGCTGCGCTGGTGCATCAAGCGGCCGATCTCCATCTCGGAGAGGGCCGGCGGCATGTCCGGAAGGTCGCCTACCCGGAGCTCGGGAGGGATCTCGTCGAAGAGGTCGTCGATTCGCTCGACCCCGATGGCCGCCAGCATGGCAGCCAGGTCTTCTTGCGTGTGCGGGATGAAGGGCATGGAATCTGCGGATACGGGTCCGATCAGCCCTCCTCTGCCACCAGGGCTTCGTAAGCCGCCGCGTCCAGCAGGCCGTTCAGCTGCGAGCCGTCGGACACCCGCAGCTTGAAGATCCAACCCTCCCCGTAGGGATCGTCGTTGATGGACTCCGGGGCGTCGTCCAGGGCGACATTGGTCTCCGTTACCTCGCCGTCGACCGGGCTGTAGATGTCGGATGCCGCCTTGACCGACTCGACGACGGCACAGGCCTCCGCCGCCTCGACCTTGCGCCCGACCTCAGGCAGCTCGATGTATACCAGATCGCCCAAGGCATCCTGGGCGTGGTCCGTGATTCCCACCGTCACCGTACCGTCGCTGTTGTCCCTTACCCACTCATGCTCTTCGGAGTATTTGAGGTCTGCCGGTGTGTTGCTCATGATCCGTTCCCCGTACTTCGTAGTTGGATACGCGATCTTAGGCGATCGGCAGGAGAGAAGATACCCGATCGCCTGCTACAGCTGAATCTCGTGATGGTGCAGGGGATAGCCCCGATCCCGGTAATAGGCGTAGCGCTTTCTGCCCGCCTCGCGCGTCCCCGGGTCCAGGTCGATGAGCTCACACAGGCGCTCGAAGCCGCCGAAGAAGGGCGGAACCTCCGGGGACAGGTTGATCAACACCTGGCTCTCTTCCCCCGGGTCCCCGTCGTGACCGATGAGAATCGGTGTCAGCTCGCGATCGGCATCCCCCGCGAGCCCGTGGGGCAGAAAGCTCTGCTGCTTGAAGGTCCAGAGCAGGCGGTCGAGGTGCCGTGCATGCTCTCTGTCCGGTGCCTGGATGTAAACGCGGTGTCCGGCCCCGTAAATACGCTCGACCAGGCGGCAGGCGAGGACGAAGCGGTCGCCGCCGCTGTGCTCCTTCAGGGTATAGAAGTCGACTCGGGTCAACGGAGCTGTCCGCTGCGCCCGAGCAGCAGCTCGGTCAGCAGGGACACGGGTCGGCCTGTGGCGCCTTTCTCTTTGCCGCTGAGCCAGGCGATCCCGGCGATATCCAGGTGCGCCCAGGGGTATTTCTTCGTGTAGCGCGACAGGAAGCAGGCGGCTGTGATGGCCCCGCCCCAGCGGCTTCCGATATTTGCCATGTCCGCGAAATTGCTGTCGAGCTCCTCCTGGTAGTCATCCCAGAGGGGCATGCGCCAGGCGCGGTCGCCGGCCGCCTCGCCGGCAGCGAGGATCTCGGCGGCAAGGGCCTCGTCCTGGGTGAAGAGCCCACAGGGATGCTTGCCCAGCGCAACGACGCAGGCGCCGGTCAGAGTCGCCATGTCGATCACTACGGCGGGGTCGTAGCGCTCGCAGTAGCTGAGGGCATCACACAGGATCAGCCGCCCTTCTGCATCGGTGTTCAGTATCTCGATGGTCTGACCGGACATACTGGTAACGATGTCGCCCGGCTTGTTGGCAGCGCCGTCGGGCAGGTTCTCGGACGAGGGGACCACACCGATCAGGTTGATCGGCAGCCCCAGCTCCAGGGCGGCCTTCATGGCGCCGAAGACGCTCGCCGCGCCGCACATGTCGAACTTCATCTCGTCCATCTCCGCTGCCGGCTTGATCGAGATGCCGCCGGCATCGAAGGTGAGGCCCTTGCCGACCAGTACCAGGGGCTTGTCGCCTTTCTTGCCGCCGCGGTACTCCATCAGGATGAGCTTGGCGGGCTGGCGGCTGCCGCGGGAGACCGACAGGAGGGCACCCATACCGAGCTCTTCCATGTCCGCCTCTTCGAGGATCTTCACCTGGAGCCCCACATGATCCCTGCCGAGGGCCACGGCAGTGTCGGCCAGGTAGCCGGGCGTACAGAGGTTGCCGGGGAGGTTGCTCAGGTCCTTTGCCAGGGCGACCCCACCGGCGATGGCCGCACCCTGGCTGGCCGCCCGTTGTGCGTCCTTGGTGTCCTCTTTGTTTGCCACCCAGAGATCGAGGCGCTCAAGAGGAGACTCGGGGCGTTTTTTCTCGCTTTTGGTCTGATCGTAGCGGTAGACCTTCTCTGCACAGGTGGTCACGGCATCGCGTACACGGTAGTAGAGCTCCATTCCCGCGGGCACAAGCTCGGGCAGGCTGCAGAGGGCTGACTTGGTGTCCCCCTTCTCCAGAAGGGCGAGGGCCGCGGACAATGCCTTGCGGTAGGTGCGGCGGCTCAGCTCCTCTCGCTTGCCGCAACCGACCAGGAGGACCCGCTCGCAGCCGACACCCGGCACTCGGTACAGCATCAGGGTACCGCCCGGCTCACCAGTCAGGTCGCCCTTGCGCAGGATCTGGCTCAGGTGTTCCCCGCTGGCCTCGTCGATTATACGGGCGGGCTCCGAGAGCTCGCGTTTCTCGAATACCCCGAGGATCAGGCAGGGGGTCTTCTGTTTGGCCAGGTCTCCGGTCTTGATCTTGAATTCCATGGGGGCTCCGTCGGCTCAGCTCATGTTTGTCGCGCCAGATTTCCGCCAGGACCTCCGCCAAACCTCCGTCGGAATCGCGGGCGCGGTGATAAGATGCTCGCGCTGAGTCTACAAGATTCGTCCCGAGGCGGCAGCTGCAGGCCGCAGCGGGCGCCTGACACCTCTTGTCGCGGCGCGTCACGAGCCGAGCTGTGAAGATACTCGATCGCTATCTGGCCGGTGCCGTCATCGGGGGCACGCTCCTGACCCTGGCCGTCTTGCTGCCCCTCATGGGCTTTTTCCTGCTTGCCGACCAGATGGACGACGTGGGGGAGAACGGCTATCGGTTCTCGGATGCCTTGCTCTTCGTGGCCCTGACCCTTCCCCGCTATGCCTATCAGGCCTTCCCCATCGCCACGCTGATCGGTGCCCTCGTGGGCCTGGGCTCCCTGGCGAGTCACTCGGAGCTGGTGGCCATGCGGGCGGCGGGCCTGTCGATCGGGCGCATCGTCTACGGGGCGCTCAAAGGGGGGGCGCTGCTGGCGCTGGTGGCCGCAGCGGTCGGTGAGGGGGTGGCACCGGCCGCCGAGCAGAAGGCGCTGCAATGGCGCTCGGAGGCCGAATCCGGTCAGGTCACCCTAAAGACCGAGTACGGTTTCTGGGCGCGGGACGGCAGCTCCTATATCAACATCCTGGATATCCTCTCGGGCGCCCATCTGCGCGACATCTACATCTACGAGCTAGACGACAAACTGCGCCTGCGCCGAGCGACACGCGCCGAGAACGCTCGCTATCGCAAGGGAGGCTGGGTGCTGGAGGGGATCTCCAGCAGCTCGATCAGCGAGGATCGCGTCGAGGTCGATCACCTGGAGCGTGCCCGCTGGAGCTCCCTGCTGAATCCAAGATTGCTGAAGATCGTCGTCGTGGAGCCCCAGGTGCTGGCGGTCTGGGATCTGCTGCGGTACCTGCGGTACATGGTGGCAAACAATCAGGACGCCCGCCCCTACGAGGTGGCCTTCTGGGGCAAGGTGATCCACCCGCTGCTGATCCTCGCCATGATCTTCGTCTCCATTCCCATCCTGCTGGGATCGACGCGTACGAGCGGCCTGGGACCGCGGATATTCCTGGGCATACTCGTGGGCATCCTCTTCTACCTGATCAGCCGCACCTTTTCCTATTTTGCGCTCCTCTACGACATGAGCCCTCTGGTGGCGACCCTGATCCCGCCGGTGCTTTTCCTCGGCGGGGCCTTTTGGGTGTTGAGGCGTGTGGGGTAACGGGAGCACCAACTCGCCCCATGATCGTTAGCGACATGCCCGTTATCGCCAGCCGCTTTCGGCCTCATCCATTACTTGGGAATCGCCACCTCCAGACCCTCTGGCAGCAGGTGATACGCCCGTCCCCGGCGTTGGACCTGGATCGGGAGCGGCTCGAGCTGCCGGACGGCGACTTCCTGGATCTCTGCTGGAGCCGGCCGAAGGAGGGCCCGATCGTCGTGCTGCTGCACGGGCTGAACGGAGGTCTCCGTTCCGCTTACTCCGGCCCCATGATCCGGGCCTTCGTTGCAGCCGGCTTCCGGGTGCTGTTCCTGCACTTTCGGGGCTGCTCCGGGGAGCCCAATCGGCTCCCCCGCAGCTATCACTCGGGCGAGACCGGAGATCTTTCCCGAGTGCTCGACATGCTCGAGCAGCGGTTTCCAGGAACCCCGAGGGTGGCCCTGGGCGTATCTCTAGGCGGCAATGTCCTCCTGAAGTACCTGGGCGAGCGGGGAGCCGATGCGGGTCTCGCGGCTGCGGCCGCGGTCTCCGTGCCCTTCACGCTGGTCGATGCCGCCGAGACCTTGCAGAAGGGCTTCGCCCGACTCTATCAGGCCTACCTGTTGCACGGGCTGGTCCGGTCCACGCGCAGGAAGTTCCCACGGCTGGCGCCGCCGTTTCCTCTCCCCGATCTGCGTAGCTTGCGGACGATTTGGGATTTCGACGATCGAATCACCGCCCCCCTCCACGGTTTCGTTGGGGCGGAGGACTACTATACGCGCTCCAGCAGCCGTCAGTTCCTGTCCGGTGTCCGCATCCCCACGCTCGTGCTCCATGCTCTGGATGATCCCTTCATGACGCGCGCAGGAATTCCGCACGCCGGCGAGCTGGCCGAGAGTCTGGAGCTCGAGCTCTCCGAGCGAGGGGGGCACGCAGGCTTCGACGCTGCCGGCCCCGGCCTCCTCCCCCGCTTCTGGCCGGCGCAACGCGTTCCCGCCTATCTGCACGCTCAGATCGAGCGCAGTCGCGGTTGCCGTGCAGCAGATAGCTGCAAACCAAAAGATTCCGCCTCCGCCCCGGCCCCTGCCAGGCGAGGCTGACACAGAGGGGCACGCTCATTCTCTGCGCACCTTCGTTATTCAGAAAGCAGCGACTTCCGCTCCCGGGCCGAGGCTCCGGCACCGATCACTTGTCCAGGCGCTCCGCCAACTTCTCCGCCTGCTGGGCCAGTGCATCCCAAAGGCCCATGAGGCCGGATTTCTCGATCTCTTCCACACGCCAGTTGTCCAGGTTCTTCAGCCTGAGCTCGTCGAGCCGGACGGTCAGCCTGTCCTGCTCCTTTTCGAGCTCTTCCAAACGCGTCCGAACGTCCGGGGACTCGGCTCCCGCTCCAGTCCTGCCGCGCACATGCTCCAAGACCTCGTCCACATGCCGCTGGCGGGACTCGAATTCGAGAATCTGTCGCTCTGCCATTCGGTCGAGACTCGTCATCATCTTCCTCCTGCTACGTTCATGAGATCTCTGCTTAAAGTCTAGCCGGGGGAGGACAGCTCTGCGGCGGACACGGGCGAATCTCACTCCAGGAAGGGGATTCCTCCTCGGTTCCGGTTTACAATCGTGCCCATGGCAATCAGACCCATTATCCGGATGGGGCATCCGACACTGCGTCGTCCAGCCCGCCCGGTGCAGCCGGAGGAGATCGGTAACGACGCCATGCACCGGCTGCTGGAGGACATGCGTGATACCCTCCGGCATGCCGGTGGAATCGGACTTGCCGCACCGCAGATCGACGAGTCCGTGCGCCTTGCGATAATCGAGATCCCCGGCGGACCGAGCCGCTACGGCGAGCTCGAACCGATGCCCTCGACGCTGTTCATCAACCCGAGAATCGAGGTGCTCGATCCGGTCAGGGCCGGCTACTGGGAGGGCTGTCTCTCGGTGCCGGGTCTGCGCGGCTTTGTCGAGCGACCGCAGCATGTCCAGGTGACATTCCAGAATCTCCAGGGCGAAACTCTGGAGCAGGCGTTCTCGGGCTTCCAGGCAACGGTAGTCCAGCACGAGCTGGACCATCTCGAAGGCAAGCTCTTCATCGACCGGATCACTGACTCGACCAAGCTCGTCTTCGAAGACGAGTACAAGAGCTACATCGATCAGCCATCCCCGCTGGGGGATCCCCCGGCGATTTGACCCGGACGCATCCGATTACGCGTTTTTCTCCGGGATCGATCCCTGCGACAATGCGCCCTCGTGCTTGTTGGACAACCTTGCACAGAGGCCACTACCAGGGAGGACGAGGTGCGCCCGGAGGGTGTCCGATCTTCGCGCCTTTTCTCGCGCTCCCCTGCCCAGGCCTAATGAATAGGCGGGACGGGGGTAACCGGCATCATGGACGGCATCGGGGCTCGTCCCCGAGGAGCCGTCTCGATTCCGAGGATCCGATTCGCGGGTCCTCGAAGCGACATCCGGCCAAGCCGGGAACAGAGTAGCCTTTATGAGCAGAGCAACAACCAGCCCGCATGATCCCAGGGAGCAGGGAGAGACAGACGCCGGAGCAGGGGCCGGTGTGCAGTGCATCGGCGAGCACATCGTCGAGATCGTCAGCGATTCCGGCGAGGGTGCCCAGAAGGCGGGTCAGACCTTCGGCACGGTCTCTGCCCGCATGGGCAACGGGGTCTGGACCGTGGAGATCATTCCGGCAGAGATCCAGCCCCCGGCACGCTCCCCCGCCGGCGCGAGCGGAATCCGTATCCGCCTTGCCTCCCACTATGTCACCAACATGGGCGACGAGGCCGACACGGTCGTGGCCTTCAACGAGCAGGTGCTCTACTCGCGCGTCGCCAGCGGTGCCTACAAGAAGGGCACCGTCGTCCTGCTCGAGGACAAATGGCGTGAGGACCCGGTACCGGAGATCCGCGCCCAGTACGCCAAGGCGGTCATGGAGTTTCGGGAGAACGGGCTGATCGTCCACGAGCTGCCCATCGAAACTGCCTGCCGGGAGATCATGTCGAACCCGCGCCGCGGTAAGAACATGTTTGTGCTGGGCATGCTTTGCCACCTCTATTCGCGGGACATCCGGAAGGCCAAGGACGAGATCGTCACCACCTTCAAGCGCAAGCAGGCTGACGTCATCGCCCTGAACCACCAGTTGTTCGACGCGGGTCTGGCGTTCGCCGCGGAGCACCTGAAGACGCGTTACGAGATCCCGCCAAGACCGCCGGAGGAGACCGAAGGCAAGCGCTTCATCGTGACCAACGGCAACCAGGCGGTGGGTCTGGGGGTCATGGCATCGGGGATGGAGCTGGTGTCCATGTACCCCATCACCCCGGCCACCTCGGCCTCCCACTACCTTGCCGAGGTCTTCCAGGAGGTCGGCGGCTTCGTGCACCAAGCCGAGGACGAGATCGCCGCCGTCGGCTTCGCCATCGGGTCTTCCTTCGCCGGAAAGACCGCCTGCACCATCACCTCCGGCCCGGGGCTGGCGTTGAAGACCGAGATGCTGGCCCTGGCGGTCATGGCGGAGGTCCCGCTGGTGCTGGTGGTGGTGCAGCGCGGCGGGCCGTCCACGGGCCTGCCCACCAAGGTCGAGCAGGGAGACCTGCTGGCCTGCCTGTACGGCGAGCCCGGGGATGCGCCCAAGGTAGTCATCGCCGCCGCCACCATCCAGGAATGCCTGCACTTCGTGATCATGGCCCGGCGTCTGGCCGATGCCTTTCGCACCCCCGTGATCCTGCTGAGCGACGCCAACCTGGCCACGGGCGTGCAGCCCTACCTGCGCCCCGAGCCCTCCCCCGACTGGCTGGCACCGCCCGTTGACCAGTCCGAGTGGGACCGGTCGGTGCCGCCCTACGATTGGGACCCGGAGACGGGGCTCTCTCCCAGGCCCATCCCCGGCATGCCCGGCGGTCAGTACATCCTCACGGGTCTGGCCCATACCAACTACAGCAAGGTCGCCTACGATTCGGATTCCAACCAGCTGGGTTGCAGCATGCGCAGCCGTAAGCTGGCGGCGCTGGCCAGCACCCTCAATCCTCCTGTCGTCCACGGCGACGTGGAGGGCGACCTGCTGCTGGTGAGCTGGGGCTCCACCCTGGGTGCCATCGAGGAGGCGGTGGATCGGGCGCGTGCCCAGGGGCACAGGGTCTCGTCCCTGCACCTGCGCTTCCTCTCGCCCATGGAGCCGGGCCTGAAGGAGATCTTCGCGCGCTTCGGCAAGGTGATGACAGTAGAGATCAACTACAGCGATGATCCGGATGCACCACTGATCACCGACGAGACCCGCCGCTACGCCCAGCTCGCCTGGCTGCTGCGGGCACATACCCTGATGGACATCGACTGCTGGTCGGCGGTCTATGGTCATCCCCTGCAGCCGGGGATGATCCACAACGTGATCCTCGGGCGCTTGGCGTCCATGGGCAAGACCGTCGACGACGGAGGCAATGCCTGATGTTCGGACTCAAAGCAGACTGGTCCCTGGAGGTCTTCGAGCGCTATTTCACCATCGGTGACTATGCCGGCGGCGAGGCCCGCTGGTGCCCCGGCTGCGGCGACCACGCCGTGCTCAGCGCCGCCCAGCGCGTGCTACGCGACGAGCAGCAGAAGCCCGAGCTCTCGGTATGCGTGTCCGGCATCGGCTGCTCCAGCCGCATGCCCCACTACCTGGGCACCTACGGCTTTCACGGGCTTCACGGGCGCGCCCTGCCCCTGGCCTGCGGGGTCAAGTCCCGGCGTCCTGACCTGGACGTCTGGGTCGCCACCGGCGACGGGGATTGCTTCTCCATCGGAACGGCCCACTGGATCCACGCCCTGCGCTACAACATGAACATGACCCTGATGGTGTTCGACAACGCCATCTATGGCCTGACCAAGGCCCAGACCTCGCCCACCAGCCCGATCGGTTTCAAGACCAATACCCACCCCTTCGGCGCCATCATCAACCCGCACAATCCGCTCACCGTAACCCTCGGGGTCACCAACGTCTCCTTCGTGGCCCAGGTCGTGGACTGGAGCCCGCCCCTCCTGTACGAGACCCTCAGAGCCGCCTATCGTCACCGCGGAACCGGCTTCGTGCGCATCATCCAACGCTGCCCCGTGTATGCGGAGAAGGTCTCCAAGGAGCTGCAGGCGGACCCGTCCCGGTTTCTGCTGCTGGAGCACGAGCAGGGCGTTCGGGTCGACCCCGGGGTGCAGCACCAGTTTCCCGAGCGGTTGGAGCACGACCCGTCGAACCTGGTCCGGGCCTTCGAGCTCTGCGCCGATCAGTCGCGGATTCCCATCGGGCTCATCTATCACAATCCGGACGCACCTTGCTACGAAGACATGTCCAGCCAGGGGATCGAGATGACATCCAACGAAAGGCTGAAACGCTTCGACGCGCTCCTGGACCGGATCACCATCTGAGCCATGACGACCAAGCAAACAGCCGTTAAGGAAAGACAGACCCAGATCCCGGGGGCGGGGCCGGAGAACATCCCGACCTTGCCGACGGCGGTGAAGGACGCTAAGGCGACCCGGGAGCTGATGTTCACCCTGCGTCACTTCCATCTGGGAGCGCCGGACGCGAAGGATCGGCTCGAAGCGGCACCGGACGACGCCCTTCCTGCCCTGCTCGATCCCTTTCGGGACACCAGCAAGCTACGTTACGACTATCCCCTGTTCCTGTTTCCGCCCGGCGATGGGGACGGACACCAGGATGCGGACGACCTGGAGCAGCCCCTGGCGGAATGGCTTGCCGACAGGGTGCAGGAATTCGCGCCGGGCGGGGATTCGGTGCGAATCCTCAAGGACCACCTGCACTGGCTGGAGTATCACCTGCGCCAGACGCTCAGGGAGCGCGAGGGACCGGCACCGGCCCGCCAAGTCCTGCGCGGCGCCGGATTCGACCTGCAGCGCCACCTGGGCCTCGATCAGGCCAACCGGGAGCGCCTCCAGCAGGACCTGGACAAGCTGCAGGCGGCCGCCGGCGAGGGACAGATCATGGGCTACGGCCACTATCCGGCCCTGCACCTGCTGATCCATGCCGTGCGCTCGCGCGTCATCCCGCGTCTGGCCAGGTTTCAGGAGCAGGTGGACCGATGTGTTCGCGGCCTGCACTCCCTCCTGGACGTGGAGTGGGGCAAGTCCGACGAGTCCATCGAGCCGCGCCAGGCCCGCGACAGCGTCGGACCCGAAGGCGGACGCTTCGACCCCGCCGCCCTCTCGGCGGTGATGGACCACTCCAAGGGCACGCAGAGAATGCCGGATGCACGGCGCGCGCGCATCGAGCACGTCTTGGCGATCCTCGATGCCTGGCGTCCGGACCCGGTGCTGGTCCGCTTCGTCCATCTGGGCAAGGTGGTCGGGCACTGGCTGTCGGAGAGCTACGACACCAAGGACCTGACCGACCCGGACCCCTGTGCGCGGGCCACCGAGTTCTTCGACCGCGAGGCAGACAACCTCGCAAACGTCTTCGCCGCCGTACGCATCGCCCAGTTGGAGATCAACGGCATCTATGACCCGGCGATCCACGATCCCTTTTTCGACAACTTCCATTGGGAGGCATTTTCCCAGGAAGAGCTCCTGCTCGTGCCCAGCGTCATCGCCCTGGACGACGCGGACCGAGTTGCACGCGAAGGGCTTCAGTCCTTCGCGCGTCTGTTGAGCTCCGGGCGCCCGGTGCAGATCGGGATACGCATCCAGGCCCACAACAACCCGGGGGCGTCACCGGACGAGAACCCCTTCCAGGCCTACCGCACCGAGCTCGGCTACCTGGGCATCAGCCACCGTCAGGCGGTGGTGACCCAGTCCTCTGCGGCCCGGCACCGCCACCTGATGCGCTGCTTCCTCGCTGCCCTGGACGCCACCCACACCAGCCTGAGCCTGATCACCACCGGCCTGAGGCCCGAGGGTCCCCTGGTTCGTCTCAACACCTATCTGGTAGCGGGGGCCGGTATCGAGGGCCGCGCCCACCCCTTCTTCCGAATCAATCCGGCGGCCGGCGACTTCGCGGCGGCACGCATGGACTTCAGCGAAAATCCCGACGAGACCCGCGACTGGCCGGTGCACCCATTTCGCTACCGGGACGAGAACGGCGAGCTGGTCGACATCGACCTGGCCTTCACCTTCGCAGATTACTGCCTCCTCATCGAGCGCCTGCGCGATCACTTCCGCATGATCCCTCCGGGCTGCGATTCCACCGCCCTGGTGCCGGTGGCGGATTACCTGGCACTGCCGCCGCAGGAGGCAGGCAGGCTGCTTCCCTTCGTATGGGCGGTGGACGGCAACAGCCTGCTGCATCGCCTGGTGGTCTCCCGGGAGCTGATCCTGGCCTGCCGGGACCGGCTCAATTTCTGGCATGCGCTGCAGGAGATGGCCGGGGTGCGCAATCCCTATGTGGAGCAGGCGGTAGAGCTGACCCAGACAGAGGAGCGCCGGTACGCCGCCGAGGAGCGCGAGCGCCTGCTGGCGGAGCATGCCGCCGAGCTGGAGCAGGTACGACAATCCGCCGCAGCCGAGGCAATGCAGCGGCTCACGGACGTGCTTCTGGGTCTGGATCTGAGCGGCACCCCCTCCTCCCTTATTCCCACTGTGCAGCCCGGTCCGCGGCCTGTGGCGGCGGAGCCCCCCCCTTCTCCGCCGGAGGAGGCCGGGCCGGTCGAAGAGGCGAGCGAGCCCGAGCCTTCCTCGGAGCTCGAAGCACCATGGATCGATACCCCCCTCTGCGCGAGCTGCAACGACTGCACCAACCTCAATCCCCTGCTCTTCCTCTACAACGAGGACAAGCAGGCCATGCTCGGGGATCTGAGTGGCGGCACCTATGCCCAGATAGTGCAGGCGGCGGAGCTCTGCCCCGCTAAGTGCATCCACCCGGGTTGCCCATGGAACCCCGACGAGCCGGGCCTCGAGGAGCTGATCGAGCGGGCTGCGCCCTTTAACACGTAATGAACAGCTACCTGGTCGCACCAGCCATCACGACCGGTCTGGGCCTTTTCTTCGCCGTCATCCTGGCGGTGGCCTACCGTTTCCTGAGGGTGGAGGAGGACGCGCGTGTCGAGGCCGCCCTGGACCTGCTGCCCGGCTCCAACTGCGGCGCCTGTGGACAGCCGGGCTGTCAAGCCTTCGCGGAGAAGCTGGTCCTGGGCGGGCGATCTCCGAGCCAGTGCACGGTGGCGAGCATCGATGCCATCGACGCCCTGGCCGAGCTGCTCGATGTGGACCCCGGCGCACGGGAGAAACGCGTGGCCAGGCTGCATTGCGCCGGCGGCAAGGGACAAGCCTATCAGATCGCCGAATACCAGGGCTTCGAAAGCTGCAGCGCTGCGGCGGTCGTCTCCGGCGGCGGAAAGGGCTGCCCCTGGGGCTGCCTGGGACTCGGAGACTGCCGGGTTGCCTGCACCTTCGACGCCATCACCATGAATCGCAACGGCCTGCCGCTGGTGGATCCGGCCAAGTGCACCTCCTGCGGCGACTGCGTCGATGCCTGCCCGCGGGACCTGTTCGAGCTGGTGCCTTTGAGCCAGCAGCTGTTCGTCCAGTGCAAGTCCCCCCTGGCCGGCGATTTGGCCCTCGGCCTCTGCACCACCGCCTGCGATGCCTGCGGGCGTTGTGCGGCGGACGCCGCCCCCGGTCTGATCCGCATGGAAGACAACCTGCCCGTCGTGGACTACTCCCGCGGCGGCCCGGCCCGGGCACAAGCCGCCCAGCGCTGTCCTACGGGGGCGATTCGCTGGCTGACAGGGGCACAATTCAAGGACTAGCACAAATGCTCGTTGCCAACGCCGACATTGCCATGATCGGAGGGCGGCATCCCCTTGACGCCGTGTTGCCCGGAATTCCGGTGTCGGCATAGGGATGCCGACCTACAGACTCCTGATTCGAACATCCCTGTGCCAGCTTAAGATCCGAGCCTTCTTCTCATGCCCAGCTTTGCCAATAGCGCCTTGCGACTCCTGCACCGTCTTCTGGGTGCCCCCGGTCGCATAGAAGGACCCTACGCCGGGGAGCCGACGGCACTCGACGGCAACACGGCAGTAGCCGTTACCGAGGCAGCCATCGCCGAGTCCGCGGGGCTCGGGGCATCCTTTCCGGCGGACGCGGCGGACCTGGTCTGGCGTACCGAGCAGCTTCGATTGGACCGCAGCCGGCACGGCGGAGCCCTCGGCAGTCAGGCAGCGGAAGGGCCCCGGGGGGCACTGGCCACCGCGCTCGGGCTCGCCATGGGGGGCACCCGCGGGACTGTGTTCCTGTCGACCCCCGATCTGGCAGCCGCCCAAGACCTTCTGATCCTGGCTTCCGGGCGCCGCTTGCCCCTGGTGATCCACGTCGCCACCCGCGCCCTTCCAGGTCATGCCGTCGCAACGGGCAGCAGTCATGAGGTCTATCACCTGGCGGCCGACTCCGGGGCCTTCCTGCTGTTCGCCGCGAACGTCCAGGAGGCCGTGGATCTCACCCTGATCGCCCGCCGGGTCGCGGAAGAGACCTTGACGCCCGGGCTGGTGGTCATGGACGGAGATCGAACGGCGCTGGCGATGCAGGAGGTCCGCCTCCCCCCGGCAGAGCTGATCACCCGTTTTCTCGGGGCACCGGACGACTCGATCCCCGCCCCGACCGAGGTCCAACGGCTCTTGTTCGGTGACCGGCGCCGCCGGGTGCCGCGCTGGCAGGATCCGGACCATCCGGTGCTCCTGGGGTCTCTGCAGACCCCGGAGATCTGGGGCCTGGGCGCCGCCGCAGGCGGGACCTACTTCGACAGCCGGGTACGGGCCAGCCTGGAGCAGGCGGTCGCTGATCTGCGCCGGGAGACGGGCAGGCGCTGCGACCCGATCTCCAGCTACCGGACGGACGATGCCAAGCTCCTGCTCCTGGCCCAGGGTGCCGCCGTCGAGACCGCCGAGGCGGTCGCCGAGCATCTGCGCCGGACGGAGCGTCTGCGGGTCGGCGTACTGGGTCTGCGCTCCCTGCGGCCATTTCCCGCCGACGCCCTGCTGGAGCGGCTGGGATCGGCCAAGCACCTGCTGGTGCTCGAGCGCATGCAGGCACCCCTGGCCGGGGATCCCCCCCTGCTGCGGGAGGTGCGGGCTGCCATCGACGGGGATGCGGACCGTAAAAAGGAGTCAGATCCCTTTTTCAATACGCGAAGAAGACCGGGGCCCAGCGTAAAAAGCAGAAAAAGGGATCTGACCCCTTTTTACGTGCGACTGCGGTCGGTGGTCTACGGCTTGGGCGGCCTGCCGCTGCGCGGCGCGGACCTGATGCGCCTGTGCCACGAGGCGGGCGTGCTCGGGGGCTCTCGGATCTACCTGGGCCTGGAATTCGCGCCGCCGGCCAGCGACTACCCCAAGCGCCAAGTCCTGCTGGACCGCCTGCGCCGCGATTACCCGGAGGTTCAGGAGCTGGGCCTGCGCAGCCGGGATACGACCCCGGACCTGCGCCCCGCCGGCTCCTACACGCTGGCGGTTCACCGTCTTTCGGGCCAATGGGGCGAGGGGCTCGCAGCGGAATCGGCCGGATTCCTGTGCCAAATCGCCGGGGGACACCTGCGCAGCTATCCGGCACTCTTCGCCCAGCCCTTGGGATCTTACTGCGTCGACCGCTTCACCCTGAGCGAGAAAGAGCTACGCGACACGGGTGCGTCCCTGGCGGTGGACCTGGCCCTGCTGACGCTGAGTCCCGGTGCACTCCAGATCAATCCCCTCATCGGCCTGCAGCCCCACGGCGCCCTGCTGCTGCAGGGACCGGAGCAGGACGGCGTCCTCTGGCAGTCACTGACGCCGCGGCTGCAGCTGGCATTGCACGGCTCCTTCGTCACCCTCTACGCCGTCCCGCCGTCAACCTCGCCTTCCGAGGACCTGCTGTTGGGGGCGGTCTGTGGTGTCCTGCTCGACAAGGGCTGGCTGGACCTGGGGGTGCGGCGCCTGGTCGCCTCCCGGGAGGAGCAGCTCGCCAACGCGGACGATCCGAGCCGGGAGACGCGCCTGGAGCTCTTCCGGGAGGGCCTGGAGGGGGTCCGGCGGGTCGACTTCCGCAAGCTTCCGTCCGCGCAGCCCCTTGCTCGATCGGAGCCGGAGGCACCGGCCTCCGTGCGCCGTCTGGGAAAGGCGGACGACCTCTACGACAGCCTCCCTCGGTTCTGGGATCAGGTCGGCGTCCTCTTTCAGGACGGCTCCGCCTCGCAGCTCACACCGGACCCCTACATGGCCATCGGGGCCGTACCACCGCTGCTCTCCGCCTTCCGCGACCTGAGCCCCTTGCGCCAGACCTTACCGCGTCTGGATCCCGACCTCTGCACGGGCTGCGGGAGCTGCTGGAGCCAGTGTCCCGACGGCGCCTGGGGTGCCGTCGCCGCCACCTCGATCGAGGTCCTGAACGCCGGCATCCCCGTCGCGGAAGCGGGTGCCCTGCGTCCCGTGGCCGCCAAGCTCGCCGAGCGGATGGACCGGATCTGCCGAGATCGCGAGCAGACGATCTCCAGCTTCGGCGCCCTGATGGAGGATGCATTCGCGCTTCTCCAAGACAAGCTGTCCATGCCCGAAGAGCGCAAGAAGAGCACGGAGGCGGCCGTGGAGCGGCTAACGGCAACCCTGGGTAGCCTTCCAACGACGATCACTGCACCCTTCTTCGGAGACGGGGGCGGCAGCCTGCTCTTCCTCGCCCTCAACCCGAGCGAGTGCAAGGGTTGCGGCATCTGCGTGCGCTCCTGCACCGCCGGTGCCCTGCAGGCCGTCCCCCAGACCCCCGACGAGCTGGAGCTGGCCAATCGGATCTGGAAGACCTGGGAGAAGCTTCCGCAAAGCACCGAGGAGGCGATGGACATGGCCGCCTCCGATCCGGAGGTCGGCCCACTGCCGGCTGCCCTGCTCGCACGACCCATTGCCCGCGCCCTGGCCGGCGGTGACGGGGCGGAGGCGGGGTCCGGGGAACGGCTCGTCCTGCGTCTGGCCCTCGCCCTGGTCGAGTCGCGACAGGGACCGGCTCGCACCGAATACGCCCGGCAGGTCAGGGGCACCCTCGTGGAGATCACGGGGCTGATTCGCACCATCCTCGCCGATGCCCTGCCGGCGGACGACCTGGATGCCCTGGCTCAGCGCCTGGAGGGAGTGAGCACTCGGCACGCGGATCTGAGCTCCTTTCTGAACCTGGCCGAGGGGGAGGTGGCAGAGGGCGTCATCGGGAGCGCAGTGGATGCCGCCCGGTTGCGCCGGCTGGTGGGGCTGGCCCAGGGCTTGGGAGAGCTTGCCTGGCGACTGGAGGAGGGCCGGCAGGGATTCGGGCGTGCCGGTCTGGGCCTGGTGCTGGCCCCCGGTGAGGTGGCGAGCTGGGCCGGGGCCTTTCCATATAACGCCTTCCAGGTCCCGGTTACCCTGGACGCCACCGGAGACGGTGCGCGGCTGGCGGCGGGTCTGCTGGAGAGTCAGCTGCGGCAGTCGATCGAGGGCTTCGTGCTGATGCGCAGGGCGCGCCTGGAGCTGGACAAGCCCATGGATGCCGTGCGCCTCTGGTCCGACCTCGGGGCCTTGGCCTGGCGCGATCTGACCCCTACGGAGCGGGAGCGCTGCCCGCTGATGCTCCTTGTCGGCAGCAGCCGCCTGCTGGCGGGGGCCGGACTATCCCAGGTCGCCTCGCTGCTGGGTGGCGAGCTGCCCCTGAAGATTCTGGTCCTGGCGGATCTGGACCTGGGTCTCGCCAGCCACTCGACCCCAGAGCTCGCCCCGACGCCGAGCAGGGATGCGACGACGGACCTGGGTCTCCTGGCCCTGGCCAGGCGCGATGCCTATATCGCTCAGATGTCCGTCGGAGAGCCGACTCATTTCCTGGAGAGCCTGGTTGCCGGACTCGACTTCGAGGGGCCCGCGCTCTTCCACGTCCACGCCCCCAGCCCCGGGCGTCACGGTTTTCCGGCGGATGCTACCCTGGAGCGGGCGAGCCTGGCCGTGGCGACACGCACCTTTCCCCTGTTCCGCTACGACCCCCGGGCCGATGGCGTATTCGGGACTCGGATCGACCTGGGAGGCAACCCGGAGCCCCTGGCAACCTGGGCCGGACAGGCGCAGGAAGGGACGACGGCAGGCGAGGCGCTGGAAGGCAGCACGCCTGCCCACTGGGCACTGGGGGAGGCCCGTTTCCGCCACTGGCTCGAGCCCCTTCCCGAGGACGCGCCGGAGCCACTGCCCCTGGATGCCTACCTGGAGCTGCCCGACGGAAAGCGCCGTGGTCGGACCCCCTACGTATCCCGGGTGCGCCCCCCCCAGGAGCCGACTCGCTACCGGGTGGCCCCGGAGCTGATCCAGGTCTGTCGGGAGCGCCGGGACGCTTGGCGCCTGCTGCAGGAGCTCGGCGGTCTGGTGACCCCCTTCACCGAGCGCGTCCGGCACGAGGCCGAGGAGCGGGTGGCGGCCGAGCGGCGGGCCGAGCTGCAGGCACAGGCCGCTGACTACGAGCGCAAGCTCGCCGACCTGCGTGCAGAGCTGCAGCAAGAGCTCAGGGGCGACATCCGGGAACGCCTCATGACCCTGGCCGGATACCCTCGCCAAGCCGGTACGGAGCGACCGCAATGAAGAAAGGTGCGGCATGCCCCTGGGGCACGGGCGAAATTGTGTTTGCGGTTGGCGTCAGCAGGTGCGGGGCGTGCCCCGAGCAGACATGGCCTTGAAGACGAAGGCATTGGCAACGCTCTTCCGGCGCAGCTTTGCGCACGGGGTGCACCCGAACGACCACAAGGTGCTGACCGCCGGGCTGCCGGTCCAGCGCATGCCTTTCGTGGGCCGCTATGTGCTGCCCTTGAACCAGCACCTGGGGGTTCCGGCCAAACCAGTCGTGACGCCCGGCCAACGGGTGCACCGCGGACAGCGTATCGCCGAGCCCGGGGCCTTTGTGTCCACCAGCCTGCACAGCCCGGTCACCGGCTGGGTACGCGCCATCGGCCGACGCCGCGCACCCGGCGGACAGTTCAGCCAGGCCATAGAGATCGAGGCCGATCCCTACGCCACCCAGCGCCTGGACGTGGAGCACCTCCCGAACTGGCGTTCCCTGTCCCCCGACGAATTCGTCTCGGTACTTCAGGACTCGGGCATCGTGGGTCTGGGAGGCGCGGCCTTGCCCGCGCATGTCAAGTACTCCCTGCGCGAGGGCGTCGCGATCAAGTACCTGATCGCCAACGGCGCCGAGTGCGAGCCCTACCTCACCAACGACCACCGGGTGATGGTGGAGAGGACCGATGCCTTGCTGAGGGGGATCGAGATCCTCCAGACCAGGCTGGGGGCCGAGGAGACCATCATCGGGATCGAGCGCAACAAGCCCGACGCCATCGAGTCCCTGCGCCGACGCATCCGATCCGGGCAGTCGATCCGGGTCGAGCCCCTGCGGGTCAAGTACCCCCAGGGCGACTCCAAGATGATGATCAGGTCCCTGCTCGGCATCGAGGTGCCGGCCGGCCTGCACGCGGCGGACCTGGGGATCATCATGAACAACGTCAGCACCATCGCCGCCATCGCCGATTGGCTCGATACCGGGATGCCCTACATCGACCGGATGGTGACGGTGTCCGGGCCAGGAGTCGAGCGTCCGTCCAACCTGGTCGTTCCCCTGGGGACACCGGTGCGGGAGGTGCTGCGCTTCTGCGGCGGCCTGAGTCCGGACACGCGGGAGGTGATCATGGGCGGCCCCATGATGGGCACCCCCATCGCCAGCCTGGATGCCCCCGTCATCAAGAGCAGCTCCGGGATCCTGGCCTTCACGGCCGCGGAGACGGCACGTCCCAGGGAATACCCCTGCATCCGCTGCGGGCGCTGCGTGGATGCCTGCCCCTACTTCCTCAATCCCTCACGGCTGGCCAGACTGGCCAAGGCCCGGATGTACGAGGAGATGAAGCGGATCCAGGTCTCGGAGTGCGTGGAGTGCGGCTCCTGCACTTACTCCTGCCCCTCGGGGATACCCATCGTGCAGCTGATCCGCACCGCCAAGAGCAACATCCGCAGTCACAAGAGAGGTGGCAGTTGAGCCAGAAGGACCCCCGGCTGCTGGTACGCCCCGCGCCGCTGCTCAAGCAGTCCCTGACCACATCCATGGCGATGCGCGATGTGGTGCTCGCCCTGGCCCCCGCCACCCTGGCCGGGGTCTGGCTCTTCGGGCTGGGTGCGCTGTTGGTGCTGTCCGCGAGCATCGCCGGGTGCCTATTGACCGAGTGGGCCTTCTCCCCCCCTGATGAGAGGCGGGCGAAGATGCGCGACGGCAGCGGTTTCATCACGGGACTGCTCCTTGGCCTCACCCTGCCCCCGGGGCTGCCCATGTGGATGGCCTTCCTGGGCGGCGTAGTCGCCATCGGGCTGGGCAAGATCATCTGGGGTGGCCTGGGATACAACCTGTTCAACCCGGCGCTTGTGGGAAGGGCCTTCCTGCTCGGGACCTTTCCGGTGGCCATGACCAGCTGGAGCGTCCGAAGCGATGCTACGAGCTTCTTCGAGGTTCCGAGCTCCGTGCTCGCCCTGCCCTTCATGCACCCAGGCTACGATGGGGTGAGCGCAGCGACACCCCTGGGGCTGATGAAATTCCAGGACCAGTCCACGCCTTTCTGGGATCTGGTGATCGGGAATACCGGCGGCAGCATCGGCGAGACCAGCGGCCTTTTGCTGATTCTCGGCGGCGTCTTCCTGCTGGTGCGACGGGATCTGGACTGGCGGATTCCGGCGAGCATCCTCCTAGCGACCGCCGTCTTCTCGCTGGTACTCTTCCTGGTCGACGCCGAGCGCTTCCCCGGCCCGCTGTTCTCCATCTTCTCCGGTGGCCTGCTGCTCGGGGCCATCTACATGGCCACGGACCCGGTCACCTCGCCCATGACACCCTGGGGCGCCTGGATCTTCGGGATCGGCGTGGGACTGCTGGTGGTCTTGATCCGGGTCTTCGGGGGCTTCCCGGAAGGCGTCATGTACGCCATCCTGCTGATGAACGCCGCCACCCCCCTCATCGACCGCTACCTGCAGCCCCGGGTCTTCGGGAAGGGGATCAAGACCGAATGAGCGGCAAGAATCCATCTGTCCCGACGCGCGCGGAGCCGAGCTCGGCGCGGTTGGTGGCGACCCTGGGGCTGGCGGGGCTGCTCTCGGGACTCGTCATCGTCTCCGTGTACCAGACCACCCTGCCGGCAATCACCGCTTACAAGTCGAAGGTCCTGCGGGAGGCGGTTCTGCGGGTGCTTCCGGGCGCGACCCGGGTACAGCGGATGGTCTATCGGGACGGCAGGTTGATCGTCAAAGAAAAAAAAGGGAAAGGCGAGGATGCCCTGTTCGGAGGCTACGACGCCGAGGGGGGGCTCCTCGGCTACGCCATCCCCGCCGCCGGCTCCGGTTTTCAGGACATCATCCGCCTCATCTACGGCTACCTGCCCAGCGAGCACAGAGTGGTGGGGATGGAGGTCCTGGAGAGCCGCGAGACCCCGGGCCTGGGCGACAAGATCTACAAGGATGCCGCCTTCGTCGCCAACTTCCGGGACCTGTCCGTCGATCCGAAGATCGTGGCCGTCAAGAAGGGCGCCAAGTCCGCCGCCAACGAGGTCGACGCCATCACCGGCGCGACCATCTCGTCCAAGGCGGTTGTGCGGATCATCAACGAGAGCAATGCCCTGTGGCTGGAGCGTCTGTCGGGACCGGGGGCTGCGCCGCCGTTTCAGAAAGCGGGAACGATTGCACAGGACGAGGCAGAGGAAGTGAAGAAGCCATGAATCGAGAACATCAGAAATCCCTTGTCCACCTCGGAGTCCGACCAGTCAATCCATACGCCCTGCTCACGGTTGCTCAGGAAGACCACGTCAGATCCAGCTTTCGCTGATGAAGGGCACAGTCACGGAGATACAGGTTGATCAAGGTCTGATAGGGAATGCCGGTTTCTTCCGCCATCGACTTGAAATAGGCAACAGTATCACGATCCAACCGCATGGTAACAGGTTGTTTGAGGTACTTCGTAAAAGGGTTCTTGCGCCCTTTCATCTCGGAAAAGTCATAGTGCTCTTTCATCTTCGTCGCTTCCAGTATTCGAGCTCTTCGTCTTTATCCGCCTTTCTGGCCGAAATGATTCGGATGACTGACTCGCTTTCTCGAAAGTAGTGGCAGACAACAACGGTCGAGGTAAGAAGCCGAGACGGCCTTTGTCAGATCCAAGGACATGCGTAGGAGAGCAAATCGATGCATGATGTCCGAGCGGATGCCTATCAGGAATTCATCAAGGGTTTGTGGCGGGACAACCCGGTGTTCGTCCAGGTGCTGGGCATGTGCCCCATGCTGGCGGTCACCAATTCCGCCGTCAACGCCCTGGCCATGGGGGGGGCCACCTTCTTCGTGCTCGTGGCGTCCAGCTTCCTGGTTTCGTCACTCAAGCATTGGATCCCCAAACAGGTTCGCATCTCCACCTACGTCATCATCATCGCAACCTTCGTGACCGCCGCCGACTACAGCCTGGAAGCCCTACTGCCCGAGGTCCATAAGCAGCTGGGGGCCTTCCTCCCGCTGATCGTCGTCAACTGCATGATCCTGGGCCGCCAGGAGGCATTCGCCTCCAGAAATTCCGTCCCTCTGGCGGTGCTCGACGCCATCGGCATGGCGAGCGGGTTCCTGTTCGCCCTCTTCGCCCTCGGCAGCGTACGGGAGATCCTGGGAGACGGAAGCTTCTTCGGGATCGACCTCTTCGGCCCCGACTTCGAGCCCTGGGTGATCATGGTCCTGCCGCCGGGGGGCTTTCTGACCCTGGGGCTCCTGCTGCTGTTCTTCAGCTGGGTCAAGGAGCGCAAGGAGCAGCTCGCCGAGCGGCTGGCCGAGGCGGGTGGAGAGCTGTCATGAGCGACTTGGTGTGGATCTTCGTCAGCGCCCTGCTGATCAACAACTTCGTCCTCTCCTATTTCCTGGGGCTCTGCCCCTTCCTGGGGGTCTCGGGACGGTTGGAAACCTCTTTCCGCCTGGGATTGGCCACCGTCTTCGTCATGCTGATCACGGCCCTCTGCGCCTGGTTTCTCAACACCTACATCCTCATCTATGCACCCTACCTGCGCATCATCAGCTTCATTGTGGTCATCGCCAGCACGGTGCAGTTCATCGAAATGCTGATCAAGAAGCTCAGCCCGCACCTGTTCCGGGCACTGGGTATCTTTCTGCCCCTGATCACCACCAACTGTGCCATCCTGGGGCTGGCGATCTTCTCGACCAACAAGGGCTTTGGGCTGGGTCAGGGCCTGATCTACGCCTTGGGGGCGGGTCTCGGCTTCACCCTGGCCCTGGTCCTCATGGCGGGGCTGCGCGAGGAGGCCGAGCTGGCACCCGTCCCGAGGCTGATGCGCGGCACCGCCCTGAACCTCATCATCGCCGGCATTCTGTCCATGGCCTTCATGGGCTTCTCCGGCCTCTCCAGCGCCGCCTGAGTCATGTGGGGCTATGTCTGGTCCGTTCTTGCCCTGGGGGCCCTGTGCGCCGCTTGGGTCCTGTTCCAACGTTGGTTGGAGCGCGTGGACCCGCAGTGCCGCCGGATCGAGGATGGAGGAGGCTGCGGGGGCAAGTGCTCGGGCAATTGCGGGAAGACGTAGGCAAGGTCCTTTATCAGCAGCCTGCGGACAAGGACGAGGCGCGGAACGGGGCCATGCTGTCCGCCAGGCATCCTGCCCACGGCAGGCCGTCCCCGTCTTGATCTCGGTCCGATTTGCCGGAGCTCTGGCGTCGTGGCAATGGAGCTGGCTCTTGCCTTGCACCTTGGCACTCGCGGCCATCGGCTGCGTCCAGCCATTTTCGGGTACCAAGGCCCTCGACGAAGCGCTGCTCGGCCAGCGCACCTTGGTTGCAGGGGAAGGATTCGAGCACCTGACCTACCGGCGTGGAAACTGGAATCTGCCAGGTCCCGTTCACGTCTATCTCGAGGGCGACGGTCTCCCCTGGATTACCCGCACCGCGATTGCCCGCGACCCGACGCCCAGAAATCCGCTCGCTCTGCGGCTCATGACCAGAGATCCGGCACCGAGCCTCTATCTGGGGCGCCCTTGTTACCACGGACTCGCCGATTCGCCGGGATGCTCACCCTGGCTGTGGACCCATGGGCGCTACAGCGAAGAGGTGGCGCGCAGCATGGCCGCCGCCCTGCGGCGCGTCCTCGGTCGGGACAGCGACCGCGAGATCATGCTTATCGGCTACAGCGGGGGAGGGGTGTTGGCGATGCTCATCGCCGCACGCGTGGAGCAGGTTACGCGGGTAGTGACCGTCTCCGCCAACCTGGATATCGACGCCTGGACCCGTCATCATGGGTACAGCCGCCTGCGCGGCTCCCTCAACCCGGCGACACAGCCCTCACTACCGTCGCGCGTGCATCAGATCCACCTCGCAGGCGGGAGGGACGTCCGGGTGCCCCCAGACCTGTCTCGGCCGGTTGCGAATCGGCAGCCGGACGCCAATTTTCTCGTCTTTCCGGAATTCGATCACCGCTGTTGCTGGGTGCGGGATTGGCCGTCTATTCTCGCCCAGCTCGACACACCCGAGACGCGCTGACCAGGCACAGCTCCCGCGCCCCAAGCCGGTGGTGCGAAGGGATTGACTCTAGAAGTCCAGCCGTACCCCCAGACTCACGGTTTGCTCCCGGTAATTGTTCAGGCCGATCGCTGCCTCGTAGCTCGCAAAGGCCGTTCTTCCCTTCCCGAACTGTGCCCCCAGGCCCAGGCCGAGACGAAAGTAATCGGTATCAAGCTGGTCTGTTGCCAGTGCGAACGCGATGCGGTTGGGATCGTTCGCGAAGAAGCCGTTGACCTCATCGTCGCCGTTTTCGAATTCATGGGCCCACTCGAGCCAGCCTTGGGGCAGGAGAACGGCCTTGGCCGTACTGATGGACCTGGTGTAGTTGATGCCGAGGATGCTCTTGAACGAGGTCGCTTCCTGAGAGCGGATGTTCAGGTCCAGTCCCGATGCCCCGCTTTCCCGGTAGTCGTCGAGGCTGACATTCGCGTACCGCAAACGCCCATAGAGATCCAAGATACCCGCATCCTGGATCAGGTCATAACCGGCACCGAGCATGAAGGCGTATTGGGTGCCGTCGTAATCGGCCTTTGCCTTACGCGAGTCGCCGAGAAGACCGTAACTGATGTTCCGGGTCTGATCGTAGCTCCCCCAACCATAGGTCGCCGACCCCTCTAAGTAAAAGTGGTCAGTGGCATAGTAGGTCCCGTAGATCATGCCGGTCCAGGTGCTCACCCCCAGGTCCCCGCCGTTCGAATCCATATCCGCGTCGGAGTTTCCGTATCCGAGCGCGACACCCAGTACGAGCCCGTCGAGGAAACGATAATCCAGGCCGGCAGTAACCCCGAGGGTCTTGAAATCGAAACCATCCACGTTGGATGTCTGATCTCGGTTTCCCCAGTCGATGTTGCCGTTGACGAAGACGCCGAGGCGCTCGAACTGGTAGCCGTCGTCCGCGCTCGCCGCACCGCCGCTCGCCCCCTCTTCCGTGAGCAGTCGGACGAGAGAGTCGCCGTTGACGCTCTGTCCGTCGACACTGACAGTCAGGTTGCTTACCGAGAGGCCTCTTGCGCCGTGACGCAGCTCCAGCAGGCGCATCACCAGGTTGTCCATCTGAGCCCCGGCGAGCTGCAGCGCCATCTCGCGGGGAATGCTGGCTTGGTCGGGGGTCAGCGCGATAACACCCTGGACGGCTTCGTCGGGATCGGTGAAAGCGCTTCTCTGGAGGGTCTGGCATTGGGTCAGGAGGTCCTGCTCACCGGAGGTGAGGGTCCTTTCCTTGCCAATCGCATCCAGCCGAGGGCAGAGGGCATCCAGGGTCCCTGCTATCGCGCGCTCGTTGCCCGTCAACCCCTCCAAGCTGCTGAGCGGGTTGAACAGGGTGGTGAACTCGACGGATTCGCTCGTATTTTGGACCTGGGCTTTAACGACGAACGAGCCATCGCCCTTCGGCGTCAGGGTGGAGCTGGCTTGGCCGTTCGAATCGGTCACCGACTTGTCGTTGGACAGGCTCCCTTCGCCCGTCACCAGAGTCCAGATGATTGGAATCCCCGCCGCAGCCACGCCGTTCGACGTCGCCTTGACGACGAACGGCTGCAGGGGAAGACCGGGCGCTGAAACTTGCCCGTTACCCGAATCGATAGAAAGTTGGGCTTCGGATCCTGTGATGGTCACGGTGGCACTCGATGGGCTTCCCACCTGGTAACCGTTACCGGAAGCGAGAGTCGCGACGACGGTCTTGTCATCTGTCGAAGATGTCGCAATCGGCTTGACTGGGATAGGCCCTGAGATCGTCCCCCCGCCCGGAATGGAAACGCTCCCGGGAAGCGCTTGGTAATCGGTGCCGGCAACGGCCGTGCCACCGACGCTGTAGTTGACAGTGATGCCGCCGGCAGGCGCGGGCGTGGCGAGCCTGACCCTGAACTCTCCCGCATCGGATCCGTTCGACGAAGCGGTCGGATCGGTCGCTTCGATCGTGGCCGTGGGAAATCCGGCTGCGGATCCTGCAATAGTCACCGTGGCGCTCGATGGACTCCCCTCCTGGTAAGTCTCTCCAGAAGCAAGTGTTGCGACGACGCTCTTGTCGTCTACCGCAAAGGTTGCAATCGGTTTGACTGGGATCGGGGCTGAGCTCTGTCCTGAAGGAATCTGAACGGTGCCAGCCAATGCCTGGTAGTCCTTACCAGGGACGGCTGTGCCACCAACGCTGTAGTGGACGGTGATGCCACCGTCTGGTGCAGGTGTGCTGAGCTCGACCGTGAACTCTCCCGCATCGGATCCGTTCGACGAAGCGGTCGGATCGGTCGCTTCGATCGTGGCCGTGGGAAATCCGGCTGCGGATCCTGCAATGGTCACCGTGGCGCTCGATGGACTCCCCTCCTGGTAAGTCTCTCCAGAAGCAAGTGTTGCGACGACGCTCTTGTCGTCTACCGCAAAGGTTGCAATCGGTTTGACTGGGATCGGGGCTGAGCTCTGTCCTGAAGGAATCTGAACGGTGCCAGCCAATGCCTGGTAGTCCTTACCAGGGACGGCTGTGCCACCAACGCTGTAGTGGACGGTGATGCCACCGTCTGGTGCAGGTGTGCTGAGCTCGACCGTGAACTCTCCGGCATCGGATCCGTCCGACGAAGCGGTCGGATCGGTTGCCTTGATTGTGACGGTGGGAAGGGGCTGCCTTGCAACCGTAACTGAAACGTCAGCAGTAATTATGATGGGTATATCATCGCCGGGCCCAGGAAAATAAGAAACAGAGATTGTGCCTCCAATTGCCGAGCCGTTCTGAGCGTTCGTATCGACCGTAAATTCAGCAGTCTCCCCCGTGGCGGTGAATGTCGCCGCGCCACTTGTGTCTGTCCATTCGACACTCCTGATCGTGTCGGACGTGCCTGGAATGATCTCAATGCTCAGGGTGTCCCCAGGGGCAACAACCTTGACCGTGGAGGGATCAGGAGAGAAGGTCGGAGTCGCTGCAACCGAGCCGGAGAACAGCAGGAGGAACAAGATCCAAGGAACCTGAACCCCCTGACAAATCGAGAGTGAAACGGGGCGGCGAGAACCGAACCTCTTTGCCTTTGGCAACATCCTAGGACCCAAGAGCACATTTCCCACGAAGCAGCACCGTTTCGTTGCCATCATCCCCCTCCCCCGTTTCGATGCCGAATCAACAGAAGATCTGCGAAGAAAACTCTTCCTGGAACTCCCGCGTCCTCTGCGACTTCAGCTGCTTGCCCATATGTTCTATTGAGGCGACATATTGGGATATTCCAACATCTCCCGAAAAACCTAGCCCGATGTGTTATTCATGTCAAGCCCCCTGGTGTTATTTGAGTAAAGATAATTTCTGATCAATAAGTTATAAAAATGATACGCTACATGCTGGGTTGTAGTGTTTTCGCAACAGATCGCAGGACCCCCACTCCGGGTCATCAAAGACTCAGGTCGCGGGGGGCGCAGCACCACACACCACACCCACGGCCACGCTGAGTCGCAACCACCGTTCAGAACCGGCCGCCGGGGCGGCAACTGCGTAGTCGGGAATCGAAACCGGCTCCGCTCAATGCAAACACTTCATTCAACGCGTGATCACCGCCCGGTAACCGCGGAGCCCCCTGGGGAAACCATCGAAAGCAGTGGTGGCAGGAGGGAGCGCGCATAGGTTCCCCCGCTACCCGGCTTATCAACCATGGCCATAGTTGCTTACTTCGGCCATCAACGCTGGGCGACCAGCGGCTCGACGAGCTCCTCGATCCGCCGTTCGCTGTCCCGTACCAGCTTTTGACCTTCGGCTTGCTCGCTGACTGCGACGTACTGCTCAATGAGCCTCTTTCGGGCCGTGATCACAGGTGCCGGCTGGTCGAGCGTGCGTACAGCACGTCCGCGTCGTACCACTTCTTGCTTGGCCTGAGCAACCTCTGTTTCGGTCGTTCGAACCCTATGATCGCTCGCCTTTCGCGCCGATTGAATTTCGCGCAGTTGAGCTCGCGCATTTGCTTGCCCCCCCGATCGAGGTTTATGCGGGGCCGAGGTCGCGACCGCTTGGGAAAGGTACACGACCTTGTCTCGGGAAAGTCCGGCAGCCTTGCGGTACCAGTCCAGAGCCTGAACCGGATCTCGTTGCACTCCGAGCCCCTTCTCGTAGAGGTTTCCCAGCAACAGTTGGGCGCGCGCGAAGCCCTGATCGGCGGCCTTGCGATACCAGCGGGCCGCGGTTGCGTAGTCCCGTGGCCGGCCCAGCCCACGCTCGTAGATCTCGCCCACGTAGGTTTCGGCCGTCGGGTCGCCCGTCTCGGCGGCAGCCATCCAAACCTCGAGGGCCGTTTTCGGATTGGCGCGGTCGAACAGGATGTATTGTCCACCGAGGATCTCGCAGTCGGTGGCCGTCTGCTTTACGGGACGCGGCCGCGTCACCCAGGTGATGGTGCTTCCCAACCTGCGCATCTTCCCGGGGAGCAGGCAGTCCACGACCGTCAGGTCTTCCGCCTGACTGACCAAGCGCTCGATGGTCGCGGGGTTGTCCTCAGGCCCCGCGGCCTGCTGGTAGACAGACTCCCCGCCGGGTGAGGTGCAGGCGCTCAACAACATTGCCACAGCCGACACCTTGCCTGCCCGAACGACCCGCCCCGATTCTCTCATCGCCTTCATGATCATCTCCTCGTCTTGCCCACAATCCCCTGGGACTCGCGCCCTGCAGAGGGCGAGGCTTCTTGTGATCGATCCCGAATCCCTCGCTGATGTTGGCCAGGATGACCAATAAGCACTATCTCCCCAGGAAGAATAGCCACCAATCGGCCCGATATGTCGAAAAGTCGGTGCCGTCTATGCACACCCGGGCAATCTCATATCCGAACTTCCCATGCCGAGCTCTTTACGGCTTCTTTGCAACTTGGCTCGTCCCTGTTTCTTCGCTTCCGGACATCGAGTCGAGTGTGCGTACGAGGCGGAACCCGACCGTATTCAGGCGGAGCTTCGGCGGTGCTCCGTCCCGTGCCGCGGACCTCACCAGCTGCGGTGCATCGAGCCAGGAGCCTCCACGAAAGACCCGAGGTCCCGCCGCGGTTTCGTCACTGCACTCCGTTTCGGCGCCTCGGTAAACTTTCCCATACTGGGAGCATGTCCATTCGGCCAGATTGCCCAACATATCGCGCAGCCCGAAGGCGTTTGGCGGAAAGGTCCCCACCGGGGCGGCATAGGTGTAGTTATCGTCGCAATCGGCGGTATTGGCGTATCGGCAGCCGGCTTGGGAGTCGTCGCCCCAGAAACGGCTCGACGAAGTGCCGGCGCGTGCCGCGTACTCCCATTCCAGCTCCGTCGGGAGGCGATACCTGTGACCGGTCTGCGTCGACAGCCAACGGGCGTACGCCCGGGCATCGATCCAGCTCACGCAGGTCACCGGATACCGATCCGTGACCTCGTATCCCGGAGATTCCCAGGAGAGGCTCCAATCTTCCACGAGCTGCTGCCAGTCCTTGTCCGGCCTCAGGCAGGGGGAACCGCTGCCGGCTGTCGGTCTGTAGCCCGTCGCCTCGACGAATTGCCTGTAGTACCCCAAGGAGATCTCTGTCTCGCCGACGGCAATGGGGCTCGTGACCTGTAGGATATGAATCTGCTCGTCCGGGTTGCGGTCGGCCTCCTCGGGTGGGGAGCCCATCCGAAGCTCACCTGCGGGGAGCCAGACCATGATAGGCCCGGAGCCCCCGCCGATCAGGGGATCGGAGAAACGCGTTCCAGGAATGGCCATGGGCTCGGGCTTTGGCGGCTTTTCCGGCTCGAGTGGCTCTGTTTTCGGAGGCACCGGCTGCGGCGGCTCGGATGTGCTCATCTCGGGCTTGGGCATCGCAGGCTTTTCAGGCACCTGTTCCGGTGTCTTCTGCGCGATGAGCGAGAAAAGGGTGTCCCGATAATGATAGAGGCCGACTCCAGAAGCCGCCAGGACGCCTAGCGCTACCCCGATGGCGAGCCCGATGCGTGCGGCCCGCCCGTGTCGCTTTCTTGGTGTGGGCTCGCCGGGGAGCTCCGTCCTGACAGGAGCCGGCATGGCGGCTGCCGGCGGTGCGGTAACGCGGGTAGGCTCATCGGGGCCGACCGCGCGCATGACCCGCGTCGCCTCGTCGGCACCGGATTCGAGGGGCGTTTCGACCAGGCATCGCCGCCATTCCAAAACGGACTGTGGACGATCTTCCTGGTTGATCTCCAGGGCCTTGTCGAGTGCGGCCAGGATCGGAGGGGGGTAACGCCCCGCGCACTCCTCGGAGACCGGCGCCTGGCCCTCACCCCAGAGTCGCTCCGCGGCGCTCAGGGGCTTCTTGCCTGTGACCGCCTGGTAGAGCGTGGCTCCGAGGCTGTAGATGTCCGTCCAGGGTCCCTGGTCGCCGACCTCGTGGTATTGCTCCAGGGCTGCGTAGACGGGTGTGTATGCCGATAGGATGGATCTCTCGCCGCCGGCGACGACCCGGCGGGCTGCGCCGAAATCGATGAGTACCGGCGAGCCGCCGGCGCGGATCAGGATGTTTGCCGGTTTGATGTCCCGGTGCAGTACGGACGCCGCGTGGACACGCTCGAGGCCATCGAGCAGAGGATAAAAGACGGCGTCGAGCTCCTGAGCGGAGAGTCGGCCCTGCGCATCGAGGATGTCGGAGAGGGGGCGTCCTTGCTCGAGCTCCATGAACATGTAAGCCGTTCCGTTGGCTTCGCAGTATCGGCTGACGCGTACGATGTTCGGGTGGCGCTCGGGCTGCGCCAGCTCCCACAGGGTCTTGGCCTCCTGCAGGAAGCGCTCTCGCGCCCATCGAAACGTCTCCTCGGTCTGATCGGAGAGGGGCAGCACGCGGCGGTCCGCCCCTCGATAAGCGAGGTCGGGGGGCAGGAACTCCTTGATTGCGGCGGTTTCCGGCAGATAAGTATTCTGGCACTCGTATACGATCCCGAAGCTTCCCGCGCCCAGGATGCAGACGATCCGAAACTCCTCGATCATGTCCCCGATCGGCAAGGCGTGGAGCGTTTTCTCCGTTCCCATCTCTCTCTGTCTCGAACGCGCCTCGCGACCTGTCGGCTGCGCCTGAATGCTGCTCGGGTGGCGCGATCCCTGACGACACCCATCGATGCTTTGCAGCAACTTTAGCGCCGCCGCCCCTTCCTTCCAAACGGTTTGGCTGGGTCATCGTCAAGTCCGGCGAGGGGGCGCTGGAAGCACTCGGCGGGAAGGGGACATTTCTCGCCCTGCGACCTGTCGAGATAATCTTCGTCGAGTAGCATTATCATGGAGCCGTGAGCACCCACTAGAATCCTCGAGGGCACGAAATCTTTGCAGATGAGTCAACTTCTTGTGGTGCAGCATTTTTCTATCCGCTCGGGATCGGGATCGCTATCGAATTTCATGTGGGTTTTTCCGATGCCGATTCCGATAGCGATACCGAAAGCGATTTTCATGGCTCGTTGGTCTGAGGTACAGCCTCGCTAGACTGCATGGAAAGAACCTGGTCAAACCATGCCGACCGGCGATGACGATCGGACCCTGCTGGCCCCTCGGGGCACTCCCCCCCGGGGGGGGCTCGTCCCAGTCGATATCCAGTACCCCGGCCCCGACGGGAGGCCGCGCTGCGAGAGCTTCACGAGCGCCTTCGTCGTCGGCCGCGGGGAGGACTGTGCCATCCGTCTGGCTGTTCCGGAGGTCAGCCGGCACCACCTGGAAATCTTTCCGCAGGACGACTGCTGGTGGGCTCGGGACCTGGCGAGCAGCAACGGAACCCTCGTAAACGAACGGCCGATAGACAGGTTACAGCTTCTCGGCACCGTAACCCTGCAGCTCGGCCGCCAGGGCCCGTGTATGCGGCTTACCGTCCCGCCGCCCCCCGCAACCGCAACCGCCCCCGCACCCCCGGAAGGGGAGACGGCATCGCTGGAAGACATCTCCAAGCACTATTTCGGTGACAGGTCCGGACGCCAGGCTGGCGAACATACCATGTTGATTCGCAAGGCGTTCAAGGACGTCAAGCGCCGGCAATCCCGTGTCTATCGCGCGTTCATCACCGTTGCGGTCCTGATGCTCGCCGGACTGTCCGGGGTTGCGCTCTTCCAATACGCGCACCTGCAGAGAATGGCCGCTCTCGCCAACGATATCTTCTACAGCATGAAGGAGCTCGAGCTGCACATCGCCAATCTGGAGGAGGAGGTCCAGCGCGACCAGGAGGTCGCGCAGAACACACAGCTGCTCGAGGAGATCACGGAGTCCAAGCGCAAGCTCGCAAGGATGCGGGAAGACTACGAGTCCTACGCGAGAGAGCTTCAGGCGAGTCGCTTCATCGCACCCGACTCCGAGGAGCTCTTGATCCTGCACATTGCAAGGACCTTCGGCGAAACGGAAGTGGACGTGCCGAGCGGATTCATGAGCGAGGTCAAGAAATACATCAAGAAATGGCAGTCGTCCGGTCGCCTAAAGAGCGCAATTCGACGCCTGAAGGAAAACAACTACGCGCCGACCATCGTCGCTGCCCTCGCGAGTCAGGAATTGCCACCTCAGTTCATCTACGTGGCCTTGCAGGAGACGAACTTCAATCCACGCGCTATCGGTCCGAGCACCAGATACGGTTACGCCAAGGGCATGTGGCAATTCATCCCTTCCACCGGCGCCAGGTACGGTCTGAGGGTAGGTCCCTTGGAGGACAGGCGCACCTACGACCCGGCAGACGATCGGCATGACTTCAAGAAGGCGACCTACGCCGCGGCGAGATACCTCAAGGACATCTACCGAACCGATGCGCAGGCCTCGGGGCTGCTGGTGATCGCCTCCTACAACTGGGGAGAAGGCAATATCATCAAGCGGCTGCGCAGCATGCCGGAGAACCCCCGGGAGAGGAATTTCTGGGAGCTGCTGCGCCGCTACAAGATCCCTAAAGAGACCTACAACTACGTCTTCTACATCTTCTCCGCCGCGGTCATCTGCGAGAACCCACGTTTCTTCGGCTTCGACTTCGATAACCCATTGGCAAACTTCCGAACGATGGGGCCATGAACGACCGACGCCCTTCCGCCCTCCTTAATCGTTTCGGCGACGGGATCGGAGCCTCGCCACCGCGTTGGTCGCCACTCGCCCTGATGTTGGAGCGCTCCCGAGACTGTGAGGCTCGCATCAGGCAGCGCGCCCTCGCGGGCCCCCTGTTCCTGGAGCGCTTCCTGCACAAGCTTGCAAACTCCAGGGAGGAAAAGACGGTCTCTCCCGATGCGCGGGATCCTTGACTATACTCTGTTGCCATGCATTTGATCCTGACCGTCATCCGCTACCAGAGTCTCCCTCCCCGACAGGCGCTGAGCGCAAGGGTCGGCGTGGCCGGCGGGACGATCGGCCGCGGTCCCGATCGGGATCTCATGCTCGAGGATTCCGACCGCTGGGTGGGACGCGAGCACGCGGAAATCCGCTTTCGCGACGGCTCCTTTTTTCTGAGAGACACCAGCAAGAACGGGACCTTCGTCAACAAGGGCCCCGAGCCCTTGCACATGGGGCAGGAGGTCGAGCTTCACGACGGCGACGAGCTCGGTATCGGCGCCTACGAAGTTCGTGTCAGCCTCGAAGCGGAGCAGCCCCGGCCCGAGGGAGCCTTCGATCCCTTCGCGGGGGGCGAGGTCGAGCCCCTCGCGCAACCCCCCTTCGGTCACGATACCCCCGACATCCTGGATCTGGTCGGGGAGGGGCCAGGAGAGAACGAGCCGTCATTCGCCACGCCGGAACAGCAGGAGGCACCGGTACAACTCGAAGACTGGCTGATGCCGGATTCCAGCGACGAGGCGCCGCGGACGCTTGGAGAAGACCGGGAGCCTTCCCCGACCCCGACCCCGACCCCGACCCCGGCGGCGGAGCCGGACCACACCCCGGACGAGAACGCCTTCTTCAGCCCCCCCGAGGCGATCCCGGAGGACTACGATATCTGGGCGGACGAATCGCACCCCCAGCCCGAGCCGCCGGCAGCTCAAACCCCTGAGCCTGGGCCCGAGCCCGAGCCCCGAGCCGCTCCCGAATCTGCTCCACCCGCCCCGAGCGCGCCGCCGCCCGAAAGCCGGCAACCGCCTCCGGCGACCTTTGCCGAAGCGACCCGGCAGACGGCGCCGACGCCCGATGCGTCCGGTGAGTCCAAAGCGCTGGCGGCTTTCCTGGACGGGTTGGGCGCCGGCGAGCTACCGGCCGATTCCGAGGCCCGGGCACGCCTCATGCGTGCGAGCGGCCTGCTCCTGCGGACGATGACGGAGGGACTGATGCGGGTCATGATGGGCCGGGCGAGCTTCAAGAGCGAGCTGCGTCTGGAAATGACCGCGATACAATCGACGAAGAACAATCCGTTCAAGTTCTCGGTCGACCCCGAAGATGCCCTCACTCACTTGCTGTTTCGCCCGAGCCGTGGTTTCCTCCGACCCTTGGAGGCGGCCCACGAGGCATTCGATGACATCCAGTGCCACGAGATGGCGATGATGGCCGGGCTGCGTGCCGCCATGCGTGCGTTATTGGCACGCATGGATCCGGCGGAGCTGGAGAAGAGGTTTCAGGACCGTTCTCTCATCGACAGTCTGATGCCGATGGCACGCAAGGCGAAATGCTGGGACCTCTTCGCCACGACCTTTGACGAGATTTCGGCGGATGCGGCGGACGATTTCCTGCACCTGTTCAAGGACGCCTTCACGGCAGCTTACGAGGACCAGGCATCTCGCCTCCGGCGTGCAAGAGGCCCTGACCAGTCGCCGCCGAGCTCGGACTGACCCCAAACCACAGAAGAACGCGCGCGGAGGAAGCTGCAATGGATATCTCGAGGGCCCTTCTCCAAAGGTCCGTTCCGATCCTGCTCTTGTGCCTCTGCGGTGGCATACTGCAAGGCTGCGGCACCAAGCCCACACGCCTGGATGCAGATGTGATCGCCGCCGATGACGTGAACAAGGATACGGAAGGACGTGCCCTTCCCATCGTCGTGCGGATCTACGAGCTCAAGACGACCGGCAGTTTTCAGGGCGCGGATTTCTACAGCCTCTACGACAAGGAGTCCGAAACCCTGGGGGCGGATCTCCTGGCCCGCGAGGAGCTGAACCTGAGACCCGGGGAACAGCGCAAAATCGAGCGCGTCACCGCCCCGGATGCCCAATACATGGGCGTGGTGGGTGCGTTCCGCGATATCGATAAGGCCCGCTGGAAGGCGACTCACCCCCTGACTGCGGGCGAGGTCAACAAGGTCGAGGTCGAGCTCGGTCCCGACTCCGTCTCCATTCACTAGCGGCGGGCCGATCATGTCCTGGAACAGCAAGGTGCTCTGGTCGGAGGGGATGTTCCTGCAGCCCCATCACTTCCAGCAGCACGACCGCTACCTCGAGCATCTGATCGGCTCGAAATCTGCCGTCGGCACCCCCTATCCATGGGGCGTTCAGCGACTGACGGTCGATTCCGATCTGCTCGCGATGGGCAAGGTCGCCCTGGTGGAGGCCAGGGGCCTGCTTCCCGACGGGACTCCCTTCAACGTCCCGGCGGACGATCCCCCGCCGCCTGCCCTGGAGCTCGACGAGACGGTCAAAGAGCAGGTCCTCTACCTGACCCTGCCCCTGCGTCAGCCGGGATTGGTCGAGGCGGGCGGAGCGGATGCCACCGAGGCGACGCTTCGCTACCGCGGCCGTACCGAGGATGTGCGCGACAGCCATACGGGGCAACAACAGACCGAGGCCCCCGTGGAGGTCGGCACGCTCGATCTGCGCCTCCTGCTCGAGCGGGACAACCGCAACGGGCTCGCCCACACAGGGCTGGTGCGGATCCTCGAGTGCCGGGCGGACAAGCGGATCATCCTGGACGAGGCATATATCCCCCCTTGTGTGGACTTCAAGGCGAGCCCGCGGCTCGCGGGTTTCGCCAGTGAGCTGCTGGGACTGCTCCACCACCGCGGCGAGACCCTGGCCGCGCGGGTCAGCGGCTCGGGCCGGGGCGGCGTCGCCGAGTGGGCGGACTTTCTTCTGCTGCAAGTCATCAATCGGCTCGAGCCCCTGACGGCGCACCTGGATGCCATCGAGGGCCTGCATCCGGAGGAGCTCTACCGGCTCCTGTTGCCCATGGCGGGTGAGTTCTCCACCTTCACGACGAAGGACAAGCGGACACCCGAATTTCCAACCTATCGCCATGACGATTTGGCCGCGACCTTCTCGCCGGTGATGGCCGCCCTGCGCGACGCCCTGAGCCGGGTCCTGGAGGAGCGTGCCATTCCCATCCCGATTCAGGAGCGCAAGTACGGCTTCCGAGTGGCGCCATTGGGTGATCGAACCCTGCTGGCCGACGCCGCCTTCGTTCTGGCGGCACACGCGAAGGTCAACACCGAGACCCTGCGCAACCGTTTTCCGGCGCAGGTGAAGATCGGGCCGGTGGAGAAGATTCAGGAGCTCGTCAAGCTCGCCCTGCCCGGTATCGCTCTGCGTCCTCTTCCGGTTGCGCCGCGCCAAATCCCATTCCACGCCGGGTTCGTGTATTTCGAGCTCGACCGCAACAGCGAGCTGTGGGGACAGCTGGAGCGATCGGGCGGATTCTCGATGCATGTCGGCGGTGAGTATCCGGATCTGGAGCTGGAGTTCTGGGCGATTCGGGAGTGATCGAGACTCGGGAGTGATCGAAGGTGTCCACACACGACCCTTTCGCCGGTCAGGACGATAGCGACCGCACCCTCATCCGGCCCATGCCGGGGGGACGCAAGGGGGCAGGGGCACCGCCACCGCCCGCTCCGCCGAGGACGCGTGCCGAGCAGCCCCCCCCACCTCCTGCGGGGACACTGCAGATCGGCGCCAGCCTCAATCCCCTGGTGCGCTGTGCCTCGCCCTTGCTCGTCGCGGCCGGCCAGCTGCGCAACAGCAGCTACCACCCGGATCCTGCGACCCTTCGCAACCGCCTCGTCGGTGAGGTGCGTGAATTCGAGCGCTGCGCCCGGGCCCAGGGTATCCCTGATTCCGGGGTCCTGCCCGCCCGTTACGTACTCTGCTCCCTGATCGACGAGGCCGTCCTGGGGACGCCCTGGGGCAGCGAGAGCATCTGGGCCGGTCAAGGACTGCTGATCAGCTTTCACAACGAGGCATGGGGCGGGGAGAAATTCTTCCTCGCGCTCGAGCAGTTGCTGGCGTACCCCGCCGGTAACCTGCATATGCTCGAGCTCATGTACCTGTGCCTGGCGCTCGGCTTCGAGGGGCGCTATCGGGCACGCGAAGGAGGCCGCGACCAGCTCGAAGCCGTCCGTGAGCGGCTGTACCAGACCATACGCGCCCAACGGGGCGAGCCGGAGCGGGAGCTCTCACCGAACTGGCGGGGGATCGTAGAGAGGCGTGATCCCCTCATCCGCAGGGTGCCTCTCTGGGTGCTGACCGCCGTTTCCGCCGTACTCCTCCTGGCCCTCTTCACGGGCTTCAGCTTCGCGTTGCACAGGGATTCCGATCCCGTCTTCCTGTCGCTCACCAGGCTGGATGTCCCTACGGTAGAGGTGCCCCGTGCTCCGCTGGTCGCCGCAACAACGCCGCAGCCGTACTCCGCGCCGCCACGCCTTTCGCTGCGCATCCTGCTCGCGGACGAGGTCGCCGCCGGCCGGGTCGAGGTCGTCGGCGGGCCCGACAAGGGGACGGAAACGGTCCTGATCCAGGGTGACAACCTCTTTCGCTCCGGCAAGGCCACGATCAACAAGGCCCTCCTCCCGCTCCTGGACACCATCGGCGACGCGCTCGAGAAGCTGCCCGGCAAGGTGCTGGTGACTGGCCACACGGACAGTGTGCCGATCCGAACGCTGGAGTTTCCGAGCAATCAGGTGTTGTCGGCGAGGCGTGCCCGGAACGTCGCCGAGCTGTTGGAGAAGGTCACAGGTGAGCCGGACCGGTTCACCGCAAAAGGGCTGGCCGACAGCCAGCCGAGGGTCCCGAAGGATCCCACAGCCGCCGCCAACCGGCGCGTGGAGATCAGCCTGCGGTACCCCTATCAGACGGATCTGACACGATGAAGGTGTACCGGCGCATCAGGCCATGAAGAAGCTGTTCCGGTTTTTTGCCAAACCCTGGCTCCTGACCCTCCTGGGCGTAGCGGCCCTTGCGGTGCTGGTCTGGTTTCTTGGGCCCTATTGCGGATTCGCGGGCTCCTATCCCCTGGAAGACAGAAAGCCACGCTGGATCCTCATCGCCTGTCTGTTCGGCATCTGGGCCTTGGTGCGTGCCTGGAAGGTCATCGCCGCCTGGCGGCGAAACCGTCGGATGATGGATCAGATGGCAGGCGCGCCCCAGCCGCAGCCCCAGCCCCAGCCGGACGCGGCGGAGACCGCATCGGCCGAGGAGCTTGCTAACCTGAGCGGGCGCTTCGAGGAGGCCATGGCGGTGCTGAGAAAGTCGGACGTCAAGCATCGCCTCGGCGGCTTCTATGTCTATCAGCTGCCCTGGTACCTCATCATCGGTCCCCCCGGATGCGGGAAGACCACGGCGCTGGTGAGCTCGGGCCTGCGCTTTCCTCTCGCCGAGCGCTTCGGCCAGGACCCCATCCGCGGCGTCGGCGGCACACGCAACTGCGACTGGTGGTTTTCCGACGAGGCCGTGCTGCTGGACACTGCGGGCCGCTATACCACGCAGGACAGCTACGAGACGGTGGATAGCGCGGCCTGGCTGGGGTTTCTCGGTCTGCTCAAGCAGTATCGCCCCCGCCGGCCGCTCAACGGCGTCCTGGTCGCGGTCAGTATCGCCGACCTCATGCAGCAGACGGACACCGATCGGGCGCTCCAGGCCCGCGCCGTGAAGCAGAGGGTTCAGGAGCTGCATCAGCACCTCGGGATCCGCTTCCCCATGTACGTCCTCTTCATGAAGTGTGATCTGATCTCCGGCTTCATGGAGCTGTTCGGAGACCTCGGGAAGGAGGAGCGCGAGCAGGTCTGGGGTATGACCTTTCACATGGACGAGCACACGGGTGCGACCGCCGGCATCGAAGGCTTCACCCGCGAGCTGGAGCGGCTGGAAGGGCGCATCAACGAGCAGCTACTGGGTCGCCTGCAGCAGGAGCGCGACCCGCAGAAGCGCGCCCTGATGTTCGCCTTTCCGCAGCAGCTGGCCTCGCTCAAGGAAGCGGCGGACCGCTTCCTGAGGGACGTCTTTCAGCCGAGTCGGTACGAAGAGCACCCCCTGGTTCGCGGCGTCTACTTCACCAGCGGAACCCAGACCGGGGCACCCATCGACCGGGTCATGAGCGCGCTGGCCGCCAATCTCGGACTGGATCGGCAGGCCTCGTCGGTCTTCAGCGGCAGCGGCAAGAGCTTTTTCATCAACCGTCTGTTCCGCGACCTCATCTTCCGGGAGGCGGGGCTTGCCGGGACCGACCTGCGCCTGGAGCGACACCGCCGCTGGGTGCAGCTTGCGGCCTATGGTGCGGCCATCGGCATTACGGGGATCGCGGCTGCCGCCTGGCTCACCAGCTATCTGCGCAACCGGGCCTACATCGAGGAGGTCGCCTCCAAGACCCGAGCCATCGAGGCGCAGATCGCCGATCTGCAGCCCCGGACGACCGAGCCATTGCGGTTTCTTCCGCTGCTCGAGGCCATGCGGGACCTACCCGGTGGCTACGGCGACGAGGGGGCCCCGCTACTGGAGACGTTTGGGCTGTCCCAACGCAACAAGCTCGGAGAAGCGGCCCGCGACAGCTATCAGAGAACCCTGGAAAGGACCCTTCTGTCGGCCGTCATCCTGCGCTTGGAAGATCAGATCCGGGGTCTTCTGGACGAGCCCGACAAGCTCCATGAGGCCCTGCGCGTCTATCTCATGCTCTATGACGACAATCACTATGATCCGGAGACGATACGGGCCTGGGCGAACGCCTATTGGAAGCACAACTGGCCGCGGGAGATCCCCGTAGAGCTGCGCGAGGATCTGCGGCGTCATCTGCAAGCCCTTTTTGCGGAGGACCCGCCGACCTATCGGCCCCATGAGATCGATCCAGACCTGGTCGCGCGGGCGCGCGAGGTCCTCAATCGCCCCCTCCCCGCCGAGCGCGTCTTCTCCCGCCTGCAGGAAACGGGGGTGGGCGACAGGTTTCCCGACTTCATCGTCAGTCGCGCCGCGGGTCATTACGCCGACCAGGTATTCAAGCGCAAGAGCGGCAAGTCGCTCAACACGGGAATCGATGCGCTCTATACCTACGACGCCTATCACCAGGCATTCCAGCCGCAGGTCCTCGAGATCATCGCCGCCATGGAGAAGGAGCGCTGGGTCCTCGGCGGGGGGTTCTCGCTGAAGGACAAGGCGACCCTGGTCGAGGACGTCCGTGCGCTCTATCTTCGGGAGTACATCGAGCAGTGGCGGGCGTTGCTGGATGATCTGGCTCCGGTACGCAGCAGCGATCCCAGGGTGATGGCGGCGACCCTGGGCGTCCTCTCGGACAAGCGCGATTCCCCTCTTCTTCTGCTCTTTCAGGCCGTGGCGCGAGAGACGGATCTCGCACGCCGACCGGAGGAAAAGTCCGATCGTCTGGACGCGGCGGTCGACTACGTGAAGCGCGGTGCGGATCGGGTCGCCGGGTTGTGGGACGACGAGAGCTCCGCGCCTTCTCGCCCCGAGCAACCGCCGGAGCAGGAGGTCAGCGACGCCTTCTCGGACATTCGGGAATTGGTCGACACGGAGGGGGGAAAGGTCTCAGAGATGGAGGCCATTCTCGATCAGCTCGGCCCGCTCTATATCCACATGGACGATTATGCGCGGAACGTGGGGAAAGGACGGTTGGGGCTCGGTGACAGCTTGCCGTTGCAGGAGAGCAAGGAAGCCGAATCCGTCGTTCGAACCGCGCAGGCGCTGCCGGCGCCTCTGGGTGACTGGCTTTCAAACCTGGCTCGCGATAGCGCCGACATGGAATCCAATCAGGCCCAGGCCGCGCTCAATAACCTGTGGAGGGCGGAGGTCTTACCGTTCTGCTACCGGGCCACCCACGACCGCTACCCATTCCAGCCTGCCAGCAAGTCGGAAACGCCCATCAAGGACTTCGCGCAGCTGTTCGGTCCCAACGGCGACCTGGATCGATTCTTCAAGGAGAATCTTTCTTCCGCGGTCGACACGACGACCGATCCCTGGCGCTGGGTGGGTGAAGGCAAGGGGATCTCCCAGGATGCCCTGGCCCAGTTTCAGCGGGCCGCGGCCATCCGCGAGTCTTTCTTTTCCGGCGGAGGATCGGGCTTGGCGGTGGAGGTCAAGCTGACGCCAGTGGGCATGGACAGCCAGGCCAAGCAATTCGTGCTGGATCTGGAAGGGCAGGCGGTCACCTTCCGCCACGAGGCCGGTCGTTCCTGGACGCTCAAATGGCCGGTGCCGGATGGCACCGGGCGCGTGCGCATTTCGACTCTGGACATCAACGACAAGGAGTTCAGTGTCACCGAGGAGGGTCCATGGGCCTGGTTTCGGATCCTCGATCGCTCGACCATCAAGAAGAAGAACGACGAGCTGTATCGTGTCACCTTTCTGCTGAGCGGCTTGCGCACGACTTTCGACCTGGACGCCCTCAGCGTGCGCAACCCATTCGGTCTCACCGAGCTGCGCAAATTCCACTGTCCGGAAAGACTATGACTTGCGCACCGGATTCAGAGCCGGGCATCTACGGCAAGCTGCCGACCAACGGCGATTTCGTGACCCGGCGTCTGCCCGCGACCTTCGTCGGGCCCTGGGACCGGTGGCTCCAGGAGTCCATCGCGAACAGCCAGGACCAGCTGGGTGAGCGCTGGCTCGACACCTACCTCACGAGCCCCGTCTGGCGCTTCGCCCTGTCGCCGGGCACCGCCGGGCAGTCGCCCTGGGCCGGCTTGCTCATGCCGAGCGTGGACCGCGTCGGGCGCTACTTTCCGCTGACCCTTGCCTGTCCCCTTCCCGCCGCCGTGAGCCCGCTCGGTGTCCTGACGGGAGCCGAAGCCTGGTATGAAGCGGCCGAGGCTCTCCTCCTCGCCTGCCTGGAGCAGGACCTCGATCTTGCAGCCTTCGATCAACAGGTCAGGGAGCTCGGATCGCCCCCGAGCGCTTCGACGGCAAGAGGTCCCCTCCCGGGTATGTCGGGTACGCGGCGCATGCCGCTTCCCGGCGATCTCGGTGGGCTTTGTAGCGACCTGCTGCATCAGACTTTGGGGGAGCTGTTCTTCGCTTTCAGCCTGTGGTGGTCGAAGGGATCGGACGTCGTCGAGCCATCATTCCTCGTGTGTCAGGGGCTTCCTCCAAGCGCCGGATTCTCAGGCATGCTTGCCGGCGATTGGGACCAATGGGGCTGGGAGCAGGCCGAGGCATCTGCGAGCGAGAATGCGCCCACGGGCCTGCAGGGCCGATGAGCCGCTTACAGCCGCCAGTACACTGGACCTCGGCCGGAGCGACCGATCGCGGTCAGGTGCGGCAGATCAACGAAGACGCCTACCTGGACGGGCCGGAACAGGGCTTGTGGGCGGTGGCGGACGGCATGGGCGGCCATGCCGCCGGCGATCTGGCGAGCCGTTCGGTCATACAGGCATTGGCAACGGCGCCACAACAGAGGTTTCTGGGCCGTGGCGTGGCGATTTTGCAGGCCTGCCTCGCCGATGCCAACCGGCGACTCTGCGCTGAGGCACGGCAGCGGGGTGTGTCGATTATCGGTAGTACCGTCGCCGCCCTGTACGCAATACGCGCCCATTGTGTCCTGCTCTGGGTCGGGGACAGCCGGATCTATCGCCTGCGCAGGGGAATTCTGTACAGGCTTTCCCATGACCACAGTCAGGTGCAGGATCTCGTCGATCAGGGTTTGCTGGCCCCGGAGGCTGCGGAGACATACCCTGCGGCCAACATCATCACCCGGGCGGTGGGCGCCGATGACATGCTGCAGGTGGATGCCCAGATCTGCGAAGTGAAGAACGGGGACCGGTTTCTCTTGTGCAGCGACGGACTGACCAAGGAGTTGTCCGAGGCCGAGATCGCCGAGCTCATGGGGCGGGTTGCGGTCGATGCACTGCCACGAGTCCTCATCGACGAGGCCTGCAGACGGGGAGCGCGGGATAATGTGACGGTGGTGGCCGTCCAGTTCCAGACGTCCGATGTGGTCGTGGCTGGTCGCTAGCTCGATTTGCGCAGCGTGATCCCGCGTCGGCAATCTTTCTCTGTTGGTACCCCCGCAATCCGCCCCTTGTTGGGGTTATGCGGTCGAGGAGCTTTGAATGCCGGGAGTCGAGGATCTGATTGCGGAGGTGGACGCGCGGCGGCGTGCCTGGGAGGAGTCGCTCGCGGAGCAGGCACTCCCCGTGCCTGTGCATCCCCTGCTCGACCGGACGCTCGCGGGCGTTTGGGAGGCGAGCGACTATGTCGCCAGGAGCTGCATCCGCTATCCGCAGCTGCTGCCGCACCTGCTCGATTCCGGACGCCTTGAGCGATCCTACCGGGAGGGCGAGATCGACCGCCTACTCGCCGCCGCCCTGGAAGACGTCACCGACGAGCCATCCCTCGCCACCGCCCTGCGCCGGTTTCGGCGCGAGGAGATGGTGCGCATCATCTGGCGCGACATCGCCTCCCTGGCGCCCCTGGACGAGACCCTGGGAGACCTGAGCGCCTTGGCCGATGCCTGTATCGACCGCGCCCTGGGGCTGCTTCACGGCTTGGCGGTCGCGGAGCTCGGGACACCCAGTGACGAAGCCGGTATCGAGCAGCACCTGGTCGTTCTCGGGATGGGCAAGCTCGGCGCCCGGGAGCTCAATCTCTCCTCGGACATCGATCTCATTTTCGCCTACACGGCCAGCGGCAAAACGGTCACCGCACGTCCCCTCGACAACGAGCAGTTCTTCATCCGTCTGGCCAGGCGATTGGTGCAAGCCTTGGACGCCAATACCGCCGACGGATTCGTCTTTCGCGTCGATGCACGCCTGCGACCCTTCGGCGATTCGGGCCCCCTCGCAATGAGCTTCGCGGCAATGGACGACTACTACGAGGCCCAGGCCCGCGACTGGGAGCGCTACGCCATGATCAAGGCACGGGTGGTAGCCGGCGACCGTGAGGCAGGGGCGCAGCTCATGTCCATGCTGCGGCCATTCGTCTACCGCCGCTACCTGGACTTCGGTGCCATCGAGTCCCTGCGCGACCTCAAGCGAATGATCGATGTGGAGCTAAGGCGCAAGGGTATGGCGGACAACATCAAGCTGGGCCCCGGGGGCATCCGCGAGATCGAGTTCATCGGACAAGCCTTCCAGCTCATCCGCGGCGGTCGGGATCCGGACCTGCAGCTCGGCGCCATCCGACCCGTGCTGCGACTGCTAGAGCAAAAGGGCCTGTTGCCCGCTTGGGCCGCACAACAGCTGGACGAGGCGTATGAGCATCTGCGCCTGGTGGAGAACCGGCTTCAGGCCTGGCAGGACAAGCAGACCCATGTGCTTCCCAATGACGAGGCCGGTCGTCTGCGCCTTGCGCGATCCATGGGATTCACGGATTGGGGTGCCTTTTCATCGGTGCTCGAGGAGCACCGACAACGCGTCCAGGGCGAGTTCGACCGGGTCTTCGCCTCGCCACACGCGGAAGAGCAGCACCAGCCGCAAGCCTTCGCCGGCATCTGGAACGGATCGGCGGAGGATGGCGAGTATCTGGCCCAGCTACGGAATGCGGGCTTCGAGGATGCCGGGGGTGTCCTGGGACGCTTGCGTGCACTTCGCGAATCGGTCGCCCGCAAGGGCCTGAGCCCGCGCGGAGACGAGCGCATGGCCCAGCTCGCACCCATGGTCCTGCGGGTGTCGGCGGGATCCGACGACCCGGCTCTGGTCTTCGAGCGCCTGCTGCGCGTGCTCGAATCCATATCGCGCCGTACCGCCTATCTGGCGATGCTCATCGAGCATCCCCTCATCCTGTCCCAGTTGGCACGGCTGGCGGGGATGAGTCCCTGGTTCAGCGACCGGATCAGCCGCCATCCCCTCTTGCTCGATGAGATGCTGGACCCGCGACGCCTCTACGCCCCCCTGCGCCATGCGGACCTGCAGCAAGAGCTCGACACCCTGCTGGCCCCGTTGGTGGAAGATGATCTGGAGCAACAGATGGAGCGCCTGCGGCAGTTCGCCCAAGGGAACATGCTGCGCGTGGCGGCGGCGGACCTCACGGAGGCGATTCCCCTCATGGTGGTGAGCGACTACCTCACGGAGATCGCCGAGGTCGCGCTCTCCCGGGTGCTCGCCACGTCCTTCGGGCATCTGCGTGCGAAGCACGGATGTCCCGGCGGTGCCGAGGGCGATGGTACGGGCTTCCTGGTGCTCGGCTACGGCAAGCTGGGCGGCATCGAGCTGGGCTACGGGTCGGACCTGGACCTGGTCTTCGTCCACGGGAGCGACTCGGTCGAAGCCATGACCGACGGTGAGCGCTCGATCTCCGACGCCCAGTTCTACGCGCGCCTGGGACAGCGCATGATCCACATGATCACCGCCCAGACCCCATCGGGGCAGCTCTACGAGGTCGACATGCGCTTGCGCCCCGACGGCAAAAAGGGGATGTTGGTACGCTCGCTCGGGTCGTTCGCCGAGTACCAGGCACGGAACGCCTGGACCTGGGAGCACCAGGCCCTGGTGCGGGCCCGGCCGGTGGCCGGCGACCGGCGGCTCGCGGAGCGTTTCCAACGGGTGCGACGCGAGATCCTGTGCACCGAGCGCGACCCGGTCGGTCTGCGCGATGAGGTACGCAGCATGCGCGAGCGCATGCGCAAGAACCTGGACAAGTCCCGGGACGGGCGCTTCGATCTGAAGCAGGGACATGGCGGTATTGCGGATATCGAGTTTATGGTTCAATACTCGGTCCTTCGGTGGGCTGCGCGATACCCGGACCTTGCCGAGCGGACCGACAACGTGCGGTTGCTCCAAACGCTGGCGCACCTCGACCTGCTTCCGGGCTCCGCTGCCGAGGACCTGACCGGCGCCTACAAGGAGCTGCGGGCGGCCTACCACCGCAGCGCACTGCAGGAGCGGCCCGCGAGCATTCCGGACGACCAGTTGGGCGGGGCGCGCGAGCGGGTGCGGACCCTGTGGCGGGAGCTGATGGAAGACTGATGCGGAGAGAACGATGACGACGATGGCGGACCGGGACGGCCTGATCTGGCTGGACGGCGAGATGGTGCCCTGGCGAGATGCGACAACCCACGTGCTGACCCATACCCTGCACTATGGTATGGGGGTCTTCGAAGGGGTCCGAGCCTACGACACCGACCAGGGGACCGCCATCTTTCGCCTGCGCGAGCATACCGATCGATTGTTCAATTCCGCGCACATCGTCGGGATGAGCATCCCCTACGACCGCGAGACCCTGGACGATGCCCAGCGGGCTGCTGTGCGGGAGAACGGGCTGAATTCCGCCTATATCCGCCCCATGTGCTTCTACGGCTCGGAGGGCATGGGCCTGCGCGCCGACAACTTGAATGTGCATTGCATGGTGGCGGCCTGGGAGTGGGGTGCCTACCTCGGTGAGGACAACCTGAACAACGGGATCCGGATCAAGGTGTCCTCTTTCACCCGCCACCACGTAAACATCACCATGTGCCGGGCCAAGGCCAACGGCAACTACATGAATTCCATGATGGCCCTCCAGGAAGCGCTACGCGACGGTTACGACGAAGCCCTGCTGCTGGACGCCGAGGGCTACGTCATGGAAGGCAGCGGCGAGAATATCTTCATCGTCCGCGACGGTGTCCTCTACACGCCGGATCTGACCTCGGCCCTGGACGGAATCACCCGTAAGACGGTCATCTCTCTCGCTGGCGAATTGGGTATTCAGGTGGTCGAGAAGCGCATCACCCGCGACGAGGTTTATATCGCAGAGGAGGCATTCTTCACCGGGACCGCCGCCGAAGTGACCCCGATCCGGGAGGTGGATGGGCGCATCATCGGCAAGGGAACGGGCGGACCGATCACCAAGCGCCTACAGGGCCTTTATTTCGACCAGGTTCAAGGCCGCCGGGAGGAAAACCCCCAATGGCTGACGCTTGTCTGATTCGAAGAGGCGGAAGATGACTGAGACCATTGAGAAGACCCGAGAAGCCGAGCGCACCATCAGGATCAGTCGCTCGGAGCTCCCCCTGTCCTGTCCCCGTCCCGATGACGAAGTTTGGAACATGCATCCTAGGGTCTATCTGGAGATTGAAAAGACAGGGGAGGCGGTCTGCCCCTACTGCGGGGCGCGATACCTCCTCGAAGACTGACGGGCGAGTCTTTGCCCGAGGCGACCGGCGCGATTCCTCAGCTGTACCGCCTCTTACCGTTTGCGGTGTTGGGTCTCGGCTTCCAGCCGAAGCGAAACGATCCGCGCGTTGCTCATAAGTCCGTCATTCCGACTCGGATACCGGAATCCAGGGCCATGGATGGGAGCAACGATTTTCCGGTGCTGCTCCCCACCGCCTCGATTTCCCCAAAGCCCCCCATCTTCCTTTCTAGGACGCTCAGCGAGGCGAGACGAATGATATTGCTGCTCGAGAAATTGCCCGTCGATGACAACCGAGGCCCCTGTTCATGTTGACCCCGGAAGACTTCCAAGTACCTCGCCTGGGGAAGTGCAAATATCCCTCTCCCTTGGGCCTGTCCACCGTCCAGGGTGACGACTTGGGTGACTATACCCCGGATCACGTACGGATCCCGCTCAGCATCGAGGTCGATGCGGGCGAAAGAAGCACCGACGAGCCTTTCCATTTCGAGAAGGCGGGGCCACGAGAGCGTCTGTATTTCGATCCGGAGAAGACACGTGCTGCCGTCGTTACCTGCGGCGGCCTTTGTCCCGGACTGAATAATGTTATCCGCTCCCTGTATCTGCAATTGCGCGAGCACTACGGGATTCGAGACGTATTGGGGATTCCCTATGGCTATCGATGCCTGAATCCCGCGTACGGGCTGGCGCCACGGAGGTTCACGCATGAATATGTGGAAGACATCCATAAGCTCGGTGGCACTGTGCTCGGCAGCTCCCGAGGTCCACAGGATCCATCCGTAATCGTGGATTTTCTCCTACGAGAAGGGATCAACCTATTGTTCTGTGTGGGGGGCGACGGTACCCAACGCGGGGCCGTAGCCATTTCTGCGGAGGCGCGGCGGCGGCAGGCCGATCTTGCCGTCGTGGGGATTCCAAAGACCATCGACAACGACATCCAGTACGTCTGGCGCTCCTTCGGTTATCTCACTGCAGTCGAGAAGGCACGAGAGGTGCTGCGCGGCGCCCACGTGGAGGCCCGCGGCTCGCCCAACGGGATCACGGTGGTGAAGCTCATGGGGCGAGAGGCCGGATTCATCGCAGCCGGCGCCGCCGTGGTCAGCCAGGAAGTGGACGTTGTCCTGGTGCCGGAGGTCCCCTTTCGATTGGAAGGCGAAAGAGGCCTGCTCACCTATCTGGAACGCCGCATGGCCGCAACGGGGCACGCAGTCATCGTTGTAGCCGAGGGGGCGGGCCAAGACCTGTTACCAAAGGAACCGGCAGGGACCGACGCCTCTGGAAACATACGCCTCAAGGACATCGGTTTGTTCCTCGAGGACCGTATCGCGGGCCATTTCCGGGAGTGCGGACAGGAGGCGTCGGTGCGCTATATCGATCCCAGCTACATCATTCGCAGTGTGCCCGCGAATACGGCCGACAGCCTCCTCTGCGATCAGCTGGCACGGCACGCCGTCCACGCCGCGATGGCCGGCAGGACTGAGCTTCTGATCGGTCTTTGGTACAACGTCTTCATCCACGTACCTACCGCCCTGGCGATACGGGAACGGAAATACATGAGCCCGGAGAGCGAGGTATGGATGGCAGCTCTCGCGGCCACTGGTCAACCCGCCCATTTCGGATAGCCGAGCGAAGGAGGTACAGGTGGCGCAACATAGCGTTGACCTTTTTCGGGAGTCTCGGTATGCAATAGCGACTAATCCATGATGATTGAATAGCTAGTACTACGACCGCCGCCAGGGTCTTTCTGCAGAGCTCCCTGATCGATTAAATCAAGAATGTCTCGATAGGCGGTATCTTGTGAGCATTTCGCGAGCTTGGCCCACTTGGAGGTGGTGAGCTTGCCCTCGAAACCGTCCATAACACGGTTCAATACCTTGATTTGACGTTCGTTTAGCGGTGCTTTGGAAAAGCGTTCCCAGAAAAGCGCTTTGGCCAATACATCTTCCAAGATGTCGTGTGCACTGGCTATAGCGCGAAGTAGGCAGTTCAAGAACCAAACCTGCCAAGCTGTGACATCGCATGAGCCTTTTTGCGTGGCTTCAAGAATGTCGTAGTAAGCTTTTCTTTCAGCACGGATCTGTGCGGACATACTATAAAACCTCTGTCCTGTCCCATCAGAGCGTGCCAAAGCCATATCCGCGATCGCGCGTGCCATGCGCCCGTTTCCATCATCGAACGGGTGTATCGTGACAAACCACAAATGCGCTAGCCCGGCAGCCAAGAGCGGATCAATATCCTTTTCGCTTTCGAACCAATGGAGGAAAGCCGCAATTTCATTCGGCAGACGCAGAGCGGGGGGCGCTTCGTAGTGGATCTTCTGCTTGCCGACCGGACCTGAGATGACTTGCATGGGGCCGTTGGCATCATCACGCCAATCCGCAACGTTGATCTTGTGCATGCCACTCCACCCCGTCGGAAACAAGGCGGCATGCCAGCCAAACAGCCGGTTTTCCGTCAGCGAGGCAGTATAGTTTCCGGTAGCATCGAGCATCCTCTCAACGACGCCTTCAACATCCCGATCCGCTGGGACGCTGCCACCAATATCAACACCAAGCCGCCGGGCGATAGAAGAGCGCACCTGCTCGGTATCCAGCTTTTCGCCTTCGATATCACTGGACTGGACGACGTCCTGGGTCAGGGTGCGCAGGTGCGCCTCCGTGCGAAGGTCGAAGCCGAGCGACTCCATCCGGCCCAGCAGGCGGCCTTGCGCCCGCGAGACGCTGGTGAGCAGTGGCGAGAGCGTCTTGCAGTCCCAGATTAGTTTTGGCCAGTCGTTCTGTTCCCAAATATACATTTAATCTCCGCAAACTCTGCGGACAATGTGGCCGCTATTCTCCGCGAAGTCAAGTCTATTTCCGCATGTTGTGCGGAGAAAAGCGCATAATTGGGGGCACGTACGCTTATGTGCTAATGACCAACCATGTGCACTTGTTGCTGACGTCGTCAACGGCGGGGGGTGCAGGAGAGGTGATGAAACGATTGGGTCAGCGGTATGTCCAGTACGTCAACCGGACTTACCGACGCAGCGGAACCTTGTGGGAGCGGCGCCTTCGGTCGTGTGTGGATGGTTTCCGGAACGCGCGCGTTTTCGGTGAACAGTGTGGAGAATCGCCAACGAGGGTGGTGAAGTCGGGGCACGGGGGATGGGGAAAAGCCGAAGGGTGTGAGGTCGGCAGCGGGTCGCAGGGAGGTGACGGGCTAAGCGGAATCGGCTAGACCGTCAGGGCCGCTGAGACAGGCGCGGCACCGGCTCTGACCGCCACAGTCTCCCCGATACCGCGCCCCCAAACCGTGTGATGCACGGCCCACCGGAGAGTATCCCTTCGGATCGGGTTTCAATCCAGCTCTCATCGGCAGGAGCGGCCGATGCAGAGCAGTGCGCGTCTGTTCAACTGTGCCCGTTGTCGCCGCCAGGTGGTGATCTGTAGCCACTGCGACCGGGGCAACATCTATTGAGGTAAGCGCTGCGCGCAAGCTGCCCGCTGTCAATCCCGCCGAGAGGCCGGGAGGCGCTACCAGAGAACGCGCCGGGGCCGCTTCGCCCATGCCGAGCGCCAGCGCCGCTATCGCCGACGCGAAGAGCGAAAGTGACGCATCAGGGTTCCTCTGGGCTCGTTCCAGATGAAACTCTGCCCGCCGAGTCGAGGGCGCCGGTCCGGCACGGCGAAGAAACCGGTGCGGTTCCGACCGATGGCATCCGTTGTCACCTCTGTGGGCAGGTATGTTCGGACTTCCTGCGCCAATCGTTCCTGCACCGGCGTCCGACGCGTGAAGTGATAGACCTGCCACCTCCGGTTGCGGTAGGCAGCCAAGGTTTTTGAGCCCTTGGCGGGGGTGGCTGCGATACGAGGAGGACAGGTCATTGGCGATACCCCCGGGGCTCGAAGCAAAATCCTGCGTTACTTTCATGTCGAGAAGTGGAAGGTCGGCATCATTGCCGCGCAGTTGGGTGTGCACCATGGCACGGTCGACCGGGTACTCTTCCAGGCCGGTCTGCCGAAGGTCGAGCGGCCTCACCGTGCCTCACTGATTGATCCTTACCTGCCCTTTGTGCTCAAGACCCTGGAGCAATACCCCAGACTCACCGCCAGCCGCCTCTATGCGATGGTGCGCGAGCGCGGTTACCGCGGCGGGGTGGATCACTTCCGCCACCTGATCGCCCATCACTGGCCCCGCCCGCAGCCCGAGGCCTATCTGCGTCTGAAGACCTTGCTTGGCGAGCAGGCCCAGGTGGACTGGGGCCATTTTGGAAAGCTCACCATCGGTCGGGCTGAACGTACCTTGATGGCCTTCGTCATGGTGCTGAGCTTCTCGCGGGTCATCTTCCTGCGTTTTTTCCTCGATGCGCTCATGGCCAACTTCCTGCGTGGTCATGAGGCGGCGTTCCAGGCATTCAAGGGATTGCCCCGGGTTTTACTCTACGACAATCTGAAAAGCGCGGAGCTTGAGCGTCAGGGCGATGCCATCCGTTTCCATCCCACCCTGCTGGAATTCGCTGCCCATTACCGCTTTGAGCCACGCCCGGTCGCCGTGGCGCGGGGGAATGAAAAGGGCCGCGTGGAGCGGGCGATTCGCTATGCCCGAGACAGCTTCTTCGCCGCCCGCACGTGGAGCGATCTGGACGATCTCAACGCCCAGGCCCAGGACTGGTGTCAGGGGCTGGCCGCCGATCGGCCCTGCCCAGAAGATCGCTCGATCAGCGTCCGCGATGCCTTCATACAGGAGCAGCCCAAGCTGCTGGCATTGCCCGACAACCCCTTTCCTACTGATGAACGCGAAGCGGTGCGTGTCGGCAAGACCCCGTATGTGCGCTTCGACCGCAACGATTACAGCATTCCCTACACGTACGTGCAGCGCACCCTCACGGTGGTGGCCAGCCCCACCGTTGTGCGGGTCCGGGACGGGGCCGAAGTCATTGCCACGCATGGGCGCAGTTACGATAAGTGCCAGCAGGTAGAGGATCCGGCTCACATCGCCGAGCTGACGGTACGCAAACGCCAAGCGCGCCAGCATCGTGGCCAGGACCGTCTTGCCCGGGCCGCGCCCAACAGCCGCACGCTGCTCATGCGGGCGGCCGAGCGTGGCGAGAACCTCGGCTCCATCACCGCCGCGCTGTTGCGCCTGCTCGATTGCTATGGCGCCGCTGAGCTCGAAGCGGGGATCGCCGAGGCCCTCGTCCGTGGTGTGCCCCATCCCAACGCGGTGCGTCTGGCCTTGCAGCGTTTGCGCGAGCAACGCGACCAACCTCCACCACTGCCAATCGCCTTGCCGGCGGACAAGCGGATCCGCGATCTGGTGGTCTCCCCCCACAAGCTCGATGACTACGACCAGTTGCAAGTCCACCAGGAGGACGACAATGAGCACCACGGCGATTGATAATCACCTCATGGCGCGTGCTAAGGCGCTCAAGCTCTACGGTATGCTGGCCCATTGGGAAGACCTCGAAGAGACCGGTTGGATCGCCTCCCTGATCCAGTGGGAGGAAGAAGAACGAGCGCGTCGCTCCCTCGAGCGTCGCCTCGGCAACGCCCACCTCGGGCGTTTCCGACCCCTGGCCGATTTCGACTGGGACTGGCCCAAGCTCTGTGACCGCGAGGCCATCGAGGAGCTGATGGGCCTGGCCTTTCTCCAAGAGAGCGCCAACGCCATTTTGGTCGGTCCCAACGGCGTGGGTAAGTCCACCGTTGCCCGTAACATCGCCCATCAGGCGGTCCTGGCCGGGCACACGGTGCTGTGCACCAGCGCCGGACACATGCTCAATGAGCTTGCCGGTGCCGATGGCGACAATGCCCTGCGCCATCGCCTTTCGCTCTACGCGCGCCCCCACCTGTTGCTGATCGATGAGATCGGCTATCTGTCCTACTCCAACCGCCATGCCGATCTGCTCTTCGAGATCGTCTCGCGCCGCTACCAGGAAAAATCCACCCTGGTCACGACCAACAGACCCTTCTCCGAGTGGGGCGAGGTCTTTCCTAACGCCGCCTGTGTCGTCTCCCTGGTCGACCGCCTCGTGCACAACGCCGAGATCATTCACATCGAGGGGGAGTCCTACCGCCTCAAGGAGGCCAAGGAGCGCAGCGAGGCACGGTGCAAACAACGCGCTGCACGCAAAACCAAGGCCTGTACGAAAACCCCTACCGATGAGCGCTCCTGATCAATGGAGGTCAACATGTATTCCGTTGCGATCATCCCCGAGGACTGGTCTCCTGAACAGGCCATCGCCGTCTACGAATTCCTCGATGAAGTCCGCGAGCGTATTTGGGACCGTTATCAAGAGCCCATCATCGAGCAGTTCCAGATCAACTGTGACAAAGAAAAGGACGACCTGCAGCTCGAGCTCTTTCCTTTCAACGATGAGCTACCCTTCTGAGCCGCATCCCGCAGCGACAAACTGCCGCTGCAACCTTGGCTTCGGCTGGCTCGTATTGTTCGCCATTTATGCGCAGGTTTGCTCAGCCGGTAACAGTCGTGTCTGACGCAGGAGGAATCCTATGTCTTGGGCTGTTATCGGTACATTGAGCTAAACCCGGTGTGAGCGGGAATGGTCGAGCACCCGGGTGCATACCGCTGGTCCAGTTACCGGGCGAACGCACCGGGAGAGGCGTGTAGTGCGTTGAGGCCACACGAGAGCTATCGGGCTTTGGGTATGGACAAGCAGGCGCGGCAGGCGGCGTACTGCAAGCTCTTTCGCTACCTGCTCGCTCCGGGTTTGGTCGAGGAGATACGCGAGGACATAAGCGGCAACTAGGCGTTGGGCAGTTCGCGGTTCCAGGAACAGGTCACCAAGGCTTTGGGGCGTCGCGTGGTGCGCAGACGGTCCGGTCGGCCAAAGAACGAGGTTGTTACAGCTACGGCCGATCTCTTTAGAAACTGATCGGCCATAAACCGTGGTCTGTCCCTGAGGTGGTCCAGTGGCCCGACGGCTTGGAGAAGATCCGCGATGGCTGTCTTGCAATGCTCGAGCGTCAGTAGCAGGCGAGCCAGGAACAGGCGTGAGTACGCACGGCGTTTACGACTACCCGGTCGCAGCC
>Ga0210085_1000035_pt1 | contig 61397 bp, 56 predicted proteins | sample China_Galinas_PW_5_FD_184866 | JGI IMG/M metagenome (GOLD analysis project Ga0210085, IMG submission 184866) | Wetland microbial communities from San Francisco Bay, California, USA, that impact long-term carbon sequestration - China_Galinas_PWC_D1... | ecosystem: Environmental > Aquatic > Marine...
GCCATCCACACCTCTGAATCTGTCATGGCTTTCTTGGGTGGCACCGTCAAGGCTGATACTTATTCTTTGAATTCCGGAATCTGCCATTTGTTTGGCGATGTTTTCGGTAATCAGGGTGCCGTTGGGCGCCATGACCATTTTTAGTCCTTTTTTTGTACCATACTTTGCAATATCAAAAATATCGGTTCGTAAAAGCGGCTCCCCGCCTGTCAGGATGATGATGGGCTTTCCGACTTGTGCGATTTGATCCAACAGGCGAAAAGATGCATCCGTGTCAAGTTCTCCGCTGAAAGGACCCTGTGTCGCCGATGCACGGCAGTGCATGCAGGCAAGGTTACAATTGCGCGTGGTTTCCCAGGCTACCAGCCGTAAAGATTGCCCCTTATTTTCACCATGGGGATGATGTTTTGAGGATGATGTATCGTTATTGTTTTTCATCATGTTAGGCCCTTAGTGTTTCTGCTGCTTCAAGGGCAAAATACGTCAGAATCATGTCGGCGCCGGCCCGCTTAATGGCAATGAGGGTTTCCATCATGACTTTCTTGCCGTCCACCCATCCCATTTTTTCGGCCGCCTTTATCATGGCATACTCGCCGCTGACATTGTATGCGGCGATGGGAAGATCGATTTCTTCCCGAACCCGGGAGATAATGTCGAGATAGGGAAGGGCAGGCTTTACCATGATGATATCAGCGCCTTCTTCGACGTCCATGGTCACTTCCCGGATAGCCTCAATGGCATTGGCGGGATCCATCTGATACGTTCGACGATCTCCGAACTTCGGGGCAGAGTGCGCCGCATCACGGAAGGGGCCGTAAAATGCACTGCAATACTTGGCGGCATATGAAAGGATTGGAACGTTGCTGAGATCGTCTTCATCCAGAATGTTACGTATTTCAGCCACACGGCCGTCCATCATGTCAGAAGGTGCGACCATGTCTGCACCGGCCCGGGCATGTGAAAGGGCGGTTCTGGCCAGAAGGTCCAAAGAAGCGTCGTTATCAATGATATGGCCGTCCACAACACCACAATGGCCATGGTCGGTATACTGGCACAGACAGACATCGGTGATGACGGCAAGATCCGGTATCTTGTCTTTTAAGGTGCGTGTCGCTTTCTGAACGATACCGTCTTTGTCATACGCGCTGGTGGCAAGGGGATCTTTCTTTTCCGGTAATCCAAACAGCATTATTGCAGGAATGCCTAAGTCATAGGCTTTTTTAGACGTTTTAACGAGATTGTCAATGGACAACTGATAGTGTCCCGGCATCGAGTCAATGGGGTTTTTTACCCCTTTACCGTTGATGGCAAACAGCGGAAGAATGAAGTCATCAACTGAAAGTTTGGTTTCGCGTATCATACGGCGAAACGCATCATTTTGTCGCAACCGTCTCGGCCTGTAGTCAGGAAATAGCATAGCAACTCCTACCTTATGATTAGAGCAATCCGCCTTAGATGGCGGGGTGTTGGAAAGTACATAAAAAGAGGGATTGCCCCCATTTAACCCTGTATCATATTCATCCACGCCATAAACGGCAAGTTATTTTGAGAAGTTATTATAAAGATCTCTAAGCGATTTCTTCGTCCGTAAGATAACATGCCGGATCCGGTGCCCAGACATCGCCTGTGATAGCTTCGGACCTTACCCTGAAATTACCGGCACAAATGCCCAACCATCGACATGTTGCACATCTTCCCTTGGCGTGTCTTTTTTTCTCTTTAAGTTTTTTCATCAAAGGATCCGAGGTGTCGGCCCAAATTTTAGAAAACGGTCGATTTTTGACATTTCCAAAACTGTAATGTCGCCAGAACTGGTCGGCATATACCTCGCCGTCCCAGCTTATGCAGCCGATGCCTATCCCGGAACTGTTGCCTTCGTTCATTTCGAGAAGTTCGAGCACTTTCCGGGCACGCTCAGGATTTTCTTTAAGCAGTCTCAAATAAAGATAGGGGCCGTCGGCATGATTGTCGACAGTTAACACCTCTTTGGAAATATTCCTGTCGTGGAGTTGTCTGGTAAGATCCATGATAAGATCGACGGCGTTACGGGATCCCTCATGGGACAGGTCTTCTTTTACAAGTTCTGATCCGCGACCGGAATATACAAGATGGTAAAAGCATACCCTTGGAATATCCATCTCTTCAAGGAGTTTGAATATGTCCGGAATTTGACCGGCATTGGATTTATTGATGGTAAAGCGAAGACCAACTTTTATACCGGCCCTTTTACAGTTTTCAATCCCTTTAAGCGCCAGCTTGAAAGCCCCTTTAACCCCTCTAAAGCGGTCATTAATCTCTTCCATTCCATCAAGACTGATGCCAACGTAGGAGAGGCCGATATCTTTTAGGGTTTGGGCGATTTGAGGGGTTATCAGCGTTCCGTTCGTCGATATAACGGCCCTCATCCCTTTTTTGACAGCGTAAGCTGCAAGTTCCGGGAGGTCTTTTCGGACCAAAGGTTCGCCCCCGGAAAACAGCATGACCGGCACACCAAATTCCGAGAGATCGTCGATTAACATTTTTCCTTCACTGAAGGAAAGTTCATTGTCAAAAGCGATATTTTTGGCGTGGGCATAACAATGAACACACTTGAGGTTACAGCGCCGGGTAACGTTCCAGACAACCACAGGCCGCTTATCACTGGAAAATTGAAGAAGATGCGACGGCAGTTTGGACGACATTCTTCCATAACGAAGGGCATCGGATGGTTCTACAGTGCCACAATACAGCTTTGATATTCCGATCATAATTATACCTTAAAAAATTTAAGAGTGTTGGCCATTTTTCGCCATATTTAATATGCAACGATAGAGCGACGTGAACAAATTCTTATTTCAAGCCAATGGTTTTAGATCCGTTTTCAAGTGCAGGTTCAGCTCATTTTTAATGAGATTGCTTATAAAGGATTCAGGGTTCACAAGAGCGTCTTTGGTAATAAAAAATCGGTTTTTACCTGTTTTTTCTTGAACCAGCTTTAGCCCGTATTCAAAATCGGTGGAAATGTGATCGTAAAGCGCGTCAAGATCATACGTGGAATTTTCAAGCTGATCGATAATAAAATCGATGGCATCATCTTCCAAGACAATGTTGATGTCATGATTTTTAAAAAAATATAATTCTATTTTCTTTATATCATCATAGAAAGATTTTATCTTTTTAATGACCTTTTCTATATCCATTATATGATTGACGTAGTAAGAAGCCACAACATCGATCCGCGACTGCGTAAGCGTCAAACCGTATTTCTTCGCAAAAATTTTCTTGTGTGAATCTAAATATTTTTTAATATATTCTTTTTCAGCAATAAACAGCTTTTCATATGTTTTGTTGAGTTTATCATGGCTTGATAGTGCCAATATCTTTCTAAGGGACTTTTCGGGATTTTCCACGTCAGTGGCGGTTATCGGAATTTTTTTAATGTTCGTTGAGGGTAATTTTTTTTCGAATACAAGAAGTGCTTCCTCAACAGCACTCACAAGACCCCTTGCTCCGGTATTTTCTAAAAAGGCGTTTTTCGCTAAAATTTCAAGGGCGCTATCTTCAAATATAATATCAATACCATACGCTGCAAAATCGAGCTTTTTACCAAGTGTTATCGGATTGCTTGGGTTCTTCAGGATTTCGAAAAGATCGTCTTTCGTCAATTTTTCAAAAACGGCCCTGACCGGAAGCCGGCCGACAAATTCAGATTCAAATCCATATTCTATAAGGTCTTCTGCCTTTGCCTGCTTAAGAATGTCACTATCATCCCGAACATTTTTAATGTTTGCTCCAAATCCGATTTCTTGATCCGCAATTCGTTTTTTAACAATATGTGATAGATCGCCAAAGGCGCCACTCATAATAAACAGTATGTTACTGGTATTGACCGATCGTTTTTCCCTTTTACCGGTTTTACGAAAGCGTTCGATCTCCTGAATCATCGAAATGGGATCATGAGGTACTTTTAGATCGACTTCAGTTTCTTCCATGGGTTTGAGCAACGCCCGCTGGACACCTGATCGAGATACATCAACACCAATGACATTCCGGCTGGATGCAATTTTATCGATTTCATCGATATAGATGATACCATATTGAGCGAGTTCAATATCACCGTCGGCTTCTCTGACAAGATCTCGGACAAGATCTTCTACATCACCGCCTACGTAACCTGTTTCACTAAATTTGGTCGCATCGCCCTTTACAAAAGGAACATTGATTTTTTTGGCGATGAGTTTGATGATGTATGTTTTACCAACACCGGTGGGACCGAACATGAGGATGTTGTTCTTTATGCGTCCGACCATGTCGTCGGTCTCATCGGGAGCGTTTTCAGCGCGTTTTATACGGTTAAAATGGGTACATATTTTTGTGGATAGTATTGCTTTGGCGTTATCCTGCTTGACAATATATTGGTCAAGAAATGAGATCAATTCTTCGGGTTTTAAATCAAAATTGATCCTTTTTTCCTTTTTGCCAGACTTTTCACCTTTTTCGGTGGCAACTTTTTGGGGCAAAGCCAGTGGCGTCACCATTTTAACACTGCCTCCAAATTTTTTCGATAAAAAATCGCCGATCTCCTTTTCGATTTCTTTTGGATCCGGTATCTTTTCATTATGTTCTTTCATCGTTCGATATTAGACTTACTTTGGTTTGATTTGGTTATAGTTTGATTTTCTCATAAACATTGTTACATTCGCCTTTTTCAAAAGACTATAATCATGCCTCGTGGAAAATGCAAGGTGGAAATAGATGGCTTCTGCGGGCATGGCACTCAAGATAAAAAGGCAGGGCCTATTAAAAAACCCTGCCTTTTATTGCCCTGAATAGCTTTTTGGTTTAATTCAAGGCCGGTTAAGTTCGGTCGAGCCGTCACCCGAAACAAGTGTGGAGTCTTCCGAACTTTAAAAATTTCGTAAGATTACTTCGTGGTTCGATTTGCTGTTAAATGAATCCATTAAATGCCGTCTCAAGCCCCCGTTTAAAGTATAACCTTTGGAGGTTTTTGACCGTCACATGGTTTTGATATTGATGTTGAAGCTGGGAGGCATTTAGTGGGATTCATCGTCAACATCCTAAAAACGCAAATTTTAAAAGTAGTTTAATTGTTAGCAGAAACCATGCCAACGTCTTCAAGTGACAATATTAAATGAAATATTAAATGGTTATGATTTTAATATGCCAACGGTATACTAAACTGTTGTGTTAAATCCTGTGAGTTTTATTTCACATTGTGAAGTAATTGTCATATGCTGGGCATGATAGGAATAAAAACCGGAATAGTGGAAGAATGGCGTAATGGAATGATGGCTTCAACGCTGAGGTTGGGCCAAAGGATTATTTTGAGATAGCTTCAAGTTACTTTTAGCCGACGATATCATCCGCCACACGGCATAAGCGGACAAGAGGGCTTTTTAGCTATATTGGGTTGGGAAGCATGGGTTTTTATTCATCAGAGGTGTGATTCGGTGTTTTGTATTGTCGCATCAGCAACGAAAGATGCGATAGTTCGTCTCGAAGTTCTTTTAGTTTGGCTTCAATCATTATTCCTAATACGGCCATTCGGTTTTCAGAACTTCCGGCATTGTCAAGACATCTGTCGATCTTTTTTTGGAACTCTTTGAGTTCCGGGTGTTCTTCCAGCAGATGGTCCCTTTCTTGACGGGCTGTTTTACCAATCTCGATCAGTTCTTGTCTGCTGATCGTGCTGCTCATTTTTTTTAAACTTATAAGATTTCCCATGGAGTGAATCTTAGCAGAAATCATGCCAATGTCTTTGTATCATATTATCTGCAAAAATATTAGACATATAGACTTTTAAAGCGCGAACAAAACAGTAAAATATTTTGTTGAATTCTATGAATTTTATTTCATATTGTGAACTTGTTTTCATAATCTAAAACCGCGTTTCAATAATGATGAACTCGTAAAAAGTCAATATTCTTTTTTTGATCTTTCCAAGTCCCGCTGCTCGTCACGCCGTCGGATAGTCTCACGTTTATCATACTTGCGCTTACCCTTGGCAAGGGCCAATGTCAGTTTGGCTTTACCGTTCTGGAAATAAATCTTTAAAGGGATCAGAGAAAACCCTTTTTCATTGACTTTGCCGTATAGTTTCTTGATTTCATATCTGTGTAAAAGTAGTTTTCTTTTCCTTAGAGGATCATGATTTCCATAATAGGCAAAGGGGTAAGCACCGATGTGTATCTGATGAACAAACACTTCACCTTTATTAATTCTGGCATAAGAATCCTTTAAATTCACGCGGCCAAGTCGGAGGGATTTAACTTCAGTTCCCAGAAGAACCATACCTGCTTCATACGTCTCTTCGATAAAATAGTTGTGTCTGGCCTTTCTATTTTCAGTAATTATTTTTATATGGTTTGTGCTCAAATGCTTTTTGACTCCTTCCGATAAGCCATTTGTTCTATATTTTCTACGAGGATAGGCTCTATCCTCCGGCCTGTAAGCCCTACGGGCTGGAAGCGGAGCCGGTGGCCATTATTTCAATTAATGTAAACGAACTCAATTCCTGAATATCGGGAGGGCATTTTATCTATGTGTATCCCGATTCAAAAAGAGTACTGTCGTAAGTACCGAGGAGCAGCTCCATAATGCCTGTTTCGGATGTCTCTTTAAGAACATCCTTAACGAACAAGGCCGCATCTTTAACATTGAGGGATCTAATAATTTTTTTAATTGCCGGTATTGATTGAGGGTTCATGCTCAATTTGTTTATTCCCAATCCCAAAAGGATCGGTATGTTCACAGGGTCACCCGCCATTTCTCCGCACATGCAGACCTCCACATCGTTACTTTTCGCAATATCGGCGACATATTTGATCATACGTAAAATCGCAGGGTTAAGCGGTTGATAGAGGTGCGCGACCTGTGTGTTGACTCTGTCAACCGCCAACGAATACTGGATAAGGTCATTGGTTCCGATACTAAAAAAGTCAACATCCCTTGCCATCACATCTGCCATGATTGCGGCTGAAGGTACTTCTATCATTATTCCGACTTTTATATTGTCGTCAAAAAGTATACCTTCTTTATCCAGAGAATCTGCTGCTTTGTTTAATATCTTTTTTGCTGCAAGAACTTCATCATGGCATGATATCATGGGGAGAAGAATTCTGACAGGACCGAATGCAGAGGCCCTTAATACGGCTCGGAGTTGTGTTTTGAAAACATCCGGGTTTTTTAAACAATACCGAATACCTCGAAGGCCTAAAACAGGATTTTTTTCATCTGAATTCGAGGCATAAGAAACCGCTTTATCACCACTGAGATCTAATGTTCGAATCGTAACGGGATTCGGCGCCATCACTTCGATGACATCCTTATAATTTTCGAACAGATCATGCTCATCCGGGAAATCACGCTGGCTGAGATATTGAAATTCCGTTCGATAAAGCCCGATTCCATCCCCGCCATAGTTTATTACCGATACAACTTCTTCAGGAAGTTCAATATTACCCATAACGTCCAGTTGAATACCATCGGTTGTTTTGGCTGGGAGATGACTGCTTCGGGTAATGACAGCCATATGTCTTTCGTAATTGGATTGGCGTTCTTCAAACTGAATAAGGGTTTTGTCGGTGGGATGGACAATAACAATTCCCGCAGTTCCATCCACGATGATAATGTCATCGTTTTTTATTAAATGTGTCGCTTTTTCAAGACCCAAAACAGCCGGAATTTCAAGCGTTCGGGCGATGATTCCCGTGTGTGACGTCTTTCCTCCGAGATCCGTTATCAGTCCTTTTATTTTTTCCAGCTGTATCTGACTCGTTTCTGCAGGGGAAAGGTCGACAGCCACGAGAATGACCCGTTTTCCAATAGCGCCAATATCTAACGTTTTTGCTCCAACCAGGTTTTGCATAATGCTTTCAGATACGTGGACGATATCTGCCATTCTGCCCTGCAAATAAGGGTCCGGCATTTTTCTGAACATATTTTTGACATTCGATACGACGTTTTTGAGGGCCCATTCAGCATTTACCAGTTTTTTTTCTATGGTTTCTATAGTTTTGCCGTAAAGCATTTTGTCTTTATACAAGACCTTGTGGGTTTCAAGTATATGGATGTGCTGTCGCAACTCTTCAGGGGTTGTTTCAATGATTTCTTGAAGCTTATCTTTGGCACGCTTTACGGCAGATTTAAACCGCATGATCTCATTTTGTAAGTTGTCTTTACTAATGAAGTATTTATCGACAACATCAACACCCTCTTTTCCGACCAGATATGCTTTGCCAATGCAGATACCCGGAGAGACATTGATACCGTGCAAGCGTATTTCACTTTCGTTGGTATTAAGCATGTCTGATTATTCTCCGAAACCACTTTCAATCAACTGAACCAGGTCTTTTAAAATCCCAAGATCAGATTGATCATCAATTTTTAATGTAATTATTGATCCTTTTGGACAGACCAGTGTGAGGATATCGATAATGCTGGAAGCATCCGCCTTTTTTCCGTCTTTGATAATCCACACATTCGATTTTACGTTTTGAACCAGTTTCGTTATTTTTGCTGCGGATCTGGCATGAAGCCCGAGATCGTTTGTTATGGTAACACGCCTTGAAAGTTCATTCATTGGATTATTCATCACTGGAAACTTAATTTGTGCCCAATATGTATTTATGGATAGGCACGAGCTAACGCCCCTCCCGGTGCAAATGGACGCGTATTTTCACCAAAGATGTACTGTTTGAAATACGTGCAATACGGTGCAGCGCACTAAGAAGCAAGGTCCGGATTAAGGCTTGGGAATTGCTTTCAGCCGCCATAGCCTCAAGCGACTATGACGAGGCCGGATTGTAGTCTATTCATTTATGAATTAACAGAATTCCAAAACATTGGTTACTTTAACAACGTTACACTTAAAGTTTTACAACATGCAACAACCGGTTTTACAAGTGCCCCGGCGGAAGTCCGTTGTATCCACTATTGTCCATCCATAAATGGTCTTTTTGCCCAATCCGCCGGAGGCGGACAAGTCTCTGGGTCTGCCCTGTGAAATGCGAAGCCTATTTTTCTGGGGTTATGCTCAAAAAATAATCCTCGGAATATCAAACATATGCCGGTCGAAGATTCCGGTACTTCAACGGGGTGTTATTTTTTTCGCATGCCCCTCCGGGCCGTAGGCCCTACTGGCCGGAGGCTTGATCTTGAACAAAAATCCTCATTTATGGATGGACACTCGTTAATCGATTTTGCCAAAAAATGTAAAAATATATGTTACTCAAAAATCAAAGATTTGAAAGAGATCATCACCATAAAATAAAAAAAATCCTATCAACCCCCATGATATTTGTCAATCTGTAATCATTGACAAAGCTTTAAATTGCTGTTAGGGCATACATTAAAGCTATTCTACAATAGCTTGAAATTTTAGGAATATCTATTGTCTTTTTTTTGTATTAACTCTCTTGATGAGGGGGCTCATGGCGGATAAAATATTGATTTTTGGAAAGGATAACTGACCCTATACAAATCAGGCTCGTGAAGCTTTTGCCAAACAGGGTCAGAACGTTAAATACGTTAATGTTAAGGCTGATGCTGAAAAGATGAAGAACATGCTGGAATATTCCGATGGTATACGAAAGGTTCCGGTTATTGTGGAGCAAGGCAATGTTACCATCGGGTTTAATGGCGGATCGTGAGGCGTTTAAGTCTATCGGCTGTATGTCGATCATTTAAGACCTTTGCAAAGTTTACTTTCGGATCAAATCGGAATCCCGTTTCCAGAGCGGTTAGAGAGGGTTCCATAAACGTTTAATATGATCTTACTTTATTGAATAAAATGGATAAACAGTTTCTTGTTGATGATTTAAATATCGGTGAAGCATGGCGGCTTTTCAGGATCATGGGAGAGTTTGTTGAAGGCTTTGATGCGCTTAATGAAATAGGACCTGCGGTGAGTTTCTTTGGATCTGCAAGGATTAAACATTCTGATTCAATCTATAAAAAAACTGAAAAACTGGCCAAGCTTTTTGTAGAAAACAACTTTGCCGTAATTACAGGTGGGGGGGGAGGCGTAATGGAAGCGGCCAATAAAGGTGCGGCAGAAGCAGGGGGCATCTCCGTCGGCCTAAATATCGTTCTTCCCTTTGAACAGAAACCGAATTCTTTTGCCAATGTTAAAATCGATTTCAAATACTTTTTTATTCGCAAAGTCATGTTTGTTAAATATGCTGCGGCATATATTATCCTGCCTGGCGGTTTCGGTACCCTGGATGAAATGTTTGAAGCCGTTACACTGGTTCAGACCCATCGCATAAAGCCTTTTCCGTTAATTCTGGTCGGCTCGGACTACTGGGCAGGTCTCATTGATTGGGTAAAAACAAAACTGCTTTCCGAAAAGCGGATATCTCCGGAAGATATTGAAATTTTGCAAGTCATGGATGAGCCTGAAGAAATTGTAAAAGCCGTGCAGAAGGTGATTATATTATAGTGAGTGTCTGTTCATAAATGGCTATTTTGTCCAATATCTTCGCTATGCTCAAAAATTAATCCTCGGAATATTAAACATATGCCGGCTTGTCCCGGTACTTCAACGGGGTGGTTAATTTTTTCGCATGCCTCGATCTTGAAAAAAATTTCTCATTTCCGGACAGACACTATTGAGTTTTGTTAAGGGATTCAAGTTTGAAGATGGTTCAGCCTGCCTTTCTTTTTCCTGAATACGGATAAACAGTAAACGGGTATATTTCTACTTGATTAATAAATAATATAATGTATGATTTGGCTCAAATAAATGAATGATATTCAGAAAAGAGGTTTTCGAGCCTCTTTTTTTAAATTAAAGTCGCTTGTCGTCCGCCTGTTATATAACCTGAAAAGAAAGAACGGATACATTTAAAGGTAAAGAATATTGACAGAATCTAAAAAACCCAAAACACAGGATATTCTGATGGAGTTAGAGGATGTCCATATGTTTTTCGGCAAGGTGTGCGCTTTAGCCGGCATAAGTCTGAAAGTAAGAAAAGGTGAGATTCATTCTGTCATCGGCCCCAATGGCGCCGGCAAGACAGTGATGATGAATATCATTAACGGCCTTTATTCCCCGCAAAAGGGAAATATCTTCTATAAACAAAGAAAGATCAACAAATTAAAGCCATTTGAACGGGCTCAACTCGGTATTTCCAGAACATTTCAGAAAGTCGAGGTTTTCGGTGGTATGACAGTATTGGATAACATCCGTCTGGGCCGCCATATTCATATGAAATCGGGTATAACCACCGGATCGATTTATCTTGGCAAAACCGCCCGTGAAGAGATTGAACATCGAATTTTTATTGAAGAACAAATCATTGATCTTCTGGAAATTGAACATATCCGTCATAAGCCTGTGGGCATGTTGCCATACGGGCTGCAAAAACGCGTGGAGCTCGGCAGGGCACTGGCCCTGGAACCGGAGCTTTTAATTCTTGATGAACCGCTGGCCGGACTTAATCTTGAAGAAGTTGAAGACATGGCAAGGTTTGTTTTGGATATTAATGAAGAAGAGCGGTGGAAAGTTACCTGTATATTGGTGGAACATGATATGGGTGTGGTCATGGATTTATCCGACCGAGTTTTTGTTCTCAATTTCGGCAATATGATCATCGACGGAACCCCTGATGACGTCCAGAATCACCCTGAGGTGATTAAGGCATACCTGGGTGAAGAGGATCTGTATGCAACTCGGAGATAGAATGGTCCGGAAAAAAATGTAGCATGAAAATTACAAAAGATCTCACAATCCCAAAGCTTTTTTATGAAAAAGCCGGCAAATACGGCAAGGGCAGGGTGGCCATGCGGGAGAAGCAATTTGGCATCTGGCAACCCATCACCTGGCATGACTATTTTGAAAATGTAAAGTATCTGACCCTGGGACTTATTCGGTTAGGTCTTGAAGAAGGAGATAAGGTTGCCATGATCGGCGACAATCGTCCCGAGGGTCTGTGGGCTGAAATGGCGACCTTGTGCGCAAGGGGCGTGGGCGTTTGGCTGTTCCGGGACTGCCTGATTGATGAAGTCAAGTACATCCTCGATCATTCGGACACAAAATTTTTATTCGGAGAAGGACAGGAAGAAGTTGACAAGGCCATCTCTGTATTAAATGAGTGCCCCAAACTGGAAAAAATTATCTGGGATGACCCCAAGGGAGTGCGGGATTACAACGAGGACTATCTGATCAGTTTAAAGGATGTTCAGAGCTTGGGCCGGGATCTCGATCAACAAGATCCCGGGCTGTTTGAAAAGATGGTTAATAAAGGCCACGGGGATGAAGTGGCGTTGCTTTTTTATACTTCCGGAACTACATCGCTGCCAAAGGGGGCGCTCTTGTCCCACAATAACATGCTGACCATGGGGCAGCATCTCATGGCTGTGGACCCGTGTATGGAAACAGATGATTATGCCTCTTATTTGCCTTTTGCGTGGATCGGGGAACAGATGATGTCGATTTCCTGCGGCCTGCAAGTGGGATATACCATCAATTTTCCGGAGGAACCGGAAACCGCCGAGGAGAACATCAGGGAGATCGGCCCCCATGTGATGTTTGCTCCCCCGCGCATGTACGAGCAGATGACCCGAACGGTACAGGTTAAATATCTGGATGCTCCGTGGATCAAACGGAAATTCTATGAGCTTTCCACGAAAATCGGTTATCATGTGGCGGATCTTAAGTTTCAGAAAAAAAGAATTCCATGGTACTTGGCGTTTTTAAAATGGTTGGCGTATATTACCGTTCAAAAGAAAATAAAGGACCATCTCGGCCTGTCTCGTGTTCGAAATGCCTATACGGGCGGGGCGGCCATGGGACCGGATCACTTTCGTTTTTTTCATGCACTGGGCGTAAACCTCAAGCAGATCTATGGCCAGACCGAAGTCGCCGGCATTTCCGTGGTTCATCGCAGTGGCGATATAAAGTTCGATACGGTGGGTCATCCGATTCCTGAAACAGAAATAAAAATCACTGAAGACGGTGAAATTCTAACCAGAAGTCCTTCCGTATTTTTGGGTTACTATAAAAATCCAGAAGCCACCAAAGAGACCTTGAAGGACGGTTGGCTCTATTCAGGTGATAAGGGTTTTATCGATGATGACGGTCACCTGGTGGTTTTTGATCGTACCAAAGATGTCTTTGTCCTCAGGGACGGAAAACCTTTTTCTCCCCAGTACCTTGAAACTCGCCTGAAATTCAGTCCCTATGTGAGAGATTCATGGGTCATCGGAGACCAGCGGGAATATATTACCGCGGTCATTTGTATCGATTATTCTGTGGTGGGTAAATGGGCTGATGAAAAAAAGATCAATTATACGAGCTATCAGGAACTTTCTCAGATGCCCGAGGTCTACAACTTAGTGGAAGTACAGATACGTCAGGCAAACAGGGACCTCCCGGAAGCCGCCAGAGTCGTGAAGTTCATCAATCTTTACAAGGAATTCGATGCAGATGATGATGAGCTGACAAGAACAAGAAAATTGCGGCGGGGATTTGTGGAAAAAAGGTATCAGGACATCATTGAAGCCCTCTATATAAATGATGATAAAGTTCATATCGATACAACCATTAAGTATGAAGATGGCAGACAGGCACATATTAAAACCGATCTGCATATTAAGAAGATGAAGGAATAGGAAAGAGAAGAGAGGAAGCAGATAATAGGTAATGGGTGAAGGATAATGGCTATATGACCCATAGCCGATACTGAAAGGTAGAGCAAAGAATGGAACTGTTTTTGATGACCGTTACAACGGGCATTATGGTGGGTGGCATCTATGCCCTTGTGGCCCTTGGATGGGTGTTGATATATAAATGTTCAGGCGTACTGAATCTGGCCATGGGTGAAATGACACTGATTGGCGCTTATGTTTCCTTGAGTTTTTATTCCATGGGCATTCCTTTTTTACTGGCGATTTTTTTCTCCCTTATTATCGGAATGGTATTGGGAATACTGACGGAAAGAATCTTTTTGGACAAACTTATCGGTCAACCAGTTCTGACGGTGATTATGGTCACCGTTGGGCTTTCATTTTTCTTTAAGGGAACGGTGGAACTCATTTGGGGTACAGATACGCGTGTGTTCACCCCGCCGGTTTTTTCAATTGAACCCATACACATCGGCAAGATCGTTATCGGTCAGGTTTATCTGTGGAGCTTTGTGGCCGCCATCGCTCTTTTAATCATTTTTGTTTGCTTTTTCAAATATACCCGTTGGGGCCTTGCCATGCAGGCCACAGCCGATGACGAGATGGCCGCTCTCTCACTTGGTGTGAGCGCCAGATTCGTTTATGCAGCTGCCTGGGCCATCGCTTTTATGGCAGCCGGTGTCGGCGGGACCCTTTTGGGCAACATCAACGGGTTGAATATATCCGTGGGATATCTTGGCCTTCTGGTTCTGCCGGCTGTGGTATTGGGGGGACTCAATTCCGTACCCGGCGCTATTGTGGGTGGAATTGTCATCGGCATATTACAGAACCTCTGCGGGGCATATCTGGATAGATACTTTCCCGGTGGTGTTAAAGAGGTCGCCCCTTTTGCTTTCATGGCGATTTTTTTGCTTTTTAAGCCCCATGGATTATGGGGATGGGAACGGATTGAACGCGTGTAAATCCAATCGTAAATTTTAAATCAAAAACGGAGCTTATTAATGTCGACAACCTGGCTTCCCTGTGGTGTTTATCATCAGAATTATCATCAGGATCATGGGTGGTGGCAGACCAAGTTTATCAAAGGCAAGATGATCCTTCTCTTTATCCTGCTGTTTGCTGTTATTCCATTGTTTGCAGATTCTTATTGGCTCAGTGTTTGTAACCAGATCGGCTATACGGTACTCGGGGCCATAGGCGTGCAGCTTTTAATCGGTTTTTGCGGCCAGATAACCCTGGGCCATGCCGCATTTATTGCCGTAGGCGCATATACAAGCACCCTGCTTATCCTTGAATTCCCCTGGCCCAAATTCATGATGGATTTCGGAATCGCTTATCCTGTAAGCATCCTGATTGCCGCATTTGCAGCCGGTATATGGAGTGTTTTGTTCGGACTCCCTTGTGCCAGGGTCAAAGGATTTTATCTGATTTTGACCACCATGGCCGCTCAGTTCATTACCGTAGATTTTATTCTTACAGGATATGTGAGCCAGATCGGTGGACGAGGCCAGGCGTTTTCTTTACCTCCGGGAACCATCAAGGTTGGACCGTGGATTATCAACAGTGATCTTAAGGTCTATTTTATGATGCTTGTCTTGGTGATTATTTGTGTTGTTGCGGTGGTTAATTTGCTCAGAACCCGTGTGGGCAGGGCTTGGGTGGCCATACGTGACAATGACATTTCCGCAGGGGTAATGGGGATTAATGTTTTCAAATACAAGCTTTTTGCGTTTTTTGTCGCCGGGTTTATCGGCGGAATTGCCGGTGCGTTCTGGATCAGCAATCTTGCGGCCATCAGCCCTGAACACTTTCCCTGGTTCTGGTCTTTGTGGCTGGTGGGTGTCATTCTCATCGGCGGGGTCGGCTCAATCCACGGCACTATTTTCGGGTCCATATTCATGGTTGTGGTCATGGAGTTATTACAGCTTGGTGTCATGCAGTTTATGGATACCAGTTGGGGAGAAAGGCTGTTTATGGACTTTCTGTTTCTTAAAGAGGCCGCCTTCGGGCTTGCCATATGTGTATTTATGATATTTGAACCCAATGGTTTGGCCTATCGATGGTGGCAGACGAAAAACTATTTTAATTTGTGGCCGTTTTCGTATTAGATGTGTGCTCAACCGGCAAATGGCTAAATCGTCTAAAAGATATTTTTAAATACTGATCGGCAGTATTTATTACAGCTACTATACCCATATACTATTCAACGAATTCTTAACAAGAAAAGGAGGTGGTATCTAAACAAAAATTTAATCGGAAAGGAACTCGATTGAACTTTTACTTTCTTAAAAAGGGGAAAGAAATTATGTTTGCGAAAAATACGTGGTCAAAAATTTTCGTGCACCTATTTATTGTGGCGTTGATTGTCGGATTTTCTTCCATGGCCTGCGCCGCAACAATTAAGGTGGGAGCGCTCAATGATATGACGGGAGCGACTTCAGATGTAGGGAAGGACTATGCACTGGGCATTGCGGAAGCCATTCATTATGTCAATGATAATGGCGGGGTCAACGGTAAACAGATCAAGCTGTATCAGTTTGATTACGGCTATCGTGTGCCTGAGGCGCTTACCAAGTACAAGCTCTTCAAAAGGCTCAAATGCGTATCGGTTTTGGGGTGGGGAACCGGTGATACCGAGGCGTTGTCACCCACAATCACCAAGGACAAAATGCCTTATATATCTGCCTCCTATTCAGCTCACCTGACGGATCCCAAAAAGACACCTTACAATCTTTTCTTTGCAACGGATTATTCAACCAACGCCAGGGCTGCCATCACGGCCTGGTTTGACAAAAAGTGGCCGAAACACAAGGATTACGGGAAAAGAAAGCCGCGATTGGTTTGTTCTTATATGTTCGCTTCTCCCTACTGTAGTGCGCCGATCAAGGCCATCAAGGATCAGGCAACACTGCTCGGATTTGACATCGGTCCTGATCAATCTGTTTCTTTGTTCGCCATTGATACCAAAAGCCAGATTCTGGCCATGAAGGATTACAAACCCGATCTCGTCTGGCACGGCAATACCGTGATGTCAGTGGCAGCCACGGTGCGTGATGCCTATGCGTTAGGTCTTGGAGCGGATCACATTGTCGATAACTGGGGATTTGATGAGAATTTGCCGAAATTGGCAGGCAAGGCATCCGAAGGCGTTATGGGGGTGGCAGTTTGTGCATTTTTCGGTGAAGATGTGCCGATGATGGATAAAGTGGTAGAATATGCCAAAAAATACAACCCGGGCATTCCTCTGGAGAAGCGTTCCGTCCATACGGTTCAGGGATGGGGTGATGTGCTCATCTTGTGGGAAGCATTGAACCGGGCGGATAAACTCGGCGATTTAAGTGGTGAAAGCATTCTGAAAAACGGTTTTGAAACCATGAGAAATTTTGACATCGGTTTGGGAGCGGCACCCATTACCTTTACGGCAACGGATCATCGTGTTGGTGGTGTTGTGCCCATCTATGAAGTCAAAGACGGTAAATTTCAAATCGTTGAAAAAGTCGATCTGAAAAGCCGCTGGCCGAAAAAATGGGCCAACGAGTGGCTCGGATGGTAGGGAGGTTTTAAGGCGTTGTCTAATGAGGAAATGATCTTAAGGATCAACAATATCGAGGTCAAGTATCACGAGGTCATTCTGGTGATAAAAGGTGTCTCCATTGAAGTTCCCAAGGGTGCCATAGTGGCCCTATTGGGTGCCAATGGGGCCGGCAAGAGTACGACCTTAAAGGCCATCTCAGGCCTTTTGCGGCATGAAGACGGGGAGGTGACCGACGGGTCCATTGAATTCATGGATCAGCGCATCGATAAAATGGGCGCTGAAAAGATTGCCAAAATGGGCGTCGTTCAAGTCATTGAGGGCCGACGGGTTTTTGAACACCTCACCGTGGAGGAAAACCTGAAGGTGGGGGCTCATATGAGAAAGTTCGGCAGATCCATCAAGGACGGTCTGGAGATGGTATACCACTACTTTCCGCGCCTAAAGGAAAAGCGCAATGAAACCGCCGGATTTATCAGCGGCGGGGAGCAGCAGATGACGGTGGTGGGACGTGCTCTGATGACCAGCCCCAAGCTGATCCTTTTGGACGAGCCTTCCATGGGCCTGGCGCCGCTTCTTATCCATGAAATCTTCAATATCATTACCAAGCTTAACCGGGAGGAGAAAATTTCGATCCTTTTGGTTGAGCAGAATGCCAAACTTGCCCTTAATGTTGCACCCCATGCCTATGTGATGGAGAATGGTCGCATTGTCATGGACGACACAGCCGAAAAGCTCCGAGAGAATCCGGATATCAAGGATTTCTACCTCGGTCTTACCGATGTTGGAGGCCGCAAGAGTTTTCGGGATGTAAAACACTATAAACGAAGAAAACGATGGCTTACCTAACCCTTTATATAGAATAAGGGAGGAAAAAAATGCATAAAAGATCAATTATACTTACATGTTTAAGTATTTTCGTCGCCGCTGCCATGCTGACAGGGTGTGCCGGAATGTCGGCAGCACCAGCACCCACACAGCAAAATTTTAAAGCACCGGTGGTTACCCTCGATTCAATGGAAGTCGCCCATGCGTTTGGATATTGGTATTTTTCCAATAAAGTTCAACCCACCAAAGGAAAGCCCGACAATGTTGGTGCACCGCTTGATCTGGCTTTTATCTTTAATATCAAAAACCCGAATGAATACCCGGTAAAGATGGAAAGCTTAAAGTTTACCGTTGCTTTTGAAGAGTTTGATCTGAATACGGTAAGCTCTCCGGAAATTATGTGGATTCCTGCGGGAAAAACAAATCAGGTGAGAGTGCATGCTCATTTTGATGTAAGGCAGTCTCTGCTTAGCCTTTTGGTGACCGGTGGTTTCAAGCTGAAAGAAAAAGGAACCAATGCTTGGGCCGAGCTCGAAAAATGGTGGACGGGAATTCCGGAATATTCGGTTCCGGTTCATGTCAAGGGTGGTTCTGCCGTTTTTCAGGCAGACGGATTGACTAAGGTGACAACGTTTGAGGCAACCTTTCCGGAATAAATAAAAAACACAGGTGTCAGGGATCATCGGTAAATAACGGGTTACAAAACGCCCGTCGACTGATCCCTGACACCTGACACCCGAAGAGGACAGGTTTCAGGGAACAGGGCTCAGGGATCAGTAGTAAATGACGGGTTAGAAACACCCGTCGGCTGATTCCTGACCCCCGACCCCTGACCCCTGATCACCGAGGTTTTTATGGGACTCTACGATTTCACGTTTTATGATCTTATCGCTCGAAATGCCGTATGTTTTGGTGGCCAATCCGCATGGTTCGAGGTTGACACCGACACGTCACTGACATTTTTTCAAATTAAAGAGATGATCGATCGCCTTGCTTTGGGTTTACAAACAATTGGTATCAAAAAAAGCGACCGGATCGGCATTCTGGCAAAGAACAGCCTTGAATACTTCCTCCTTTATGGCGCCGCCGCGGCCCTTGGCGCGATCCTGTTGCCAGTCAACTGGCGGCTTTCGGCTGAAGAGATCAAATATAACTTAAAGGATGGTGCTCCTGAAACCTTCTTTGTAGATCCAGAGTTTCAAGATCTCGTCAAAGGGATAACGTCCGATCTTCCTTCAGTAAAATCATATTACACGTTCAAAGATAAAGGCGGCAGCTTTCTCGGGTTTGATGATTTGATGGACAACCCGGGACAATTTGAAGCAGACGATATCTCCAACGATGATGGTTTTGTAATCATTCATACGGCCGCCGTCGAAGGAAGACCCAGAGGCGCATTGTTGAGCCACGGCAATCTCTTATGCGCCGGTCTGCACTTGAATTATTGTTTTCATCTAACTGAAAAAGATGTTCATTTGAATTTTTTGCCTCTGTTCCATGTGGGCGGACTGTTTATGGTCATCAGCAGTTATATGGCCGGAGCTCTGAACGTGAACATGAGCAAATTTGATGCAGAAAAAGCGGTTGAGCTCATTGAAACGGGAAAAGTGACCCTCTTTTTTGATTTTTCACCGATTCTTGCATCCATTCTTGAGGAACATGAAAAAACAGGTCAAGACATCAAAAGTCTCAGGGCCGTCATGGGATTGGATACGCCGGAAACCATCGAGAAGTATCAACGCGTCACCGGCGGTACGTTTTATTCCATATACGGGCAAACGGAAACCACAGGTCTGGCAACCATGGGACCATACAGCGACCGTCCGGGTTCTGCCGGGAAAATGGTTCCTCTTGGGGAAATTCGTCTGGTGGATGATTATGATCGTCCGGTTCCGATCGGACACGTGGGTGAAATCGCCATGAAGGGTCCTTTGGTGTTTAAAGGCTATTGGAATTTGTCCAAAGATACGGCCTACACATTTCGTGAAGGGTGGCATCATACCGGAGATCTGGGTCGTTTTGACGACGACGGGTTTCTCTGGTACGCCGGCCGCAAGGCCGAAAAGGAGCTGATCAAACCCGGCGGCGAAAATGTCTATCCTGCTGAAGTGGAGAAAATCATACTTCAGCATCCGGCTGTGGAAAAGGCCGTTGTTTTTGGCGTTCCGGATCCCAAATGGAAAGAGGGCATAAAAGCGGTTTGCCGACTAAAAGCCAATGAAAAGTTAGATGCTCAAGAGTTGATTCAGTTTGTGGGCGAGCGTATCGCCCGATACAAAAAACCCCAGTATGTTGAATTCATATCCGATTTTCCTTTTCTTGAAGACGGGGTGCCGGACAGGGCCAAAATTAAAAAACTGTATAGCGGCACATAAAATTTGATGAAACATCCTTCCTAAAAAATTACACGCACACCGCCTAGGTCCTGTATGGAAAAGGTATGCTTTTCTTCGGGAGCACCGATGAAAATATTGTTAATCGGCACCCCGAATTCTTTGGAAACAGCATCAATTGTATCTGGGCCGAATTTTTCCTTACGCACAATTAGCTGCACCTGTAACATGGGGAAAATCTCATCGAGAACCCTTATGCTTTCTTTTAAGGAACTCTCTTCATTTTGTTCCGGGTGATTATAGAGATGCAAAACCAATACGGACCGACTCGATTCGTTATTTACGATATAATTAAATGCTGTGTTCAATCTGTTAAGGTCTCCACCCCGAGTAAATAGAATCACCTGTTGTTTGGTTATGGTCGTAATTCGATCTATCACCGTTGTTCGCCAGAGCAAAACCTGGGTCATAAGGTTGTTCAACATCTGTAAAATGGTTTTCAGGATAGGAATACGCAGATACATGAGCACAACCAGCAATACTGTGGGAACAAAATACTGCATGAAATATAAGAGGTTTTTATAATCAATAACAATGTTTCCCAGCATTCCCAGACTGGTGGCGGTGATGGCAACGAGAATCGTTATCCAGCCTGCATGGTAGGTTCTTTTAAGCTCCTTGCGTCTTATTTTTAAAAGTATATTTCCGATTCCAAACAGGGTCATGACCCCGAGAAAGGATATCGTATAGACGCCTGCCAGCGAGAGCAGGCTTCCTCCGGTAACCAGCATGATTGAAGAGCAGAGGAGGAAAAAGCTAATAATAATGCGATGAGAGGTTCCCCTGCGGTTCTTCTTTAATAAGAACTGCGGCAGGCATTGATCCAGAGCCATTCTGTGAACGAGGCCTGTCACACCTACAAAACTTGTCAAAACCGCTCCAGATAGTACGGCGGCGGCATCCAGAACGATGATTATCTTGAATGTGTTACCTCCCATGAGATAAGCCATTTGTGAAAGAAGGTAGTCCTTGTGAAAGATGATTTGGTCCAGAGGCAAAAGGTTTAGTGATAGAACGGAAATCAGGGGGTTAAATATGGCTACGGCAATCAACATGTTACGCAGGGTTTTTCGAAAGACGCCGACGTCCTGCTCTTCCACAAAATTGGCCGAACTTTCAAATCCGCTGATGCCGAGTAAGGCCGCAGAAAAACCCAGACAGATCGCAACAAGAAGGTCGTTACCGACCGGTAATGTGCTGAGGTTGCTTTTGAAAATGTGAAAATCAGCAGGCATACTGACAAATCCAAAAACGCAAAAAGCGGTCAATGTGGACATGTGAAAAATAAAGATCGTCAAGGCGACCACCGCGGATTCCGCAATCCCTATAATGGCCAGAGTGGCAAAGAAGCCAAGAACTAAAATGGTCCCTTCAAGCACACCAAACTTTGGATATACGCTGTGCAGATACTCAACAGCGGTTTTGGCGGAGATGACCGCTGTGGCAATATAGGAAAGGATGGTCATGCAGGCGGCCATGGCAGCGGCAAATTTGGAAGTGCTGTTTAGCAGGCAGTTATAGGTCCCGCCGTTCAAGGGGAGGGCTTCTACAACTTCAGTATAAACCTTCTTGTACAGGTAGAGAAGAAACACGACCAACAGCAGCACCACCGGAGCCAGAACACCTGCAAAAACTGCGGCAATTGCTGAAACATAGAGACAGGAAGAGCTGATATCATTTCCGCAGATTCCGGTAGCGAGCCATTGATTCAGCCGTTTTTTTGGAGCAGACCCCAAGAATAATTCATTGGGAGTCGGGGCCGGAGTCGTTTTATTTTTTAATGAGTGTTCCATTGCTTTTGAAACATTTCTTGTTTTTTAAGAGAGTTCTTTTCATTAAATCGCTCTTGTGAAAGTTTGAAATACGCCCTTCCCACAATTATTCTTCTTTTTCACGGAATAAATCAAGTGCATTATTTGGTCCGAGCAGGATCAGGGTGTCTCCATTTTTCAAAACACACTTTCCTGTCGGAATCATATTTAGCTGGTCCGGAAGGATATTTTTGATGGCTAAAACCTGGATGCCGTATTGATTGATGAGGTCAAGATCTTTCAGTTCTTTGCCGATAAAAGATTTTGGAATGACCCGCTCAATCATGGAATATCCCTCAAGAAAGGGTAAATAATCCAGAACGCTCGGGTTGTGGAGCCTTTCGGCTAAAGAGATGGACAGATCTTTTTCAGGAAACAAAACTTCCAGGGCTCCGACTTTATAAAGAATGCGACCGTGCGATTCTGTAATCGCCTTTGCAAGCACACGCTTAACGCCGATATCATTGAGATTGAGTGTCGCAAGAATCGAAGCGCTGAGATCCGAACCGATGCAGACCACTGCGGCGTCCATTTCTTTAATGGAAAGGGATTCTATGGCCTTTCGATCGGTAGCGTCTGCGATGATCGCCTGACTCACACTGTCTTTTATTTCCTGAACCCGCTGCTTATTTTTGTCAATGGCCAACACGTCATGACCTTTTTCATAAAGGTGTGTTGCCAGATAATAACCAAAAGTCCCAAGTCCTATGATTGCGAATTGTTTCATATCCTACCTCATCCCACCATGACGGTTTCTTCTGCATAATAATACCGGGATACTATATCGCGGCTTACGGCTACACCAACCACCAGCGGTCCCAGACGTCCCACAAACATGACACAGGAAAGAATTATTTTTCCCGATACAGAGAGCCCTGCCGTGATTCCTGTGGAAAGTCCCACCGTACCGAAAGCACTGACTACCTCGAAAAACAATTCAAGAAATTTTCCCCGACTTTGTGGATGGGCTATTTCTCCAAGTTCTGTCATCAACAGGAGCATGATGGCAGTACATATCACTATCGCACTGAGCATAGTAACACTGACAGCTTTCCCGACACTCACGTCCGAAATGGACCGCTTAAATAACCGGGGGTGGTCATGTCCGCGAAAACGAGAAAATCCAAGCACCACCAGCGTCGCAAGACTGGTGGTCTTAATACCGCCGCCGCACGAACCCGGAGAGGCGCCGATAAACATGAGTAAAAGAATGAGAAAAAGGGTTTCGTTGGCCATATTCCCGATGGATAATGTATTAAACCCGGCTGTTCTGGCGGTAACCGACTGGAAAAAAGCCGACAGGAAGCGGCCCGGCACCGAGAGTGGCGCCAGGGTGTTATGCCACTCCATGGCAGAAATCAAGAGCATTCCTAAAATGAGCAAGATGGCCGTTGTTGACAGGACGATTTTTGAATGAAGACTGAGACGAGACAGGGTTCGACGCTTGATGAAAAGCTTTTGTTTAAGCTCGGACAATACCAGAAAGCCGATACCACCGGATATAATTAAAAAGCAGAGTATCAAATTCAACCCCCAATTTTCCCGATATCCCACAAGGCTGTTCGAAAAGATAGAAAAGCCGGCATTGCAGAAGGCACTGATTGAATGAAATACCGACAAGAACAACGCCTGCTTCACGTTATTCCCCGGGAGAAAACAGAAAAACATCAGGATCATCCCCAGCCCTTCGATGACACAGGTAAACAATACAACATCTTTAAGTATGGAAATAACATGTCGATCTCTGGAGTGAGTAAACGTATCCTGTACCACGAGTTGTCCGGAAAGATCGGGCCTTCGACCGGTAAGCATAAGGAAAAGTGTCGACATGGTCATGATGCCGAGACCTCCGGTTTGGATCAGGATCAGAAGGATGGATTGCCCGAACGGACTAAAAACACTTCCCGTATCAACAACCGTAAGACCGGTGACGCAGACCGCAGATGTTGAGGTAAATAATGCATTCACAAATCCAAGATGCTCACCCGCAGAAGCTGCGGGGAGCATCAACAGAATCGTTCCTATGGAAATTAAAAGTGCGAACCCAATAATGGCGGTACGCGCGGGAGACCGGGCTATGGATTTTGAAATTCTCATGGACGTTTTCTTATCATAAAAATTTTTAAAAAGACTCTGAACATTTAAAGTATTGACACATTTTATGGTTAGATATTTTACAAAGATGTTTTAAACGACATGAACTCAAGACCCACCGGTTTCGATAAGCACCAAAGTACGATATTTCTTTATGTCGGCTGATTAGAAAATAATTTATATGAGGGCAAATGTCACGTAATATTTTGTCTATTTTGCATACAATTATGGTTGCTTGATCTCATAAAATTTTGATTTTTCTTTAAAAAATAAGATCCTAATTATAAAATTCGTTTTATACCCGACGGGTTATTGATAACGGGAAATTGTGAATATGCCGGACAATTCACATCGTGCATTTCTGTACGGAATGTGCCTTGCAAAATGCAAGATTCGGGATCAGCTCGTTTAGAGTTTGATGCGCCCTGCATCGCTTATTAAAATTTAATCGGAGATGCAGATTGATCTTTGGCATAAAAAAAGGAAATGCTGCGGTCAAATGAATTGAGGCGGTCCATCCATTAATTATTGCCTTGCCCGCAAAACGTTTGGATGATATGTTCCCCTCATTAATTTGACCCAGCATGGTATTTTGAAGATGCTCTAATTAATTTTAAACACTGTAGAAATTTCGTTATGAAAACAATAAAAAGCAAAGTTTTGGTCTTGTTGATTGTCTGTCTGACATTCATCGGTGCGCTGCATGTGATATACTATCATTATATATTTTCCCTTCAGGAAAAAATGGAGTTTATCAAAAAATTCGATGACTTTCGCGACAATATCCTTGAAATGAGACGCTATGAGAAAAATTTCATTTATTTTAAAGACATCGACAGTCTGAATGAAACCGTATTTTACTTCTTTAAGGTCGAAGATTTTTCCCGCGAACTTGCCAAAGATGTCGTCCGAGTTGTGGGAGCCGATAAGTTTTCGGAATTTCAGGAAGACCTAAAGGGTTACAAAACCATACTTGATGAAAATATGAGACGTGTTAAAACCGAAAAGGTGGAACTCAACGTTGAGATGATCCGAACCAAAGGCAAAAAAATGGTCGATTTTGCCAATGAACTCATCACCACCAAGCGACAACGAATTCAAAATGCCATCCATCGTATCGGTATCATTCCTGTGATTTTCTTGTTCAGCTTTATCGTATTTGTGGTTTTGATTCTCCAATTAATTATTAAAGGAATCCTCAAACCTGTGGCTTTAATGCAAAAGGCAACCGAAGAAGCCGTAAAAGGGACATTTAAGCCAATTGTATATGAATCGGAAAGAGAAGATGAGGTTACCCATCTGATTGAGACATTCAATGAGATGGCCAAACAACTCGAAACAAAACAGGAACAATTGTTACAATCGAGAAAGATGGCGTCCATCGGTACCTTTACGTCAGGTATTGCTCATGAACTGAATAATCCCTTGAACAATATTTCACTGACCGCTGAAAGCTTAATGGAAGATTTTACGGAGATGACAAAAGAGGAAGCTTCGGAGATGATGATAGAGATTCTTGCCCAGGCAGACAGGGCCAGCCAGGTGGTTAAAAATCTGCTGGAATTCTCGAGGACCGAACGCCCACCGTTATTAGACCTTTTTATTGATGATGTTTTGGATCGTACGATTAAACTCATAAAGAACCAGATTATGGTAACAGGCATCCAATTAAAAAGAATTAACAGCAAAAACCTGCCTGCCATTAAAGGAAGAAGCCAAGATCTTCAACAGGTTTTTATTAATATTCTTTTAAATTCTATCCAGGCCATGAAAGATTTGAGCAGAGAGAATGTCGTTACCATTCGTACCGGACCGGGACCGGACGGCTATATAAGAATCGATTTTTCAGATACCGGAATCGGAATAAAACCGGAGGATATGAAACATATTTTCGATCCGTTTTATACCACCAAACCCGTGGGCCGAGGAACTGGGTTAGGGCTTTCTCTGGTATATGGTATAATTCGAACACACGGCGGCTACGTCGAAGTAAAAAGCGAGATAAACATAGGAACCACGTTCTCAATATATTTGCCGATTGCCGCAAACGAGGAAAAGGAATCGGATCATGCCGCTTAGAATTGCTGTCATTGACGATGAAATAACGGTATGCCGCCGACTCAAAAATGCACTTGAAAAAGATGGATATGAGGTGGAGTCTTTTCAGAAGGCTGACCCATTTTGGAGACGCATGGTTCAGGAACCGTTTAATATCGTATTTCTCGATTTAAAACTTCCGGATATAAACGGCATGGACGTTCTTAACCGTATCCAAAAACGTTACGACAATGTGGAAGTTATTATCATTACGGGGTACGGATCCATTGATTCGGCCATCAGTGCGATTAAAAAAGGTGCCTATCATTATGTGACCAAACCGTTCAAGCTGGACGAAATCCGATTACTTGCCAGAAGCGCAAAGGAAAAGATAGGTCTTCGTGAAGAGAATCGGCAACTTCGGGAAACCGCAAATGGACAGGAGATTCTAAAGGGGTTTATCGGAAACAGCCCTGCAATGCAGGAAATTTTTGCCATGATCAAGAAGGTTGCCATTGTGAATTGCAACGTTCTGCTTCAGGGCGAAAGCGGCACCGGAAAGGAACTTGTTGCCAGATCAATTCACCGATTGAGCCCGAGAAAGAATCGACCGTTTATTTCTTTCAATTGCGGTGGATTCACAGAAGAATTAATCTGTAACGAGTTGTTCGGCCATGAAAAGGGTGCTTTTACAGGCGCCTCGGTGACCAAGATCGGTCTTATTGAATCTGCAGACGGAGGGACACTCTTTCTCGATGAAATAGGAGAGATGCCTCCCTCCATGCAGGTAAGACTGCTGCACGTCATTCAAGAAAAACAAATATTGCGAGTGGGGGGTAATAAACCCGTCAATTTGGACATTCGTCTCATCGCCGCCAGCAACAAAGATATCAAAAAGGCAACCGCTGAAGGATCTTTTCGAGAAGATCTATTTTATCGTTTGAATGTGGTCACCTTGAGACTTCCCCGACTGTGTGAAAGAAAAGATGATATCTCAATGCTGATTTCTTGCTTTATCGAAAAATACAGCCGTCCCTTTGAAAAAAAAATCAGAGGAATTTCACCCCATGCCCTCGAAATTCTCATGCATTACAACTTTCCCGGAAATGTAAGAGAACTGGAAAATATTATTCAGCGTTCAGTGGCCCTTGCCGAGAGTGACGTGATTCGCATCAACGATCTGCCCCCGGATCTCCAAAAGCTCGAGTTTAATACCCTCGAAGGCGAAGGATTGCTGGCCCTTGAGGAAATGGAAAAGCTCCACATTGCCAAAGTCCTTTATAAAACGAATTATAACAAAAACTTGAGCTGCAAGATCCTTAACCTGCCCCGGACTACATTATGGCGAAAAATGAAAAAATACGGTCTGCTGAATAAAAACTGATCCACACCTTCCCCATTTAACCCAATTTTTCATATTGAAACATTCATTTATTGTCTGTCCGTTTCAACCGTTTAATTTTGTTGTATAATATCGGTTTTGTGCGCAAATGTTTCAATTTGGAATAAAAAGGCTCTGCTATTCCCATCTAACATTCATTTCCACTTTATGTTCAGTGGGTGTGCATTCTTCGTAGCCATGTATATTTACATTTATTTCAAATTCTTATGGTATTTTCAAAGTATTCAATTCTGCATCTCTTTTAAAAACTGTGCATACTGGCACTTAATTTGCTCATGAATTCAGACCAGGAGGCATTAATGGAAAAGATCCTTGTGGGATTGGACCCCGGAAAAACCAGTTTGTGGGCTGCGGTTCATGCCCTTAATCTATCAAAAAGGATACAAGCCAAGTTGTTTTTTCTTCTGATCATCGATCCTGTGGCCGATGGATCAGAGGAGAGCCTGGTACGCCAGGTTGAGGCTGACATGAAAGAACGTCTTGAGTCGCTGATCCAAGAAGGGATTTCAGACGGCATACCGGTGGATTATTATATCACATACGGCCAATATGATAATGAACTGGTTAAGTTCGTCAGGGAAAACAAAATCACCATGCTGGTTGTGGAATCACCCACGCTCCAGGATAGGCGGCATTTAGAGGATTTTGATGATCTTCTTGAAAAGATTCGCCACAGGATTGATTGTCGTATTGAAGTTGTACATGAAAAAACCGTAAAAATAGCAAATAAAAGGAGATGATGATGTTACACCTGTATCTACCGATCGCCGGGAATAGTGTGAATGTATTGCTTATTTTTGGGTTGGGCGGCCTTGTGGGAATTCTTTCGGGAATTTTTGGGGTCGGCGGCGGATTTTTAATGACGCCGTTGTTGATTATGATCGGCATACCTCCCACTGTTGCGGCTGCATCCGATTCCAACCAGATCGTCGGCGCTTCCACTTCCGGGACTCTGGCACACTACAAAATGGGAAATGTTGATTTCAAAATGGGCATTTTGCTTTTGATCGGTGGTGTTGTGGGAGGTACGTTGGGTGTTCAGGTCATTAAGATTTTAAGACAAATGGGGAATGCGGATTTTTTAATCAAGATCACCTACGTTTTGATGCTCGGTTTTGTAGGATCGTATATGTTCATTGAAAGCCTTCAGGCGTTAAGAAAAAATAAAGCCCCTGCAATAGCTCCGAAAAAGGAGTCAAAATATGCCCAATTGGTCGGCAAACTACCGTGGCAAACCGATTTCGAAAAATCAGGGATAAGACTTTCCGTACTGATGCCTCTGATACTGGGTACTTTTGTCGGAATTCTGGCGGCAATTATGGGTGTCGGCGGCGGTTTCATTATGGTGCCGGTGATGGTTTATCTGTTGCGAATGCCCATGCATGTGGTTGTCGGGACCAGCCTGTTTCAGATTCTTTTCACATGTATCGATGTGACCATCATGCAGTCTTACAGCAACCATACCGTTGATTTTATTCTGGCATTGATACTCCTTCTAGGATCTACACTGGGCGCACAGTTCGGCGCAAAAATCAGCAAAAAACTCAAAGGAGATCAATTGAAGATCCTTCTGGCTTCACTGGTTTTGATTGTCATGGTTAAAATGCTTCTGGATCTTTTACTTACACCGCATATTATGTTAGCCTTAAAGGGAGGACATTAAAATGATAAAAAATAGAATATGGATATCTGTTATCGTCATGACTATGTATTTCATGGTCCTTCCTAAATCGGCATGTTCAACAGTTTCGGTAAGGGTGAAACACGAGCCCAATCTCATTGCTATCGGTGCTTTTTTCAATGGAACACAATTAACGGTTTCAGGCAAGATTGCTGCTGAAAATGAAGTGGCGGTCATTGTCAAGGGAAAGCAGGAAGCGTTAACACTCAAAAAGAAAGGGAAAGCGTTGGGCCTTTTGTGGATGAATATGGGAGACGTGCATTTTAAAAAGGTGCCGAATCTTTATATTCTGTATTCCTCAAAGGGGATGATGGAATTGGCTGCGTCGGACGCAATAACCTCGGAACAACCGGGAATCGGTGTCGAATTCCTGAAAAAAGAAATGGAAATAGAGGCACCGCAGGATGAAAGGAATTACTTGGCCCAAGAGTTTTTGGAATTAAAAAAGAAACAGGGACTCTATGCGTTTCATCCCGGTGAAATCAGCATTGGACAGAAAAGCGGGACAGACAAATCTTTTAAGGCGGCCGTCTGGATACCGCCGCGAATATCTACCGGTGAGTATCAGGTACAGGTTATGGAAATTCATGATGGGATTATTGTGGGTAACTCCATAGATCAACTCAAGGTTGAGGAACAGGGAATCCCCTCTATGATATCTTCGCTTGCCTTTAATCACAGCCTTTTTTATGGCTTTTTGGCGGTGTTGATCGCTGTCGCCGCAGGATTGGTGATGGATTTCTTTTTTGGAACCGGCAAGGGTGGAGGCGCTCACTAAATGGATGGTTGTTCATGAGCACATTCACAAACTGGATAAAAGTAGCTTTCAAGGGCCGTAAAAAATCTGCTTCACAGGTGCCTTTTACCGTTCTTTTCGGTGTATTTCAGAAAATTTTGGGATACAACAATCAGGTGTTGGAACTCATGGCTGAAATGGGAACCAAGTTGGGTGGCGCATATATTTTCGACCAGCAATACATTCGTTCGACATGCCATCATATTGCGGATCTTGTTTATAAACTCATATACAATTTAAATGCCATGACGCCTAAAAAATATCTGAAGCTTTATGATGCCCTCGGCGCCATCAACAGCGATATTGAAGAGGAACTGGCCGGTAGACCGGTCATTCCTCAAACGGAATATACCATGCCCTATAGTCTGATAACAGATGATTTTACTGAGGTTGTCGGAGCGAAGAACGCCAATTTGGCGGAAATTAAACACCTTCTAGGTCTGAAGGCACCGGAAGGATTTGCCATTACCACCCAGGCGTGTAAAGCATTCATGGAGCACAATCGCCTCCAAACTAAAATAGAGGAATTAAATGCCGCTTGGCAAGAAGGAAACCCATCAAAGAATCAGGCGGCAGAGGAAATTCGAAGTCTCATACTGGAGGGAACGGTTCCCCAATTTTTGCAAAAGGAGATTCTCAGCAGTGTGGACAAACTTTATCAGGGCATAGATTCCGCAAAGGTTTTGCTGGCCCTTCGCAGCAGTGCCATGGGTGAAGACAGCGAACACACCTTTGCCGGACAGTATTTGAGCATTCTCAATGAACCCAGCGGAAATATTTTACAGGCCTACAAATCCATTCTCGCCAGCCTTTTTTCCAATTCAGTCATGGAATACAGGCTGCAAAAAGATCTTTTAGATTATCAGGAGAATATGGCTGTGGCATGTCAGCTTATGGTAGATGCCAAAGTAAGCGGTGTTCTTTACACACTCGATCCAAGGGCTCCGGATCGTGACGTCATGCTGATTAACGCGGCTTGGGGACTGGGCGCACCTGTTGTCTCCGGAGAAGTGAGAGCCGATTTATATACAATGGATCGGGAAGAACCGTATGAACTAAAATCCTTGGATGTTGTGAGAAAATCTGAAAAGCTGGTGCCCAATAATGGCGGCGGGACAGATATTCGCAAGGTTCCTCAAGATCTTCAGACTCAAACCTGTCTGACCGATGAGCAGATGAAACAAATCGCCGAAACCGGTTTGAAGATTGAACGTTTTTTCAAAAACCCCCAGGATATCGAGTGGGCCATCGATCATGAGGATAACCTGGTTATTTTACAGGCCAGATCTCTCAATATTAAGGACCAGGTCGCAAAATTGGTGTGTGACATTTCATCTGTTTTGGATGATTTCTCCATTATATTCCAAAACAAAGGATCCATTGCCCAGGAAGGAATTGCTACCGGCAAGGTTTTTCTGGTCGAGACCGAAGAAGATCTCGATCGTTTTCCCAGCGATGCTGTTCTGGTGACCGCCTATACTTCTCCACGGCTGGGAAAGGTCATTAAAAAAGCCAGCGCCATCATTACCGATGTCGGTTCCCCAACGGGTCATATGGCAACCATCGCCAGAGAATTCAGAGTGCCGACCATCGTAAATACAGGTGTTGCCACCCAACTTCTGCGCCCCGGTCAGATTATCACTGTGGATGCCCGGGAGAATATAATTTATGAAGGAGCGATCAAAGCACTGTGTTATTATGAGTTTGCAGAAGATACTTTTGAAACGACCTATGAATTCCGGTTGTTGCAAAGAGTCCTGAAAAAAATCGCACCATTGAACCTGTTGGATCCTTCTGAAAAAAACTTTACGCAGTCAGGATGTAAGACGTTGCACGATATTACGAGATATGTCCATGAGAAAGCCGTGGAAGAATTGATCGGGCTGGAATATGCCAAAATCGGAGACACAGCCAGTGCCGGGAGGAAGTTGAAATTCGATATTCCTTTAGATCTTGTCTTAATCGATATCGGCGGCGGTATCAGCGGATCGGCAAGCGTTTCAGCGGTTAAACCTCACGATGTGATCTCCATCCCCATGAAGGCATTTCTGAAGGGACTTTCCGTTCCCGGCGCCTGGGATAAGGAACCGATGTCTGTGGATTTCGGCAGTTTCATGTCGAGTCTAACCCGCACGTTCTCATCTTCCATGGCAACGCCTAAATATGTCGGGCAGAATCTTGCGGTTCTATCCAAAGAATATGTCAACATCAATTTGCGTTTGGGATATCATTTTAATATGATTGTCGCTTATATCAGTGAGAATTTGAATGACAACTATGCCTATTTTCGGTTCCTTGGCGGTGTGACCGATATATCGCGCAGATCACGCAGAGCCAAACTGTTGGCGGAAATTCTGGCAAAGAGCGATTTTCGCGTCGATATCCGTGGAGATCTGGTTGTCGCTCGCATCAAGAAATTGGATCTTCGGATGATGGAAAAAAAGATGAAAATTCTGGGATTATTGGTCGCTTTTGCGCGTCAACTTGATGTTAAAATGAGCCATGAACAAGAAATTGAAAGACTTAAAAACGTTTTCCAAGATCTGAAACATGATCATATCAAAAATGTAATCTAAGGGAGGTATCATGGGCGACAAACAAAAAACAAAAATCCTTATTCTCGATGACGAACCGATCGTACTGAAACGTCTAAAACCGGCCTTAGAAAAATCAGGATATGACGTCGAGGCCTTTTCCCGAAGTCTGGAAGCATCGAGCCGAATCTTGGAACAAGATTTCGATATCGTTATCACCGATCTCAAGATGGAAGGACTCGACGGTATGGAATTTTTAACTCGAGTAAAGGATCGATCTCCTGCAACCGAAGTGATTGTTATTACTGGTTTTGCCACCATGGAAACCGCCAAAGAATCCTTTAAAAAAGGGGTTTTCGATTTTTTGGCAAAGCCTTTTAAGCTCGGCGAAATCAAGGAAGTTGTCGAAAAAGCGGAACAAAAGATAAAAAAAAGCATATAATATTTATACCGAATCACCGTAAGGGAGCTTTTTTTTGTAGAATTTGTATATTCAGTCAAAGGGGGAATTATCATGTTAAGAACGCTCGTTTACCTCGATGCAGACTTGGCGTCGAGTATCGCTCTCAGGTATACCTGCCAACTGGCCCAACTGGTCGACATGAAGTTGCATTCTGTTCACGTAGAGGAACCGGATCAAGACGGACATGCGCCGGGAACCGGATGGGTTCGCCGAACCTGGGAAAGTACGATGCTGAAAACAGGGGAGTTTGAAATTGCACAATTGATCAATGCCGAGAAATCTTCATGTCCAAAACTCGGTGCCCCCAAAATGATTGTTGGTGACCGTGAAAGTGAAATCCTCCGAGAAATTCAAAGGGAATCTTATGATCTGTTTGTGGAAGGATCACTTCAAAGCTTTAGTGCTAAAAAGCTCTACGATAAAATACATTCACGCCTTTACAGACTTATCCCCTGTCCGGTCCTTATCGTTAAAAATTTGGTTGATATAGAAAAAATTGCGCTGGTTGCACGGAATGAAATAGAGTCCAAAAAGCTTATTTCCATGTTTTTAAACATGTTTAAAGGTGCGAAGTTCAAGCTTGATCTGATTTATTGTGAATTTCAGGATCCCGGACAATTATCCTTTGACGTTAAAAATGAAACCATCGGGACATTAAGTGACGTAGAGGAAATGTTGGCGGAGAATCAATGGCCTGCTGAAAATTGTTCGATGATTCAGGGATCGCCGGAAGAAATCGGTGACGCACTTCGGGATTACGGACTGGTCGTGTCTCCACTCCATCACACGATAAGCAAAAAGAGCAATTGGTTTCAATTGCTGAGTCATGTCCCGTCTCCGATTCTTATTTGCTGGCAATAAATAAATGAACAAACGTTAAATGAGGTGATCATGAGAATTCTTGTAGCGGTAGATCAGCATCCTTACAGTGCCAATGTTGTCAAAGATGTGGCCAAGCTGGCCGGGAATACCTGGGCGGATGTCACCTTGCTTGGGGTAGGGCCTAAAGCAACGGATATCCGCCGGTCATCGAACCGTTCTGAGAGAATACACCCTCTCACCGAAAAGCTGGAGAATTATCGACGAAACTTTCTTGGCTATTTTGAAAAAGAAGAGTCTCCTTATGAAAAAAAGTCGTGCAACTATGAATTCGTCGAAATTAATAGAGGAATATGGGAAGAGCTGTATATCTGTCGGGGAGGCAGAAAAGATTTAAAGGTCGTGTTAAGGTCCGGGAATCCTGTTAAAGAAATATTGGCCCAATCCAAGGAAGATGACAGTGATTTGGTCGCCATGGGCTGTCATAAAAAAGGGGATTGTCAATGGAAGGGAGCGATAAATCTTCCCCAAAAGGTCGCCAATAATGCGACATGTTCGGTTCTCGTTGTAAAAGAAGAAAAACAAATCCACAAAATCGTATGCTGTCTGGACCAGGAGAATATCAGCCAAAAATCCATTGAATTGATTAACCAGATGGTGACACTGTATCAGACAGAATTGGAGATTGTGGGATTAACGGACGGGACAACGCTGAAACCCATGGTTGAAAAAAATTTAGACGCCATTTTGAAATATTACAAAGCACGCCAAATCAAGGCATGGATTAAACTGGTGGATACCACTTCACTCGAGTTATTCATCTCGCAAGAAGCCAGGCGGTCTATGATGGCGTTATGGATGGGGGGAAAATCCATACTCACCAAAATGTTTCCACAAAGTAAAGTCAACAAGCTCATTCAAGGAAGCAAAGCTTCGGTACTTTTGCTCAGATAAATCTTGGGTATACATCACGGGCCTGTAAATGGGTATGGGGTTTGCCGATTGATTCAGAGTGTGGTTGGAATTTTAAACCTGTCTATGTCTTACGGTAATGATCCTTTTGAGACACGAATAAATGAAAAGAAAATATTGATGCAGATGAAACCCTTCGATCAATACCAGTGATCTTGAATCTGGGTTTCTTGCAACTTGGTTGAAGTGATCTAAAGAAATAAAACAGGTCCGCTTCTGTTATCAGCAGACTGTTAGGGCCTAAAGAAAGAGCGGCGTTTCAATACAATCTGAAACGCCGCACTCATATGTTGCCAATAGCCTCCGTGATCGTTCAAAACATCCGTCAGTTCGTGGCGGTTATCGTTTCCTGATCATCCTTTGCAGTTCAGAATACACTTCAAAAACCCTCGAAGACGTTTATGCTACGATCAGACGAGGTCGAAGCGGTCAAGGTTCATTACCTTGCTCCACACCCCTACAAAGTCTTGCAGGAACTTCTCCCGGGAATCCTTACATCCGTAAACTTCCGCCAATGCCCGGAGTTGGGAGTTCGAACCGAAAATGAGGTCGACACGGGTACCGGTCCACTTGAGTTCGCCGCTCGCGCGATCACGACCCTCGAACACGTCTCCGTCTTTTGAGGTTGCCTTCCATGTCGTGCTCATGTCGAGCAGATTCACGAAGAAGTCATTGGTGAGCGTCTCTGGCCGCTTGGTGAAGACACCGTGCTGGGACTGTCCGAAGTTGGCATTCAAGACGCGCATACCGCCAACGAGAACCGTCATCTCCGGAGCGGTCAGCGTCAACAGTTGCGAACGATCAACCAGCAGTTCCTCTGCCGATACGGCGTATTTGGTCTTGAGGTAGTTACGGAACCCGTCTGCAGCCGGTTCGAGTACGACGAACGATACCGCGTCGGTTTGCTCCTGCGACGCATCCGTGCGTCCCGGCGTGAAGGGAACGGTCACATCGTGGCCGGCATTCTTCGCCGCCTGCTCGACACCTGCGCATCCACCCAAAACAATTAAATCGGCCAGGGACACCTTCTTACCGCCTGGCTGCGCGCTGTTGAACTCCTTTTGGATTCCCTCAAGGGTCTGCAGTACAGTTTTCAGTTGGGCCGGCTGGTTGACTTCCCAGTCCTTTTGCGGTGCAAGACGAATGCGCGCTCCGTTCGCACCGCCCCGCTTGTCGGAGCCACGGAACGTAGAAGCCGACGCCCAGGCGGTGGAGACAAGTTCCGGGATCGACAAACCCGAGGCAAGGATCTTGCCCTTGAGGTCGGCGATGTCTTTCTCGTCAATCAGTTCATGAGTGACTGCGGGGACGGGGTCTTGCCAAAGGAGTTCTTCTTCAGGCACCTCCGCGCCGAGATAGCGTGAGCGGGGACCCATGTCACGATGGGTCAGCTTGAACCATGCCCTGGCAAAGGCGTCAGCGAATTCCTCGGGGTTCTTCAGGTAATGCCGCGCAATGGGCTCGTAGATCGGGTCGAACTTCAGCGAGAGGTCCGCCGTGGTCATCATCGGCCGATGCTTCTTCGACGGGTCGTGGGCGTCAACGATCATGTCCCTTTCGTCCACATCTTTGGCCAGCCACTGGTGCGCACCGGCCGGGCTCTTGACCAACTCCCATTCGTATTTGAACAGAACCCTCAGATAGCCTAAGTCCCATTGGGTCGGGTTCGGCTTCCAGGCGCCTTCTATACCGCTGCCGATCGTATCGCCGCCTTTGCCACTGCCGAAGCTGCTCTTCCAGCCGAGCCCCTGTTCCTCGATGCCGGCGGCTTCGGGTTCGGGACCCACAAGCGCCGCATCGCCCGCGCCGTGACATTTGCCGAAGGTGTGCCCGCCAGCGACCAGCGCGACGGTCTCTTCGTCGTTCATGGCCATACGCGCAAAGGTCTCGCGGACATCACGTCCCGAGGCCACTGGATCAGGGTTGCCATCCGGGCCTTCCGGGTTTACGTAGATCAGGCCCATCTGCACGGCGGCAAGCGGGTTATCAAGATCCCGTTCGCCGGTGTAACGGCTCTTGGGCTTGTCACTGGTCGCCAGCCATTCATCTTCGGCACCCCAATACGTGTCTTCTTCCGGCTCCCATATGTCTTCGCGGCCGCCGCCGAAGCCAAAGGTCTTGAAGCCCATGGACTCAAGTGCGCAGTTGCCGGCAAGGATCATGAGGTCGGCCCAGGAGATTTTCTTGCCATACTTTTGTTTGACCGGCCAGAGAAGCCGGCGCGCCTTGTCGAGGTTCACGTTGTCCGGCCAGCTGTTGATAGGCGCAAAGCGCTGGTTACCTGACCCCCCGCCCCCGCGACCGTCGCCCATGCGGTAAGTGCCGGCACTGTGCCACGCCATCCGGATGAAGAGCCCCCCGTAATGACCGTAATCCGCCGGCCACCAGTCCTGGGAGTCGGTCATCAGCGCATAGAGGTCCTTTTTCAGAGCCTCCAGGTCGAGTTTTTTGAATTCCTCCGAGTAGTTGAACGCCTCACCCATGGGATTGGACTTGGAAGAATGCTGGTGCAGAATGTTAAGATTCAACTGATTCGGCCACCAGTCCCGGATCGACGTGCCACCGCCGGCAATAGGTTTTTTAGCGCCCGTTACCGGACACTTGCTATCTTCATTCATAATGTTTCCTCCTTTCGTTGTCTAAACTTATGCACCGTGCTGCTAAGAATATCTCGCTTCGGTGCTCATCTATCTAATTAGCTTTAATAGAAATAAAATATTATATGATAATGACTATCAATTAATGGCAAAAAAATATATTAAACTTTCTCTGCCATACAATTGCTGCATATACCGAAAAAGTCCAACCTATGATTCAGAATTTTAAAATTAGTCTCTAAAGCGACCTCTTTTTTCATTTCATCCAGGCTATCCAGGTCCGGGTCGACAATTTTTTTACACTTGATACAGATGACGTGTGGATGGGGATAAGGCCTGTTTCCATCATATCGGTTGCTCCCATCCGGGAACCCTAACTCAAGAACTTCACCAAATGATTTAATTAATACAATATTTCTGTATACAGTGGCAAGACTCATTGTCGGAAAGTCTTTTTTTATCCGAACATGGATATTTTCAACACTGGGATGGCCTTCACTTTTGGCAAGAATTTTAACGATAGCCAGCCGTTGAGGCGTTATCTTGTGTCCATTATCCCTTAATTTCTGGATGATGATTTCAAATCTGTTTTTATGGTCTGCCAATTGAAACCTCTTTGTCTTAAATGATAATAATTATCAATTAACATTGATTTTCTTTTCTGTCAACGCCTATTTCAATCGTTCACATATGATAACTTCATTGGTTAATTTGTATCAATCCAAATTGTTGTGATATGTTCAATTCCAGGTGGCAGGTGATGATGTGATATACAATTCTGATTTCAGATTTGGTATTGCTTGGGATACATTGAGAGATTTACTAAACGCAAACTATCAATCTGCACTATCCTATCACTATTTTCAAACGATTGATGTTTCAAACCATTTGCCATTATACATAAAAAATTAACTGTCGCGAATCGGGATGTCGTAGGTTTTGCCACTTAATTCGAGATGATATCGATGTTGATCGAATTTCAATCGAAGGGCCAGTTTTAACATTGCTCGGTCGATAAATTTGATCCGATTATCTGCATGCTCCGTATACAGATTATCGTTTTGAACGAACAGATTCTTAGGGTCCAGGGCAATTTCGTCTTTTGTATTCAGGATCAGACGGATTTTGTCGGGATCATCTTGTGTTTTGATATCAAATACAAACAGGGCGGTATCTTCGTATTTAAAATACACCTTTTCTATGATGTGGTCGTTGTGTTTTTGAAAAAGATAATATCCTTCGGCATCCTTTCGAATCGAAGAATGAAAATAGCTGATAATTTTTTTGTGCTCAAACACGCCATGTTCATTGTGCCATCGTCCGTAAGCGTCCAGCCAAAAGACAGCTTTCTCTTTGGGTACCACCAATTCTTTTGTTTCTTTTTTATTCACACCACACCTACCCGTATCACCATTATTTGGGAACCAACTCCCGATAGGCTTTCTCTATTTCCTTAAAGCGTTTTTCTGCCAGTTCTCTGAATTCATCACCCAGATGAAGCACCTTGTCCGGGTGATATTTATTGGCCAGTTTCCTGTAAGCCTTCTTTATTTCTTCTTGTGATGCATTTTTTGGAACATTCAATACCGCATAAGGATCCTTTAACGCATTCCCTTCCTGGAAACGATCCGCTCCATGGGTGTCCTTTTGAGAGGATCCTTGGTTGTATTGGGACGAATGGCGGTTTTGATGATAATAGTTTTGGAAATCGGATGGCTTCTGGCCTAGATTTTTAAAGATCCGCCACAGAACATATAAAAGAATGATGTCGTCTATCCAGCCCCAACCCACAAGAAAATCAGGAAGAATGTCATATGGACTCAAGACATAAATCAATCCGATAATGATCAGCAGGATTTTCATACGCATAAAAAAGTGGAACCTAAAAATTTTTGCGGCCAGTTGCTCTGTACCGGTGTTGCTTAAAAATTAAGGGTGCTGAACTTGAATATTAACTTGGATCATACCACAAAAAGGAAGGATTGTCAGGCTGTCCTTGTCTGCGGTAGGGTTATTTAACTCTAATTTGTTGTACCAACATCAGGGAAATCATGCTTAAAAATGCGCCGAAGATAAATGGAATACGGTAATCGATGACCCACAGCAATCCCCCGACAGCAGGAAGGACCACTGCGGCGATGTGATTGATGGTGAATCCCATTGCCATGCTCGGAGCGATATCCCTTGGGTCTCCCACTTTTTGAAAGTAGGTTCGAATAGCAATGGCAAAATTGAAAAAAATGTGATCCAGTATATAAAGTACCGCCACAATCCATTTTGATTCTACGAAGGCATAAGAAAGAAAAATAAAGATCAGGCTGAAGTATTCACAAGAAAGCACGGCCCTTTCACCGAAGCGAATGATCGACCTGCCGATGAGCGGACTGATGAAATAATTGATCAAATTATTGACGACAAAAAGGATGGTAACTTCCTGAACCGTAAAATGAAACTTTTTTACCAGTAAAAAAACGGCAAATGCAATGAAAATCTGGCGCCTGGCGCCTGCCATAAAGGTAAGAAAATAAAACAGCCAGTACTTTTTGCGAAAGATCATTTTTTTTCGCTGCGGAACAATGTTCAGATCTACAGGGTTTTGAAAAAATCCCCATATCCCCGCTGCTGCAATCAATCCTCCGATGAGCAGATACAATTGCGTGAAATTTAAAAAAGAGGCGACAAAATAGATAACGATGCCGATGCCGATGTTTGAAGCCGCAGAAAGTGCGCGAAGTTTGCCGAATACCCAGGGAGACGTGTTTTTGTCAAAATATTGAAGGGTCAACGATTGATTGGTGGTTTCAAAATAATGAAAGCCGAAACTCATGATCAGGGTCGTTACCAGGAGACCGCCGAAGGATGGAAAAAGGCCGGTGGCCGCCACGCCGATTCCCAGAATCAGAACGGACAGGGCCGATAGGCGGTGCTCTTTAATCAGCATGATGGCAAACACCGCAAGCAACGCCAAAAAACCCGGGATTTCTCTGACCGACTGAATAATCCCCACATTATCCCCATTTAGACCAACCACTCGAACGGCAAAATTATCGAACAACGTTCGCCATGCCTGGAGTCCTATTGTCGAACTGATAGTCAATACCATCAGATAGCGGTACATGGGGTTTTGTTGGGTTTTTTTTATTTTTAAAATTTCCATGACGAGCTCGTTTCTTTCAGGCCAGTTAAATCGGATACATTCGAAAAACAGATCAAACAACATAGGTTCATCAAGCCTAAGTGTCAAATTTTTTTAAAATAAAGTGTGGTGAATGCCAGAAAGCAGGCTGGAATTGCGCAGACCATAATGTCGGAAATACCCGAATCCAGGGCAATTTGTGCAGATGCGATGGCTGCCAGGAGGTGTTTTTTCATGGCAACTTCTTTTCGGTAAGTGTTTATGGGCTTTGTAGCCTTGTTTCACTGCGGTGGCCACGTGCATCGTCATTATAAAATGGAAAAGCCATTCTGCCAATGTGGTGATACGGAGAAGTAAACCCCATGAAAACAGACTCTTTTCGTGGTTTAAACTGTCGAACAGGAGGGGTTGAAACAGCGTCTAAAAAGGGTAAAGAACTCTGTAGATAAGGGCACCTATAATAACCATTGCCAATACGATGATGAAAATCATCTGTTCGGTATCGAATTTTTTCATGAAACGTCCGAGTTAGTCTTCTTTATCCAACCCAAATGCGGAATGCAGAACACGAACTGCTAGCTCGGTATAATTTTCTTCGATGATACAGGAAATCCTGATTTCCGATGTACTGATCATCATGATGTTGATGTTTTCTCTGGCCAGTGTATTAAACATCATTGATGCCACGCCCGAGTGATTCTTCATTCCAACGCCCACAACAGAAACCTTGGCGATATTTTTATCACCCAGAACATCTTCTGCGCCGATTTCTTTTGCCACTTTCTGTTCGATTTCCAAGGCAGTTGAATATTGTGCTTTTGGAACCGTAAACGTAAGATCCGTTTGACCTTCGGCCCGGGTATTTTGAATGATCATATCCACAACGATACCCGCTTCGGAAATGGGCGCAAAAATATTGGCAGCAACCCCCGGTCGGTCCTGGACCTTTCTAAGGGTAATACGGGCTTGATCTTTGTCATGTGTCACTGCTGAAACAACAAGGCTTTCCATGCCGGCGTCTTCACTAACAACCATGGTTCCCTCCTCTTCGCTAAAAGACGATCTAACATGTACGGGGACATTGTATTTTTTTGCAAATCCAACTGAACGGATCTGTAAAACTTTGGCACCGAGACTGGCCATATTTAGCATCTCGTCGTATGAGATTCGATCAATCTTTTTCGCCTTATCGCAGATATTGGGATCAGCGGTATAGATACCGTCTACATCGGTATATATCTCGCAGATATCCGCCTTGAGCGCCGAGGCAATGGCCACTGCGGATGTATCCGATCCTCCCCGCCCGAGAGTGGTAATGTTGCCGCTGACATCACACCCTTGAAATCCGGCTACGACGATGATATTTCGTTTTTGGATAAGTTTCATGATATATTCGGCGCCGATTTCGATGATCCGTGCATCACCGAAAGCACAGTCTGTAACCACTTTAGCCTGATGCCCGAGCATGGACAAGGCAGGATAATTCATTTGTTTTAATGTCATGGCCAAAAGCGCAGCCGTTGTTTGTTCACCTGTTGCAAGGAGAACATCGAGTTCACGTTTGTCCGGCGATTTATCTATCTGTTGTGCCATATCGATCAGGCCGTCTGTAACACCGGCCATGGCAGATAAAATGACAACGACATCATTACCCTGGTCAAATGTTTTAGCAACCCGTTTTGCCACATTTTGAATCCGTTCAAGATCGGCCACCGAAGTGCCGCCATATTTTTGTACGATTAAGCTCATCTTCTAACTTCCCGAAATAAAATTAAGATGCCAAATTTTCAATCCTATACCCTTCAAACCGGTGAAGGTCAAAATATTACAACTGATGACGGTTTAGTCAAGCAAAACAACTATAAATGAGCGCTTTTGACATCGGGTTATCTTTTTCATACAGCAACTGAATTTTTACGGACAATATCGTAGGATATTTTGTAATAGATCCGCATGTTTCAAATCATATGCAGTGATGCAGATTTTTCGTGTGTTGTCGCCGGTGAGTTCAAAGTGGATGTTTATGGAACCGGATAAAAGCTTGTTTTCGATTCTGTCCGCCCATTCGATGGCCACAATGCCGCTATTGTGAAGTATTTCGTAAAGACCGATATCTTCCATATCCATGGGATCTGAAATGCGATAGAGATCGACGTGAAACAGGGGATACCGACCGGGATATTCATTGATTAACGTGTAAGATGGGCTGGTGATATAATAATCATCCGGGACTTCAAGACCTCTGGCCAGTCCCTGGACAAAGGCGGTCTTTCCGCTTCCCAAATCACCGGTTAACATCAAAACCGTTCCACCGGTTACGGCTGTGCCGATTATTTTTCCCAGTTTTTGGGTTTCATCCACAGAACGGGTTGTTATCTGATATTTGAAAGTTGATGATGGTTCAGTCACAAAGATACGAGGCCCTAAAGATTATAATTTGATTATAAAATCGTTATACGATTTTATTTTTAGATGCTATCGGCCAGTTTTTTTATCGCTTCGGGCAGGGTGTTCATCACGTCCGTTGCCAGATAACCGAAAGGCCCTTTTTTTTTGGTCAGAGAATCGGCTGCCGCACCGTGTAGATAGACACCGGCATGGGCGGCAAGTTCAGTTGAATGGCCCTGTGCGATAAAGCCGCCGATGACACCGGTCAGAACGTCGCCCATACCGCCGGACGCCATCCCCGGGTTGCCGGTGGGGTTGATGAAAACTTTGCCGCCCGGATGGGCCACAACCGTACGGGCACCCTTCAACACAACGTGGACATTGAATTTTTCTGCAAAATTACGGGCACATTTGATACGGTCTTTCTGAACGTCGGCTGCGGTTGTCCTCATAAGCCGTGCCATTTCTCCGGGATGCGGCGTTATAACAACAGGCGTGTCGATATCTTTCAATATTTCGGTATGACCGGCAAGGATGTTCAACCCATCCGCATCAATAACCATTGGTTTAGTGTTTTCCTGAAGCAGATGCTTAAAAAGCATTTTAGTTTCAGGGGCCGTGCCGATTCCGGGCCCAATGGCCAGACATTGTTTGTCGGAAAGAAGATCCATAATTCTGTTAAATGATGCTTCACCAAGAATACCTTTAACGGTTTCAGGCAGCGGATCTGTCATGGCCTCTGTCACCTGAGCCTCTAAAACAGGGTTTAAGCTGGCCGGGATTCCAAGGGTCACCAGACCGGCTCCGGCCCGCATGGCCGACGTGGCTGCCATGGCAGCAGCACCGGTTTTTCCCGGTGAACCTGCTATGACCAGAAGATGGCCGGTGTGTCCCTTGTGGGCATCCGAAGGTCTGGGAAGGAAAACAGTGCGGATCAGATCCGGTGTTAACAGGTATTGCATGGGACCGACATCGTTTGCAATATAAGGTGGGACTCCGATATCGATGATTTTCAGATTTCCGGTATAATCAGCACCCGGAAAGAGAAAATGACCGGTTTTGGCAAATGCAAACGTTGCCGTGGCATCGGCCCGGACACAGGTTCCGCATGGCCGGCCCGTATCCGAATTCAAACCGGAAGGTATATCCACTGCAAAAACCGGTTTGTTTGATTGGTTGACAAAGTCTATTACATCCTTAAAAAATCCTTTTACATCCGATCGCAGACCGGTTCCGAGGATTGCATCGATCCAGATCGCCTCATGACGCATTTCAGTTTCATGTGCTGAAAAAGATTCTGTGTCCGGCATTTCAATAACAGGAACTTTAAGAGGGGAAAGGAGCTCGAGGTTAGCCGCAGCATCTCCCGAGACCTTTTGACGTTCTGAAAGAAGATAAACGGTGACGCTTTTTCCTTTTTGAGCCAGATATCGGGCAATAACGAAACCGTCTCCGCCATTGTTTCCCCGGCCTGCGATTACACCGATCTTTTTATTTTCAGCATCCTTGAATTGTTCCAAAAAAAATTGGGTTGCACCCCGGCCGGCATTTTCCATCAGAATTCTGCCGGGAAGACCAAACGATTCGATGGTCGAACCATCCATCTTCTGCATTTCATTTGCGGTTACAAGATACATTTTCCTCTCCCAAAAGTGATTTCGGAGCGTGCAACATATATTGATGATTTCGATTTTTTCAAGTTAATCATAGTAAAAGTTCTTTGATTAGTGTCGACATTTCTTTAACGGCCTTTTCCATCCCCACAAGTACCGCCCTTGAGACAATGCTGTGACCGATGCTGAATTCGTCGATTTCGTGGAGGCCCTTAAAGGCCTTTATCGTATTGTAACACAGACCGTGGCCGGCATTGATGCCCAATCTCAACTTGTTTGCAAATTTTACTGCGTCGACGATATCGGAAAAAGCCCGCTCTCTTTTTTTTGTTGTTTTGGCATCGCAGAATATGCCGGTATGTATTTCCACCATGGTTGCGTTTATTTGGTGCGCAACTTTAATCTGATCAGGGTCAGGATTAATGAAGATACTGACCGGAATACCGCTGTCTTGAAGCGTACCGACGGTTTCAGCAATCGCATCTTTATACGAGATTAAATCCAACCCACCTTCGGTGGTCAACTCTTCACGTTTTTCCGGAACCAGTGTGACAACATCAGGCTGGACATCAAGAGCAATCCCGATCATTTCATTGTTCGAAGCCATCTCAAGTATAAGTTTTGTTTGAACAATCTTTCTCAAGGTTTTAAGGTCACGGTCTTGGATGTGCCGTCTGTCTCCTCTTAAATGAACCACAATCCCGTCTGCTCCGGCCAGTTCCGCCAGAATTGCTGCTGCTACAGGATCGGGATAGCTGATTTTTCTGGCTTCTCTCAATGTTGCAACATGATCAACGTTTACCGCTAGTCCAGCCATCAGTAAACCTCCTTTGTGTCCAAAATCTTTACTTCTGTAGGCCCTACAATCCGAAAGCCGCTCATAGGCGTTAAGATTCAATCAATTTAAGAATTTCCTCACTCTTTTTTTCCATCTTGTCAGCCTCCAGCTCGGACATTTCATGATCATATCCCAATAAATGAAGAATTCCGTGCACCAGAAGCTGTGTAAAACGTTCTTCCATACTTATGCCGATATTTTCCCCTTCTTTCTCAGCGGTTTCAATGGAAATAACCACATCGCCGAGAAGTTCCGGGTTGATGTTCGAAAACGGGTCTGTTCGCATGGGGAAGGCGATAACATTTGTGGGGCCGTATCGACGGAGATATTTTTTATTGAGTATTTCAATTTGGGAATCATCAACGATCAAAATAGAAAGCTCTGCGTCATCGCAATCCAAGGCGTTTAAGATGTCTGTGGTTTTTTGTTGAATTGTTGTCATCGATATCTTGTATTTCTTTTGCCTGTTGTCGATCAAAACTTCCATTTTTTACTATTCCGTTGGTCAAGAGTTGTTTCTCAGGATATTCAATGCGATGATGGTATATTCCGTTTAATATTTTGTTGAAACTTTTTGCGATGTTATGCAAATCTTTCAGCGTTAGTTCACAATTATCCAACTGACCGTCCGAGAAGATTTTGTTTATTAGATTTTGTACCAGTCCCAGAATTCTGGCTGGTGTCGGGTTTGAAAGGGTTCTGGATGCAGCTTCAACCGCATCTGCCAGCATGACCAGCCCGGCTTCTCTGGTCTGAGGTTTTGGTCCTGGATACCTGAAGTCGTCGATATTTACCCTATTTTCGCCTTTTAGCTGCTTTGCTTTATCGTAAAAATAGCTGATAAGGCTTGTACCGTGGGATTGCCTGATGGTTTCAATGATGTCATACCCCAGTTTGTTTTGCTTGGCTATCTCTACGCCGTCCTTGATGTGAGCGATGAGGATAAGACTTGACATGGAGGGTGCAAGTTTGTCGTGTCTATTAACTCCGTCGGCCTGGTTTTCAATAAAATACAATGGCTTTTTGATCTTACCGATATCGTGGAAATAACCACAAACCTTTGCAAGCGACGGATTGGCACCGATTTCAGATGCCGCTGCCTCAACCATAGTTCCGACAATGACCGAATGATGGTACGTTCCCGGTGCTTCCAGCATAAGTCTTCGAAGAATCGGTTGATCGAGGTTTGCAAGTTCAAGAAGTTTAATGTCTGTGGTATAGTCGTATGCAATTTCAACCAGCGGTGCGATGCCGGCGGTAACGATTCCTGCCCCGATGCCCCCTGAAAACGCAAATCCCCAATCCCACATGAGTTTAAAAAATGTGGCGCCTCCGACGTAAACGTTGATAACCGTAACGAGAATAACATTCAACAAGCCGAGTTTTAACCCGGCCTTTATAAAAACTTTGCGCTCCCGACAATTTTGCATCCAATATGCCGCCATCAGACCATTAAGAAGAAAGTAGATGAAAATATCGAACCTGTTCTTAAATATAATCGCCGTGCCGATGGCAATTAACATGGCAATGGGGATGGCCAATTCAATGCCCAAAAACAGACATGTGGTCATGGCACCTGCGGCAAGGGGAATACCATAAGAGATTGAATCAGCGGATATTGAAAAAGGTGTATAATGAGATACGGAATCGGCTAACGATTCCGATATGCTGGAGATGAAGAAAAAAGTGATGAGTACGCTGGCCAAAAAGAGCAGGTTCTTGGTGTTGTTGAGTTGGGGCCGATTGTGAATACAAAGGGCATAAATGATCATGAGGATGCACAGGATGAAAAGTGCCGATCCTATGCAGTTTGTTAAAACTTTCTCATTTTTTAAGCCTTCTTGATAGATCTTGAGTTTTAGAAGCTGGTCTTTGGTTACCCGCTCTCCCTCGCGCAAAAGCATCTCACCTGCTTTTATCTTGTAAAATATGGGTTTAACTTCCGAATAAGCCTCTTTTTTTCGTTTTTCGGTTTCACTTCTGTTGAGTGTTATATTGGGCTGAATCAATTTTTGAGCAAAATCTACGATCAAATTTCGAAGACCCGGCGTCTTGTTTTGAAGAATGGGATTGCCGATTACTTTGACCATGGTTTTTGCCTGGTCAAGACCGTAAAAGTGCTTCAAATTATAAACGAGCATTTCATTTTTTGTTTTGATATCGCTTAAGATGATGCCTCTATCCGTTTCTTTTAAAAGCATCTCCTTATTTGCAACCACCCCATTATCGTATATTTCTGCTAAAATGCCGGAAATAAGATTTGAAATCTCACTGGAGAAGGCCTCCAGTTCGAGGATTTTGTAGTCTGCGTCGCTGACTGGAATACCGACCTTTTCCTCAAAATCGGCCTTTTTTTGCCAGATGAGGTTATGTATGATTAATTTTTTTTCTTCATTTCCGGACGGGGATGTTTCCGAATTTTTTAGGTTATCAATGCTTAATATTGTTTCAAGCGTTGCACGAAGTTCATCAAAGGCTTTTTTTATTCTTTGATCGGTTTTTATGGAAAGGTTTACATCATGATCGTATACCGTCAATACATTTTCTACGGCCTGTTTTCGGCTGGCTTCTGTGGCTTTTTTGTCTTCAATTAAAAAATTTTTTGCAGCCTTAATATCTCTTGTGACAACATCTCCTAATTTGTAGGAATGTTTTTCAATAACAAGATTTGGATACAGCAAAATTGTAAAAATTATGGTAACAGCAACCAGAAGTGCCCATCGGACACTATCACTGCTCTCTATGAATCTGTTTAAAGACATTTGAGTTTTTACAATGTTCATTGAAATAGGATGTTATTTCTGTTTTTGGGCATCGAGATCTTCATATGCTTTAATAATTTTTTGGACCAGTCCATGCCGTACGACATCTTTTTTTGAAAAGAAGATGAATTTTATTCCTTCTATTCCCTGCAAGATATCTTTCGCTTCAATGAGTCCGGAAGGTTTGCCTACAGGAAGATCAATCTGGGTAATATCACCGGTGATCACTGCTTTTGAGCTGAATCCTATCCTTGTCAGAAACATTTTCATCTGTTCAGACGTCGTATTTTGAGCTTCATCTAAAATGACAAAAGAATCATTTAATGTTCGTCCTCGCATGAAAGCCAAAGGTGCAACTTCGATAACGCCTCGTTCTATCAGGTTGGATACCTTTTCAAACTGCATCATATCATGGAGCGCGTCGTAAAGCGGCCGGAGATAGGGATCTACTTTTTGGGCCAGATCTCCGGGTAAAAATCCCAACGCTTCACCTGCCTCCACAGCGGGCCTTGTCAGGATAATGCGATCCACTTTTCCCTTTGAAAACGCTGCAACCGCCATGGCCATGGCAAGATACGTTTTACCTGTTCCTGCCGGTCCTACTCCGAAAACCATGTCGGAACTTCGGATGGCATCTATGTATTCCTTTTGAGTTTGGCTTTTGGGTATTACAGGACGTTTTTTGGAAGTGATGTAAACCGTATCCAGAAAAATATCTTTAAGTTTAATGCGGTCGTCTTCGCTCAAAATTCTGACGGCATATTCAACATCATTTGGGTAGATTGGATAACCATCTTTTAACAGATCATAAAGTTGTTTGAGTATCTTTTTCGCCAGGTTTTCAGCAATGCTGTCTCCTTCGATGAATATCGTATTACCTCTTGCGTGAATGGAGACATCTGTTAATTGTGCAATCCTCTTAAGGTTCCTGTTATACTCGCCGAAAAGCTGACTTGCCAGATTAACATCTGAGAAAATTAATCTGGTTTTATTATTTTCGGATATTATATCCATGTTTCAGGGTTGAGCGGATGCTCTCTTTAGATTTAGCGTTCTCTTAAAATTCTTTTAAAGATCTCTATGAGCTATGTAATATTGATGAATTCATAAAAAGTCAAATCTATAATTTAATGCACATGGCAAAAGAAAATGTCTTGACTCAAAATAGCTGCTTTGTTAGTTTTCAGAAACAAATGGTTTAACAATTACATCTTTTTGATTTTGTTGATATTTTATGTAAAATCGTGGTATCGCAAACGATGCCAAGTGGGAGCACCATGAACTTTTTTGATGTCATCACCATCGTAATTTTGGCTTATTGTATCATAAGGGGTGTTTTCAGAGGTCTATTAAAAGAATTGTCTTCTATCATCGGCGTGTTTGGCGGATTCTATGCTGCATATACCTATTACATGGTGCTTGCAAAACCTTTGTCAAAATGGGTCTCCAATACCGGATACCTCAATATATTGAGTTTCATCATTATATTTTGTGTCGTTTTTCTAATTATCAGCATTTTGGGTGTGATAATCAACTACCTGCTTAAACTGGCTTTGTTGGGCTGGATGGATCGTTTTTCCGGCGCCTTATTCGGCGCCTTGAAAGGATTGCTTATTGTTTCGGTGTTGTTAATTGCACTTACCGCCTTTCTTCCTAAGGGCTCGCCTTTTATTAAAAATTCCCTGCTTTCTCCTCATATCGCACTAATTTCAGAGAAAATGGCCAAGGTTGTTTCCAAAGATATGAAGCACGATTTCATGGCTAAGATAGTGGCATTGAAAAAGATCTGGAAACAAAAATAATCGGCCGGAAGCGCTAAAAATTGGTTTATAAAGGAAAACTGAGATGGATATGAAGGCTATGATCGATTTAATCGAGACGTTAAGGGGGGAAAACGGTTGTCCCTGGGACAAGAAACAAACGCCGCAAACCATTCTGGCTTATCTGTTGGAAGAGACATACGAGTTGATGGATGCTGTTGAATCCGGCAACCCTGCGGAGGTCTGTGGGGAGCTTGGGGATGTATTGTTCCACATTTTTTTTCTTATCAGTCTTTTCCGGGAGATGGGCCACTTTGATATCAAGGATGTTGTCGATCTTAATATAAAGAAAATGGTCCACCGCCATCCCCATGTTTTTGGCAATGACAACGTCGACAGTGCAGATGACGTTCGAAAACGGTGGTATAAAATTAAAATGGAAGAAAAAAACCTTTCTACAGAGACCTCAATTCTGGATTCTATCCCTTCAAATCTTCCGGCATTGATGCGTGCTTACAGAATTTCCGACCGGGCAGCCAGAACAGGATTTGACTGGAAAGATATATCCGGTGTTATGAAAAAGGTCGAAGAGGAGTGGGCTGAGTTAACAGCAGCGTTGAAGAAACAAAAACAATCTCCGGAAGATCGTACCCGGGTGGCGCTGGAATTTGGCGACGTTCTCTTTACACTCGTAAATGTCGCCCGGTTTGCAAACATTCATCCTGAAACTGCATTGAGAGATTCCACTAAAAAGTTTGAAAGGCGCTTTAGGTATATGGAAAAGCGAATTTCAAATGGACAAAAAGATATACAATCGGTTTCTCAAGAGGAGAAGGATGTTTTGTGGGAGCAGGCTAAAGAAATTATTAAACTTTTCAGCTGATGATCCTGAACTGCGGAGAAAAAGAAGAAGGCCTTTTTTATATATCTTCCGAGAAAAACATCATCTATGCTGTGAGGTCCGACACACTTTTGACCATGAATAAAACGGTCTTGCCTGCTTTTTCAATCACCCGGACGTGTTTTAGTTCTTTTCTTGTTGTTTTTAAATGAACGGTCATTGTCAGATCGCCCTTTGATTGACGACATATTTTTGCATTGAACTTTTTTCGATAATAGGGTGCCGTGTCGCCGGTGGGTTTGATGATAAAATCTTGGACGTTATCTTCGAAAGCGGTTTCAAAAGCAATGGCCATCATTACTTCATCTAAATTCCAAAGTTCTTTTTTCCCCTTGTTTCTGTAGTCGATGTCTACGAAGAATCCCACCTCATGTTTAGATCGAAGATCCTTTAACGGCAGCAAATCCGTTTCGAAACATTTTCGAAATGAAGTGGAAAAAGGCAATCCGATGAGTGGCGATCGAAAGGCCGATTCGAGCATAATAGGTTTTGACGTGTCAAAATCAAGATAGGCGATTTGCTTTAAAGTATTCATATCAAACACATCGATCAGACAATTTCCTCTCAATGTGAAGACCAGATCAACCGATACGGCTGAATAAACGGTATACCCTTCTTTTCTTAAGCCGAAGTAATTAAATATATGGTATGAGGTTTCGCTCATCTTTTTTCGTCCGGGAAATCAACTGAACTTAGAAACGTTACCCCAATTGGGATTATGGGCCCAAAGGTGTTCTATTAGACAAATCAAATTGTAACAAACCCGATGCAAAAGATTGCTGAGGATAACGACCAACAAATAAATCAATTTGCTCACCCCCGATCATTTTATCGGATGATCTGCTATTAACGATCCTTGTGCTTGATAAATGTTCCGTTTTGGTATTCTTCAAAGGCCAGTCGCAGTTCTTTTTGGGTATTCATCACAATGGGGCCTCGCCAGGCAACGGGCTCGTTAATGGGATTTCCTGAAATTAAAAGAAATCTGACCGGTTCATTTTCCGTGGATACCCGGACAGATTCTCCGTCGTCAAACAGCACCAGCATTTCATTTTCTATGAAAGGTTCGTTGCTCATGTCAAAATAGCTGTCTCCCACTACATCAAAGGTAAAGGGTTTCTTTTCATCGCAGAAATATCCTTTTCCATCGATAACATAGGCAAACACCGTATGCCCTGTTTTTGTGGGATGTTCGTATATTGAATTCGCAGGAACATAGATGTCAAGATATTCCGGATCAATGACAATATCCTGGACCGGACCCGGCATGTCGTTGATTCGGCCGCATATAATCTTGATCTTGGTTCCGTTTTCCAATTGAACCTCCGGGATCTGGCCCGATGTTATTTCCTGGTAACGGGGATCCATCATCTTGCGGGATGCCGGTAAATTCGCCCAGAGCTGAAATCCCAGCATGATGCCGTTGGGATCGCCTTTGGGCATCTCCTGGTGAATAATGCCGCTTCCGGCCGTCATCCACTGTACATCCCCGGAGTTGATAATACCTTTATTTCCCATGCTGTCACCATGCTCCACAGTTCCTTGTAGAACATAGGTGATGGTTTCGATTCCGCGATGGGGATGCCAGGGAAATCCTTTGATGAAATGCTTCGTAATCGTTGAACGAAAATCATCTAAAAGCAAAAAAGGATCAAACAGTGGAACTTCACTAAATCCGAGTGCTCGTTTTAGATGGACGCCGGCCCCTTCGATGACAGGTCTACTTCGAAACACTTTTCGAATATTTCGTATTAGGCTCATTTTATCCCTCCTTAAAAACCAGACAAAACCACATCACAATAATACGCACAGGTTAAACCATTTTAAGGGAATCTATCACAGCTCTGGCCAGTTCTTCGGAAAAATACAAAGTATTAGTAGGTGTTTTTGCTTCCTGCGGTTGCTTTTTCATGGATGCACTCCCTAATTCATACAATTATAACATCAATGATAAGTTGGTTTATCATCATCTTTCTTTTTATTGCCGTCTAAAACTTTAAAACGAGATCGTTTTCTTTGAAGCTGCCACTCGAGATACTTTGTATAAATTAAATTGGGATCAAATAGCGTTCTTGGTCCTTTAAAATAGATATAACCAAAAAGAATCCCACCAATATGATATGCACCGTGAGGATTTACCTTTGCCAAAAAAGTCAAAAGGGTTATTAAAACAGTACCGTAACTGACATATTTTGCTTTTATCGGTAATATAAACATGAGCAATATTGTCGATTCGGGATTTAGCAATCCAAAAACAACAATCATGGACAGAATGCTCGGCAACATACCTAAAAATGGTGCATTAAAACCGGATACGCTGCTAAAGGCAAGCCCGCATAACGCCCCACCTAAAGCAGACAAATAAAAAAAGATCAAAAAACGCTTAGAGCCAAAAGCATTTTCAACCGGCGCGACAAAAAAGTAAAATACGATGCAGTTAATCAGAAAACTGATGGGCGCTCGAGGATTGTGAATAAACGGGTGGGTAAAAATCTGCCAGATATGAAAACTCTTATACTTAAAAGGATAAAGCTGGAGAACCTCGACCACTGGAATTTTTAGCCAGTGCTCAAATAAAAGTTCTAAGATATAGATTGCCCCGTAAATAAGTAAGAGCCTCTTTCCGAGAAGTGTCAAATTTGATCCAAATCCATAGGTCGTTTTAAATCGATCCGGGTTCACTATAGTATCCTTCAATTGAGATTGAATTTTATTAAAACTGTACAATTTATAAAACTGAATCAACATTTTTTCAAGTTACAAAAAGCCCTTTAGGCGATTTGCCTTATAATGCCTTTGTTGATTTGGAACCAATGGGTCGGATGCTATCTATTGATGTTGAATCATAACATAATCGATGATGCTTATTGTGATTGGACTGGCAGGGGATTTCGTAAAGATTCACTACAAGTAGCCGAATACACACAATATCTCAATTTGACAAAAGGGATTCGTTATCGCAATGACAAATCCCTTTTGTTGTGTTGCCGATGGCTGCTTTGAAACCGGTTATATCCGATTATGGATAGGCACTAGTTATATGCCGAGCTAACGGAGCGCAGCGTGCCTGAATCTATCTTATTCGTTGCTCGTATTTCTAGTAACATTTTTTCAGATTCATATATGAGCGCTTCGACTTTTTTAAGTATGGTTTCTAATTTAACCTTCTGATTATCTTCGAAATCATCCCACTTTTTGAAAATTTGTCCCGATGCCTTTGATCCAAGATAAACATCCGTTCCAATAGAAATTTCAAGTTCAGAGTCTTCAGTTTTAATGATCATTGTACAACTCCTAATTTAATAAAAAAATTGTTTTTAAAAGAAATTTTTTGAATCGTGAAATAATGAGAATGCAAAAAGCGTGCACAAAGAATTAAACAATGATTTTATTAGTTATATAGGATGATTAGGGGAAATAAAAAAAAGACGGAAGGTGCAAATCATAAATATTATGTAATCTTAATCATAATTTTATGTAAAGTTTTTCATTCTTTGTAACCCGCTGTGCTCGGGACTTGTAAAATACATGCCTGTTCGAGGGCCTTAATGAATTCCGGGTTGGTTTCTTTTATTCTGATAATTCTGTCCCATGAAAGAATGTTTTCTAAATTAGGCGTTTCTATTCCAAGATCAGACTCCCTGTTAACCGCCTCTATAATCAACGATAGGGTATAAATCGGGATTTTTTTTAATATGTTTTCATCAGAAATATCGGCGTTGTCATTTTGTTGAGATCTTAATATCTCTGATACACAGACTGAAAGAATTGGATCTGCAGTGTCCCCTGGTTTTTTACATTGTTCAAGATCATAGTTGGATTCTAGAAAGTCTTCTGCCATCTTTTGTAATGTATCCAACCATTTTTTGTTCAGATTCTGAGGAAGAACAGCGTCAGGACCTTTTTTTAACACTTCATTACTAAATTTGGCCAGCATATCAGAAACATTTTCCTTATTAATCGGTGTTAATTTTATTCCGCAATTTACCGGAACAATTAAAGGTAACGACTTTCCGGGACCGGAGCATCATGGCATTACCGGTGGCCGGATTCCTGCCTTTCCGCTCTCGTTTTTCACGAACACAAAATTTTCCAAAACTGCTTATGAGGACATCTTCACCGGACGCTAGCGCATTTTTTATTATTTCAAGAAGGGTCTCTACAATTTCCGAAGATTTATTCTTCGGAAACCCGGTCTGATTTTGGATAGAATCTATTATTTGAGCTTTTGTGAGTGTCATGGCGGACTCTCCTTTGTGTTTATAAAATCCAAGATAACATTGCAGTCCCAAGTACTAACGACAAAATGCCAAACAACCTGTAGGTTTGATCCGAGAGTGAATTGACATACCAATTAATGAGTTCATCATACAGGTTTTTGGGAATTAATAGGATGACACCACCTTCAATGACAGCCAATAATCCAATTAATCTAATAAACCACGAATGATGGCTTGCAGTTGCAGAAACCAAAAGCAGGATTCCCAATATCGCTTCAAAAACCGAAAGAAGTTTTCGATCGATTTGGCTAAACAAACGCTTCAAAAAATTTCTGGTTTCATTGGTATAAAGAATTGTGAAACATCCGGTTGCAATACAAAGAAAGCTAACCACATAAAGAAACACGTTCATCAGCGGCTCCTTTTAAATCTCAAGGTTGTTATTTCAATTGATCGTAAATAAATTGGAAAAAAGATATTTTATCCCTTTTTAAAATTTGAAACGCTCAACTTAGGTTAAGGAAAGAATGGTTTATATATTCACAAATACAACAGCATTTGTCAACATGTGATTTTATACATTATCCTGTTTTTCTTAAATATATCTCTCAATTTCACGTGACCGCTTGGAAACTGCCAGGTGGCGTACCCGTGTGGACTCACTCGTTTTCCAATTTGAGCTTCAAAAAGACCTGCTCTTGCTTCCATCCCATCAGTGGCATTTTCCGGATATCCTGAGATATTCCGTCAATTTCTACAGTCAGACATCCATCCCAGAAAAAATCGGGTACTCTCTGGAAAAAATTTCCCAGATTTTTTCCGGTGATCCAGATACCCTGTTTTAAAAGCAGTGGCCCCAACTCCAATGCCACGAGGTTAAAGAGCTTTAGCATCACGGTCCCGTTTTCAACAGAATCGTCTGCTGTATTATTCTTATGGGAGATTTGGCTGCGCATGGCTGCATATGCACCGCCTCTGCGCAAAACGGCCCCGGCCAGACCCGGCATGGCCGCCGAAAGTGCCAGTGAGGATCCTTGGTGGATCACAGCCGTGTCAACATCATCAACAACCTTTCCGTCCAAAAATATGGTTTGAATTCTCTGGTCGAGATAGTCGTCACTCACACCGATTTGATGACACAGCAGATCTCGGACGGAAGTTCCTGTCCGGCTTTTTAAGGTAAAACCCTGTCCGAGGAGAGGAGAAAAAAGTGACATCCGGTCCGGTTTTACGGTCAAACTTATTTTTGCGACAACATTGTTTTTAAATTTCGTTTTCATGGGATGAATAAGAATAAATGGTGTTTTTGGGTTGAAAAAAAATGGGGAGTCCCGGCGGGACTCCCCATGTGTCAGAATCATAAGTGATGGGTTTTACCAATTATAGACCCGATCAAGATCTTCATCCTTGACCTCAAAGATGACATTATGGGGCGGGAGCGCTTCTGTCTTGAAAAAATCAGGCAAACGGTCATCTTTGGCCGTAAAGCCGGCGCGGGAATTGAAATCTCTTTCAAAGGAAAGGATGGTTTTGCCCAATTCGGTAACATCGTCTGCCGTAAGGCTTTGCCCGGTAAATGCACTGATCATGTCTACCAGGGCATTAAATGTTTCCGGTTGATCCAGGATCGCAAAGGCGATAAATAGGCACATGCCGGTGGCGTCGATGGCGGCTGTGGCAATTTGAAGGTTTCTTGAAAGTTCCACCTGGCCTTCAGGTTTTAACGGATCTACGCTGCCCCCGACATTGAGCACGTTTGCGGTGACCGCGTAACCGGCGGTGTGATCGGCACCCATGGTACTGGTGGCATACGTTACGCCCATCCCTTGGACGGAACGGGGATCGTAAGCCGGCAGGGCCTGACCTTTGACCACGGGGACCCTTTCAACACCAAAAACCTTGCCGGTTACAGCAGCGCCGCTTCCGAGGATACGGCCCAGCGGAGTTCCTTCGCCGATTTCTTTTAGCATCTTGATGGCGGCTTTGGCATCGCCGAACTGTGCCAGACCTGCTTCCATGGCCACACCGATGGTGGCGCCCATTTCAATGGTATCCAGACCAAAATCATCGTCCATGCGGTCGAGTTCGGAGATGGCGTCCATATCATCGATACCGCAGTTTCCGCCGTGGGCCCAGACCGTTTCATATTCCGGTCTTTTGGTGAGAAAATTGCCGTCTTTGTCATTGTAGATCCCTGAGCACCGGATGACACAGCCTTTATGGCAACCGTGAGCTAACATGCCTCCCCGGGATTTCATGATTTCCGACTGGGTTTCACCGCTGATATTACCGGCACCGCCAAATCGGCCGGTTTTAAAATTATGGGTGGGCAACGCACCGGCTTCATTAATGACATTGGTCAGGATGTTGGTTCCAAAGGAAGGAAGCCCTTCTCCGGTTATCGGGTGTTTTTTAAGCCCCTGGACAAATTCCTTGTTTGCCGCTTTAAATTTTTCCGGGTCTTTGGGTGATCGGGTGGGCATTCCGGTGTCGTCCAGAATGATCACTTTGACGCCTTTGGCGCCCATCACCGCACCGACCCCCCCGCGACCTGCATGCCGGGTCGGTCTTTGCTCCATATCCGTAAAGGCGATGGAAGCGGCAGCCATCTTCATCTCTCCGGCCTGTCCGATGGAGATGCAGGCAACCTTATTGCCGTATTCTTCTTTAATTCTGTCAACCAGATCATAGTTGCCCATCATTTTAAGGCTGTTGTCAGGGGCAATTTCTACATTGTCTTTGTTGATGACCACCTTGTAAAGTGTGTCGTCGTTGGGTTTACCTTCAAGCACGATGGCGGCATATCCGAGACGGGCAAGAACTTGGGCACCCTGGCCGCCCACATTGGCCTCCTTGATACCGCCGGTGAGAGGACTTTTGCAACCCACCGAAGCCCGTCCGGACTGAGCAGCGTGACTTCCGCTCAATAGTCCGGGGGCGATAACCAGTTTATTACCTTTTCCCAGAGGATGGCATAATGGCGCCACTTCCTTGCTTATAATTGCCGATGTCATCCCGCGGCCGCCCAAACCGGCATAGTCGCCCAATGGTTCTTCACTGGCCTTTGGTCCGTTTTCGTCCCCCATATTGATTCTTAGAATTTTGTCCATGGTCACCTCCTCATGTAAGATTCAGGTATTAAGCCGTCATCCGATGGTTCGAAAGATTTTTTGTAAGTGTTCACGAAAAAGTAAACCAATGTGAACACATACGATTTTTTAGCTGGGACCAATTATTACCCAGATCCGAGTTTATCCAAGGAATCTGGAATGTCAAGAAAAACCATATTCCGGTGTTTATCAATGATGGGAATTAGGCAGGATCAAATGAGATTATTTTTTTATGTAAAATGTTTTGCGTTACGGACAGCCTGCCAAGCACAGTGTGTGCGGGTAACCCTGAATTATCAGCAGAAGGATCGGTTCAACGTTTCGTCAGGTTAAAAACATTGTTGTAGGTTCCGAATCTGTTGGGTCGAATCCGGTTATTTTGGGGGTCTTCTTTCCATTGGCCATCCACCAGAAACTTATATTCATATTGTCCGGGAGGAAGGATGACGGCCTTTGTCCATTTCCCGTTATTATCTTTTTTCATGGGATGTTTCTTTGGGTTCCAATTGTTAAAATCTCCCATCAGGATAACCTCTTTTGCATCCGATGATTCGAATGAAAAGTTTATTTTTTGCCGTTTGATTTTCTTTTTTAGTTCGACTTTTGCCATGGGATGCCTCCTCGAAAAATGTGCATTTCAAAAACTTGAACAAGTCAGAATTTAATAGCTCAATATCAGGTTGCCAATCTTTCTGTCTATAGATGGAAAACTTCATTTTAATGGGTTAAATCCCCAAAGAGCGGGAGTTTATCCCAAGAGATCAGGAGAGAAACGAGTGAAGAGGTTAAGGATGAATTAACGTAACGTTATTCTTTTCATACATGGATTTGGGTCAGGAATTTATTAGGAGTTGATGATGCTTTTTCTTGTGTTTCAACGGATAGGTATTTCTGTTTCGAGATGTTTATTTTTCATCATCCTTGTTTTATATAAAAGACCTGACAAGGTTTTTTTAAAGTTCGTATCTCTCCATTATTGTTAAGATTTTATGGAAAATCTATTTTACCTGCCTTGCGAACCTATTGGGCTTTTGCGCTTCGTATCAAGAGCAAAGGATTTTACTATATCAATATCCGTTTATTATCCGTTAATCATATTCCTCAGCTTGGAGGAACATTTAAACGTAACGACTTTCCTTGCTGAAAGCATCATGTCATCGCCGGTGGCAGGGTTCCTGCCTCTACGTTTACTCTTTTCCTTTACACAGAATTTTCCAAAGCCACTGATCAAAACATCATCTCCGGATTCTAAAGTGCTTTTGATGACATCTAACAGCGTTTCCACGATTTCAATGGATTTTTTCTTTGTGAATCCGTCTTTGTTACTGATTTCTTCAATGATTTGGGCTTTTGTTAACGTCATGGTCCATTGCTCCTTTCTGCCTACAATATCCAGGATAAAATAACAGTACCCAGAATGAGTGTAATAATTCCAAAAAACCTAAACGTTTGATCCGATAGCGCGTTTAAATACCAGTCAACAATTTTATCATACAAGTTTTGAGGGTTCCAAAATATAAATCCGCCTTTAAAAACAGCCAAGATCCCGATTAATCTTATGAACCACGAGTGACGACTCTCCGGCGCAGCAATGATAAGAAAAACACCCAAGACGGCCGGTAATGTCGATAAGATTCTGCGGTCAAGATCCGTCACCAGTCTCTTTATCATGCTTTTTGATTCGCGGGTGTAAATGATAAGCCCGGTGCCGAAAGAGATCCAGATTAAGCTAAATGCATAAAGAAACCATTTCATAATAGATAGCCTGTCGGATTAAATAAAAGATTAATAAAAAGAAGTCAATAGAGAATAATATCGTAAGCTGATAATCGATGCGGTATTTCATCGAATCTGATTCTAATACATTTAAAAATAAAAACTAAATATTTTCAGGTTCGATACTTTTTGTCAAGAGTTGATCTATTCCGCCATAGCATAAATCAGGACAATTTCCCACTTGACAGGAGTTTTCCCTATCAAAATGAACCCTCCTCTCTATGGACAACACAAACTAAAATTTGATAAGCATTAAAATGCAAAAATATAGGCGTTGATATATTTTTCTAAAATAAAAATATGATATCGGGGAGATTAAAAAGCAGGTTGAAGTTGAAAAACAACGTATTGCAGGAGGTTGTCTGGTTTATGGAAAAAAGAACCGATAAACGTCATAGATGCAAAGCATCCATCGCATGGGGTTGTTTTAATAAAAAAAAGATGTTCAATGCTAAAATGCTCAACTACAGCAAGGATGGCATGTATTTTGAATCCGATGTTTTTTTTAAAGAGGGCGCCAATATTTATTTCCAAATGAATGACTGTCTTTTTGATGGCTCTGATCCTGAACTCTACGAGGGATTGCGGACTATTTCTCTTGCTGAAGTCAAATGGTGGAAAGATATCGGTGGTGCAGACAACAATCATTTCGGCGTCGGCGTTAAGTACGTAGGGTACTATTAAGACTATAATAACTTAAACGTACGAGGCAATACGTTTGACTTTTAATATCGTGGAACTCTTGCAGAAAGATTCTGCCGAGAGAAAAAGATGGCCAATGTCCTTATTATCGATGATCAGGCATGGATAAAAGATCTTTGCAGAAAAGGGCTGGCCGGTGAGAAGTATAACATCTCTACATCGGACACTATTTAAACCTTCAGCATTTACCTAACGACTCCTTTTCCTTTGACACCCAAATTTCAATGACTTATATTAATAAATTCTCGTAACTCGAATTTTATAAAATGTTTGATGTTTCATAAAATCGTTACACGATTTTATTTGCAAAGATCATAAAAAAAGAAGCCCCATGAAGAATTCAAACAGCGTTATTCAGAACCCTTTACCGGGAACCCGCATCTTGATGTTTCGGGGCGATACCCGTTCATTTATCCTCACTCTTGCCCACTCTCAAAAAGGAAGGGCCTGGTTTCGGACGAACATTGGGCATGCAAAAACAACCAGGAGAGAGATCATCACGGAGGTCGAAAATAACCGGCCGCCCCTGGGCAGGGACTGGTTCGATCTACCGATGAAGCGCATCGACGACCAACGCTTCATCATAACTGCCCCACTTTGCGAAGT
>Ga0210085_1000036_pt1 | contig 61012 bp, 54 predicted proteins | sample China_Galinas_PW_5_FD_184866 | JGI IMG/M metagenome (GOLD analysis project Ga0210085, IMG submission 184866) | Wetland microbial communities from San Francisco Bay, California, USA, that impact long-term carbon sequestration - China_Galinas_PWC_D1... | ecosystem: Environmental > Aquatic > Marine...
CGGTAGACATGGCAATTGTCTATAAAGTTATGACCGCCGAACGGATAATGCAGGAAATCAGCCGTGAGTATGTCGATCAAATCGCTCCTGAGTCAACTCTTTTTCTCCCCGGATTTGCAGCAGTGATTCGGGACAATCTAACCGAGCAAAGTGGACGGCATGTCAAGGTGGGCCCGGTATGCGCCGCCGAACTTCCGCTGTTTTTCGGAAATGAAAAGTGGAGGGTTGCCTGAGAACTTTAAGAAGTGTCAATTCATACATGAAGTTTTTTTCGAGGGCAAGGCCGCACAAGGGTTTTCGATGAGGCGTACACGAAGTACACCGCAGCCGGAAACCCGCGGAGAACGAAGTCCAGCGAAAAAAATACCATGTATGGATGGACACTATCTGACTTCAATGCAGTAGATATTCCTCTTCTCGTAATAAACTTGCTTGATGAAGTAATTCTCCGAAGGATTAAGGTCCAATACGATCCGCAATTTATTCGTGTTAGGGTTTAAATGTGTCCGGATCTGCCTGATCAGATGCCCTTTAACCGGAGTTTTATAACGTCCGCTCCAAGAAGAAACCGATTTAATATCAATAACAATCCTTGGTTTGCTACCTTCAAATGTCAGGATTTTTGGAACAAAAAATCTGTTTGAAGCAATAAATACATTTTCTCGATCCTTTTTAAGTTCAAATTTGATACTTTTTAGGATGATACCACTTTTCAAAATGGCTTTAATCCCATGATCCTGTGCAGTTTTATCGACTGGAGGAGACACTGAACCCAATTTCTTCGGATTTGACCGTAGCGTCGTTTTCTGGGTGATTCGGGCAGACATTGCCAGTGGCTTCCAAGCTTCCGAGACGATTTTCCATTTTCCGTCGGAGTTGACCATGGTCAGCGTTTTTTCCCCGACATCCGAAAACTTCGAACCCCGATACCGCTGAATAAACCTTGCCGTAGCATATTCTCCTTCGATAAAGACCCCAAGATCGGTTATCTCCACCTGAATATCACCCGAAGTTTTAAAAAGCTTGGTCTTTTTTTGCATCCAATCCTTGTAATCAAGCCCTTCTGATCGAAAGTCCGGGCTATAGAACGACATGAAACTGCTTATATCACGGTTTTGCCAAGATTTACCCCAAGCATATACATTGGCACGAACGTCATCGATTTGGCTGGCTGATGCAATCCCTGCAAAACAAAACTGTACTATGCAAAGGATCTGTATCACTATTGATTTCAATTTCATTATCAATTAATTCCATCATCATTATTATACACCGAATAAATTCTTCGTGTATTAATCGGGATTGGAATCAACATCATCCTGAAAGACAATGTCTCTGATTCTTTTTTCTTTTGCCATTTTAAAGGTTGATGAAAATTCGAGCACTGCCCTATTCTCCTCGTTGTAAACGGTTGCAACGCCCTGTAATACCTTTCCGCTTTGATTCGCAACCCTTGCTTTGGCAGTAACGACGCCCTTTTTAACGGGATAGAGGAATTTCGTTTCCAAAGAAATTGTGGCAAAATGGGTCTTGGGTGCAATGATACTCTTGATGGCCATGACGACCGCCGTATCTGCCAAACCGACGAGGGCACCGCCATGCATAAGACCGCCACCCTGAGCAAAATCAATAAGAAACGGCATGGTCAATATTGCTCGTCCGTCTGAAGCCTCGATGATCTTCATGTTCAATAATTTCTCGAACGGAGCGCAACTTATCCAGGCCTTCATTTCAAATGTGTGCGGCCCGGTCAATTGTTCCATCGTTTTTATGCGATGCTTGATATGAGTATCCAAAATATTCTCCCGGGTGTGTCGATGCATTAATTTTTACGGTCTCGAAAAACGCTCAAAAAAGCAACTTTTATCGAGATTGTTTTATTTATGGATACTATCATGACTATCAAAGGAATTGGGCGTTAGTCAAACTTTAAACCTTTAGGGTTCGCACAAAAATAACTTCGCAGAATTGGCGCTCAGATTTGGTTCGGGTTTGGCCGATCCGAACGAACTAAACCGCAGGAATAGCGAGCTGTTTCGAGGAGTTAATGAGTGAAATATCGGCCAAAGATAGGCTGAAGCTAAGATGTAAAATGTGAGGTTATTTTTGCCAGAACCCTAATTCAGACAAAGGTAAAAAAAGGCACTTAAGGATAAATAAGTCTTTTGTCTTGTCTTTACATTGCTTGGCTTTTTCAGTTTCTGAAAAAGTCTTTTCTTCGCTCTCTGCCGGATCTGTGCTCTGGACTGTGAATAGCATATGAAAATTCACGTCGATCGACGCCGGAGCGTCTATCCTTACCATCTTTAACAGATACCGCCATATTCTCACCAAAAATTTTTCCCTTATCTGAAATTCTCAAACCCAAAGCCAAAACAATCTTTCGTTTTGTTTCCATCCTGCATGGTTCGCCCCGCTCTATTCGTGTAATGGTGAGTGGCGAGACCTTGGCATTTCTGGAAAGCTCGGCTTTGCTTATCATAAGAGATTCTCTAATTTCTTTTAGGTTGTTCTTACTCATTTCTTTAATCCTGTTCCATTGATTTGATAGTATTATGCTTGAACGGCTTTATGGCCGCTGTAGGCCGTTACGGTGACCGCATTTATTCACCCTGAATATGATCATTAAGGTATTTTGATTATTATCTTGCAAAAACCATGCAAAAAACAGTTTTATATTCATATAACAAATAATATCATATAGTTATATTGTATCCACAACCGAACAACAAAATGAACCTTTGGCTAAATATTTAAAATTATGAAGTAAATATCTTAAAATATATGTAAAAATTTACTTAACATAACTGGTATATGGGTCATTAGATTTTGACGATAATATTCTTTTATGTTACAGGCCATTTCAAAAATGCAGAAAAATATTCACTATATTGAACAACAGAATATTAAGGTCTTCAAAGATTGGAGGAAAAACCCGGTAGGATTAGATCCGGAAACCATCGCCTGGAATAAGATCGAGCACAGAAACTTCACTTACAAACTTCGCCAGAAGCCAGGGTCAAGAAATGTATTGGGTCGAATGAAATTTAAATATTCCAGTGCCGAACGGGCCCGACATCCACATGTACAAAATCGGATTTCCGATAATACCCTACCCCGCCGGCTTTTAACTTCATACAGACCTTGCGCAAGCATCTCGTATCGTAATCCGGAATCCGGATATCGACAGCTTCGCCTTGGATGTGCAAACTATTCTTGGCGACGTATTTGCTTTTCTTTCGCAACTCGGCGTTTGTTTTAGGAGAACGGTATCCGGAAATAATATGGAACCGGGCAGGCTGGTCAAGTTTCTTGGAAATAGAATGCAACAGATTCAAAAGTTCTTTTCGGATGGGCCTGATTTCCCCTGTACGATAATCACGGAAAATATTGTTGATTTCTTCTAACGCTTCGGGCTGATACCGGCCTCGGGCATAGTAACACACATCAAGCTTTTCTCCGGTGTGCGTGTTGAACAAAAACAAATTTCGCTTTGGCGCCGACAAACGACCCATGGAAGCAATGGCCGTTACCGGGAACACGCTGCATAACACTGCTTGGGCGGAGATTTTTAAAAAACAGCGTCGATCTGTAACCATATGTAAAATTTTATCACTTCTCATAAAAAACCTCATTGCTTAATCTGCTTCTCTCTGTACTGGAGATAAGAATTTCGCATAGCAACGTAAGGATCTACGGACGCTTCTTTTAGTGCCTCATACTCACCGATATGAAAAGAGGTTTTATTGACGAGGTTAAAACCCCTGACAGCCAATTGCGCCTCAAAAGGGTCAATATAAGTGAGTGGATTTAAATATGCGTCACCTAACGATCCTATAAAATCACGCAGTGTCGAAGGTCCCAGAATCGGCCATATGAGAAAAAATCCATTGCCGATGCCATATTTTGCAAAGGTCTGGCCAAGGTCCTCATCATCGGGAAGGTTAAGCAAAGGATATTGACTTGCCGGATCTCCTATCCCAAGGACACCGATGGTGGTGTTTACAACAAACCTGGTGAATTCAGACGCAGCAGCACTCCCTTTCCCCTGAAGAATACAGTTGACAAACCGCATCGGCATCATCAGGTTATAGAAAAAATTGCTCACGCCGGTTCTGAAAATATACGGAGTAATCGTCGTGTACCCTCTTGCCAAAGGCTTGAGCACCCAGAAATATAGCTTGTCATTGAAATGGTACATTCCCTTGTTCCAGTAATATAAAGGATCTGCCACCTGCAACTGCTTCGTTTCAAACTCGTCTTCAAAAAGCCCTTGTTCAAAATCATCTTCAACATCCGAATGTTGAGATATCTCTTTTGTCTGCTCTACTGTTTTCGTTTTATTTTGATCGAGTGCGGCATCCTCGGGTGTTTCATGCAAAGAATTTAGAGGTTTGTGAGCACAACCGGTTGATGATAAAACAACAAACAAGAGAATCAGCAACCAACGGTTGAACGGTTTTTTGCTCATGTTAACAAGTCCCTATTGAATGCCCTTTAGCCTCGGATCCAAAGGGTTTAATAACGACTAAGAGTTGGGGCAACAGCGTCAGCGCCGCGATGAGGGCAATGAACATGGCCAATCCTGTAAAAAGCCCGAAATATATACTTGGAATAAAATTGGACAAAATCAGAATTGAAAAACCGATGATGATGGTCACCGATGTATAATACATTGCATGGCCAATGCTTCCATGACACCGATGCATTGCCCGAATATAATTTTGATCGATTTTGATCTCATGGGCAAACCTGTTAATATAGTGAATGGTATCATCCACAGCTATCCCTACACTGATTGAGGCAATAGTGATAGTCATCATATCAAGGGGGATATTCAGCCATCCCATGACACCGAGGACCATGCCAATGGAAAGCAGATTTGGAGAAATGGCAATCAGCGAGATTTTCAACGATCTGAACAAAATCATAAACATGCCCATTAGGGCCAGAATAACCACTCCCAAAGTTTTAATTTGTGATTTAAAAAGGCTTTGCAACATGTTGTTGTATAATACCAACATTCCTGTCAAATGGACTTGATTTTCATTCAATCCGAATTTACTCACCAAATCTTTATGGATCTTTTTTATCAACTGATTTCGTTTCAATTTTTTTTCCGAATCCCTGACACGGGTTGAGAAACGAACCTCATTGTGATCGACGGATACGTACGGTGTCAGAACCATACTCTTAAATCGGTCGGGCAGTTCGTTGTAGAGCAGAGCCAGTTCAAAATTATCAAGGGGCTTATTGTGATTGAGCTTTTCGGTCATCTTCAGAAGAGTCCCCAGCGAAAGCACTTTACCAATTTCCGGTAAACGGTTAAGATAATCATGGATTTTCTTGACAAGGGTCATTTTTTCCAAAGTAAACCAATATTTATCTTCTTTTTCCGTATTTTCAAATTCATTGAATGTATCGAATTCATCCCCTTTTTTTTGAACGGGTTTAAGTGCGGCGATTGGTTTTGTTGTTTTGGGTGTTTCAAAATCGAGGATGACATCCAAAGGAGTGGTGCCACCCAGGTTTTGGTCAATGGTCTTCATACCTTGATAAATCTCGGTGGTGTGTTTAAAGTAGTCGATAAAGCTGTTTTCAACCGTTAGTCTCGTTACGCCCACGGCGGATAGAACTATAGCGATGACGCTTACTACCAATATCAATCGACCGTGTGTTTCGGTAAACCTTGCCAAAAAAGGAGTCAATGAAAAGTGCGGTTTTCTTCCGGTTGCCGGTGTTTCTTTGCTCATCAACACCAATATGGAAGGAAAAAGGAGGAATGTCATGACCAGGGATACAAGAATGCCGGCACTCATCATCCATCCAAAAGTAATCACCGGAAGAATATTGCATAGCAGCAGTGAGCCAAACCCGGCAATGGTCGTCAAGGCGGCATACAAGCAGGGTTTGCCCATTAAGCTGATTGTATCAAGGACGAGCTCGCGTTGTGAGGCCTCAGGATGTTTAATGTAAAGTTCCCGGTAACGTACAATCAGGTGAATGGTGATCGCCATGGTAATGATGAGCTGTAGCGAAATAAAATTTGACGATATAACGGTGACTTCCCAGTCAAACAGTCCCAACAGCCCCATCATGGTAACCACTGAAAAGACACAGCAGATAATGGGTAAAAATATCCAGCGTTTTTTTTTGAAAATAATGCCCAACGTAATGATCAAAAAAAACAATACGCCGAAACCGAACACTTTGAGATCATTTTTGATAAAGCTGATCAAATCGTCCGCAATCATGCTGACGCCTCCGAGAAAGAGCTCGGCGTCATTACGATAATGATCCATAATTGCACGGACAGAGACAATGTCCTGATGCCGAATCTTCTTCATTCGATCCCGATAGTTTCTAAATTGCTCAATGACGCTTTCGAATTCTACGGCTTCCTTTGGAGACAGAGACCCTTCATCCTTTTTCTGGCTGAGACGGTTACGAGTGTTCAGCAAATCCCGGTAAATTTCATCAATGGGAAAGTATATGAGCAGTGCGGTGATCTTGAGATCCGGGCTTACAAGTAGATTTTTATACAGCGGGCTGTTTTTGAATTCAATCTTCGCCAGCTTTTTGTCGACCCCGGAGGATTCTATGGTGGGAAGGTCGCCGGTCAGTTCTTTGATCGGAATCGGCGGGCTTTCCAACAGCGGGGCATCCAGTATCGAAACAACCTTCGAAATATTTTTTACTTTCTTTAGGTCATCACACAGGTGAGATAGTTTTGAAAGGGTGGCATTGTCGAACAGATCCCCTTTCGGGGCATAAGTCATCACCAAATAATCCTGCAGTCCATAGCGGGAATCAATAATTCGTGAATACTGAAGGTCTTTATCATTCTCGAGCACCAGTGTTTCCGCCGATGCGTCAAGCTTAAAGTCCTTTGCAGCATATCCGAAAAAAGAAACCAGCACGACCAGGCAGGCAATAACAACTTTGGGCCGTTTTAAAATAACCTTATCGAAAAATAGTGTGAGCAAAGAGGACGATTTATTCATATGAATGGTTGAAACAGGCGCATTCCAATAAAACTAGTTTGAATGAAAATTATTTAGTTTCCGGTTTTTCGAGTTTCACAAGTAGATCGTCAATAGTGCCATTGCTGAGTATGTCGTTAAACTGAGATCGATATGTTGAAATGAGGCTGACGCCTTCGATCTCTATGTCATAAATTTTCCAGCCATTTGACGACTTGTATAATTTGTACATCATGGAGATACGGTTGTTTTTAGAAATCACGCTGGTCGGTATTTGAATTTTTATTCCTTCTTGAACAGGCGCGTCATAGACAACTTTCTCATCCGTGTAAAGGGATAATTTATCAATATACGACGTCTTTAACCGTGCAACAAAAAGATCGGTAAATTTCTCCCTATTTTTTTTAGAAAGACCGGGCCAGTACTTTCTACCCAGCGTGAGTTTTGCCATGAGATTGTAGTCAAAGATAGGTTCTATAATTTTTACAACCTGTTTATTTTTTTCCTGTTGAACGAGATCTTTTCTATGTAATACGGAAAGTGCGGCATCAACTTTAGCCATCACCAATTCTTTTGCCGCACTTTTGTCATCCGACCAGCAGACCTGGCTCATAAGCAGTAACACCAAAACTGAATATAATATTCTTCTCATCGTAATGCCTCTAAATATCGTTATTTTCCACATTGTCTAACCGATATTTTGTTTTTATGCAACCCCATAAGTTTCAAGAAAAAAAGGACGCAGACTTAGGTGCGTGGGGTTGCATGAATCATGCCACGGGGTTATTTAAAACACTCTGCAACAGAATATATCTTATATTTTTAACTGATTGACCAATTCTAAGACAACAAAGCATTTTTGAGATTGAAAGGGGAATCGTTTTTTGTCAATATTTTGACAATTTTTTCAGTCAACACCGGATGCCGGCAAACTTGTCCGCTATTAGACCGAGAATTGTCACGCCTTTCGCCTGATCGCAGGGAGCTTTAATTACCGGCGATACGTTCCCATCAACTGCACATGACCGATGATATGGTTTTCCATTGCCTTTAAAACCTGCTTTTTTGTGGCCCCGGACGACAGGTTCAGCAAGGTGTCAAGGGCATATAATTTGAAATAATATCTGTGGGTGCCACCCGGCGGACAGGGACCGCCGTAACCAATCCGGCGAAAATCATTGATTCCCTGAACCCCGCCGGATGCTGGATGTTCATCGGGGGATATATTTTCCGGAAGATCTTTTATCTTTGCCGGAATGTCATAGTAAACCCAGTGCACCCATGTACCCATGGGTGCATCCGGATCGTCACAGATGAGCGCAAGACTCTTTGTGCCATCGGGAAGTGAACCCCATTTTAAAGGTGGCGACACATCGGCCCCATCACAGGTATATTTGCCGGGAATCATCCCGCCTTCATCAAATGCTGAGCTTGTGAGTTCCATGGTTCCTCCTTCTGCTTTTGCAAAGGGTAACGTTAAAAGAATGCCAACGAAGAAACATATCAAACAAAATCTTATGGCATTGTTTTTATTCATATTTTTATTCCTTTTAATTGGCGAATCGACAACCATTCAATGGTATTATAAATTGTTGGCTGCAAATGCCGCAATCTTCGTTTCATGCCAGTATTCACCGTTCGATTTAAAATCCACAAAACCCACATGCCCGCCTGATTTCGGCATTTCAAAAAAAAGATAAGGGTTGTTTCTCGCTTCTTCAAGAGGATAACACGCTTCACCTAAAAAAGGGTCGTTTTGAGCGTTGATTAATAGCGTCGGAATGTTGATGCCGGCAAGATATTGTTTACAGCTGCATTTAGACCAATAATCTTTTGCATTCAAAAATCCGTGAATGGGTGCGGTATACCTGTTGTCAAAATCTTCGAACGTCTTGATTAAATTATAATTTACATCATTTATTTTGTCCGGCATGATTTTCATTTTTGTCCGTATTTTTTTGTGACACATCTTCAGAAAACGTTTCATATAAAGCATGTTAGATCTTTGTGCCAGTTTTTTCGAACTGGATTCAAGATCACAGGGTACGGAAACAGCAGCGGCACTTTTAATCAAAGACGGCAGGATATCATTCTTTTCTCCAAGATACATTAATGTCAAATTGCCGCCCACACTAAAACCCACCAGAGAAATAGACGAATAACCTCTTTTTTCGATCACATGACCCACGACGGTATGAAGGTCCTCCGTAGCACCGCAATGATATGAGCGAATCAGGCGATTGGGTTCGCCGCTGCAACCCCGAAAATTGAACGCAATGCCATCCCACCCTCTCGTGTTAAATGCTTTTATCATTCCAAGTACATACGAACGCCGGGAATGTCCCTCCAGACCATGTGAAACAATAACCGCCCTGTCTGCACCCACCTTTGACCAGTCCAGATCGATAAAGTCACGATCAGGTGTTAAAATTCGTTCCCGAACATAATTAACACCTTTTACTTTTCTGAAAAGAGGGGGATAAATGGTCTGGAAATGTGCGTTTGAAAATAAAAACATCGGGTTGTAGTCTGACTTCGAAATTAACGGCATCTGAATCGTTCCTATATGATCATTTCACATTGAATCTTCATTTTTTGCATGATAGGAAAAATTGATCAAGCAACTTTTAATCCAACCAAGTTTGAAACCGGAGGTTAAATTGCGCCGGAACATTTTTAAATAAATCTTGTCTAAATCAGATGAATAATCACATAAAAAAGGCAAGCGGTTTATCTCGTGCGGACACTGTTTTGATCCGGGCTGTCCAAGCGGGTGATATGGCTGCATTTGACGAACTGGTTCTTAAGCACAAAGATCGATTGTTCAACCTGGTCTACTGGTTCCTGGGAAATTATCAGGACGCCAATGACTGCGCCCAGGAGACCTTTATAAAAGTCTTCAAATCGATAAAAAAATTCAGGCTTGAATCGGCATTTTCCACCTGGCTTTATCGGATTGCCATCAATACGTGTAAAAACAGAATAAAATCATCTGCATACAAATGGGGGAAAAAGACGGTTTCACTGGAAACCGTCAATAGCTCAAAAAACGGCAACCCTTTTTCCGAAATTGTGAACGGCTCTCCAACTCCGGTAATGGCACTTGAAAAAAAGGAGAGAATGATGCGGATACAAAAAGCCATCAATTCATTGCCCGAAGAACAAAACCGCGTGGTGGTGCTGCGTGACATCCAAGGACTTTCGTATCAAAATATTTCAGATATCACCGGCTTGAACCTTGGTACGGTTAAATCGAAGCTCGCAAGGGGAAGGCTGGCACTGAAAAACCAACTTAAAGGAAGGATATAAAATGGATTGTGCCGGAATTGACGAATTATTGTCCGAATACATCGATGGCACTTTAGACTCAAAAACCGTCCAAATGGTTGAAAAACACATATCGGTATGCGTAGACTGTAAAAAAAAACTGGCGTCATTGCGTGCAATGGTTGAAGAATTGAACGCTCTTGAGCCAATGAAGGCTCCGGCCGATTTCTTAGAAAAAATCCATCAGCGCATGGAACCGCGCTCAGATTTTAGCCGGCTCTTTAAGAAGCTGTTTGTTCCTTTCAAAATTAAAATTCCATTGCAACTGGCAGCAGCAGCCACTGCATCTATTCTTGTTGTTATGGTTTTAAACCTTCAAAAATCAGAATATCAGAAGACGCAGCCTTTGAAAGCGTCCAAATCCGAACGGTTCGCCGAAAAATCAAAATCAGACCATTTAACATATGAATTTAGTACGAAAACAAGATCTTCTGCTCCTATTATTGAAGAAGCACCTGAAAGGTTGTCAGACAGCAAACAGCGCATGTCGGCCCAAAAAACACCCGTTCAACCGTCCATTCAAAGGGAAGATGGACCCCCCTCGTCTGTTTTGGCAAAGGCAAGGCCATCAACTGGAAAAGCTCAGCCCATAAAACTCGCCATGATTCTCAAACCCGTCGCCGTCGTCGGTGCTTATCCGCCTGATATTACTATGCATACGATGCCTTTGACCGAAGGTAATAAAAAAACGATTGAACAGGAAAGGACCGATAAAGATACCCTTGGAAGAAAATTTGAGGCCGGACAGAAAAATCAGATCGACGATGTGCTTTTAAGGATGAACCATATTATTTGGCCTTTAAAAGGTAAAATTTTGACAAAGGAATACAACAAACGAAAAAATCGATTAACATCGATTCAGGTTCAAATACCTGCCGAAAGTTACGTATCTTTTTGCAGAGAACTCACCCGTTTGGGTACTTTAAAAACACCGCCGCCTGCCCTTTCCAATCAACACCTTGAAGCGGTTAAGCTTCTGATCAATTTCGCCTACCCGGAATGATTAAAGCTCAACGGACTGTTGCCCATGTGTTGTTTGAACAACGAATATCCTGAGCCATATCTTTTTAAAAATCTGATTGAACATTAGGCTAACACCTCTTGCACGAGTTGGAGGTTTTTATATGCAAGGCACTTAAGGGCGAAGCCATAGTGAAACTATTGTGAGCCTTTAATAACGCAGCAGATGAAAGCCTCCGGCTCGCCCTTTGGGTGAAAATTAATGAAAAAAAGATCATTACTCGATGTTTTATTCGAGTAAATTGAACAATGATATGATTTCCCTCAAATCCTCTTCCATCAAATAATCTAAATATTCTCATTAATTTTCATGCAAGAAATATTTTTGGGAACCTTTCACCATCCCCCTTGTCTAATGCAACCAAAGAACAAAAAAATGAGGAGGTAAAAAAATGATTCTCAAGAAAAAATTTTCTATCATCGTCATTCTCACCGTTATGTTGATGACAACCGCAGTTTCGTACGCACAGCAAGAAAATAATGGTGACAAAACCTTGTCCCCTTATTTCCTGGTCAAGAGTGATGACCCGGATGTGGATCGGCTCCCGTTGAAATCCACACACGCTAAAGTTCATATTTCAGGGGTCATTGCCGATGTCAATGTCACACAGATCTATAAGAACGAAGGCAAAAAGCCCATAGAGGCCATCTATGTCTTCCCAGCCTCTACAAAAGCCGCTGTTTACGGGATGAAAATGACCATCGGCGAAAGGACCGTTACAGCCAATATTCGCGAGCGTGAGCAGGCGCAACAGGAATACAATCAAGCCAAACAGGACGGAAAAAGCGCATCGCTTCTGGAACAACACCGGCCAAATGTTTTTCAGATGAATGTGGCCAATATCCTGCCTTCCGATGTCATAAAAGTCGAACTCAAATATACCGAACTTCTGATTCCCACAGACAAAGTTTATGAATTCACCTATCCCACGGTTGTGGGGCCGCGGTATGTAGATCAGCAATCCGATGAAACGGACTCTAATGAAGCATGGACGTCCAATCCTCATCTGCGTCAGGGAGAGCCGCCGACCTATAGGTTTAACATGTCTGTCCATATATCGGCAGGTCTTCCCATTAAAGAGATTGCCTGTACTTCACACAAAATTCTGACCGACTACAAAGGTCTTTCCTTTGCGACCATTAATCTTGATCCTTCGGAAAACCAGGGTGGCAACCGGGACTTTATTTTGAAATATCGCCTTGCCGGCAATAAGATTCAAACCGGCCTTCTTCTTTCTGAAGGAGAAAATGAAAACTTTTTTCTGCTCATGATGCAACCGCCCAAAAAGATCGCAAAAAACCAAATCCCGCCCCGTGAGTATATCTTCATCGTTGATGTATCCGGATCCATGCATGGCTTTCCTTTGAATATTTCCAAAAAATTACTCAAAGATCTCATCGGCAACCTACGTCCAACAGACCGCTTCAATGTTCTCTTGTTTGCCGGGGGTTCTCAGTTGATGGCAGAACAATCTTTGCCCGCCACTTCCCAAAATATTACCAGTGCCATAAACACCATTGAACGGCAGCGGGGAGGCGGTGGCACCCGGCTTTTGCCGGCACTTCAAAAAGCCCTCTCTCTTTCTAAAACCGAAGGGTTCTCTCGAAGCATCATCATCGCCACCGACGGGTATGTTTCCGTTGAAACAAAGGTTTTTGACCTGATGCGCAAGAATCTCGGAGATGCCAATATGTTTGCTTTCGGCATCGGTTCGAGTGTCAACCGTCATCTGATTGAAGGCATGGCCAGAATAGGAATGGGAGAACCCTTTGTCATCACAAAACCCGATCAGGCAATGATAACGGCAAATAAATTTCGAAAACTCATTGAATCGCCGGTATTAACGGGAATCAACATCGACTTCGGCAAATTCAAGGCTTACGACGTAGAGCCTCCAAATATTCCCGACGTGCTGGCAGATCGCCCTGTAATTGTTTTCGGTAAATGGCGCGGCAACCCTCTCGGCACCATTTCTTTACAGGGCTATACCGGCAAACACCGTTTTTTGAAAAACATCGATGTCTCAAAAACAAAGGCCCTGGAATCGAACTCGGCCCTTCGCTACCTCTGGGCGCGGCACCGGATTGCCTTGTTAGACGACTACAACAGACTCAACAAACAGGACGAACGGATTAAAGAAGTGACAAATCTTAGTTTAACCTATAACCTCTTGACTGCATACACCTCATTTGTGGCAGTGGACACGCAGGTTCGCATTCAGGATGGGCAGACGGTTACCGTCAAACAAGTCCTTCCCTTGCCCCAGGGTGTTTCCGACGATGCAATGGGAGGAAACAGGGCTTTTGCCGGAAAAGCGTATTCTTTCCATGGACCGTTGCCTTCGGTATTGGGAATGAGAGGTAACCTGGCTGAAGAAGGTATGGCGCATAAAAAAGAAGATCGGCTGACCACTGAGCCTGAAACGGATGCTGCTGCCCGCGATAAAAACGTCATCGAACTTGGAGAAATTACGGTTACCGGGGGTTTGTCTGAAACATCCATCCGGGAATTTTTTAAAAAACAGCTTCACGTATTTAACACCTGCTACAAACAGGCACTGAAAAAACCATCTCGATTAAAAGAAAAGATTGTTTTCAGACTGGTCGTGGATTCCGCCGGTCAGATCATAAATGTTCATCAGGATAAAGGGGTCAACACCCCCGAGGCGTTCGAAACCTGCATGCTTAAAAAACTTAAAAAGCTGCGCTTTCCAGCATCCAAAAAGAGGATAAAAACCGTGATCCAGGTTACATTTCTTTTGAAATAACTAATGAATAACAATGATGTTTCCGAAATTAGATAGCCGTCTGCCTCAACAATCGAGGCAGACGGCTATAATGATAGTGTATTATCTCTCTCGGTCATAATAGAACCCTAATTGAGCGAAAGCCGAAGGCACCCCAGATCCAAGGCGTCAAAGGTAAAGCCGTAGTAAGCTACTGCAAGCCCTTGACAACGATGGAGATGGGATGTCATCGGCTTTCCCGAAAGGTAAACAAAATGGGATTTTATTAACATTATTTCATTTATAAAAGCGTTATAAAAATGGATTTGAATCTACAAAATGACTGTCAAGTTAAAAAACAAAAACATCCTTCCCATTTTGTTCACGCTCATTTAGGGTAGAAATGTTTTGTCCCAATATAGGGTTGGATTGATCTCATACCACGACAAGCCGGTTATCAGGGATTTTTGGGGGCAAGGGCTCATCATCCCGAAGATGACAAAGATGTCAATGATGTCATGAAGGTCACAATCTATAGCTGCCTCTTTGAAAAATATTTCCAGCAGTCCCGTTTCAAAGACATAATTGTCCGCATGTTTCATGGTTGTCTGCAATAATTTTATAGAACCATCGATATTTTTCTGAGTCACGTCTCCTAACGTCTTTCTGACAGCAGTATCAAAAGATGCTTTTCCGGTATCACAGATGGTGTTTACAACAGACTTGACAACAGGCGGGATAAAATAGCGCCCCTCATCTCTGAAATCAAGGATTTTGTCTTCCCATGAAGGGCCGCTCCGGGATTTGACCGGAATCAGGATCCGCTCTTCAAAGGCCAAAAGCATCAAATCCTTTTTTTGACTCTCCTTAATGTCGATCTCTTGGTAGCGAATCGCTTCTTTATACAGGTTATCCTTCAGAAGCTCTGTCAGTAAAAAAGCATCGCTTTTGGAAAATAAATTCAAAAGTGCATTAAATAGATTGTTTTTCCTCATGGTCTTTCAAATTCAATATGTTAACCTGAATATTGCACGAGCCGGAGCAATCGGGCAACATAAAGATTCTCGTTAATTTTCATGCAAGATTCAGGATTTTAGTTCTGCATACACACTGGGGTTGAATTCATAAAGAGGAGACCTTGATTTTGCCACCTGGCTGATGGCCGCCAGCTTGGGACTGATGATGCCGGCGCCTTTTAATATGGCGATCATGGCACCTGTCTTATCCTTCAATCCGTTTTGGATGCAAAGAACACCGATCCTGGCACCGTTAATCGTGTTGTGAACCGTATTTTTTTTAATGGAGAGAATCAGGTCGGGCATTTTTTCCCATTCCGGCTCACCCATTTGTTGAAACAGATCAAGGATCGCAGACATGCTGTCCCATGTTCCAGTCTCTATCCCCTTTTTCACCAGTGTTTTTGAAATATTGGGCATTTCATAGAATTCCTCGGGCGCTGCCGACAAGATCCGGGAATCCCATTCCGAACACCGGGACGATCGAACAGGGATAACGAGTCTCCATTCCCAAAGCGCCAAAAGCGCTTCATCCATGCTGCCACCAGCTGATGACGCCAGCTCCTGATAATTAATCCGCTCGCAATGAGAAACGCGGAACAGGATATGCGCCAAATCCGAAACAGGGATATCTACGGCCATAAAAGATATTAACGCTTTTTCTAAATTTTCCATATCCTTAACCAAAGTTATTCATCTTGATCGAGCTATTTTTAATGTTATCGGCATCGTATGATTTTCCTGTATGACCTGAATCTTGCATTAATTTAATTCTTGATATTTGTAGTTGTTTATGGCGTTATATCATAGGTATATCATTAACCGCCAATCAATTTTCAAAAAGAATTTATTTTATCAAGAAAACATTCATACCTATGGTAAGGACCATGAAAAACAACCAACGAACCTGTTCCTGGTCAAAAGGGGATCCGCTTCTTACAAAATATCATGATACAGAATGGGGAGTTCCGCTGCATAATGATAAAAAACTCTTTGAATTTCTCATCCTTGAAGGATTTCAGGCAGGCTTGAGCTGGCTGACAGTTTTGAAAAAAAGAGAGAATTTCCGGAAGGCTTTCGATACCTTCGATTTCAATAAAGTTGCAAAGTATGATCAGCGAAAAATAAACGCCCTGCTACAGGACAGCGGAATTATCCGAAACAAATTAAAGATTGAGAGTGCGATTACAAATGCAAAAGCATTTATTGACGTCAGAAAAGAATTCGGGACCTTTAATAAATACATATGGAATTTTACCGGCAACAAGCCGATCCACAATGAATTCGAATCTATGAAAGAAATTCCCGCAAAAACAGAACTGTCCGATCTTATCAGCAAAGATCTAAAAAAGAGGGGATTTAAATTTGTCGGCTCAACAATTGTATATGCGCATATGCAGGCAACCGGTATGGTGAATGATCACATTAAAAGTTGCTTCAGGTATAAAGAGATTATTAATTTCTAATGGGTTGCCATGGATTGAACGACCGTATAAATGCAATAAATCTTCGTAATATTGTATCACCTTCGAAAACTTTTACATCTATAAAATCAGTCGTTTCGAAATACTTTTCTGACTCTAGGATTTTGAGCATGTATTCCATTTTTTCATATAACATAGCTCTTCAGCCCCAGGTATTAGCTGTCGGCTAAAGAGCATTGTTCATGTGCATTAATGGTCCTTTTTACCGACAACTAAAAAATGCTTTGGTAATTCATTAAAAAATTCTACATGTTTAAATCCGGAATTCACCAATTGTTTCTTGACTTGCTCAGGTAAACATCTGATTTGCGTTGGAGGTCCTTCAGTCATATTCTTCTTTTTCCAATCAACAATAAAGATATTCCCCCCGGGTTTCAAGATTCTATACGACTCTTTAACTGTCATAGTTGGATTATCTAATTCATGATGAAGGTTGATCATAAACACTAAGTCTGCGATTCCATCATCAAGAGGTATGGAATCTTCTTCAGTTTTCACAGGAACAATATTGGGATGCTTTGGAACAACATTTTCCTTTATCCAGTTGATCATTATTTCCGATACATCACAGGCATAGATTTTCGAAGGTTTGGCGTGTTGGAGAAAAGCAATACTGAAAAACGCTGTTCCGGCACCTATATCGACAAATACGCCCGGATTTTCTATATTCAATTTTTCCCAAACATAATCGGGAGGGATATCCATCAATCTTTGTGAATTATTCAATTTCTGCAATTTTTTGGGATCAAATTTTTTTTCATTCATAGTAAAACCTCTGCTAAATTTAACACACAATGGGCGCTTCAGCGGACACGGTTTTTTGAGATCCGCTGCAAAAGCCTTGTTGGGTGCTTTTGTTAATTCACACCTTCAAATCTTTCCCATTTGAAATTAGAATCTTGGGGATCGCCAGAACGTGAAATATTCATTAACGCTGCCAATGAATTATCATTGCAATCGTCATTATAATCTTTACCAATCTTTCTAAGTAAAAATGTAACATCAGGGTATGATTCAAATCTGATCGGAATATTTTTAGGAGGAATAAAAGAATCAGGTGAAAATCCTTCCGGCATTGCAGTCCATTCACTCTTTGAAGTATTGATCGCTATCCACTTGGAATCAATTTTAGCTATAACAAATTGGTGGCCATTTATCGTCATTTCACTATCCATTTTTTCAAGAGCTTTATCATAGTCATCGGCCTTACTTGAAATAACATAGCGCAGGTCTTCAGGTGAATCCATTAAATCAAGTGCTTTCACAACTGCTATGAACGATCGGGCATAATGGGAACAACCAAAAGCGGCCCTTGATTTGATAATGTCATCAGCAGATGGTGCAAAAAATACGTTTGCAGGGTTTTTGTACATGAATTTGGAATGCCATACCTTTAAAATATTTTTCTGTCCAGGTGAAAGTTTGAATGAAATCAGAAATCCAAGTTTTAGCTTTTCCAATTTGTCGTAAATAATAATAGTACTGGGTTCGATTTTATTTATATGGATACCCAATTCAGAACTGACTAAACTATTTGAAATTTTTAGAAGTAGCGATAATTTGTCTCTCTTTGTACAGGAATCAAGAACAGGCTTTATAGTATTGATTGCATATTCTCTTATTCTTGGTGTTACCTCTATAAGAGATACTTCTTGCTCTGAAAACGAGAGTGTTGGAGAAAACACACTTAGAGGAATCAGTATTAAAAAGATACAATATTTCAATGTCTTGCAAGTCAAAATAATCATCTCATCGAAAATGTTAACCGAAAAACTGATACATCTTATTCCATACACCCAACGCTGCTAATCAGGCGCTGGTTTTTGCGTCGGCTGCATTAGCTTTGTTCGGCGCTTTCTAATTTTTATGTATTGCATCCTTTGAATATCAATCGGGGAACTTTTAAGCTATTGCTTCACGGACCGGATTTATAAAGCACACCTCTTTGCGGATGGAGGACTTCGTGGTCACGTGCGCATTTATCCCGATGTTTTATCGGGGCTCGTCCCGAGTGTACCACACCTCAGATCCGGTTCCTGTACGTCGCCCTGCATCTTTGGATTGGGCTTCCTTCAGACCCCGTCTCGCGGCAACGCCCTTACCCTTCTCCTAACCTTAGGCTCCGCGAACACCTGGTACGGGGACTTTCACCCCGCAAGCTACGCGCCATGCCTGGCACACACGCAAAACTCAGCAGCCGCGGCTTTTTGCGGTCTGCTGAAGTGACAGGTTCGCTTTTTTACTTTAACCAGGGATTAAACAACTTCACGTTGCTTTGTTCCATATCTGCTACGTTCCGAGTGACAACTGTTAAATCATGGACAATTCCGGTAGCGGCAATGATGGCATCAATGGCAGGCATTGGTTTCCCTTTTTTTTCGGCGATACTTTGAATTTTGCCCCAGGTAATTGAAACGCGCATATCTATTCCGATGATCCGGTTGCGAAATCTGTTTTTTAATTCATTCTCAACCCAAATTCGTAATTCTTCCTTTTTCTTGGATTCGGGTAATTTTTCTATGCCTTTATGTAATTCCCCAAAAGTAATAACAGAAACATAGAAATTTGCTTCATTTTCACTCAAAACCCAATCCACAACTGTTTTATTTGGTTCTGATTTTGCCAATTCTGAAATCACGCAGGTATCAAGAAGATAATTCATAATTCAATATCCCTGGAAACGCTTTTGTCACGTTCAATATCAACTGAAATCTTTGACAAAGGAGATGATTGAATGAAATGAAACAGATTGGATTTTGGTTTTATAATTCTTTGATAATCTTCCACTGAAAGGACCACAACGGATTCTTTTCCATGTTTGGTTACAAATTGCGGCCCTTCAGATTGTGCTTTTTCAACAAGTTTGCTGAATTTATTTTTTGCTTCTTGCAATTGCCATATTTGTCCCATAAAATCCCCCTTATCAGTCTAGTCTGTCCAGACTATAATGATTTTAGGCGGCATTGTCAAATAAATAAAATTTCAGTAATGATATAATGCTTTCAAGCGAACGTCCGGGATCACCAGGCAGAAAAGCCTCGGGGCTTTTGGGATCTGGTGCATTCCGTTGTTCGGTACGGTCTATCCCCCTATTTCTGTAAATGCCTGTATACATCCGGTCTATATAACCTTCGCTACCACTGGTATGCGTCGAATAGCGGCAACCGTTCCCCAACTTAAAATCAATGTGCCTACGAACACCGCTATTCCCTTCACGCTGGGGGCAAGGCCTCTTCCCAACATAAAGTACTGAAGCCAAGTAACAAAAACGTAGTGAACAATATAGATTCCGTATGTGTTTTCACTCAAACTGTCGAAAATATCTACGCGTCGCTTCCCAAACCGAAGAAAGAGTCCCGTCATCCCGGAAACGATAGCCCAGCAGCAGACCACGAAAGTAATCTCACTGACAATGGTTCGTTCCATAGGAGTAACAACCACGACCATAATAATAAACACCGTAAAAGACATCAGGCCAACAGCTACCCACCCCCACCAACTCTTTGCAAGTTTTCCGTCAGTTTTGAAGACACTGCGGTCAATGCCGATTGCCCCGACTGCAGTGCCCGTAAGGAAGTACACCAAGTAGAGCAGTATCCGGCCGGCCTGCGCATTAAAGGGCCCGATTCCAATCCACCTCAGCGGTCCGAAAATGATTGCAATAGGCAGGTACACAATTATTGAGATTCCAAGCAGTACTCCAAAAAACGCTACGGGGCGACCAAGAATGATATTCAATCGGCCTCTGCCAAAACCTCCAAGGAGAGGGGCTACCCGGTACAGGAGGGTAGACAGGCAGTTGAATGCCAGCAGCAGCCACAAGAACCAAAGGGGGCCAGCGGTCCCGAAGCCGGATCGGACCATTCCGAGCCAGAATGCTCCATAGCTGGAGTCCACTCCGGTAATCTGCCCTACTTGGAGCTGCGCCGGGTAGTAGGCCAGGGGAATCAGGAACAAAACACCGATGACAAATGGGAGGCCGAGCCTTGTCAGACGACCTATAAGGTATTTCCGGGCACCCTTTCTCGCCAAACTCTGCCAAACAAATATGCCGGAGACAAAAAACAACAGCGGCATGAGAAAGGTTTCGTTTAACGCCACAATCAAATCAAATCCGATCCAGCGTTGCTCGTTTACAACCGGACTGGAGGTCGCGATCGGGTTCTCAAAATTGATGAAAGCAGATGTAGTGTAGGCGAGAGCCGCATGAACGAACAATACGAGGGTAATTACAAATGCACGTAAATAGTCGAACTCGACCTTCCGTCCAGACACTTCCTTTTTATTGATTTTTGCGCTTGCTTCAGCCTGATTGTCCTCAACCACACGAATCGTCATAACAGCAGACCTCCCGGCCCAGCCCCGCTGGCCGCGTTTCAAAGCGAATTACCCGCTGGTGCACGACCTAATTCTGCCGAACACATAATTCAGCAGTTTATGGGACGTTGCACAGCGAAGTCCCATAAACCCGCTTGAATGACTGGTTATCTGCGATTAAACTATATACTTAACATTTTCTAATATAGAGTTCTGTTTATTTAACTTCTTTGACATTAAGGTAAGACCATATGCCTTCTTTCTTACTCATTCCCATTCCAAAGGAAATGGTACCACCTTTGCTTCCGAAGACTTTCTTTATTGCTTTTATATCACTTACAGGAGCCCATTCAGTCGCATCTTTGCTTATATACAGCAAAAAATTGGCAAAAAACTTTCTTTTGTCGGATTCGCTCATTTCGGATATTTTTTCCTTACTGAGATTTTCCAGTCCGGATAATTCCTTTTTTGAAAGCTTTTCAGGTATTTTTAACATGAAGAACAGTTTCTGTTTTGCCACTATATCTATCTTCCTGTCTGCGATTTCGATAATATCGGTATCCAAGGAAAATTCCAGAGGAAACCTGTCCCCTTTGTCAAGATATATCGCATAGGTGTTCAGAGCCGGGATGCTTTCCAGTTTGTCAAGCCGGCTGTAATGAACTGTATTCTCAGGTCTGAACTCCTTTTTTATGATATTAGTTCCGGCACAGCCTGCGATTAAGAGAAACAGAGTCAGGATTGTAAGCTTTTTCATAAAACTTCCCCTTTCTGTCAAATTGAAATAAACCTTCAATATCAACTGCCACTATTTGATTGATCCCGTCAAAACATATAACGGGCTGCTCAGGGGCGCGCGGCTTTTTTGCGCGTCCCTGAGCAGCAAGGTTAGGCGGTGCCCCCTTCTTGTTTTCTGCATTTGACGGCGAACCATCCCTTATTCTTTTCCTCAAGTGCATCGAATTCCAAGTACCCAACACCTTCCAATATTTCTCGAAATTCTTCGATGCTTAGATACGTCATTCCAATGGCATCCACAATACGCTGATTTCTGCGGTCGTATTTTTTGTTTTTATAAACGTCTCCCACAATAAGGAGTTGTCCGTTTTGCTTCGTAACTCGATGAACCTCTTTTAGGTCATTACGAAAATCTGGCCAGAAATAGTGGGTCTCAAAAGCGGTAGTGAGACCAAAAGCACTATCACTGAATCTCATCGAAGAGACCGTCTCTTGAAATATTTCCACTCGTCCTTCGTTAATGAGGGCACGATTCTTTTTCCTGGCCACTACAACAGCATCTGGCGAATAGTCAATGCCGACGACTTTGCCATCTGTGGCGATTCCTGCAAGTCGTTCAACAGTCCTTCCGCCGCCACATCCAATGTCAAGTGCGTCTATATCACTTGCGATGTCGATAAAGCTTAAACCCCATCTCGTGAGACCGGAATGCCCAAAATTCATTCCTCTAGCGAGAAATCGACCAAATCGCCCACTAGGTTTTTTGCCCTGACTTAGCATTCTTTTTAACAAGCTCATACAAGACTCTCTTATACCTGCAGTATTGCACAGCCTAACGAAGAAGTCAGGAACAGTCAGAGCTCTCACTGACTTCAACAAAATTTATAAAATTTCAATTTAACAACATTCTGACAAATCGGCTCGGCCCTGGCTGTTACTTGAACTGACGGGTTATGCTTTTTGATTTTCATAAATTACAATAGAAGCAACGGCAAAATCATGTATTGCCCTTTTATTTTTTGAAAAAGGGATTGTAAAAAAGGAAATGATTCCCAAAAATATCTTAACTATAATCCGTATATAAGCTTGTATTAAAGATATTTTGTTTTGTGTTGATATTTTCCTAATACGAATTCCAGTAATTTTCTGACCCAATGTACAAAAATAGGAGGTGGAAATAGGTTCGTAAACGAAAAACACAAAAATAATGAGACCGACTCGAATCCTTATAGCTGCGGTATTATCACTATCTAAAATATATGAAGATAGCACAAGCATTCCAATTACAAATATACCATCAATAAATGTTGAGAAATATCTTCTTAATATAGTTGGATATTCAATTTCCATTTAACTTTCTCCGATATTCATTTGAAGCATATCGTGGGCATAACCTGCCGGGGTTGAGCGCCAGCGAAACTCCAGTCAGCGTTCATGCCATTGTTCTACTCTCAATTTGCAATTATTTTTAATCTTGACATACAGTTCCTGGCGATATATATTCTGGTATCTATCATGGATACAAGGAGGCTCATCATGCAAACCGCCAAAATTTTCATCAATGGACGAAGTCAAGCTGTAAGACTCCCAAAAGAGTTCCGCTTTTCCGGCAAAGATGTTTTTATTAAAAAAATCGGCAAGATGGTTGTCCTCATACCGAAAGATGATCCTTGGGCATCCTTAGCGAATAGTCTCAATCAATTTACCGACGATTTTATGGAAAGCAGAGATCAGCCCAACCAAGATTCCCGAGAATCATTCTGATGAAATATATGCTCGATACAAATACATGCATTTATATCATCAGACGAAAACCGATAAATGTAATCGACCGATTTAAAAAAGTTGAGATTTCACAGGTCGGTATCTCTTCAATCACTCTTAGCGAACTTTTATACGGTGTCTCCAAAAGTTTAAAACCTGAACAGAATCAAATGGCCTTGGCACAGTTTGTTGCACCGCTGGAGATACCGGCATATGGTGATGAAGCCGCTCAATATTATGGCAGCATTAGAGCCTTTTTAGAAAAACAGCGCACCCCCATCGGATCCCTCGATTTGTTTATTGCAGCCCATGCGCTATCGCTGGACTGCATTCTTGTCACGAATAACGAAAAGGAATTCAATCGAATACCGAATATGAAAATCGATAATTGGGTAAAATAAAATTCTTTTTCCCGAATCCCCATCCTATTTTCGGAGTAGAACACCTCGCCTGTGTAGCGACCATGTCATAGGTTGAGTTATCGAAGCTTTTACGAAAAACCGCGATTTTCACGCCGTCTGCTCCACCGAAAAGGTAGCATTGCCAGTCTTGGAAATATTTTAAAATTCGTCGCTCCTATTTCTTGACTTTTCGCCTAAAGGTAGGCGGATGTTATATTTTATCTATAGGCATCCCGCCTATGGCTAATCCTTAGAACAAGAGCCGTGTTTTCAATAATGGTGTAAATGACTCGATAGTCCCCGATTCTAAACTTCCGTAAGCCTGCGAATTTGCCGGTTAATAAAGGAAAAGTATCTGCTTTTTCAGGTAGATCCTGCTCTAATTTATCCAGAATTCTTTTCGCATCATCTTTGCTTAATTTCTTCAGGTCTCGGGAAATGGACTTTTTGAACGCAATTTTATAGCTCAAGCTCTTTCCTCATATCTTCGACGGAAATTACAGGGTCAGATGTATCATGTAATCGATCAATGGCTATCTGAATGTCGGCAAGTTCGGTTAAATAGGCCTCTAGAGCTTTTTGGATGTGAAAAGATTTTGGCCTTTCTGTTTCCTTTGAAATTTCGGTTAGTTTTGATGCGAGTTGGTCTGGTATTCTTACTGAAATTGCTGTGCTCATACATCACCTCCAATGTATTTTAATGTAATACATTGTAAGCATTGTGGGAACAAAATGCAAGATATTTTTTGCTAATAAATATAACGAAAAGCTCAGCAGACACCAAAAGCCCTACGGCTTTTGGTGTCTGCTGAAGCGCCAAGTTATGTGGTTCTATATATATAAAAAATGCGATCAACTATCCTGTATAGCTATCTATATAACCCTTAAATCCGTTCAAATAGATTTCAATTTCTGTTTTCAGAAATGGAAATAGCTTTTTATATTTCAAAAACATGGCGTTTCTTTTCCTGTCTTCATCTTCTTTTCGATCGCAATGGTTAACCACCTGTAACTTAGTATGAGGTGCCAATGAAGTTGAAAATAAATCTATCACTTTCTTATCATATTCAGGAAACGAATATCCGATTATTGTTACAATGTTAGCACGCTTTAATTCTCTCTCAGCCAAGGACCAAAGAGGTTCAATTATGCTTTTATATTTTTCATGCGGAATAACGATGAATGGCTGGATAGGTTCGGCACACTTCACCGAACAAATCTTATCATCGTAAGAATGTCTAAACATGTGCGGGAAGTAAAGGTAAAGACGATTACAGGATGGGCAGATGCCCCAATCAAGAGATCCGTTGAGTTTTATCAGCTTTATAGGATTTGTACGTGCATAAATACTTTGGCGATTAGAATCAATCCAATCAAATTTTAGCAAATAGTCGAAATAGACATCACTTTTAAAGTCTTCGTACAAAAGGAAATCAAAATTAAATGAAATTATTGAGACTATCCGTTTTGAGTCATTTTTCAGAATTTCTGTAATGAATTTTTTATAAAGAAGATTTTGGCTTCCAATGCTGGATTCAACTAAGTGTTCAAAAATCAGCTTTCTTACAAGTTCTATTCCGAGCTTGTTGCCATTTCGATGCAAAATTTCAAGTAACTCATCGACATAATGTTTCTTTTCGATCCTATCGTATAAGTAGAAAATCTCTTCACCTCTGCCATCCCATTTTTTTGTAAAATTTTTAAATTCAGGGTAAATCGTTGAACAGAGTTCAAGAAATTTTCTGAAGTTTTTAAAATTTTCATTTCCCTCGCTAAGATCTGGGACACCATTGTTGATAGGAACCAATAGCCCGCAATCAGGATGATAATTCCATACTAAATCTCGTCCAAGGGGAGTATTTGCTGAGGCCGTTGATGCTCCGGCCCCAAAAACAAACACATGATTCATATTACCCCCATAAATTAGGCTGGAAAATTGATTGAGTTTAAAAATTTCAACACACAACATGTATTAGTTGACCTAAGTGAAATGTGGAAATTGTCACTTTTTGACAACTAAATCAGAGTTAATAAAATATTTTTACAGAAATAACTTACCGTAAAAAATAAATATATTTTGTTAATAAAGATATCTGCCAATTCGGCTTATATATCAAAAAATGTCATATAAGCCGGTACGCCTTAGTAAAAAAAAGGTTGTTGTATTTATGTCGGATAGCCGCAACATGTGGCTTTATCAACTTTGATTATTGTTCGGATGGAACGTTTTTTTCGCCTTCAACTGAGAAGCCTTTTTGTTTAACCCTTGATACCACATTAATTTAATGATTGCAAACAGTTAAAGTCAATAACCACCCCTAAAAAGGGTGGCATGATCCTGACCCTAAAAGGGTCTTTATAAAAATTTATTCACCGCAGAGGCACAGAGGACGCAGAGCTTTTGTTTTTTTTTTGCTTTTCGCTGAGACGCCGAAAAGCAAAACGTCTCAACCCTTCGGGTAATAAAAAGTCTGTATTGGCACCTTGCAACCAAAAAATTTATGTTTTTTGTTGTTTCCGCAGCGTAAGCTGCTTAGTGTTTTTCCATTACCGTCCTCTCAACGGTAATGGAAAAATTATTATTCTCTGCGTTCTCTGTGCCTCTAATGAGCGAAGCGAACCCCGATTAAATCGGGACAAGTGCGCGGTGAATATAAACTCACATACCTGCATAGCAAAGCTGGGACCATCAGCGTAGCTGAAGGTTTAATGAATTAATTAAGCAAAGGAAACTTGCGAGATTAAGACGGGGTGCCATTCTTTTTATTAGTCTGTTTTTTTAAGACGTTCTTTGCCGCTGAACATCGCTCCTTTCTTTATTTTTTCATTTACAAGAATCATGACCAGAAAAGAGCTGCCGATGAGCGCAAATATAAAACAGTGCCGGAAAGTATCTTGAAACGCGAAGTTCAGGGCCTGTAATCTCTGTACCTTCCCGAAGAATACATAGGCCTTCCCGATTGCGGCATCGTGGGTAAACAGGGAAGAAAACCGCGGGATGTTGGAATCCACAAAGCGCCGGACATGATCATAATTCTGCATGATACCGATCCCTTCAAGATGGATCGCCTGGCTCTTCTCCAGTATGTTTGTCGCGACTGCCGTACCGAGGGCTCCGCCCACAAACCGAAGATAATGCATCAGGCTTACCCCCAGAGCGGTCTGTTCTCCCAGACGCCCTAAGGCCATGGCGGAAAGCGGGGCAAAAAAACAGCCCATCCCGATGCCCAGCGGTATGGTGACAATGGCAGCCCGAACGGACGGGGTGTAGTAGTCCAACGATGGAATGAAATACCAACTGGTAAAGAGAAAGATCACACAGCTCACCGCCAGGACAGGCTGCGGGCCGAACCGGTCGCTCAAGATGCCGGCCCCCGGAGAAAATATGGCGATAAACATGGCAAAGGCCAGCATGTGAAGTCCGGTGGCAAATGTCCCGAGTTGCTTTAGATTTTCGTAAAAAAGCGGGAGAAGGTATAAAAATTGATAGATGCACAGTCCCATGACGAAAAAATAGAACCCCATGGACAGCATGTATGTCCTCTTTTTAAAAATAGCCGGATCGATGAGCCGATGGTCGGCGGTTATTTCCGAAATCATGAAAAGCATCAAGGCCATGACGGCACCGAAGGCGAACAAACCGATGGTGGTGGACTGAAGCCAGCCGAGCTGTTGCCCCTTTGACAGAAGGATCAAGAGAAAAACCGTAAAGATTCCCATAAAAAAATAACTGATGAAATTAAATTTAGGGCGTATCCTATGGGTCATCATCAGGGGTAAAAAGAACAGGGCGGCGACGAAATTTAACGCACCCACCGGCAGATTGATATAAAACACCCAGCGCCAGCTCAGATTCTGGGTAATCCACCCGCCAACGGTCGGCCCCAGAGAAGGGGCAAAACTGACTCCCATGGCATAGATGCCCATGGCCAATCCTTGTTTTTCTGGCGGATAAATCGAAAATAATATGGTTTGGGCCGATGCCATGATAAATGCTTCGCCGATTCCCTGCAGGATGCGGGAGGTGATCATGTTCCCCAGGGTCCCGGCCATGCCGCACAGGGTGCTTGCAATGGTAAAAACGGCAAGTCCGGCCACAAAAAGACGCTTGAGACCGACCACGTGGGTGAGGTTGTGCGTCAGCAAAAGCGCTACCGCCGCAGCCGTCATATATGACGTGATGACCCATTGAATGCCGTAAAGGTCTGTGGACAGCGGGCCGATCATCTTGGGAATCACGACAACCACGATGGTGGTGTCCAGAATGGCCATAAAGGCTCCGGTCATGACGATGATCGTCAGAAAAGTCCGTTGACCGGTAGAAATGGTGCGATATATCGGAACATCTGTGGACTCCGCCTGCATCATGCCCCTTTCCGCCGGATTTCTACTTCCCCGCTCAACCCGACTTGCAGCACACTGATATCCCCTTCGGTGATATCGATTCGCACCGGTATGCGCTGTGCCACCTTGGTGAATTCACCCGCAGATATATCACGGGGCGCAAGGGCAAATGTTGCAGCCGATGCCGGAAGCACCTGACGGACGATACCCTTATATTTTTTGTTGGGATACGCATCGATTGTTATGTTGACGCCGTCGCCCGGAGTGACGCCTTTGAGCTTGTTTTCTTCCAGCATCACAACAACATAGAGACTTTTCGGATCCAAAACGGCATAAACCGCACTTGTCGGCGAAATAATATCGCCGGCACTGACATACTGCTTTGCCACCCGGCCGTTGATGATGCTTTTAAGTGCACATGCAGTGATATTTCTTTGTTCATTTTCCAATGCCGCGGAAAGTCCCTTTATGGATTCGGACAATGACTGTATAAATTGCTCCACCTCCTTGATCTGTGTCCGTTTTGCTTCGGCCATCCGGACATCGAGCCGGGCTGAATCCACCGATGCTTCTATGGCCTTGGCATTCTCAATGACCGCTTTTTTTTCGGCATCCTGAACCAAAAGCTGAGTATTGATGTCTTCAGCTTTTTGTTTTGCAACGACCTTTTCTTTATAAAGTGCCGTAAAGCGTTCCCTGTCTCGCTTCAGTTGATCGATGAGCACCTGAATGCTTGCGGCTTTTGCGTTCATGGCTTCTTTTTGTTTGTTGAGCTGAACCACCCGGGCAGCGGCGATTTTTATGTTCAACCCGGTCTCTTTCCGAAGACGCTCAAGCAGGAGCTTTTGCTCCTCCTGTTTTTTATATGTCGCCCGGATTTCCGATTCCAGGCGCTTGGCTTCGAGGCGATAGGGTTTATCATCGATTCGTGCGATGATCTCATCCTTTTGAACCGGGTCGCCTTCTTTTTTCTCCATTTTCAGTATCCGTCCGCTGACCCGGTCAAATCCGAGGGTCGCCAGAGAATCGGTCCTGACAAACACCGCATCGGAAACAGCGTATCGTATCCTAAATTGAATAAATCTTACCAACAAAACTGCCAGGACAACAACGCCGACCGTCAAAAGAACAACCGCAATGGTTTTTCTTTTTTGGCCGGCATTCGAGGATGGACTCATATTGGCAAATCTCCTTGATGCATTTTAATGCCGGAAAATAAATGAATATTAAACAAATGCTCGTTATGTAATATGAAACACGTTTGGTTTCTGTCAAGGGTTTTTTAAGGGTTAGGGAGATGGTCCGGTAATTCGCCGAAACACCTTTGACGCGAATATTTCATATAAATAAAAAAGCGTGGAAAACGTTATTCCGCGCTTTTAATTTGTCGATTTTACACAACCGGATTACGGGCTGGAAATGGAACCATCGGTTTTCAGCGTATATACCCTCCCCGAGCCTTTGAAGCTAAATGTCGGGGCTGCCAGTGTGATGACTCCCTTATTATCCGTGATGGTCGGATTACCGATAATATTAGGCTCGGCTCCAAGTTTGCCCATGGCTTGAAGCTGGGCCTTGGTAAGTTGGGTGGCGGTTGTCTGCTCATCGGCAAAATAGGCCATGGCCACATTCCAAAAGTTTTTCGCCGAAGCAATGGCTGCGGAATCCTGTCCCTTGGTTCGGTAGGATAAAAAGGTGGGAATGGCAATAGCTGCCAGAATACCGATAATCGCGACAACAACCATCACCTCAATCAGGGTAAAGCCTTTTTGATTGTTACTTCTCAATTTTCGTAACATCTTCTCTTCCCCCCTTTTCTCACTCCTATTCCCGTAAGATTTTACCCTTTTATCTCATTGATTCGGTCCGTGAGTTCGGGAATAAAATCGAGGATGTCATCCACTATACCCACATCAGCCGCCTGGAAAATGGGTGCCTTGGGGTTTTTATTGATGGCAACGATAAAGGGCGCGCCTTTGATACCGCCCAGATGTTGAAAGGCGCCGCTGATCCCTAATGCCATATAGACTTTGGGTTTGACGGTTTGTCCTGAGGTTCCGACCTGGCGGGATTTTTCCAGCCATTTTGCATCCACTATGGGTCTTGAGCAGGACACATCCGCACCCATGGCTTCTGCCAGATCAAAAACCATCTCCAGATTGTCCTCATCTTCGATACCTCTTCCCACAGATACCAGGACATCCGACTTGGTAATGTCGACATCACCCACTTCAGCCTCGACAATTTCCAAAAAGCGGCGGGCATCACCTGAAATACCGCCTTCCATGGCTTCGACGGTTTTGTCAACGATGCTGCCATTGGCACTTTTGCTTTCATCTGCTTTGAAAGAACCCGGACGGATGGTAATCACAGCCCCTTTGGAAATATCGCAAAGAACATGGGTGCTGACCTGACCCAAATATTCTTCACGAACAGCCTTGAGTTTGCCGTCTTCGATGCCTTCAAAATCGACAGCATCCGCAAGATATGCCGCGTCGAGCTTTACGGACAGGCCTGGCGCCAGGTCCATACCAAAATGTTCGTGGGGGATCAGAATGATCCCTTCCTTTGGCAAAATGCGAGTCAGCATCGACCGGATCACTTCTGCATTAATATAAACCAGCGCTTCATTATCGATCTTCCAAACCTCGGCAAAAGAAGACGCAACCTCCTTACACACTCCGTCGAGTTCGGAGCCGGAACCTGCCACCACGGCAATAACCGAAGCATCTGTATTGAGTTTTCCGGTCGCGGTGATCATCTCAAAGGCTGTATCGTCGACAACGCCATTCTTGTGTATAATATATGCAAAAACCTGTTGGGCCATTATTTGATCCCTCCTTTGGCTTTTAGAAGTTCGACGAGTTTATCGATGATTTCATCGGTGCTCCCTTCCAGAATCTCTGCGCCCTCGCCCGAGTCAGGCACAAAATAATCGAGACGCTTGATTCGAGCCCCGGATTTTCCGAGAGTGTCTCCGGCAAGCCCGAGATCACCGGCGTTGTAAACCGGTATTTCAAGTGACGCCACCTTTCGTATTCCCCGAATACCCACATATCGCGGCTCATTGATGCCGGTCTGAATGGAAAGCACACAAGGAAGATCGATTTCATTCATCTCCTGGTTTCCGCCGGCAATTTCGCGACCCACTTTAATTTTTTTGTCATCGATAACTTCTAAAAGATTGACCAATGACGCATAGGGACAGTCGAGCATGGCGGCCAGCATGCCGCCCACCTGGCCTGCCCCGTCATCTGCCTGGGCGCCGGTCAAAATCAGGTCATAATTTCCCTTTTCAACCGCAGCTTTCAAAGCAGCGGCAATCCCTTTTCCATCAGATCCATTAAACACATCGTCTGAAAGGAGCAGGCCGTTATCAGCGCCCATGGCCATTTCTCTTCGAACGACCTCCTCATCTTCCTTGTCGCCGACCGTAACAATGGTAATACTGCCGCCGATCTTGTCTCGAATCCGGATGGCTTCTTCAACAGCATAATTGTCCCATTCGTTGACTGAATACACCAAATCATCCCGCTCGATATCGGTCCCGTCTCTGTTGACCTCAATCTCGTTTTCCGCGGTGTCCGGAACTCTTTTGACACACACTAAAATCTCCATATTTTACCTCCCGAAATTCAATCGTCAATCTCTTCCCGATATATCGGGATTTTCGTTTTATTCCAGCAATCAGCAACCATCATTCATCAATCATAAATAACCCATTACTCATGTTCAATTATCAATCAAATGTTGATCCACCAGTTCCACAAGATCAATGGCTTCCATCTCTCCTTCCAGGCCGCTGGTCTTGATGGCGTCTTCTATATTGACCATGCAAAAGGGACAGGCGGTAACAATGACGTTCGCTCCGGCTGCCTTTGCCATTTCGACCCTGACCTGCCCCATTCGTTTTTCTTCTATGGGCTCGTAAAACAGCATCAGTCCGCCGCCGCCGCAACAAAATGAGCGGTCTTTGCAGTTTTTGCCCATTTCAACCCGATGGATTCCGGGGATCGAATCGATAACTTCTCGCGGATCATTGTAAAAATTATTGTGCCGGCCAAGATAACACGGATCGTGATAGGTATAGATTTTATCTGATTTCTCAATATGTTTTAATCGGATATTGCCGGATTTTATGTCTTTCAAAATCGTACTGCTGATATGTGCCACCTCCGGGATGTCTTTGTAGTCATGTTTTAGCGCATTAAAGGCATGGGGGTCTGCAGTAACGATACGATTCACACCGGCATCATTGATGGCTTCTGTATTTCGATCCCTTAATTCCAAAAAGAGCATCTCCTCACCGAATCGCCTGACCTCGTGTCCGCTGTCTCTTTCCAAAGGCCCCAGAATTCCGAAATCGATATTGGAAGCAGTAAGAACCCTCGCTGCGGCCCGGCCGATGTCCTGTATCCTGTCATCATAGGAAGTGATGCTGTCGACAAAGTAAAGGGTATCTGCGGTTTCTTTTTTTCCCAGGATCTTTATATTGAGATCTTCAGGAAGTCCCTTGGTCCAGTCCGCGCGTTTTTTCTCCATCTTTCCGTAGGGGTTGCCCCGTTTTTCGAGGGCTCCCAAAGGTTTTTGCAAGGACTGGGGTACCATCCCGTCGTCCACCAATCCCCTTCTCACATCAACAATCTTGTCGATATATTCGATGAAAACCGGACATTCCTGTTCACATGCACCGCAGGTGGTGCACGACCAGATTTCATCTTCTTCCAGAACGTTGCCGATAAAGGGACTCACATCCACAGATTCACCTTTGAGCGGATATTTATTAAATGAATAGTTGCGGCACTTAATGGAGATGAATCTCGGAGAAAGCGGTCGCCCCACGGCATTGGCCGGACAATTGTCCGAACATCTTCCGCAGTCGACACAGGAATAGAAATCGAGAATATGTTTCCAGGTAAAATCTTCATATGTCTTGACTCCGAACGATTCAAGGTCATCCAGTGCTTCTTCCTCAATCCCCCATCGAACCGGTTTGATGGTACCTTTGTCGAGTTTCATCAAAAACACATTCGGCAAAGACGTAATCACATGAAAATGCTTGCCCATGGGTAAAAAACAAAGGAAAAAGAAGAATATCAGCTCATGTGAAAAATATGCACCCAGATGCAGATGTTGCAGCATATCCACTGGAAAGAGCCTTAACATATGCGTTGCCATCCATGTTCCGGTCAATGGCGCCAGAATTTCCGGCCTTAATCCATTTTGAATTCGAGCTGCGAACTCGCTCCCTTCAAAGACCATATCGCAGGTGACCAGTCCTGTAATCAGCAACAATACCAGTATGGCTTCCCAAGTATGTTCTTTGCCGTATTTAGGGGGCACCGCGTAACGTTTGGGTTTAACGACGATCCGGCGATACAATGCCGCCAGACAAGCGACCAGAACAAGTGTTCCGGCAATATCCTTGAGCACCGTGTAAACCTGACCAACCGTACCACTGAACCCCGGCAGCACATAGCCATCTGAAATTCCGAGCAGCACGAGAGTGATGGAGCGCAGAGACAGGATGACAAAACCTGCAAAGAGCGCGATATGGATGATCCCCGCATCCGGATATCTGGGATGCCGGTACTGCCCGACAGCATACTTTAACATTTTTAAAAATCGGATAAATAGGCGATTACATCGCGGATCCGGAGATGCTTTGATCATCGGTTTCAGCCGGAGGGCAATGATGTAGGTAAATATCGCCACACCAACAACCGGTATAATCAATGAGAATATAACGGTCGGTATCCCAAAAACAAAGTCTTTGGCAGGAGAAATCAAGACAGATTCCATTTAATATTTTTTCGCTCCTTAATTCCAATAATGAATGAATGTTCATTCATTATTTAACAGACGCATCTTTAAAATGTCAAGAAAAAGTTCCGTTTTTTCGTTCGATTCCAAGTTTATTTTGGTATACTAATGCCGCATAAATTACAAGCTTTCTTGACAAATCTCCAATTTCATCCTAACAGATATAAACAAGAAAGCTGAATTGGGCGTACTAAATAAAGAACAATACTTGTACCTAAACGAATAAAAGGGGGCCTATGACAACAGAAATCAGATATGAAGATAAATGCTGGTTAAACAGCTATGAAAAAGGGGTTCCTGAAAAAATAGACTACGAAGACATATGTCTCCCGAAAATTCTGGAAAGGACGGCCAACAAATTTCCGAATAAGATGGCCCTTTTATTTGAGGGATACAAAGTGACCTATCGCGAACTCAATGAAATGGTCAATCGTTTTGCCTCGGTCTTGGATTCTTTTGGCGTCAAAAAGGGGGACAGCGTCGCCATCCTGTTGCCCAACCTTATCCCCTGTGTCGTTGCCTATTATGCCATATTAAAGATCGGTGGCATCACGGTGATGAACAACCCTTTGTATTCGGACCGGGAACTTAAACACCAATTTAATGATTCCCAATCAAACGTGTTGATAACACTGGATCTTTTGGGAAACCGCATGATCGATTTAAGACCGAAAACAAAGATCAAGCAGATTATATATACTTCCATCGGCGATTATCTTCCTTTCCCCAAGAACCTGTTGTTTCCGCTGGTGGCTAAGAAAAAAAATCTTGCGGCAGATGTTAAATCGTCTGCAAATGTATACAAATGGAAAAATGTTCTGGCAAAAGGTTCTCCAAATGCACCCGAGGTCGAGGTTTCCTTTGATGACGTTGCCATGTATCAGTATACCGGCGGTACCACCGGTGTTTCAAAAGGCGTTATGCTTACCCACGGCAATCTGAGCAAACAGGTTCAACAGATTGGTACATGGTTCCCCACCTTCGACAGCAATGAAATTATGCTGGGAGCACTTCCTTTTTTTCATGTGTTTGGTCTGACCACCGCAATGAATCTGGCCATTTATTTGGGGTGGGGGGACATTCTTGTTCCAAAACCCCAGCCGGAACCGCTGATCCAAGCCATTCGGAAATTTAAACCGACCTTTGTGCCCCTGGTTCCCACCATGTATATCGGGATACTGAATCATCCAAACATCGACCATATCGATTTGACATCAATCAAAGGATGTTTTTCAGGCAGCGCCCCGCTGCCGTTGGAAGTGATCAGAGATTTTGAAAGCAAAACCGGTGCTGTCATTGTTGAAGGATACGGTTTGACGGAATCCTCACCGGTCACCCACATCAACCCCTTTTCCGGAGGAAAACGCAAAGTCGGAAGTATCGGAATCCCTATTTCTGACACGAATTGCCGTATCGTCGACCTCAATGACGGCAATACCGATGTTCCCATGGGGGAGTCGGGTGAAATTCTTGTTAAAGGTCCGCAGGTCATGAAAGGGTATTGGAACAAGGCTGAAGAAACAGCCAGCACACTTACGGATGGCTGGCTTCATACCGGTGATATCGGCAAAATGGATGAAGAGGGTTATTTCTATATCGTTGACAGAAAAAAAGATATGATCTTATCCGGTGGTTTGAATGTATACCCGCGTGATATTGAAGAAATATTTTATGAAAATCCCAAGGTCCAGGAAGCCGCAGCCATCGGCATCCCCCACCCCAGTCGAGGTGAATCCGTCAAAGTTTTTGTTGCGCTTAAAGAAGGCGAAACCGCCACACAGGAGGAACTTATCGAATATTGCATAGATAAAATGGCCAAGTTTAAGCTTCCAACCGAAATTGAATTCAGAATTGAACTTCCTAAAACAAATGTCGGAAAAATTTTAAAAAAAGATCTTCGAGCAGAAGAAATGGCGAAGCAACAAAAAAAAGAATAAAATTCTACATCGCCCCATTCCCGCCATACCCGTCTCCACCCGGGTCTCGATTATCCGGCGATGCCACCCTTGTCACTCGGTAAACACCCTGATGTTTATGGAGATAATGAATGACTGAAAATGTTGCAGGAAAGATGATGCGATTCAGATGGCTGATTTTTATCGTGCTGTCACTTGCCTATCTTTTTGTTTATTTCCACCGCCTTTCCCTTTCCGTCGTTGCGAACGATTTGATAAAAGATTTTAAAACAACTGCCAGTGTCATGGGTTTGCTGGGATCGATATATTTTTACTGCTATGCCTTTATGCAACTTCCCGCCGGTCTCCTGTCGGATTCATTGGGGCCTCGAAAATCCGTTACATTATTTTTGATCATCGCTTCTGCAGGAAGTGTTCTATTTGGATTTGCATTGACCATAAAAATAGCCTTTCTTGGAAGGGTTCTGGTGGGACTCGGTGTTTCCATGGTCTTCATTCCCACCATGAAAATCCTATCCCGGTGGTTTCACCCTCACGAATTTGCATTCATGACCGGTATTCTAAATGCAGTGGGCGGAATGGGGGTTTTGGCAGCGACGTGGCTCCTTTCCGTAATGACCTTGTTTTTCGGATGGCGCATCTCTTTTGAACTTATTGGCTGCTGCACCTTTATCATCGTTTTTCTGGTCTGGTTTATTGTCAGAGACCGCCCCGAGGATAAAGGCTGGCCTTCTATCGAAGAGCTCGGCAGGGAAAAAGGGAACGTCTTTGAACCGGTAAAGCAGATCCCTCTGCTCCAGGGGGCCCGTCGCGTCGTTTCCGAAAAATACTTCTGGCCGGTGGCCTTATGGTTTTTCTTTGATTGCGGTATATTTTTCGGTTTTGGAGCACTGTGGGGCGGGCCTTACCTGAGGGATGTTTACGGCATGACCCGGGCCCAGGCCGGTACGGTGCTCAGTATGATTGCATGGGGTATGATTGTCGGAAGCCCTCCTTTAGGATTTATATCGGACAAATTAATGAAAAGCCGAAAAAAACCGTTTATCCTGTGTAACCTGGTGCTGGTTATAGAACTCGTCTTTCTGAGCATTTATCCGGACGGCCTTCCCTGGATCGCGTTGTATATTTTCTTTTTTGTTTTTTCGATTTGTGCGTCATCAGTGGTTATCTTTGGATTTACTATCGTTAAAGAACTCTTTCCCGTTGAAATTGCCGGCACTTCAACCGGAATGGTAAATCTTTTTCCATTTTTAGGCGGTGCCATTTTTATGCCTCTTTTAGGCCGGGTGCTGGATGCGTATCCGAAATCCGATACCGGCGGATATTCCATCGAGGCGTACTCCATACTCATCTTCATTCTTCTTGGGGCTTCTGTTTTATCCCTGATCTGCACGTTTTTAACCAAAGAAACGTTTCCGGAAAAAATCGTTTAACGATTTTATGATGCCAAAACTCGGCTCAATCGGCGGCTTCGAGGCTCAGTTTATCCTATCGTTGCAAAAGCCGGAGGGCTTCAGAGCCAAGGCGCCAAGGGTGAAGCCGTAGTAAATCTACTGCGAACCCTTGGCAACACGGGATCTGAAGCTCTCCGGCTTTTGCAACGTTAGGGTTTACCCTGGGCTGCCATACCCGCCGCCGCCTGGGGTCTCGATACGAAGGCGGTCTCCTTTGTTTAAGGATACTGAGAATTTACCCCCTTTATGCTCCTGTAGTTTTTTTCTGAAAATAATGTTTTTTCCCACATCACCCGGTTTTCCCCCAAAAAGTCCGTACGGGGGAATCTTTCTCCTTTCAGACAGAACCGTCACCTGGGCTTCTGAAAGCAATTCAATTTCGCGAACAATACCGTCCCCGCCTTTGTGTCTACCGTTTCCGCCGGTTCCGCGACGTATGGAATACTCGTTCACCAGAAATGGATAGCTGTATTCCAGGGCCTCCACCGGCGTATTCAAGGTGTTGGTCATGTGGCAATGAACCGCACTTTCTCCATCACATTTTAAAGATGCGCCGAGCCCGCCTGCAATGGTTTCGTAATATGCAAACGCACGGTTGTTCCGGGAATCGACACCACCGATGGTCACGTTGTTCATAGTGCCCTGACTGGCGGCGGGGATCTTGTCCGGAAGGGCATGAGAAAGGGCTCCCAATACCACATCTACGATCCGCTGGGACAATTCCACATTTCCTCCGGCCACGGCCGCCGGGAAACGGGCGTCCACGATGGTTCCCTTACGGGTCAGAACCTTGATCGGCCTCATGCATCCGGCATTGGTGGGAATATCCGTTGAAACCAGTGACCGAAAAACATAAAGAACCGCCGAAAGGGTGATGGCATACACCGCATTGATACTTCCGTGAACCTGCTGGTCACATCCGTTAAAATCAAGGGTTGCCGTATCGTTGTGGATCATGATCTTGACCTGAAGCTTGATGTTGTGATCCGAAATACCATCGTCGTCCATAAAGTCCTCAAACGTATAAGTTCCGTCCGGAATTTTTTGAATGGTCTTTCGCGTCAACTGTTCGGCATAATCCATCAGGGCGCCGGCATAAAACAGAGTATCTTCAAGCCCGTATTTTTCAATGAGTTCTTCGGTTCTTCGCACACCCGTAATATTGGCCATTATCTGAGCCGCAAAGTCTCCTTCACGCTCCACCGGAGTTCTGACATTGTTTAACAAAAAACTCATGATCTTCTTATCGATGGCTCCTTGCTCGACCAACTTCAAGGCCGGGATAATAATGCCCTCTTGAAAAATTGAGGTGGAAAGGGGCATGGACCCGGGCGTCATCCCCCCCACATCCGCATGATGTGCCCTGTTGGCAACGAAAAAAACAGGCTTTCCGCGGTGTGCAAAAACTGCCGATACCAACGTAATATCAGGAAGATGGGTTCCCCCTTTGAATGGATCGTTCAAAATGACCATATCCCCTTTTTCCCATGTTACACTCTCAATGGCTGCTTTGACCGACATGGGCATAGAGCCCAGGTGTACAGGGATATGAGCTGCCTGGGCGATCATATCTCCGGTGTGATCAAACACGGCGCAGGACAGATCCCGTCTTTCCTTTATATTGGGAGAAAAAGCGGTCCGGGTCAGAGTGACCCCCATCTCTTCCGAGATGGAAGCAAATCGATTTTTAAAAACTTCCAAAAGAATCGGATTTGTTTTCATGTTCATCCTTTGTTTTTCACTCTTTGCAGTTAGAAAATTTTTGAACTGAATTCGTTTTGCTTACAAATATAGGTCAAATCGTCGATTGGTTGATTGGTCAAATTGTCATAACGATTCAACCATTGAACTATTTAACCATTTATTCCGTCATTATTTCCATGACAATATTGCCGTATTCATCCACATGCGCCGAAGCAAAAGGAGGGATGACAAGGGTTGAAGAATATTCCACCACAACGGCCGGCCCATCGATTCGGTTTCCGCTTTTCAGCTTTTTCCTTGCGATAATCTTCGTTCGCATCCGCCGATGATCAAATGCGACCTCCTGCTCCCCAAGGAGGGCTTTATCAGAAAGCGTTTTTTTCATTTTCGTCGCTTTTTTAAACGTTGGCTTTTCAGGCATCCCCCTTGCCCGAAGCCGGATATTCACGATTTCAATGGTTTTGTTTTCGTTCCTGTATCCGTATGTTTTTTCATGGAGTTTATGAAATCGTTCAACATAATCCTCGTCAAAGGGAACAATAATTTCATAGGATTGACCCTCATAACGCATGTCGAGATATTTTTCGAGACGTATTTTTTCCTTGGAAATTCCCTCGGCCTGAAGATCCTTATCTCCCTTATCTACAATATTTTGAAACATACCGGAGAGCGATGAAAAAGTAACCGTCTTCTGATTCTTCATAACGGTCAATGAATAGTCTTTAACAACATCGGCCATCAGCATGCCGATGGCTGATAGGATGCCCGGGTTTTGAGGAAACAGCACTTTGGGTATACTCAAAAGTCTTGCTAAAAATGCTGCGTGCATCCCTCCGGCACCGCCAAATGAAAAAAGTGTAAATTCCCTGGGATCATATCCTCTTTCCACGGAGATAACGCGTATGGCCCGTTCCATCGCGGCATTGGTCACATCCAGTATACCTTCGGACAGTTCCCGGGCGGAAAGTTCGGTGTTCTCGATCATTTTCTTAAAATAAAAATCCAGTCTTTCCTGTTTTAGTGTCATCCTGCCGCCAAGGAAATGCTCCGGAATCAATCTTCCCAGATAGAGATTGGCATCGGTGACGGTGATGCCGTCTCCTTTGCCGTAACAGATGGGTCCGGGATCGGCACCGGCACTCTCCGGTCCCACTTTGAGAGCTCCAACGTCATCCAGTCTTGCGATAGACCCGCCACCGGCGCCTACCGTATGGATGTCGATCATCGGCACTTTTACAGGATAACCGGAAATGCTGGATTCAAAGGTCAATGACAGGTCGCTGTCAATCAAAGAAACATCCGTTGATGTTCCTCCCATATCAAAGGTAATCAGTTTGGTGTATCCGGCCATCTTAGCGATCTCGCAGGCCCCCACCGCTCCTCCGGCAGGTCCGGAGAGAATGGTTCTCACCGATTCCTTCATGGCCGTCTCAACGGAAATGCTGCCACCGTTGGACTGCATAATTCCCAAGGTATCCCCCGGGCTCAGATTGTCTGTCAGAAATCCGATATATCGCTGCATCTTCGGTGACACATAGGCATTGATCACCGTGGTGGATGTTCTTTCAAATTCTCTGAACTCAGCAAGAATATCATGGGACAAAGATACTTGAAGGCCCGAATGTTCGAGCAATTCTCGTATTTTTTTTTCGTGCAAGGGATTTACATAGGAAAAAAGGAAGCACACGGCCACGGATTCGATATCCAGTTCCTTAAGGCGAAAAACCATGTTTTTGGCTGTTTCCATATCCAGTGGTCTGAGTTCTTCACCGGTTTGAAGGATTCGGCCATAAAGTCCGAATCTTAATTTTGCAGGAATGATGTGAGGTTCTTTACGGTATGCCAGATCATAGAGTCGCGTCCGGTTTTGGCGTCCGATTTCGATGATGTCTTCAAACCCTTTATTGGTGATCAGTGCGATTCTGGCGCCGTCTCTTTCGAGAATGGCATTGGTGGCCACCGTAGAGCCGTGAATGATCTGTTTTTTCTTTCCTTCCGATAGATACCTGAGGCCTTCCAGAACAGCCTCCGCCGGATTTGATGGCGTTGAAGGCACCTTGTAAACACCCCATTTATCGCCGTCTTTGTAGACAAAATCGGTAAATGTTCCGCCGGTATCCACACCGATAATCATCGACTCCCCCGAATATTGATTAGAATTTCTCAGAGAGAATATCAGAAAATAACGATATCAGCAGCTTTTAATGGTTACAAGGTCTAAAAGGTGAGAATGGCTCGAAAGTTTAAACTTCAAATTTAAACATTGTTTCAACGCCAATAAAATTAACCCCCGAATGACTTTTCATCAATGTCAATGACCGCGCCATTGGTGGTCAGAATGGCTCGCATTTTACCAACGGTAATCGGAAGGATCGAATAGATGAAAAATTCGGCACTTTTGATCTGTCCCTCGTAAAAAGCAATGTCTTTCTTTTTCGGTTTATTTGCCAGTTTTTTGGCAGCCACCGCCGCACGCCACAACAGCAGCCAGGCCATGACCACATCGCCGCAGACTTCCATAAACGGGTGGGCAAAGGCAAAAGCATTCAAAACATTGGGAGACATGGCCGTTGTTCCCATGTGAAGAGCCACTTCTCCCAATTTATTGACAATCTCTTCCACTCTTTCAGCCAGGCCTTCCAGCGCCTGGGCATCCTTTGCCATGGCGATGGACTTTTGAATCTCTCCTAAAAGATCCATCATTGGTTTGCCTTTGTTGAGTCCCAGTTTTCTTCCCAACAGATCCATGGCCTGAATTCCGTTGGTTCCTTCATAGATCATGGTAATCCGGCAATCCCGAAGCAGTTGTTCCATGGGGTAATCTCTGATGTACCCATAACCCCCGTACACCTGAACACCGTGACTGCAAACCTCAAAAGCCCGGTCCGTGGCATACCCTTTGGCAATGGGGATGAGGACGTCAATGATACCCTGGTATTTTAATTTTTCTTGGGCATCTTCACAAATCTTAATCCTGTCTTCACACATCCCCACATAATATAAAAGGCTTCGTATCCCCTCGACATATACTTTCATCATCATCAACTGACGCCGGACATCAGGATGCTGGATAATGGGAACCGAGGATGCATCCTTATCCATCATCTGCAAAAGATTTTTCCCCTGTATCCGCTGTCTGGCATAATCCACGGCGTACATGTAAGCAGAAGACGCACAGGCCAATCCCTGGAGCCCCACAAGCAGACGGGCTTCATTCATCATCAAAAACATGGCGCGCATGCCTTTGTTCTCTTCGCCCAATAGCATCCCCCTGCACTTGCCTTTACCGCCAAGCGTCAGCGAGCAGGTTGAGTTGCCGTGAATTCCCATCTTCTCTTCAATACCCGTACAAATCACATCATTGAACTCGCCAAGACTTCCGTCGTCATTGACCCATATCTTTGGAACAAGAAACAGTGAAACACCCTTGGTTCCTTCAGGTGCGCCTTCAATTCGGGCTAAAACCGGATGAATGATATTTTCGGACAGATCGTGTTCTCCTCCTGAAATAAAGATTTTGTTCCCCGTAATAGAATAGGTCCCATCGTCATTCTTCACGGCAGAGGTCGTCAGGGCGCCCACATCCGATCCGGCTTCAGGCTCCGTAAGAAGCATCGTTCCGGTCCACTCTCCAGAGTACATCTTGTTAAGAAAGAGTCGTTTCTGTTGTTCCGTGCCAAAAAATTCAATCAATTTTCCTGCACCGTGGGTAAGGCCCTGATATATCATAAAGGCATAGTTTGCACCCACGAGGTAATCACTGGCCGCCAACGCGACCGTTGTGGGCATTCCCTGACCACCCCATTCAGGATCTTCGGTCATGGCAACCCATTCACCGTCTTTTAAAAGTTCGTAAGGCCGGTGGAACGATTCCGGAACGGTGACCTTGCCGTTGTCAAATCGGCATCCTTCCTGATCACCCAGTTCCCGGGTGGGCAGAATTTCTTTGATCGCCAGGTTTCGTGCTTCGGACACAATCATATCCACCGTCTTTTTATTAAAATCAGCAAAAAGCTCGTTTTTGCTGAGATCTTCCACCTGAATCTGTTCGTGAAGGACAAAATCGACATCTTTTCTATCTGCGATGTATTGTGTCATTTTTTAGTTTCTCCCTCTTCCTGATGATGCCATACAATTTAATGTATGGAAGATACGCGTTCAAAGGTCTCGGTCATCGTTATGCCCGATTCCCTTCAAAAAAAGATCTACAAGAGGATCTGCCATCGTCGCAAGATCGTAATTTGAACCTGCGTGAAGCCAGGTGTTGATCACTTCATCCACAGCACCCAGTATAAAACGTTTCACAAGTCCAAGATACAAATCTCTTCGGATAACCCTTTCTTCCTGGCCCTGTTCTACAATTTCTGAGACAATATCAAGATACATCTTCGACATCTCTCTTATTTGTTCTTCAATCAGGCGGCTGTTCTGGTGTGTTTCAACCTGATAAACCATTGCCATGTTCCTGTCGTTCTGAAATTCTTCGAGATGTCTACGAATCAACTTCCGAAGTTTATCTACAGCATTATCCGCTCCGTTAACTTCCTCTCTGAATCGAGCGAAAACCTGTCTGGTTTTAAAACTGAAAAACTGAACCAGGATATCTTCTTTATTTTTGAAATAAAGATAGATCGTACCATCGGCAACCCCCGCTTCCCTGGCAATTTGGGAAATTGTTGACTGGAAGAAGCCCTGATCGGCAAATACCTTGACAGCGGCTTCGAGGATTCGATGATATTTGTCGTTTATTTTTTCTTTGGCACTAATGACAAACCTCCCTGACCCGGAAAATTCATGAAGAATACGTTCTGAATGAATACTCATTCATTATCAACAGACCTGAAAAATGTCAAGAAAATTTATCAAATGCGATATCTGATAAATGAATAGATATTAGATAATAGATGGAAGCTATTAATATAGAAACCGGAAAATGCGAATGGATTTGGACTCCGAAATCTTATTTAGTCGATTGAACATATATTCATTTTTGATACTTTTCAATACATTCCCCAGGACCCCTTTCGGTTATATATTAATTTGTCGCGACCTAAATTTGATTTGACAGTTCAATTTTCGGACTACGATATCACAACCAACTGAATCTTCCTCAAAATGAACGATATTAGAGTGTTTGAACCGTCACCGGTGCTTCAATGATTAGATGTCGAAATTATACCGGCAAAAAAACCATCGGACTTTCCTGGTCGATTTCAAACATTCTGCTACCGACCCATCCGGGATTTACCGAGCATTTCATTGACATTCTTGATTTTCCTGATACAAAATTATGGTGGGCCGGTTGACTTTTTATACGAAATTCAATATTTCCAGGCAGAACAAACAGGGTTGACATGGAATTTATTTCATATTTATCCTTTCGAAATTGTTTTTCGATGAACCTTACATAAATGATTAAAATGGATGAGGGATTTTTCAATGGAACCAACCCAAAATGATAAAAAATTAGATGCAAATTCAAAGACAGATGAGAATTCATCACCAGCGGTTGAAGTGCTTCTCAATAAATTAAGGAAAACGGGAATCACTGCAATACTTACCATGAACAAAAAAGAACAAATAACCATGTCAAACTGGGCGCATGATCTTGTCAATCAATACGATGCCACACTCAAAAACAACCCCATGAAACTCAAAAACATCGCTGAACTTCCATGCTCGAAAATGGATGCCAAATTGGCAATTAAGCTTTTGCTGCTGGTGTCTGTTGAAAAAGGATTAAAAGATAATACGGTTGTTAAATTAAAAGATACATTTGTCAGGTTGGGTACATTTCAATCCATCAACCCAGAAGATATTTCAAAATTAACGAAACATCTCAGCTACATCCAAAAACAATCAACGGACACTGATACATCATCTTTCCCGGAGTTAAACAACTACATGGATTTGATCCTATCGGAACAAAAAGCTTTGCTTGACGAGATAAATAGCTTCATAGGAGACATTCTTAAAATAAAAAAGGTCGTTAGATAAAACAGGCAGTTACTAAAAAAGCAAGTTTGCAACATAATGATATCAAAGAGGTTACAAAGTGATACTTGTTGTCGGTGAGATATTGTTTGATTTGTTCGAGAACGAAAAACAGCTTGGCGGAGCGCCGTTTAATTTCGCCTATCATCTCAACAATTTAGGATTTCCGGTTCGTTATATTTCACGCATTGGGAACGATACCCATGGGAAAGCGATTTTAAACATATTAGAGCAACATCATTTTAACATTGATGACATACAGACAGATGATCATCATGATACCGGCACGGTCCTCGTCCAGCTCAGTTCATCAGGCAACCCGACCTTTCACATCAAACCTGACGTGGCCTATGATTATATTGATTATCTTCCGGAAAAACATTCAACTTTCATTGATGCAGCTGACTTAATATATTTCGGAACCCTGGTACAAAGAAGCAAACGGGGATTTGAGAACATTCAGAGATTCATAAAGAACCGACGAACTGATGCAGTTTGCTTTTATGACATCAATTTGCGACCGGACTGTTATTCTGATAAGGTGATCCTCACTTCCCTTGAACACGCTAACTTACTGAAGCTCAATGAACAAGAACTTGAAGAATGTAAGAGGATCTTTCGATTTTCAAAAGATAATGATACGTTTATTCCCTTTTTGATGGATAAATACGCATTGAATACGGTTGCAATTACCAAAGGAGACAAGGGAAGCGAATTATACACCAAAGACGGCAACTTTCATTCAAAAGCAAACCGTGTTCCTTCAATCGTCGATACGGTAGGCGCCGGAGATGCCTATTCTGCAATGCTGGCCGCCGGAATCCTAAAGGGATGGGAACCTGCAAGAATGTTGTCCATGGCATCTATGTTTGCATTGCGTATTTGTGAAATGAGAGGCGCCATCCCCGAGTCCCGGGAATTTTATAAACCTATAAAGAAAATGATTGAAAATGGAGCATAACATGGCGTCCAAAGGCTATTACATTCAAATGTTCAGCATTCATGGGTTGCTGCGATCTGAAAATATGGAACTTGGCCGTGATGCAGATACCGGAGGTCAAATCAAATATGTTGTTGAGCTGGCAAATGCCCTCAGTCAACGGGAAGAAGTGAGACAGATTGAATTGTTCACGAGACTGGTATCTGATAAAGCGGTATCCAAAGATTACGCCAAACCGGTTGAGCGGGTGAACGATAAATTCAAAATTGTAAGAATCCAATGCGGTGGACGAAAATATATACGCAAAGAACTTCTATGGCCGCACCTGGATGAATTTGTCGATAAAACCATTAAATACATCAAGCAACAGAAAACGATTCCCGATATTGTACACGGTCATTATCCCGATGGCGGATATGTGTCCATGCAACTGGCGGAGATTTTCGGAATTACATTGATTTATACCGGACACTCCCTGGGTCGCTCAAAGTTGAACAGCCTGTTGAGTAACGGCATGGAAAAAAACGATATCGACAAAAAGTTCAAAATCAACCACCGCATAACAATGGAGGAAGAATTATTAAAACACACTGACTTCATCGTTTCGAGTACCCATCATGAAATCAAAGAGCAATACGCTCAATATGAGAACAGCGACATACCAAAATTCAAGGTCATTCCTCCTGGATTGGATATTGATACATTTTATCCGTTTTATCATGATATGTTGCCTGAAGCAGAAAAAGATGAAGCCAAAATGTATGCCCATGCCTCGATGCTTGAAGAACTCAATCGATTCTTAATGCACCCGGATCGTCCGTTGATTTTGTCTCTGTGCCGGCCGGACAAACGCAAAAACATTGCCGGTTTAATCACGGCATACGGTGAAGATTTAGAACTTCAATCCATGGCCAACCTGGCTGTTTTTGCAGGGATTCGCAAAGATATCTCAAAAATGGAGGATAACGAGCGAGACGTTCTCACAGAAATCCTTTTGTTGATGGACAAATACGATCTTTACGGAAAAATAGCCATTCCCAAAAAACACGACTTTGAATATGAAGTTCCGGAACTTTACAGAATTGCGGCTGAAAAACGGGGGGTGTTCGTCAATTCCGCCCTTACCGAGCCATTCGGCATCACCTTGATTGAATCCGCAGCTTGTGGACTGCCTGTTATCGCGCCCAATGACGGCGGTCCCCGGGACATTATTAAAAACTGTAAATGCGGTCTGCTGGTCGATACAACCGATACCAAGGCATTGGCTGCCGCCGTCAAACAGATCATTGCCAATAGCGAAAAATGGAAACAATACTCTAAAGCCGGAATAATGAATATCCGAAAGTACTACACCTGGAAATCCCATGCCAACACATATATAAAAGAAATCAAGCGCTCTGGAGGAAGTCCCGGTGGGGAGAAGATGACGGTGGCGGTTCCTGGGGATGCCATTGGCAAACGTTTGGCCAAGCTCAATCATTTTATTATTACGGATATTGACAACACACTGATTGGTGAACAGAACGACCATCTGGACGAATTGCTGAATGTGTTGAAAAAGCACCGAGAAACCATCGGTTTTGGTGTTGCCACCGGCCGAACTGTCGAATCGGTTAGAGCGCATCTTAAAGAAAACGGTGTTCATTCTCCGGACATCATCATATCATCTGTAGGCGCGGAAATTTACTATGGAAAAAACATTCATCATGGCAAAGGTTGGGCAGCCCATATATCCGCAAAATGGGACAGGGAAAAAATCGTTAACACACTAAAAGGGCTTCGTTTCCTGACTTATCAGGAAGAAGCGACCCAACGGCAATTTAAGGTCAGCTACAATATGCGCCCGGGCAAAGACCGACTTGAGAAAATTCACGAGCGTCTTCTTCGCAACAAGTGTCGATACATGCTCATCTATTCTCACGACAAATATGTTGACATCCTTCCCTACAGGGCATCAAAAGGCAAAGCACTGCGTTACCTGAGCTACAAATGGGAAATCCCTTTAAATAACTTTCTGGTGTGCGGGGATTCAGGCAATGACGAAGAAATGCTCCGGGGAGAAACGCTAGGCGCTGTTGTCGGGAATTACAGCCCTGAGCTCGCAAAACTCAAAGGACAGCGAAAAATATACTTTGCAAAACAAAAATATGCCCACGGCATTTTAGAGGCCATTCAGCATTATAAATTTATAAAAGAGACAACCGCTAAATAAAATAGCTACCAATCCTGTTGAACATCGAATAAGGGTTAAAAAAAACGAAACATGAGGCTGACTATTTATGAAAAATTTATTGGGATCTATTATTAGAAAAAACGAACGCAAAGATTTTAAGGAACTCGTCTCCTTTATGACGTATCAAAAACAAAGTATTTATTTAAGAAACGGGATTATTCAGCTGTTTCGTCAATATTGCGATCAACATCGAAAGACAAAGAAATTTCGAGAAAACTCTTCATTGTTTGATTTTATCAAAAAGGTCCAGGAACTGTTTATTACCAAAGAACATCTCGTGCTGATGCATCGTTATGCCATTGCAAAATACCGTTTTTATATGGTTCGACGAGACGGGGAATACATGGAAGAAATTCCACTCTCAACGTATTTGGATCTTAAAGATTATTATGCACAGCAAAAGAGTAAAGACGGCTATCACCTTCACATTGATTTCATGCCGTTTTATGATTTCTCACCATCCGTACGCAACATTCGCTCTGTAGGAAAGGGTATCCGTTTTTTGAATCGATACTTGAGCAGCAACATTTTTAGTCGACCGGATGAGTGGAATGCGAAACTGTTCGAGTTCATTAAACTTCATCAATATAACGGCCGGCAGCTGTTGGTAAACGACACTCTGATCAAAGACTTGGACGCATTCTACATCAAGCTTGAAAAACTTCTGGAATGGCTCAAAAAAAAGAAACCTGAAACACCGTTTAAAAGCGTTGAAGCGAGAATGAAAAAATCCGGATTTGAGGTCGGTTGGGGCAATACCGTGGGACGGATTATTGAAACGATTAAAACACTTTTAGGCCTCATTAATGAGCCCACCGACGAAATCCTGGAGCGATTTATATCTCGCGTCCCCATGCCGCTGATCTCAAAAATTGCCATTATTTCACCCCATGGCTGGTTTGGTCAAACCAACGCATTGGGAAAGCCCGATACAGGGGGCCAGGTGATCTATATCCTCGACCAGGTTCGAGCCCTGGAACGGCATTTAAAAACAGAAATTCAATTGACCGGACTGGATGTCGATCCAAAAATTATTGTCCTTACCCGGTTGATCCCCGAAGCTGAGGACACCACCTGCAATCAACGTATGGAAAAAATTTTTCAGTCTGATAACGGCTGGATATTACGGGTTCCGTTTCGGGATGAGCAGTATAATATTGTCAAACACTGGGTATCCCGTTTTAAAATCTGGCCATATCTGGAAACATTTACGGAAGATGCTTCAAAAGAGCTGCTGAGCGAATTTCAGGGACGTCCCGATCTGATCATAGGCAACTATTCGGATGGAAATCTGGTGGCCTCTTTGCTGTCGGATAAGTTTGACGTTATTCAGTGCACCATTGCGCATGCCCTGGAAAAAACAAAATATGCATTTTCTGATATCGAGTGGCAGGAAAAGGAACAAGATTACCATTTTTCAATACAATATACTGCCGACATTTTTTCGATGAACAAATCGGACTTCATCATCACCAGTACGCTACAGGAAATTATCGGTACACCAGACACCATGGGCCAGTATGAATCCTATCAATTTTTTACGATGCCGGATCTATACCAAGTCGTTAGCGGCATCAACCTGTTTGCACCAAAATTCAATGTCATACCACCGGGAGTTGATGAAGAACTTTATTTTCCCTATTATGAAAAAGAAAAGCGTATCGAGCACAAATGGAAGCATTGGGAAAAACGGCTTTTTTATGATGAATCCAAAGATATTTTTGGAAAGCTGGATCATCCTGAAAAGCCAGCTGTTTTCACCATGGCTCGATTTGATAAAATTAAAAATATCACCGGCCTCATTCATGCATTCGGCATGAGCAAAAAACTCCAGAAATCATGTAATCTCATTTTTGCCGCCGGAACGATTCATATTGAAGACTCCAGCGACATTGAAGAGAGAAGTGAAATTACCAAAGCATACGATCTTATTGAACGATTTAATTTACACGGGAAAGTCCGTTGGCTCCCCAGTGTCAACAAATTGGATACCGGAGAGGTTTACAGGATCATCGCCGACCATAAAGGATTTTTTGTACAACCGGCGTTGTTCGAGGCCTTCGGTTTGACGGTTATCGAAGCGATGGCATCGGGCCTTCCTACCTTTGCACCCAAATTCGGCGGGCCGCTTGAGATTATTGAATACGGAGTCAGCGGCTTTTTACTTAACACAAGCAAACCGGAACTGATATCAAAAAGCCTCGATAATTTCATCGATCAGTGTGAAGCAGATAAAAATTTATGGAAAACCATATCTGAAAACGGGGTTCAACGCGTTCATGATCGTTTTAATTGGAAATCCTACAGTCAGCGTCTCATCAACCTTACCAAACTATATGGATTTTGGAGATACACTGTTTCAGGAAAAGGTATGCTCGAAATGGATCGATACTGTGATTTAATTTATCACTTTTTGCTTAAAGAACGAGCCCAACAGGTTGAAACCAACCCATCAATAAGCACAGCGCCTTAATACCGATATTTTTTTATATGATTTTTCTTTTTTATTGAGCTTCTTTATAAGAAATTCGAACTGACTATGTCAGCAGGATCTTGGAATATGTGTCTGAACTTTCTTTAGAAAATATCCTGTCTGATAGTGCAATGATTTCCAAATTCTTGTCGCCGTTATTTTTTATGGAATGTGCGACCCCTTCATTGACCTTTATCAATACGGAACCGGACCCTGTAAATTCCTTTTTCGAAATTTCATCCGAATCTTTTTTTGCCCAGGCCAACATCCAAGTATCTAAATAGGTGATGATTAACATCTCTTTGCTTTGATGGTGATAATGATTCCCGCGAATCGAATTTGGATGAATTTTTCCGAAATGGATATTTTGAATTTTATCGAGAAATTGTAGATCCGAATCGGAAATATTGTATAATACACCCCTTGTATCACCGTAATTTTTAAGTTTTATGATCTCAATATTTTTCATTTGGATTCATGGAAAAAGAAGGTTGAAAACGCGAATTTCTTACATAAATTGATAACCTGCATCCTTAAGTGCTGCCACCGCCTCAACTGCTATGTCCGCTTTAACCAGAATATAATCGGTATCGTAAGTCGATATGGCAAAAATACTGATCTGTGCGTCTGCCAACACCTTTGAAAGTTTTGCCAGAATTCCAGTCGCATCAAGTTCCAACGGCCCTGACACCTTGATACATGACCAAATCTTATCACAGCGGTCACTATTCAAAATCAATGAATTCCGGCACACAATGGAAAGTTCTTCTTTTGTTTTAACAATGTTGAAAAACGCTTCGCAAAAAACCTTATGCGGAATCTTGGCCCAAGGACTGAGGCGGTGTATCGCAAAAGGTTCGTCCAACAGTTCCAGTTTCAATTCAGTCATCCCCTTATTCTTTAAGCGCCCGCTCTCCGAGATTCCCGTATCGATGGTAGTCGAAACAGACACTCTGTTCCTGGAAATACTGCAGAAGCTCAATCCTCCCTTCCATGGAAACTTTTGATCGAGAAATAAAAAATCCGGTTTCCGCCGCTGCCCGAAATATGTTGTCAGGCACCCGATCCGGCGAAGCATAACGGATACGATGAATCTCGGGTATCATCTCAATCAGATCTTCGTCGGACTGGTTAATAATTGGCACATCATCCAAAAATCGCTGACCTCTATGACTGTATAAAAACGTTGTAACCGTATTGTTCAACGCTGTGGGCAAGCTCACAAAAGTCTTGCATCCGGCAATTCTTGCCGCAGCAATTCTTGCCAGTGCATCGAACAGGCTGTCGTTCTGATGGATACGGATGACGACAGTCCCAATGGGAAGGTAGCGAACCAGATTATCCTGCCCACGCAGATGAAAGTAATCTTTTTCCTGGGAGAATTCCTGTTCCCAATGATACAGATAACTTTTGACGGCCCGGATAACCCTGATGAGATCTGTCTTGGATGCCTCCAGCCGGCCCCAATCCTTTTTCAATGTCCATTCTTGAACCAGCTGCAACAAGGGATCATCGTCTCGAATGGGTCCTGCCATAGGAAACCCGATATCTTCAAAATCCATAAATTGAAAAACATAGTTGGGTCCCCCGGCCTTGATGCCGCCCCCCAGTGCTGATTTACCCATACCGCCGAAAGGCTGTCGCAACACAATGGCGCCGGTGGTTTGCCGATTGATGTATAGATTTCCGGCTCTGATCCGTTTCTTCCAAAAATCATGCTCCCGCCGATCGAGACTCTCCAGGCCCGACGTCAATCCGTAACCGGTCTGGTTGACCATTTCGATGGCATGCTCCAGATCTTCGGCACACATCACCCCTAACAATGGGCCGAAAAACTCGGTGAAGTGTGTGAAACTTCCAGGCTGCACCCCCCATTTGATGCCCGGCGTCCACATGTGGGGATTGTTATCGATATTTTTGGGTAAAAGCGCCCAGGACTCGCCCGGCTCGAGTTGGGTCAGGGCGCGCTTTAGATCACCCTTTGGGGGTTGAATCATTGGCCCCATTTTGTTTTCAAAATTCCAGCAGGAACCCGCGGCGATGCTGCCGGCAGCATCGACTAATTGCTGTTTGAAGGTTTTATCCTCATAAACTTCTTTTTCTAAAACCAGCAATGATGTGGCACTGCATTTTTGACCACAGTTGCTAAATGCCGAGTGCAGCACATGTTTGATGGCCTGAGCCCTATCTGCCATGGCAGTGACGATGGTTGCGTTTTTACCCCCGGTTTCAGCCGTCAAAAAAACAGAAGGCCTTTGTTTTAAAAGGGTCATTCCGGTATCTGTACCGCCGGTCATAATAATGAAATCCACACCCGGATGTTCGGCAAGTTTTGCACCGGTTGTCGAACCGGAACAAGGAAAAAACTGCAACACATTTTTGGAAATACCGCCGTTCCAAAAACATTGACATAACTGCCACGCCGTAAGGACCGCATCAGATGAAGGTTTGAATATCACCGTGTTCCCGGCAGCTAAAGATGCCATAATTCCGCCACAGGGGATGGCAATGGGAAAATTCCACGGGGAAATAACCAATCCGACCCCTTTGCCGCGGGTTCGGATATTTTTCAAATCAGAAAAAGCCCTGGCAGAGAACGGATAATATTCGGCAAAATCAACAGCCTCCGAAACTTCAGCGTCGGCTTCCGAAAAGACCTTTCCGGTATCAGCGGCAGCTGCTCCGATAAGATCCCCTCTGGCCTTTCGAAGTTCCAGTGCCACCCGGGAAAGGATTTCATGGCGCTGTTCCAAGTTTTTTAAGCGCCATCCATCCGGATCGTCCCTGGCCGTCGCCAAAGCATGGTCCACATCCGTATCCACTGCCTCCACATATGTCGCAACACAAATTTCTTCCGGTAACCGGGAATAATCCATACACGATCGTGTCGGCCGGTCTTCATAAATCTCTTTTCCTGCCCTCACCAAAGGTATGTAAAGGGGTTTATCGGATTTATGTTTAAGCCATTTTTTTCGGATCGCCTCGGCCCATGAACGATTTGAAGCCAGGGACCAGTCCGTATCCGGCTCGTTAATAAATTCGTTGTCATAAAACGTCCCCATTTTATCCGGGATAAAATCCTGAAGCCGGTTCTGAATCCGGTTCGGCGTATGGCGTACTTGATCCTTATGCTCGCAGGAAGCCACAAATTGTTTTTTCAAAAACGCCCATTCTTTGGAATCTGTGTTGAGATTAAACGAATACCGCAGAAAATTTTCTCTTTCTGTATTCTCATCCAACCGGCGGATCAGATAAGCAATGGCATTAATGAACTGATCTTTCGTGGCAACCGGGGCGTAAAGCATAATATCGCCGGGGATTTCCTGAATAGCCCGGCGTATGTGATCTGCCATCCCCTCCAGCATTTCAAATGAAAAATAATCGGCAACGTTATTTTGTAATGCCCGTCGATACGCATAGGCCAGTTCAAACAGATTGTGGGAGGCAATCCCCAGGTGAACCGCCCGAATATTATCCGGCGCCATGCCATAATCGATCATTTTTTTATAATTGGCATCCACATCAAGTTTATTGTCATACGGCGCCAAAGGCCACCTGCGTATGGCTGATTCCACTTTTTCCATCTCCATGTTAGCGCCTTTGACAATGCGAATTCTGATGGGAGCGCCGCCATTGGCCACCCGCGTCTTTGCCCAGTCCGTCAGTGATTGCTGTACGGCATATGAATCCGGCAAATAAGCCTGCAATGCAATACCTGCCGTATATTTTTTAAATGCATCCTGCTCCAGGGTTTGTTTAAACGCGGCAACGGTAAGTTCCAAATCCCGGTACTCTTCCATATCAAGGGTGATCAGTTTTGGCACTGTTGTCCCGTTGTTTAGACGATAAAAATGGTCTCTGCCGGCCGTGTATAATTGAAAAAGCCGTTCTTTTAAGATTTGAACCGTATGGCCAAAGGCCAACGGTTCGATTTGGGAATAAATGGTGGAAATTTTTATGGAAAGACATTCAATCTCCGGATCTTTCAAATCGCGGATATAGGTATCAAGGCGCTGAAGGGCTTCTTTTTCTCCAAGCAGGGCTTCTCCCAAATGATTGATGTTCATCTGAACACCCTGCTGTTTTCGTTTTTGCAAATGCGCGTACAAGGCGTCGGGTTCGCCCGGAATAATGGCGCGGCTGCTGTCATGGCGCATTTTTTCAATGACTTTAGGAACTGAAATGCTGGGAATGTAACGGCCCAAACCCAAAAACATTTGTACCAGAAGTTTGTCCACGGATGAGAAAAAATCGGGTACGCCATATTTTCTAAGCAAGCTGTTGATTTGGTCTGCCACACGTCCGGGGTTGTGGGACCTGAAGCTTTGGTCGATCATTTTGGTGAGAATGACTTTGTCCAAAGGATGGATCAACAGTCGCATCATTTGTTCGGCAATCCCTTTTTCTTCCGCCGTTAACAATTCATTGGCCCGGTTTTGCCAGGCCTTAGCAAGATCAATGGCTTCATTTAAAATTATTTCATCATGTTGTGGGTCCATGGAATGCTATCCCCCTTGTGACCGGTTTGAAACATCTTCTTGACAGGTATACGTTTAACTTATACCTAAGTGTCATTAATATAGCCTGGATTTTCCAGGAGAAGGAGCCAAAGTAAAATGACCGACATTTATAAATTTTTAGACGGGCATCAAATCGAATACGAACGCCATGATCATCCCCCGGTTTATACCGTTGAGGATGTCAATCGTCTTGTTCCGGAGCTCCCGGCGGCAAAAACAAAAAGTCTTTTTCTACGTGATGCAAAAGGCTTTAGGCATTTTCTGGTTATAGTAAAAGGTGAGAAACGGGTCAACCTGAAAGCATTGCCGGATTTGCTGAACAGCAGCAGGTTACGTTTTGGTTCGCCGGATCGATTGAAGAAACATCTGGGTGTAGACCCCGGTTCTGTCTCTCTTTTTGCCGTTGTCAACGATATCGACAAAGCCGTCGAACTCATCATAGACAGTGATTTATGGAAGTCGGATGCTTTTCAGTTTCATCCCCTTGTCAACACCAGCACCTTGGTTATCTCAAGAGGCAATATTAAACAGTTTTTGGATAAGACCGGACACGACGCTCAGATACTCGATGTCCCCGGATTGTAGGCAATACACTTAATTTCAACACATGCATCCTTGGGCAGCCTGCGGACTTCCACCACCGCCCTTGCCGGCAGATGCTCTGAAAAATAATCCGCATAAATGTCGTTAAAGTCGGCAAAATTGTTTAAATCGGTGACAAAAACATCCACGGCTACAACCTGGTCCAAATTATATCCTGCGGCCAGCACGATCTGCAATAAATTCTCCAGCGCCTGCCTGGCCTGAGGCACAAAATCAGAACCGACCAACTCGCCGGTCTCCGGTTGTATTCCGAGCTGCCCGCTCACAAAAAGCCAGGGAGCCACGGTTATCCCCTGAGAATAGGGTCCGATGGCAGCCGGTGCCCGATCGGTTTGAATCACTTTGCACGTCATGATATCCTCCCTTGTTGCCATTCACCCATAGTCATTATTTACCGGTCACTCATCACTGGTCACTCATATAGACAGAACCTATCTCAAAAATAAGATTAGGGTTCAGGGCAAGGCACGAAACGGTGAAAAAGCGGAGCATACACGTAGTATGTGAGCATTTTGAACCGTTTCGTAACACTGCCATGGGCACTTAGATTGTTTTTGAGATAGGTTCTACTACCAGTCATAAAGAATCTCCCAATGATCATCAAAAGACGCATCTTTTTGGGTATAGTGATACGAAAGAGTTTTACCTTTACCCGCCCCTGTATTTTCGCTTTCTTTCCAATACCGAAGGTAAATGGCCGGCAGTAAATTCCGGGAACTCTCCGACGAAGCGCCATCCTCCAGCCACACTTCTTTTTGTTCGATTATTTTCCAGATGGCGCCGGAGACCTTACTTCGAACCCGTTCACCCACGTGAGGAAGTGCCAGTTTTTCTCTGAGCTCTTTGAATTTATATGTCGATTGTTCCCCGTAATCCAGAATTCTTTCACCAAATATCATAATACCGATGGCACCCAGAGGAGCGGTAATAAGGATCGAAAGCACCGCAACAGCGAGAATGACTTCACCCGATGCCACACCGGCGGCAAGGGGAACCGCCCCGATGGCTGCTTGTACGGTGGCTTTCGGTATATATGCGACCACACAAAAGAGCTTTTCCTTCCAGTCATAAGGCGTTCCGAACAAAGACACATAGGTGCCGACACTTCTGAAAACAAGCCCTACAAAGATAACGACGGCACCGGCAAACCCGGCCTTCCACGCCACATGAATGTTCACCTGAGCCCCGACCAGAACAAAAAGCAAAAGTTCCGCAAAAATCCAGAGTTTTTTGAGTTTTTGAGAAATAAGATGCGCAATCGGTTCTGATTTTTCAAGAATAATAAAACCGATGGCCATCACGCCCAAAAGGCTTGCCACAGGCACATGACCTTCTAAAATTGATTCGAGCCAGGTCAGCAAAATGGCAACCCCCATGACCATCATGGTGCGTTTTGGGGGACGCCAATCGTACTTTGTAAAAAGCTTGTACAAAAAATATCCTGGAATGAGTCCGACGATAATTCCCAGAACAATGGAAATGGGTATTTCAGAAAGCTTCCATAGAAGATGGGTCTGTTCCCCACCGTACATTCCTAAGAACACGGTAAAAAGAACAATGACAAAAACATCGTCCAGTGAAGAGGCCCCAAGAATCAGGGTGGGTATTCCCTTTTTAGCGCCCCTTCCCCGATCCATAAAATCGATCATCAGGGGTACCACAACCGCCGGAGAGACTGCACCCAATATGCAACCCAGAATAGTGGCTTCGAGGGTGGTAATATGGAGCAGCTTGGGAGCCACAAGCACAATACCGACAATTTCGAAAACAGCCGGAATTGCACTCATGGTTACCGCCGCACGTCCCACTCGGTTCAAAGCATCGCGACGGAGCTCAAAACCTGCCCGGAGCAGAATTACGATGAGGGCGATTTTCCTGAAATCTCCAGAGACTTTCATCATTTCAGGAGACATGAAGTTCAACACATAGGGTCCGACCAGAATCCCCACAATCAGCATTCCGATCAGACCGGGCAATTTGATACGTTTGAAGAGATAATCAGAACCGAGTCCGAATATAATAATGAGCGCCAAACCAAAGGCCATATCTACCTCTTTTTAATCATTCGCGAATCAGTTTTTTAATCTCATCCAGGAGCGGTGACATCAAGGGCCGCCATTTTGGCTGAATGGCCTTGTCCCCATGCCAGTTAAATTCAACAGCATCAAATTTCTCGGGTATGGTATGTGTTTCACCGGCACCATATTTATGTTCCGGATAGTACTCTACCCAGAGCATGCGATGGGGATCGATGTTAAACTCCTTTGCGACGAGAGTTGCGATATGACTGGTGCAACTTCTGACGGACATTTTACTGTCTTTGACATCGGAAACCACAACGATCATCGGCCTGATATGCATCAAACCTTTTTTATTCCCTTTTTCGAGGTCATAGATGCGGAGCCTGCATTTTCCACTACCGAGTTTAAGCTTGCCGCCCCATCCTCTCCAGGCGTATATATCATCGTAAATCAGCATCAAGTTTTCACTTCGCTCAAAATTGGAGAAAAAATTACCGCGTATGACCGGGGACTTCATAAGTGGTACACGAACCGCTTGTGCAGGTTCTGGTCTGGGATTTAACCCCCTGATTTTTTCCGGAACCATCAGTCATATTATAGTTGGTTGAACTGAGAACCCGCTCAAGCTCCTCGCACTCGCATTTTGGGCATTTGAGTTCGACTTCCTCATCCTTATTCATGACGAGCAGTTCAATAAATTCTTCACATTTTAAACATTTAAACTCATATATCGGCATAATTACACTCCTTTAAACCTTTAGGCACAATAGACGCAATGAGATCTGATTTTTCTATTGATTATGGTAGGTTAGATATCTATTACTCTCGCATTTTAGCGTCCTTGTCAAGACTTTTATTATTATCATCATCTGAGCTAAAGCCCAACAAAATAACTTCAGCAGGTCTTTCACATTAGTTTTTTTCACTCAACAATTTGACGTGTTTGCATGTCAACCTATCATGTCAACTTCCCATCAAATATTGAAACATCAACAATGAGCCAATTCCTTGACTTTCACGATGCTGGTCTTAGATCTTGTTTAAAACTTTGTTAAATTTAAATAGTGTCCATCCATGAATCTAAAATGAACACAATAGGTGCCCAATTCAGAAATGAGCAATTTTTGTTCTGATCAAGGCCGCACAAGGGTTTACGGTCCCCGCACACGGGACAGGAAGGCGTACGTCTGTACGCCGCAGCCGGAAACCCGCGGAGAACGCCGATCAGGACAAAAATGGCCATTTATGGATGGGCACTAACTAAACTTCTGGGACAACACATTACAAGAGTACTTATCTCGGGTGGCGGGTTTGCCGGTCTTAATGCAGCGAAAGTATTTGCCGGAGCCAAAGGCATAGAGCTGATTATCATCGATCAGAAAAATTAGCACCTTTTCCAGTCCTTATTATATCAGGTTGCAGCGACGGTACTGAGTCCCGCCGAACTTGCGGTTCTTATTCGCAATAATTTTTCAAGGTCTCATAATATCAAAGTGCTTCAGGGAAAAGTCCTTAAAATTAAAAGAAACACATATACTAAAGGCCATTTATTTTTTGTTACGAGGCCATCCCCAGTTTTCATAATATTCCCAACTGGCAATCTTATTCAAATTTTTTATATGACGATCCTGTTCTATCAGGCTGGCCCTGAGAACATCGCCGATGGAAAGAAGTCCGATAAAAACGCCGTCTTTTTCCACGATGATATGGCGTATAAATAATCCCAAAAACATTTCATTAATTTTAAGGATAGACGTATCATTTGAGATCTTATGAAGCCTGGTTGTCATGTAGTCTTCAATCAAATCGGCATCGGGATTAAATCCGGGAAGATTCATGTTGTGCAACAGGTCTCTTTCTGTCCATATCCCGGCAATTTGATCATTTTTTTTAACAAGTATCGCTCCGATATTATTATCATTCATTAACTGTATAGCATCACGGACTGTCTTGTCGGAGGAAATACACACTATCTCTCTGTCTTTCTCTTTTAAAATATCCCCAGCAGTTTTCATGTTAACCTCCAATTATCGAGAAATTTTTGAATGTTTTTTAACAGCATGAAATATAATAAACACTGTGAAGAACTATGGCAACATGAATACATCTTCTTCAGAGAGATGTTGGGAGAGTGAAAAAGTGTTTGTTTAGGGTTGAAACCCGTGCCGGTTTCTCACAATAAAACCATGGCGGCAGCTCTGGACAGCTCGATAATATAGTTGGGAAAGATTCCTCCCACCACCATCCCGAAAATCAATAATCCGGCCAAGACTTTTATGGAAGGAGACACCTGGAGATCGGGCAATTCCTTTTCCGGCTCCAGTAAGTAGGCCGCCTTGACCACCAGTAGGTAGTAGTAAAGGGAAATGACCACGTTGATCATGGCGATGAGCACCAGTGTAAAATAGCCTTTTTGCATAGCAGCGGTGAAAATCAGAAGTTTGCCGGTAAATCCGATGGTGGGCGGAATACCGGCCAAACCGAAAAGCGCCAGCATCAGGGCCATGGCCAGGATCGGAGAGCGGCGGTGCAATCCCGCCAGGTGTTCGATATCCAAATTCCTGCCGTCGTCCGCCACTTTGACAACCACTAAAAAACAGGTGAACTTCATCATCAAAAGAGACAGTGCGTAAAAGATAGCTCCGGAGTAGCCGGCAGGATTCATACTCAATATTCCGATGAGAACATATCCGGCATGGGCGATGCTGGAGTAGGCCAGCAGCCGCTTTAAATCCTTTTGGACAACGGCCGCCAGATTGCCTATTGTCATGGAAACGATGGAGAGTGTCACCAGGATATGGACCAGATAGGTGCTGCCGCCATTGCTCAATGCCACGATTCTCATGAGAATGGCGATTGCCGCAACCTTGGAAGCCGTGGCAATATAGGTAGTCACCTGGTTGGCGGCACTCTCGTAAACGTCCGGAGCCCAGAAATGAAACGGAAAGACGGCCAGTTTGAAGAAAAATCCGCTGAGCAGCAGAATCAGAGCAATAATCACCACCGGACGGTTAAGAGCTCCCGGAAGTATTTTAAGAATTTCCACCAAATATACGGCCTGTATGCTACCGTAAAGCAAGGCAAAACCAAAAAGCATCATGGCCGAGGCGGATGCCCCGATTAAAAAATATTTGATGCCTGCATCGATTCCCCGTTTCCGTCCCTTCCTCAAGAATACCAGCGTGTAGAGTGAATAGCTGGAAAGTTCCAG
>Ga0210085_1000037_pt1 | contig 60465 bp, 76 predicted proteins | sample China_Galinas_PW_5_FD_184866 | JGI IMG/M metagenome (GOLD analysis project Ga0210085, IMG submission 184866) | Wetland microbial communities from San Francisco Bay, California, USA, that impact long-term carbon sequestration - China_Galinas_PWC_D1... | ecosystem: Environmental > Aquatic > Marine...
TCGGGTGATCCGCCGTGTCCTCCCGTGCCGCGCTCGCCACTCATGAAGGAGATCCTCGGCAAATTGATGGGGTTGTAGGGCTCGCTCGCAGCTTTTTCCCCACTGGCGTGGGGACAACTCGACAGTTTGCCCCCGCTAGGTTGCACAGACCGATCCACTCACCAAGGAGGCACTGATGCTGTCCTGGCTGGAGCGGCTCCTGACCGGCCGTAGGTTCACCGCAGCGGCAGGCCTGGTGGCGCTCGCCGTCTGCGCGGCGGCGCTGCCGTTGAGCGCAGGCGCCCGCACCTCCTCCCCGCGCCAGCTTCGTCCCCGGATAACCCAATGGCTGATCCCCTTCGGGCCGAAACGCAAACGCCAGATGGCGGCCTACTCGCAGCGCCACTACGGCGAACGGACCTGGCGGCTGCGGCGGCCGCGGGTGATCGTCGAGCACGTAGCGGTCGCCTCGACGGCCGCCGCCGTCTACAACACCTTTGCGCCCGACGTCGCCGACCCCGAGCTGGGCGAGCTGCCCAACGTCTGCACCCACTTCGTCGTCTCCTCCAGCGGGCGCATCTTTCAGCTGGTCAACCTGCGCACCCGCTGCCGCCACACGATCGGCCTCAACTGGACCGCGATCGGCATCGAGCACACCGGCTTCGCCGACGGTGACGTGCTCGGCGACCGCCGTCAGCTGCGCGCCTCGCTGCGGCTGACGCGCTATCTGCGCTGCCGCTTCCAAATCCGCCTGCGCAACGTGATCGGCCATGCCGAGAGCCTCAGCTCGCCCTACCACCGCGAGCGCGTCCCCTCCCTGCGCAACCAGACCCACGGCGATTGGCGCCACAGCTCGATGCGGGTCTATCGCCGCAAGCTGCGGCGCCTCGGACCCTGCCGACCGTAGCCCATACGATTCCAGCGTGATCTACCTGCTGCGACACGGCGAGGCCGAGCGGGGCGACGGCGAAGACGCGGCGCGGCCCCTGACCGCCGAGGGCGAGCGCCAGTCACGGGTTGCCGGCCGGGCGCTGGCCGCGCTCGGGTTGAAGATCGACGCCTGCCTGACCAGCCCGAAGGTGCGCGCGGCCGACACCGCGCGGATCGCCTGCGCGGCGCTGGGCGTGGAGCCCGAGGTCGTCGCCGAGCTGAGCGGCGGGACCTTCGACTCGCTCGCTCTCGCCACCGGCCGCGGCGAGACGATGCTGGTCGGCCACAACCCCTACTTCTCCGACGAGCTCGCCCGGCTCACCGGGGCCAAGGCGGAGCTGCGCAAGGGCGGCCTGGCGATCGTCGACGGCGGCACGCTGCACGCCCTTCTGCGGCCCGCCGACCTCGCCGCGATCGCCGCATAGCGCCCGACTGGCCGGTCAACCAGCCGATTGGCTTTCCTTGTAGCCTCCCGGCCGACTTCACGACCTAGACAGGAGAGCGTAGATCGATGGGACTTCTTGATGGGAAAGCGGCGATCGTCACCGGCTCGGCCCGGGGAATCGGCCGGGCCACCGCGGAACTGTTCGCGGGGGAGGGCGCCAAGGTGCTGATCAACGACCTCGACGCCGACGTCGCCGAGCAGGCGGCCGGTGAGATCGCCGGCGAGACCGCGGTCTTCTCCGGCGACCTGACCAAGGAGGGCGCCGCCGACGACCTGGTCAAGGCCGCGACCGACTCCTTCGGCGCGATCGACATCGTCGTCAACAACGCCGGCTACACCTGGGACGGCGTCGCCCACCGGATGAGCGACGAGCAGTTCCAGGCGATGCTCGACATCCACACCGTCGTCCCCTTCCGCGTCGCACGCGCGATGGCGCCGCATTGGCGCGAGGCCGCCAAGGCCGAGAAAGGCGAGGACAAGGAGGTCTTCCGCAAGCTGATCAACATCTCCTCGACCTCGGGGACGATGGGCAACGCCGGCCAGGTCAATTACTCGGCGGCGAAGATGGGCGTCGTCGGCGTGACCAAAACGCTCGCCAAGGAGTGGGGCCAGTTCAAGATCAACGTCAACGCGGTCGCCTTCGGCTTCGTCGAAACCCGCCTCACCGCGGCCAAAGAGGAGGGCGGCGAGATGACCACGCCCGGCGGCGAGAAGATCGAGCTCGGCATCCCCGAGCAGATGCGGGCGATGGCCTCGGCGATCATCCCGCTCGGCCGTCCCGCGACGCCGAGCGAGGCCTCCGGCCCGGTCCTCTTCCTGGCCTCGCCACTCTCCAACTACGTGCACGGCCAGGTCCTCAACGTGACCGGCGGCATGTTCGGGGGGATGTACACCTGAGCAACGGCAACACCGCAGAGGGCAGGTCGAAGGTCCTCTACCTCGATATCGGCGATCGAGTCTGGCCACTCACGCGCCGTTTCATGGGCGCCCACACGTTCCTCTACCGGAGGACGGGTGGGCGTCTCGGCCACACGATTCCGGGGGTCGGCGGCAAGATGCTGCTGCTCGACCACGTCGGGGCGAAGAGTGGGACGAAGCGGACGTCACCGCTGCTTTACGTCAGGGACGGTGACGGCCTCGTCATAGTCGCCTCCAAAGGCGGCTACCCCAAGCATCCCGCCTGGTACCACAACCTGGTGGCCAACCCCGACACGACCGTCCAGGTCGGCAGCGAGCGCCGGCCGGTCCGCGCCCGCGTCGCCAACGCCGAGGAGCGCGAGCGCCTCTGGCCCATCGTCGTCAACAGCTACCACGGCTACGCCGACTACCAGGCGCGCAGCAAAGGGCGCGAAATCCCCCTGGTCATCCTCGAGCCGCGCTGAAGAGGAATCCGGGGTCCCTCCCCCGGAGGCTCCGGGACCAGCGTCCGAACCCACGCACACGATCAGCTGCGCGACGGTCTCCGGGGGAGGGACCCCGGATTCCTACCGCCGCCGCTCCTCGGCCACCGGCTTGCCACCCTCGGCGATCGCCTCGGGCGGCCACGGCCCGGCCCAGTTGTCGCGGGCGCCGTCGAGCGTGATCGTCGTGCCGGAGAAGAAGTCGCCCGCGGGCGAGGCGAGGTAGGCGACCAGCCAGGCCATCTCCTCGGCGCGGCCGGCGCGGCCGATCGGGATCGAGCGCTCGAGGTTGTCGACGACGACCTGCGGATACTTGGTCAGCAGGGTCTCGGTGGCGAACTGGCCGGCGGCGAGGGCGCAGGTCTTGATCCCGAAGCGGGCCCACTCGACCGCGAGCGTGCGCATCATGTTCTCGACCGCCGCCCGGGCGGCGCCGGAGTGGACCATGCCCGGCATCCCGTTGTGGGGCGAGAGGGTGACGCTGAGCACCTTGCCGCCGCCCTGCGGGATGAAGGCCTTGGTCGCGGCGGCGTGGGTCATCAGCCAGGTGCCCTGCACATTGAGCTCGATCACTGTGCGGAATCCCTTCGGGCTGATCGACTCGGCCGGGGCGAGGAACTGGCCGCCGGCGTTGTTGACGAGCACATCGAGGCGACCGTGGCGCTCGAGCAGGCGGTCGAAGAAGGGCTCGATCGCCTCCTCGTCGCGGATGTCGAGCGCCGCGTGCGAGAACGAGCCGGCGAGCCCCTGCGCCAGCTCGGCGGTCTCGGCGAGCGGCTCCTCGCGCCGCCCGCAGCCGACGACGTCGGCGCCGAGGCAGGCCAGCTCGAGCGCGGTCTCGCGGCCGAGGCCGCTGCCGGCGCCGGAGACGAGGCAGACCTGTCCGTCGAGCAGGCCCTCCCTGAAGATGCGCGAATGGGCGCTCTCACTCATCGCCGGGCAGCCTATAGGCGACCTGGGGCCGGGTAATGTGACCCGGCGATGAAGGTTCACATGGAGGCGAAGCCGCTGCACGAGCCGCTTGCCGGCGGCACCGAGGGCGCCACGGTGAGCGTCGAACCGCTGCTCGCGGGCTCGGTGACCTGGTCGCGCTCGATGATGGAGCGCCCGGGCGGGCGACTGGAGACGCTGAAGCTGCTGCGGGCGCTGCTCAGCGGCGAGCCGGCGATGACCGTCCCCTGCCCCGCCTTCCTGATCCGCCACCCGAGCGCCGGCGCGATCCTCGTCGACACCGGCCTGCACCCCTCGATCGCAACCGACGGACAGGAGAACTTTGGCCGCCTCGGCGCCCGCTTCGGCAAGCCGGCGCTGGAGCCCGGCGCCGACGTCCCGGCGCAGCTGCGCGCCCGCAACCTCGAACCCGGCGAGATCCCGATCGTCGTGATGACCCATATGCACCTCGACCACAGCTCGGCGATCTCCGAGTTCTCCAACTCCACCTTCGTCGTCAGCGAGGTCGAGTGGAAGGCGGCGACGGTGGGCCCGAAACCGCTGCTCAACGGCTACCGGCGGCAGCACTTCAACTACGCCTTCGACTACCGCACCGTCGACTTCGACCGCGCCGGGATCGACTCCTACTCGAGCTTCGCCCGCTGCTTCGACCTCTTCGGCGACGGCTCGATCCGGCTCGCGTACACGCCCGGCCACAGCGCCGGCCACATGTCTGTGATCGCCCATCTGGCCGAGCGCGACTTCGCGATCGGCGGCGATGCCGTCTACACCGAGGGGCAGCTCGACGGCAGCGCGCCGCTGGCGCCGCGGCCGTTCGACGAGCACAACTACCGGCGCTCGCTGCAGGAGCTGAAGCTGTTCCGCAAGGAGTACCCGGACGCGATCGTCACGCCGGGGCACGATCCGAGCTTCTACGCGAAGCTCGGCGACCGCTACGAGTAAGCGCCAGCCCCCGGTAGATCTCGCGCACGCGGCCGAAGATCTCGGCCGCGACCTCGAGCTGGCGCTCGTTGCTGGGCGCGCCCTCGCGGGGGAAGCTGATCGGCTCTCCGTACTCCACGGTGACCGAGGGGAAGCGGAAGCGCTTCCAGCGCCGCACCCCGGCGGAGCCGTAGATCGCGACCGGGACGACCGGCGCGCCCGACTCGAGCGCCAGGCGGCCGACGCCGCGTTTGGGCTCGCCCAGCTCGCCGGAGCGCGAGCGGCCGCCCTCGGCGTAGATCAGCAGCATGCCGCCCTGGTCGAGCACCGTGAAGGCGGTTGCGAAGGCCTCCTCGTCGTGGTGGCCGCGGCGGACCGGGATCACGCCGCCGTGCTTGTAGATATATGTGAGCAGGGGCGGGCCGAACATCTGCGATTTGGCCATGAAGCGGATCTTCCGCCGCAGGTAGAGGCCGATGAAGAAGTGGTCCATCTGGCTGAAGTGGTTGGGGGCGAGAATCAGCGGCCCGTCCTTCGGCACGTTCTCGCGGCCGATCGTCCGCACCCGCCAGATCGCCAGCGTCGGCAGCGAGACGAGGGTGCGGACGAAGGTGTAGGTCCAGCCGACCCCCTTGCGCGCCGCCGCGTGGAAGGGCTCGAAGTACTCGGCGGGACGATCGTCCTTGTAGACCTGTGGCTTGATCTCGGGCATGGCGGCGGGCGACGGCCGCAGGCCGTCGCCCTGCGTACCCCCCGCCGGCCCACCGGTTACGTCGGCGCGTTCGCCGTTTGTAGGAGTCAAGCCGACAAAGGCCGAACACGCCTTCAGTTGACCCATGCCCGCGCGCGATCGAGGGCGCGGCCCCAGTCTGCGAGTAACGAGTCGCGCTCGTCGGCGCTCATCTGCGGCTCGTAGCGGGCGGCCTCGCACCACATCGCGGCGACGCCCTCCGCGGTCCAGGGCCCGGTTGCGATCCCGGCCAGGTAGGCGGCGCCGAGTGCCGTCGTCTCGGCGATCTCGGGGACGACCACGGGCGCGCCGAGCACGTCGGCCTGGAACTGCATCAGCCAGCCGTTGGCGACTCCCCCGCCGTCGGCCTTGAGCTCCTCCAGGCTTTCCCCGGAGACATCCTCCTCGGCCCGCACCGCGTCGACCGTCTGGTAGGCGATCGCCTCCAGCGCCGCCCGGGCAAGGTGGGCGCGCCCGGTGCCACGGGTGAGGCCGACGATCGTGCCGCGCGCGTGCGGGTCCCAGTGCGGCGAGCCGAGCCCGGTCAGCGCCGGCACGAAGTAGACGCCGTCGTTGCCGTCGAGCGAGGCGGCGAGGGCCATCGTCTCCCCCGCCTCGTCGACGATGCCCAGCCCATCGCGCAACCACTGCACGGCCGCGCCGGTGACGAAGATCGAGGCCTCGAGCGCGTAGGCCGCCTCCCCGCCCACGGCGCATGCGGCCGTGGCGAGCAGGCCGTCGCCCGGATCCGGCACCTCGGCGCCGGTGTTGAGCAGGACGAAGCTGCCGGTGCCGTAGGTGTTCTTGGCACTGCCGGGCTCGTGGCAGGCCTGGCCGAAAAGGGCCGCCTGCTGGTCGCCGGCGATCCCGGCAACCGGTACCTCGCCGCCGAACACCGTCGTCGTCCCATAGACATGGGCCGAGGGCAACGGCTCGGGCAGCCGCGCCGGGTCGACGCCAAGCAACCCGCACAGCTCCTCGTCCCAGGCGAGCCTGCGGATGTCGAAGAGCATCGTGCGCGAGGCGTTCGTGTAATCGGTCGCGTGGCGCCCGGTGAGCTTGAAGAGCAGCCAGGAGTCGATCGTGCCGAAGACCGTGCTCTCCGGCAGATCGGCATTGCGCAGCAGCCACTCGATCTTGGTGCCGGAGAAGTAGGGGTCGAGGACAAGCCCGGTGCGCTCCCGCACCAGCGGCTCATGCCCCCCCTCGCGCAACTCCGCGCAGCGCGCAGCGGTGCGGCGGTCCTGCCAGACCAGCGCCCGGTGCAGCGGCTCGCCCGTCGCCGGGTCCCAAGCGACCACGGTCTCGCGCTGGTTGGTTATCCCGATCGCATCCAGCTCCGCCCCCTGGATTCCGGCGTCGACGATCGCCTCGACCGCGACCCGCCGCGTCACCGCCCAGATCTCACCGGCGTCGTGCTCGACCCAGCCCGGCCGCGGAAAATGCTGCTCGAACTCCGAGTAGGCCCGTCCCGCGATCCGCCCCTCGCGGTCGAAGACGAGGCAGGTCGTCCCGCTCGTCCCCTGGTCGATCGCGAGGATCAAGATTCAGTTCCGGCGGCCTGCATTCCGTCGAGAAACATAGACCCGCGCGAAGTCGGCGAGCTGGCGGGCGCGGTGGGCGAAGCCGGCAAGGGAGCGGCCGGTGGCACGGTGGGAGAGGTCGAGCTCGTACTCGCGCAGGCGATAGCCGGCGCGGACCGCGTCGATCGTCATCCCGATCTCCATGCCGTAGCCACGGGCGAAGGGCAGAGTGGCGCGCAGGGCCTCCACTCGCAGCGCACGCTGGCCCGAGATCGGCGCCTCCGCCTCCAGGCCGCAGCGGCGGCGGATCGCCCAGTGGGCGAAGCCGAGCGCGAGGCCGAAGCCGCCGCCGACGCGGCGACTGAAGGCGGCGACGGCGAGGTCGCACTCTCCCCTCCGCACCGCCTCTACCAGCGGCGCCAGCTCAGCCGCCGAGGGGCCGAGGTCACCGTCGCAGAGCAGGACTAGATCCGGCGCCGGCTCGGCGCTCAGCGTCGCCTCGGCCGCGGCGGTCACGTTGGCGCCCTTGCCGTGCGGGCGACCGCGGCTGACCACCTGCGCCCCGGCCGCCATCGCCGCCTCCGCGGTGCCGTCCTCGGAGGCGTCGTCGGCCACCCACAGCGCCGCCTCCGGCAGCACCCCGCGCAGGGCGGCCAGTGTCGCCCCGATCCGGTCGGCCTCGTTGCGCCCGGCGACAATCACGGCGATTCGTGGCGCAGGGTCGGGCACGGGGGATATTGTCCCGGCCCATGGCGGACATTGAGGCGCACATCACGGGGAACGTCTGGAAAATCACCGTCGCCGTCGGCGACGAGATCTCCGACGGCGACACCGTCGTCATCCTCGAGTCGATGAAGATGGAGATCCCGGTCGAGAGCGAGGACGACGGCACGGTCAAGGAGATCCGCTGCGAGGAGGGCCAGTCGGTCAGCGAAGGCGACGTCCTCGTCGTCCTGGAGTGACGTGAACGAGCGACTCGCCGGCGGCAAGCTCCTGCTCGACTCCCCGGCCGAGGCGGTCGCCCGCATCCGCATCTCCAACCCCGAGCGGCGTAACGCGCTCGACCACGAGATCCTCGACACGCTGGCCGAGACGCTGCCGCGGCTCAACCGCGGGATCGAGACCCGCTGCGTGCTGATCACCGGCGCCCCGCCCGCCTTCTCGGCCGGCTACGACCTCGCCTCGATCCCGCGCGAGACCTTCGAGCGCGAGGCCGAGGCGCTCGTCGCCCACCCCTTCCACGACGCGATGGAGGCGCTCGCCTCCCACCCCTGGCCGACCGTCGCCGCGATCAACGGCCACTGCCTCGGCGGCGGGCTCGAGCTTGCGGTCACCTGCGACCTGCGGATCTGCGCCGCCGGCGCCAAGCTCGGCATGCCGCCGGCCAAGCTCGGCCTCGTCTACGGCCACACCGGCCTGCGCAAGTTCCTCGACACGGTCGGCCTGGCGCGGACCAAGGAGCTCTTCCTCACCGGGCGCAACCTAGAGGCGGAACGCGCCGAGCGGATTGGCCTCGTGCACGAGGTGGTCGCGGACGAAGCGATCGAGGACGCCGGGGTCGCGCTGGCCGAGCAGATCGCCGCCAACGCGCCGCTCTCGATGCGCGGCAACAAGCGCGCGATCGAGACGCTCAACTCGAACCCGACCCTGAGCGAGCAACAGGAGAGTGGCCTGATCGCGCTGCGCGAGTCGTGTTTTGCCTCCGCCGACCTGCGCGAGGGAATCGAAGCCTTCGCCGAGAAGCGCAAGCCGCGCTGGCAGGGCCGGTGAGCGCCGCGGGTCGCGCCGCGCTGGCCGCCGCCGACCCGAAGATGGCGGCGCTGATCGAGCGGGTCGGCGAGATCGACATCGAGACGCGACTGAGGCGGCGCAGCGAGGAGCGGCCGGCCGACGCCTACGGAGCGCTGCTGCGGGCGATCGTCGGCCAGCAGCTCTCGACCAAGGCCGCGCGCACGATCTACGGGCGCGTGTGCGAGCTCTTCAGCGGCGCCGCGCCCTCGCCCGAGCAGCTGCTCGGGGCCGACGAGGGAGAGCTGCGGAGCTGCGGCCTCTCCGGCCGCAAGGTCGAATACCTGCGCGACCTCGCAACCCACGTGCTCGGCGGCGAGCTCGAGCTCGACGGGCTGGGCGATCTCGCCGACGAGGAGGTGGTCGCCGAGATCGTCGCCGTGCGCGGCCTCGGCCAGTGGACGGCGGAGATGTTCCTGCTCTTCCACCTCGAGCGCCCCGACGTGCTCTCGGGCGGCGACCTCGGCATCCGCAAGGCGATCCAGGTCGAGTACGGGCTGGAGGAGATGCCGGCTCCGGCTCGGGTGCTGGAGATCGGCGAGGCCTGGCGGCCGCACCGCAGCCTCGCCTCGCTCTACCTCTGGGAGTCGCTCGCAAGCGTGCCTGCCGGGTAAGGCTCCGGGGGCGAATGGTCGAAGAGAAGAGAATGCGACTTCGTTTCTGGCTCGGATACGCGCTCGTCGCCGCGATCGCGATCGGCTCGATCGCGATGGCGGCGATCGTGCACGACCGTGAAACCGCCAACTTCGAGCAGCGCCAGGAGGACGAGGCGTCGCGCTCGGCACGACAGGCGGAAGCGCTGGCTGCGCTCTCGGTCGGTCAGCTCGCCAGCGCCGCAGCCTTCTACGAGGCCCAGGGGACCGAGTTCAGCAGGCACGAGTTCGACGTGATGGCTGAGTCGCTGCTCGACAACGGCTCGCTCTCGGCCACGGCCTTTGTGCCGCTCGTCAGCGGGCCGGAACGGGCCCGCTTCGAGCGCCGGTTCGGCTTCCCGATCATCGAGCGCAGCGCCCTCGGCGACCTGCGCCGCGCCGGCCGGCGCGACCGCTACTTCCCCCTCGCCTACGCGGCAACCCGATCCAAGCTCAAGCTCGCCACGCCGTACGGCTACGACGTCGCCGCCGACCCGGTCCGCTCCAGCCACCTGCGCGAGGCCGGCGGCAGTGGCCGGCCCTCGGCCACCCCGGTGATCCGGCTGCCGTTGGGCGGCACCGGGATCAACGTCTTCCGCCCCGTCTACCGCGACGGCGCCCCCACCGACACCGTCGCCCAGCGCCGCGCCGCGCTGACCGGCTTCGCGCTCGGCTCCTTCCGCGTCACCGACCTGACCACGGCTGCGCTGACCGCGCTCGAGCCCGACGACGACATCCAGCTGCTCGAACGGGGCCGCTCGGTCGCCGGCGAGCCGCTCGACCTCAACGAGTCCGCCACCGCGCCGGTCAAGCTCGCTGACCGCAGCTGGGTCCTGGTCGTCCACGACAACAACCGGCCGGGCATCGGCCTGCCGGCGCTGATCGCCTTCGTCGGCCTCTCGCTGGCGGCACTGCTCGGCGCCCTGGTCTTGATCTGGAGCCGCACGGAGAAGATGCAGGAGCTGCAACTGCAGGCCAACCAGGACCCGCTGACCAGGCTGAAGAACCGCCGCCGCTTCGAGGAAGACCTGCGCAACGAGCTCGCCCGCAGCCGTCGCGAACACACGGTCGGCGTCGTGATGATGCTCGACCTCGACAACTTCAAGCAGGTCAATGACACACTTGGGCACCCGGTCGGCGACCGCACGATCGCCGAGATCGGCGCGTTGCTGTCGAAGCGCATGCGAGTGACCGATGTGGTCGCGCGGCTTGGCGGAGACGAGTTCGCCGTGGTGCTGCCGCGCTGCGACCTCGACGAGGCCGAGGAGATCGCCGACGGGATCGCCACGGCGATCCGCCTGCACACACTGCCCGGCGAGGCGGCGCCGCCGATCACCGCCAGCATCGGCATCGCCACCTTCGGCCCGCAGTCCGACGGCTACGACGCCGTGCTCTCGGCGGCCGACAACGCGATGTACGAGGCCAAGCGGGCCGGGCGCGACAGCGTGCGCGTGGCCGGGCACGTCACGGCTTCCGGCCAGTCCCTGTAGGGGGTTCCGCTCACAGCGCACCTCCACACGTCCGGGGCGATTCCTAGCCTTGCGCCCGAATGTCTTCCCTGATCGATTTCGAGGAGGCGCTGGCGCTCGGCGAGCTGAGCGAGCATGAGCAGATCGGCGAGCTGGTCGAACGCGCCTGGGCGGTGCGCCAGGAAAACTTCGGCGACTCGACCGACATGTGCTCGCTGGTCAACGCCAAGTCGGGCGGCTGTGCCGAGGACTGCGGCTTCTGCGCCCAGTCGCGCTACGCCGAGGCCGACACGCCGATGCACGCGATGATGGAGCCGGAGCAGATCCTCGAGCACGCGAAGGCGGCCGAGGCGGCGGGCGCGCACCGTTTCTGCATGGTCACCCAGGGGCAGGGCCTCTCCAAAAAAGACTTCGGGAAAATCATCGAGGGCGCGAAGCTCGTCTCCGAGCACACCAACCTGAAGCGCTGCGCCTCGATCGGCCATATGTCGGGCGAGCGGGCCAGGGCGCTGCGCGAGGCCGGTATCCAGCGCGTCCACCACAACGTCGAGTCCTCGCGCTCCTACTACCCGGAGGTCTCGAGCACGGTCCGCTATGAGGGCCGGCTGCGCACGATCGACGCGGTCAAGGAGGCCGGGTTGGAGACCTGCGTCGGCGGCATCCTCAACCTCGGCGAGTCGCCGCGGCAGCGAGTCGAGATGGCCTTCGAGCTCTCTGAGCTGAAACCGGACTCGGTGCCGATCAATTTGCTCAACCCGCGTGAGGGGACGAAGTTCGGCGACCGCCCGCTGATGGACCCATGGGAGGTCGTCAAGTGGGTGGCGATCTTCCGCCTGATCATCCCCGGCGCGCTCTTCCGCCTCTGCGGCGGCCGGGTCGAGAACCTCGGGGAGCTGCAGCCGCTGGCGGTCAAGGCTGGGCTCAACGGGGTGATGATGGGCAACTTTCTGACCACGCTCGGGGCTGAGCCCGAGGACGACCGGGCGATGTTCGAGGAGCTGGGCCTGAACGTGGCGCGCCAGCCCGACAACGGCGCCAACCCGCGCCCGGACAACCGCTCCGGTCGGCTCGAGGGCGAGACCCCGGTGACGCCGATCGACGAGCTGATCGACAGCCAGGGGGAAGCGAACTTCTGGGATCCCTCGACGCAGTTGCGGGTGATCAAGAAGACGAAGAAGCCCCCGCCCTACCCGGCGCGCCAGACAACGGCATGACCGAGGTCGCCGAGCGGTTGGAGGAGCTCCGCGCAAGCGGGCTCCGCCGCCGGTTGCGGCTGATCGAGGGGGCGCAGGGGCCGCGCGTGCTGCTCGACGGGAAACCGGTGCTGCTGCTCTGCTCGAACGACTACCTCGGCCTCGCCGGCGACCCACGGGTGCGCGGCGCGGCGGCCGAGGCGGCACTGCGCTGGGGCGCCGGGGCCGGGGCCTCGCGACTGATCGCCGGCAACATGGAGCCGCACCGACTGCTCGAGCAGCGCCTCGCAATGTTCAAGGGCTACGAGTCGGCGCTGCTGTTCGGCTCCGGCTACCTTGCCAACATCGGCGCGATCTCGGCCCTGGCCGGGCGCGGCCACGTCGTCTTCTCCGATGAGCTAAACCACGCCAGCATCGTCGACGGCTGCCGCCTGGCGCGCGCCGAGACCTTCGTCTACCGCCACGGCGACACCGAGCACCTCGCCTGGGGCTTGGCCGAGGTGGGGGAGCGCGCGGCGCTGATCGTCAGCGACGGTGTTTTCTCGATGGACGGCGATGTCGCCCCGCTGGCCGGCCTGGTCCGGCTCGCCCGGACGCACGGATGCCGCCTGATGATCGACGAGGCGCACGCGACCGGGTCGCTCGGCCCCGGTGGGCGCGGCTCGGTCGCCGCCGCGGGGCTGAGCGATGAGGTCGACCTCATCGTCGGCACGCTGGGCAAGGCGCTCGGCTCCTACGGCGCCTACGTCTGTGCGAGCGCCGAACTGCGCGAGTTCCTGCTCAACACGGCGCGCTCCTTCATCTTCTCGACCGCGCTGCCGCCGCCCTCGCTCGCCGCGGCGATGGCGGCGCTGGAGCTGCTTGACGCCGAGCCGCAGCGGGTGCGGCGCCTGGGCGCAAACGCGGCGACTCTGCGCGAGGGGCTGCGAGCCGAGGGGCTCGACGCGGGCGGCGGCGAGAGCCAGATCATCCCGCTCGGCGTCGGCGAGGCCGAGCCGGCGATGGAGCTCTGTGAGCGCCTGCTCGAGCGCGGCGTCTTCGCCCAGGGCATCCGCCCCCCGACCGTCCCCCCCGGTAGCTCACGGCTGCGCTTCAGCGTGATGGCGACGCACGAGCCGGCGGACCTGCGCCGCGCTGCCCAGGAGGCCGGCGCGGCCGCCCGCGAAATGGGGCTGATAACAACCCTGGCCGCCGCCTGAGAGCGGGCATGACGCACCATGCACGTTCTCAGGGTGTATTCGTAACCGGAACGGGGACCGAGGTGGGTAAGACGGTGGTCGCCGCGGCAATCGCGCGCACGCTCGCAGCGGAAGGCAATCGTGTGGCGGTGTTCAAGCCGGCGATCACCGGCCTGGACGAGGACGGTGAGCCGGACCAGGCGCTGCTGCGCCGCGCCGCCGGATCGGAGCAGAGCGATGAGGAGATTGCGCCCTATCGCTACGGGCCGCCGATGTCGCCGCATCTTGCCGCCGAGCTGGCGGGCGAGGAGATCGCGCCGCAGCGCCTGCGCGAGGCTGTAGACGCCGCGGCGGCCGGCGCGGACGCGCTCGTCTGCGAGGGGGTCGGGGGGCTGTTCGTGCCGCTCGCGGACGGCTATCTCGTCCGCGATCTCGCCGTCGAGCTCGGCCTACCGCTGGTCATCGCCGCGTCGCCGGGGCTCGGCACGATCAACCACACGCTGTTGACGATCGAGGCGGCGCGTAGCGCCGGGCTCAAAGTCTCGGCGGTCGTGCTCACCCCGTGGCCCGAGAAGCCGGATGCGATCGGGCGCTCGAATCGCGACACGATCGCCGTGCTGGGCGAGGTCCGGGTCGAGACGCTGCCTACGCTCGACCTGGGCGACCCCGATAGTTGGCCGCAACTGGCGAGTTGGTCGCACATATAGCGACTAACTCGCCACGGAGACCCCCGCCAACTCCTCGCCGCCTGGGCTCGCCTCCGCCTCCGCGACCTCTGGGCCGACTCCCCGGCCGGGTCGCCCGCGAATCGCGCTCGCGGCAATGACCGCACCGATCAGGGTCACCGCCGCGGAGACCATCATCGCGTCGCTGAGCCCATCGACGAAGTTCTGTGGGGTCGCCGACTCGAAGTCGTGGCCGGCCGAGGCCTGGAAGATCGCGCCGGTGATCGCGACGCCGAGACTGCCGCCGACCATGCGGAACATCGAGAGCACGCCGGAGGCGATGCCGGCTTTCTCGACCGCGACCGCGTTCATCGCGGCGCTGGTCATCGGCGACATCGTCAGCGCGATTCCGATGCCGAGCAGCATGAAGCCGGGCAGTAGGTCGAGGTACGTCGAGTCGACCGCGATCCGGGTGAAGCTCAGCAGTGAGAGCGTCAGGATCGCGAGCCCGGCGACGATCAGCCAGCGCGGGCCGAAGCGGTCGGCGAGCCGGCCGGCGACCGGTGCGACGCCGACGATCATCAGCGTCGAGGGGAGGAAGCGCACGCCCGCCTCCAGCGGCGAGTAGCGGAGGATGTCCTGCATGTAGATGGCGAGGAAGAAGAAGACGCCCATCATCGCGAAGGTGATGATCAGCGCGACGACGACGGCGCCGACGAAGTTGCGATCGGCGAAGAAGCGGAACTCGACCATCGGCGCCTTGACCCGCAGCTCGATCGCGACGAAGGCGGCAAGCGACAGGGCCGAGCCCACGAGCAGGGCGACGATGCCGACCGAGGCCCAACCCCAGGCGTTGCCCTCGACCAGGGCGAGGACGAGCGCGGTGAGGCCGGCGGTCAGCGCGGCGACGCCGAGGTAGTCGACCTCGCGGCCGACCGTGGTGTCGCGCGACTCGCGCACGGCGAAGATCGTCGCCGCGATCGCACCAGCGGCTACCGGGATGTTGAGGTAGAAGATCGCCCGCCAGCTGACGTGCTCGGTGAGGAAGCCGCCGAGCACCGGCCCGACCGCGAGCGCCAGGGCCGAGACTCCCGCCCAGGTGCCCATCGCCTTGCCGCGCTCGTGGGCGGGGAAGGCGTCGGTGATGATCGAGAGCGTGCCCGGCATCATCAGCGCCGCGCCGACGCCCTGCACGACGCGGCTGATCACGAGGTCGGTCGAGTTCTGCGCCAGGCCGGCGGTCGCCGAGGAGAGGGCGAAGACGACGACGCCGAGCAGGAACATGCGGCGGCGGCCGAAGATGTCGCCGAGCCGCCCGCCCGTTGCGAGCAGCACGGCGAAGGAGAGCGTGTAGCCGTTGACGGTCCACTCGAGGCCGGAGATCGAGGCGCCGAGGTCGCGCTGGATCGAGGGCAGCGCCACGTTCACGACCGTGTTGTCGAGCATGATCATGAACAGGGCGAAGCACATCGCCCCCAAGGTCCACCACTTGCGGTTGTCGTCGGTGATCAGGTGCCGGTAGCGGGTCACCCACCCATCTTGCCCCAACGAGGGGCTTTCCTGTGTGAGATTTGCCGCCGAAGCCGGGGCTAGATTCGCTCCGTGGCGATGTCGGTAGATCCCGGGAAGCTCGATCGCGACCATCTCTGGCACCCGTTCACCCAGCAGCAAGGCTGGGTCGAGGAAGAGCCGCTGATGATCGAGCGGGCCGAAGGGGCGCAGCTGATCGACCGGGAGGGCCGCCGCTACATGGACGGGGTCTCCTCGCTTTGGTGCAACGTCCACGGGCATCGCCACGCGGGCATCGACGCGGCCGTGCGCGAGCAGCTCGAGCGGGTCGCCCACTCGACCATGCTCGGCCTCTCCCACCCCGGCGCCGCCGAGCTGGCGGCGAAGCTGGTCGAGATCGCCCCGCCGGGGCTCTCGCGCGTCTTCTACTCCGAGTCGGGCTCGACCGCGACCGAGATCGCGCTGAAGATGGCCTTCCAGTTCCAACAGCAGCGCGGCGGCCAGCACACCCGGCGCACCTCCTTCGTCCACCTGCGCGAGGCCTACCACGGCGACACGATCGGCTCGGTCTCGGTCGGCGGCATCGGCCTCTTCCACTCGACCTACCGGCCGCTGTTGTTCGAGACCCACGCGGTCGAGCCGGGCGAGAGCGCCGATCTCGAGCGGGTCCTGTCCTGCCACGAGGAAGAGATCGCGGCGCTGATCGTGGAGCCGTTGGTCCAGGGCGCCGCCGGCATGCTCGTCCACCCGCCCGGCTACCTGCGCGAGGCGCGCGAGCTCTGCGACCGCTTCGGCGTGCTGCTGATCTGCGACGAGGTGGCGACCGGGTTCGGCCGCACCGGGACGATGTTCGCCTGCGAGCAGGAGGGCGTCGCGCCCGACCTGCTCTGCCTCGCCAAGGGCCTCACCGGCGGCTACCTGCCGCTGGCCGCGACGCTGACCACGGAGCGGATCTACGACGGCTTTCTCGGCGCCCACGAGGACTACCGCACCTTCTTCCACGGCCATACCTACACCGGCAACCCGCTCGCCTGCGCGGCGGCGCTGGCCAGCCTCGAGGCCTTCGAGAAGGAGGAGACGCTGGAGCGCCTGCAGCCGAAAATCGAGCTGCTCGGCGAGCTGCTCGAGCCGGTCGCTGCGATGCCCGAGGTCGCCGCGGTGCGCCGCCGCGGCACGATGACCGGCATCGACCTCGGCGAGCACGACCCGGCGCTGCGCCTCGGCCACCTGGTGACCCTGGAGGCCCGCAGGCGCGGCGCGATCGTCCGCCCGCTCGGCGACGTGATCATCCTCATGCCCCCGCTCTCGATCTCCGAGTCAGAGCTGACCCGCCTGGTCGAGATCGTCGCCGGGTCGATCGAGACCGCCTGCCGCGACGCCTACCCGGCGGAGGCGGCGGAACAGATGGCCAGAGCTGCATGAGGCGATGCGCGCAAGCGACGCTTCGACGGGCTTGCGCTCGAGCTCAGGGACTGACACACCGGCAGTAAGGTGTGGTCGGGATGGGAGAGAGAATGCGGGGGCCGGCGGAGGCTCCCAACCTCGGGAAACCCTCGACGCCGCTGCCGTCGGCGTCGGTGGTGCTGCTGCGGCGCGGCGGCAAGCACGGCGACCGGGCGCTGGAGGTACTGCTGCTGAAGCGGACCGAGGAGGCGAAGTTCATGCCCGGGGTCTGGGTCTTCCCCGGCGGCGGTGTCGACGGGATCGACGGTGACGGCGAAGCAGGCCACCGGGCCTGCGCCGTGCGCGAGCTCGAGGAGGAGGCCGGGATCGCGCTTCCGGACGACGAGGAGCTGATCCTGTTCTCACGCTGGATCACCCCCGAGGTGATTTCGCGGCGCTTCGACGCCTGGTTCTTCCTCGCCTTCGCGCCGGCGCACACACCGCCCGAGCCGGACGGAGTCGAGACGACCGAGGCGGGCTGGTTCGAGCCGCGCGCCGCGCTTGAGGCGCAGCAGAGCGGCGAGCTGGCGCTCGCCTTCCCGACGATCCACCAGCTCAACATGCTGCTCCCATTCGCCACTTCCGGCGAGGCGATCGAGGCCTTCCGCGGCCGCACGATCGAGCCGATCCTGCCAAAGGTGATCGGCAGCCAGGAGGACTATCGCGTGGTCCTCCCCGGCGACCCGGACTACCCGCTGGACTGAACCGCCGTCAGCCGGCCGGAAACGGTTCCAGGCCGGCGTGCCAGGGCCCCGGCGGATAGACGTTCAGGCCGCTCTCGTCCATCTCGCCCTGCAACCGCTTGAACAGCTGGCCGGCGTTCTCCAGCGCCTCCTTCAGCTCGGCCTCGCTGCGCTCGCGCAGGTGCCAGAGGAACCAGAGCTGGCGGTCGTTGACGCCGAAGTCGATCTCGCCGGTCATCGTCGTCGTCCAGGTGAGGAAGCCGGGGCTGAACAGCTCGCGCAGCTTGACCGGGTCGTACTCGCTCGGCACGGTTGCCTGAAAGCGCTGGTTGAACTCGATCGACTCGAACTCGACCCTGCGGGCGAAGCGCTTGGTGACGACCTCGTGGCCCTCGATCGACTCGACGTTGAAGGCCGGGATCACCTGCGCCAGGTCGGGCATATGTGCCTTGGCGAGCAGCGCCGCCGGCAGCATCGCCTTGCCGAAGAGGCCGCCGGCCTCCTTTTCGTCGGCGTCACAGCAAGAGCCCCAGAACCCCTCCGCGAGCTGCCCGGTGAGCCGGTTGACCCCACCCACGCAGAGCGCCACCGGAGCGTCCTTCGGGTTGATCCCGCCGACCGGCTCGTATTTCAGCCCGCGCCGCTCCCCGTACCCCCGCACGACCCCCGCCCACTCGGCTGCCTCCTGCTTCGCGCCCACGCGGCGATCCTATGCGGGTAGGATGCGGCCCATGGTCGTCGCCCTCATAGTGGTCGTCGCGATCGTCGCGATCGCGGTGCTCTACTACATCGCCAAGCGCAACTCGATCATCGCCTCGCGCAACCGGGTCGACGAGTCCTGGAGCGGCATCGACGTACAGCTCAAACGCCGCCACGACCTCGTCCCCAACCTGGTCGAGACGGTCAAGGGCTACGCCACGCACGAGCAGCAGACCTTCGAGAAGACGACGCAGGCGCGGGCCGAAGCAATGAGCGCCCAGGGCATCGAGGAAACCGCCCAGGCCGAGCAGAAGCTGACCCAGGCGCTCGCCGATGTGAAAGCCGTCGCCGAGAACTACCCGACCCTGCGCGCGACCGAGAACTTCCAGCAGCTCAGCCGCAACCTCTCCGAGCTCGAGGACGAAATCCAGGCCTCGCGACGGATCTACAACTCCAACGTGCAGTCCTACAACACCGAGATCGAACAGTTCCCGGGCTCGATCATCGCCAACCAGGGCAACTTCACCGCCCGCGAGTTCTTCGAGATCGAAGACAAATCCGAGCGCCAGCCGGTCTCGGTCAGCTTCGACAAATAAGCCGGTCTTCTAAGCTGTCGGACATGAGCGCAACGACCGAGGCAACCCTCTGGATCTGCGAGAGCTGCGGCTTCATCTACGACCCGGCGATCGGTGACCCCGACGGCGGCATCCCACCGGGAACCGCCTTCGAGGACATCCCCAGCGACTGGTTCTGCCCCGTCTGCGGCGCGCGGACCTCCGACTTCCGCCCGGTCGAGCCAGGGGAGGCCTAGCCGGCCGCCCGCGGCGGACGCGGGAGCGGGTGAGCGGGATCGCCGGTGATTATGAGCGAGAAGGAGCGAGAGCCGAGTACACGGGCGGAATTTGATTTCGACTGGATCGTCGTCGGCTCGGGCTTCGGCGGCTCCGTCTCCGCACTGCGCCTTGCCGAAAAGGGCTACGACGTCGCGGTGCTCGAGTGCGGCAAGCGGTTCGGCGACGACGACTTCCCGAGCTCGACCTGGGACAGCCGGCGCTACTTCTGGGCGCCGCGGATCGGGATGAAGGGGATCTTCCGGCTGAGCCTGTTCCGCGACGTCGCAGTGGTCAGCGGCTGTGGCGTCGGCGGCGGCAGTCTCGGCTACGCGAACACGCTCTACGTCCCCCCCGGCCAGTTCTTCGAGGACCCGCAGTGGGCCGACCTCGACGACTGGCAGGCGCGGCTGGCGCCCCACTACGAGACCGCGCAGCGAATGCTCGGCGTCACGGTCCACGATCGCGACGACCCGGCCGACCAGATGCTGCGCGAGCTCGGCGAGGAGCTCGGCGTCGCCGACACCTACCGCAAGACCCCGGTCGGCGTCTACCTCGAAAACCCCGGCCAGACCGTCGCCGACCCCTACTTCGAAGGGGCGGGCCCGGAGCGCACGGGCTGCCTGCAATGCGGTCGTTGCATGGTCGGCTGCCCACACGGGGCGAAGAACACCCTGGTCAAGAACTACCTCTGGCTGGCCGAGCAGCGCGGCGTCGAGGTGCAGGCGGAGCGCACGGTGACCGACATCCGGCCGCTCGGCGCCGCCGACGGCAGCGACGGCTACGCGGTGACCAGCGAGCGCTCCGGAATGCTGCGCGGCCGCCGAAAGCGCACGCTGAAAGCGCGCGGCGTGATCGTCGCCGCCGGACCGCTGGGCACCAACAAGCTGCTGCAGCGCTGCCGGCTCGGCGGCTCGCTGCCGAAGATCTCGTCGCGCCTCGGCGAGCTCGTGCGGACCAACAGCGAGAGCATCCTCGCCGTGCGCGTGCCGCCCGACTACCCCGAGGACCTGAGCCGGCGGGTGGCGATCACCTCGAGCATCTACCCCGACCCGCATACGCACATCGAGACGGTCACCTACGGCAAGGCCGGCGACTCGATGAGCACGCTGAACACGCTGCTGGTCGGCGACGGGACGCGGGTCACGCGTCCGCTGAAGCTGCTCGCCCAGATCATCCGCCATCCGGTCAGGCTCGCCCAGGTGCTGTGGCCGTTCGGCACTTCGCACCGCACGATCATCCTGCTCGTCATGCAGACGCTGGACAACGCGATCGCGCTGCGGCCGCGGCTGAAGCGCAACGGCGAGGTGCGGCTGCAGACCGAGCAGGACCCGGAGCGGCCGAACCCGACCTTCATCCCGGTCGCCAACAAGGCCGCCGAATGGTTCGCCGAGCGCACCGGCGGGATCGCCCAGAGCTCGATCATGGAGGCGACGCTGAACGTGCCGACGACCGCCCACATCCTCGGCGGCGCGGCAATCGGCCACGGCCCCGAGGACGGCGTCGTCGACGCCCGCCAGCGCGTCTTCGGCTACGAGAACCTGATGGTCTGCGACGGAGCCGCGATCCCGGCCAACGTCGGCGTCAACCCGAGCCTGACGATCACGGCGCTGGCCGAGAACGCGATGAGCCAGATCCCGCCCAAAGAGGGCGCCGCGCCGCGCGACCTGCCCGAGGCCGCGCGGCCGGCTGCCGCTGCGTAGCTACTGCGCGAAGCGCTCGGCTACGTAGTCCCAGTTGACGACGTTCCAAAAGGCGTCGATGTATTCCGGGCGCTTGTTCTGGTACTTGAGGTAATAGGCGTGCTCCCAGACGTCGCAGCCGAGCAGCGGCACGCTGCCGTCGGTCACCGGCGAGTCCTGGTTCGGAGTCGAGACGACCGCCAGCCCGGAGCTGTCCTGGACCAGCCAGGCCCAGCCGGAGCCGAAGCGGGCGATGCCGGCGTTTTTGAACTCCTCCTTGAAGGAGTCGAGCGAGCCGAAGGTCTCGTCGATCGCCGCGCTCAGCTCGCCGCTGGGGGCACCGCCGCCATCGGGGCTGAGCATCTGCCAGAAGAGCGAGTGGTTGTAGTGGCCGCCGGCGTTGTTGCGCACGGGGCCCTGCTTGTCCCCCGGGAGGCTGCTGAGGTTGCGCAGCACGTCCTCGACGTCCCGGTCGGCCCACTCGGTCCCCTCCAGGGCGCCGTTGGCCTTGTCGACGTAGGCCTGATGGTGCTTGTCGTGGTGGACCCGCATCGTCGCCTCATCGATGTGAGGCTCGAGCGCGTCGTATGCGTAGGGAAGATCGGGAACCGCAAATGCCATCTGGTGCTCCTTGTTTTCGATTTCGAAGTCCTGCAGGAGCCTAGATGATCGGTTCCATCTAGCTGCTTGCTAGCTTTGTCCGGGGTTGGCTTGGAGCCGGAGCTGCGAAACGAGGATGAGTTGTGGCGGCGCTTCGGCGAGACGCACGACCCGGCGATCCGCGACGAGCTGGTACGCCGCAACCTGCCCTTCGCGAAGCGGCTGGCGTTGCGCTACCGCGGGGCCAGCGAGTCCTTTGACGACCTGCTCCAGGTCGCCAACCTGGGCTTGCTCAACGCCGTCGACCGCTTCGACCCCGAGCGCGGCATCCCCTTCACCGCCTTCGCCTCGCCGACGATCCTCGGTGAGCTCAAACGCCACTTCCGCGATCGCGTCTGGACGGTGCGGGTGCCGCGCGGGCTGCACGACCGCATGGCAGAAGTCGACAGAGCGATCACCGAGCTGACCAAGAAGCTGCAGCGCTCGCCCTCGGTCGGCGAGATCGCCGAGCGCCTCGAGGTCGAGCAGATCGACGTGCTGGAGGTGATGGAGGCCAACCACAATCGCCGCCCGCTCTCGCTCGACCGTCCGGCCGGAGCCGAGGACTCCGAGGACTCGCCGCCGACCGAGTGGGTCGGCGACGTGGACGAGGGCTTCGAGCTGGTCGAGGGCCGGATCGCGCTCGACTCGGCGCTACCGGCGCTCGACGAGCGCGAGCGCCTGGTGCTGCGGCTGCGCTTCGTCGAGGACATGACGCAATCGCAGATCGCCGAGCAGATCGGCCACTCGCAGATGCACGTCTCGCGCATCCTGCGCCGCGCTCTCGGCCGGATCCGCGAGCAGATCAGGGAGCAGCGGCAAAGCGAATGATCAGGTACTCGCCGTCGTCGGACTGCTCGACGGTGAGCTCATCGGCCAGCTTCTCCAGCGAGCCGCCGACGTCGGGCACGTCGAGGTCGGAGCGGATCCGCTCCGCCGCCCCGTCGTCCAACGGGCCCAGCCGCAGGTCGATGCCGCTTTCGCGCTCGTCGAGGCCGAGCCGTACGCGCCCGTCCTCGAAGCGCTCGGGGGCGGAGTTGGCGATCGCGTCGGTGACCAGAACAGCGTCGGAGACGCGGTCGACGGAGAGGTCGCGACGCGCAGCCAGGGCGGCGACAACCCGTGCCAGCACCGGCGCGAGCAGATCGCTGCGGTCGACGATCATCTCGGTGCGGTCGGCGGGGTAGGGCTTGAGCTCAAACGTGTCGCCGTTGTCCTTGCCGTTGGCGCCGCCCCCCTCGAGCGGCACCCGCATCGTGATCTCGGTGCCCTGGTCGAGCCCGCCGGAGATCGAGAAGCTGCTCGAGAGCGCGGCGATCAGCGAAAGGCCGAGGCGCAGGCTGTCGCGTTCGCTCTCCGCCTGTGGCCTGATCCCGACGCCCTCGTCGCGGACGACGACGGTGAGCCCCTCGGGGTCCGGCTTCGCGTCGACGGCCAACGGTCCCGGCCCGCCCTGGTAGGCGTGGACGACGACATTCATGCAGGCCTCGGTGACGACCGTCTTCAGATCGGCGAGGCCGGGCTCGTCCATGCCGATCTCCTCGGCTAGCCCGGCGAGAGCGTGGCGAATGACAGCGACGTTCTCGGATTTCGCGGGCAGCACCATCTGAAGCCCCCTGGGCCTGTCTTGGATCGCCGGAGTGTCTGAGCTTGACCCCATTCGGTCCGCCGTGAACTGACCGTCGGCGGGAACACGAGCATAGTCGTCGTGGCTTTGAGTATCTCCGCTACCCCCACCATCCCAGGCACAAACCTGAGGTAGGATCGGCGCGTGAACCCGGTTCCTTTCCAGGTGCGCAGCGAAGAGCTCGAGAACGGCATCCGTGGCTTCGCCGTGCACGGCGAGCTGGACATGAACACGGTGCCCGAGCTCGAGCGCGGCCTGGAGGAGGCGCTAGCCGACTCGCAGGCGTTGATCGTGCTCGACCTCTCCGAGTGCGAATTCATCGACTCCACCGGGATCGCGCTGATCGTGCGGACCTGGCAGCGCCTCGATCGCAGCGGCGGCAACGGCGGCGAGGGACGCCTCGTCCTCTGCAGCATCAACGACCAGGTGCGCCGCCTGCTGCAGATCACCGGGGTCGAGAGCTCGATCTCGATGCACGAAGACCGCGGTGCGGCGTTGGCCGAGCTGCGCGACTGACGGCGTTTCGGCGCGCGCGGCGGGGGTAGCGGAAGGGCGATGCCCGCCCCCCGCAGGAGGATGTCCCACGACCTGTTCGATACCCGCAGCCATTCCTGGCACGCCGTAGGCCTCGGCGAGGAGCTCGAATCGGCCTCACCGCGGCGGGCACTCGGCGGCCTCCTGGTCGCCCTGGCGCTGATCGCCGCCACGATGGTCGTCTACTACCAGCGCCAGCAGTGGCTGCCGGGCTACGGCGCCTGGGTCAAAATCGGCACCGCCGCGGTGCTGGTGGTCGTCGGCTCGATCGCAGTGCACTGGCTCGTGCGCAGCGTCTCGCCGCGGCTCTTCCGCCGCCTCGACCCGGCCACGGCCGGCACGCTCGGATTCCTGATCCGCCTCTTCGCGATGTCGATCGTGGTGATCGTCGCCCTGCGCGTCGCCGGGATCAGGGCGAGCACGCTCGCCCTCGGCGGCACGATCACCGCCGTCGTCCTCGGCCTCGCCGCACAGCAGTCGCTGGGCGGGATCTTCGCCGGCGTCGTCCTGCAGAGCACGCGGCCCTTCCGGGTCGGCGAACGGGTGCGCCTGGTCGGCGGCTTCATCGCCGGCTCGCTCGAGGGAACGGTCAGCTCGCTCGGCCTCTTCTATACCACGCTTGCTCAGGGAGCCGACCGGATCCAGATCCCCAACAGCGTGATGATCAGCCTTGCCGTGGTGCCGATGCGCGAGCCCGACCGGATTGACCTCAAGGCCCGCTTCGCGACCGAGGCGAGCCCGCGGCGGATCGAGCGGCGCCTGCTCGATTCGGTCGAGACGCCGACCCGCTACGCGCCCAGCGTCGCTCTGGAGGAAGTCGACGAAGACGGCGTCGTGCTGAGGATCAGCGCCACGCCGCTGCGGCCCGGCGACGGCTCGCAACTGGCCGAGGAAGTCCTCGAGGCGCTGCGGCGCGGCCCCGCCGCAGCCACCTAGGAGCCGAAACGGGCGCTTGCCAGGTCGGGGTCGGGGAAGACCTCGCCGCGGACGAAGCGCCCGTCCCGCAGCTCCCAGATCCAGGCGACCGGGACATCGCGGATACCGAACTCGCGGCTACGGGCGTAGGCGCGACCGTGGACCAGCAGCAGGTCGCCGCGGGCCTCGATCTCGCTCGGCGATACCTGCAGCTCATCCCAGACCTGCGCGATGTCGGTCAGGTAGTCGTGCAGTCCGGCCGAGCCGCTGTAGGGAGCCTCGCGCCCGATCGTCTCGGCCGTCATCACCGGGTAGAACTCCATCGCCGCGTCACAGAGCTCGGAAAGGCAGGCCTCGTCGCGGTGGTTGAAGCATTCGTAGAGGCGCGAGACCAGCCTCAGATGAGGGTCAGGCATCGCCGTTGTCCAAGCTCTGCACCGTCGGGGCGGGGCGCTCACCGGCGAGGTCCGCAGCGCCGGAGGAGCGCCGCTCGGAGGCGCGGGAGATCGCGAGGATCGCGATGTCGTCGTCGAGCCGCCCGTCGGTGAACGCATGCAGGGAGCTCTCGAGTCGTTGCACCGCGCGGGCCGGATTGCCGGCGCCGCTGAGGTGCTCGCGCAGGCGCGCCTCGCCGTAGCGGCCGTCCGCTCCCTGGGCCTCGGTGATCCCGTCCGTGACGACGACGAGCTGCTGGCCCGGCTCGAGCTCGCTGCGGGCGATCTCCCATTCGGCGTCCTCGAATGCGCCGAGCACGGGGTCCGAGCCGGCCGGAACCTCGGCGACGCTCTCGCCGTCGATCAGCTGCGGCGGCGGGTGGCCGGCGACCGCGAGCCGCACGGGCTCGAAGCGATCGTCGCTGAGCGTCATCGTCGCGAGGCTGCAGAGAGCCGAGTCGCCGCGCGCTAGGAGGGCGCGGTTCAAGGTGTGCAGGGCGACCAGCGGGTCGTCGGTGAGCATGGCCACGGTGCGCAGGGTGTAGCGGGCGACCGCGGTGATCGAGGCGGCATGGGCGCCGCGGCCGGTGACGTCGCCGATCACCAGCATCCAGCCGCGGGGCACCCGGAAGACGTCGTAGAAGTCGCCGCCGACTTCGTTCTCCGCCCCCGCCGGCCGGTACATCGCCGCCACCGACCAGCCGGGAATGTGCGGCAGCGGCGAGGGCAGCAGGCCGCGCTGGAGGGTCTCGGCGATCTCCGCCCGCGCGTGCTCGGCGTCCCCGAGCTCGGCGAACAGGCCCGAGTTGTCGAGTGCCAGGGCGATGCAGCCCGAGAGGATCCAGGCGAAGCGGGCGTCCTGTTTGCGGTAGCGCCGCCGCGACCAGGCGACGGCGATCGTCAGCGTGCCGGTGACCTCGCCCCGCGCCTGAAGCGCGACCGTGATCGCCGAGCGCATCCCGAGCCGGCGCAGGAAGGCGAGGTCCTCCCCTTCCCCGTGGGCGATCTCGCGCAGCTCGGCATCGCCGATGCGCTCGTAGAAGCGCGACTTCAGCGAGGCCCCGCCCGCGGCGCCGACCATGTTCTCCGGGGTCGAGGGCGTCCGTTCGACGAGCCCCCGCTCGAACTCCGGCCCACCTCCCGGCCCGACCCGCACGGAGACGCGGCGCGGAACGCCGTCCTCGATCACGTCGATCATGCAGAAGTCGGCGAGCTCGGGGACGAGGATGTCGCAGATCGCCTCGAAGGTCTGCTCGAGCGTCCCGGCGGCGTCGGAGACGGAGGCAACCTCGCCGAGGATGCGGAAGCGGGCCCGCGCCTTGCGCTCACGGGCGAGGAAGATCGCGAGCAGCGCCAGCAGCGCGGCGACGGCCACCACGGCTATCTCTATCCAGACCACCCCGCCACGATAGACGCCTACCGGCGTTCGAAGTCGACCCTGATGCGCTGGCTCTCGTCGCGTGCCTCGGCCTTGGCGAGGGCGCCGAGCACGCGCTCGTCCTCATCGCGGCCGACGCCGAGCAGGCTGCGCGGCCAGAGGCCGCGGGCGCGGACGACGTTGAGCTCGGCGCTGAGCACGGTCAGCACCGCACCGAGGTTGATCCAGACCAGCAGGCCGAGGACGAGGGCGAAGGTGCCGTAGGCGGGGGCCGCATTGCGAACCTCGTGCGCGATGAAGTAGCCGCCGATCAGCTGCAGGCCCGACCAGCAGACAGCGGCGAGGACGACGCCGGGCAGCAGCGCCGCGAACGACGCCGGACGCGTCCCCAGCAACGAGAAGAGGGCGCCGAAGACGAGCAGGTTGATGCCGACCGAGGTCGCGATGCCGCCGACCGGGCCGAAGAGGTCGGCGCCGCCGCCGACCAGGCCGGAGGCGACCGTCGAGGCGAGCGTCAGCGCGCCGAGGACGACGAGCAGGACGAGCGCCCGCAGACGCGAGGTGAGGAAGTCGGGGCGGTCGCGGAAGGGGATCGCCCAGACCCGGTCGAGCGCGGTCTGGGTCGCGAGAACGACGCCAAAGCCGGCCCAGATCGAGCCGGCGATGCCGATCGCGAGCGCGACGCCGCTGCCCTCCAGCGAGCTGACCCCGATCTGCTCACCGATCACCGGGAACTGGGTCAGCACCGAGTCGACCGCTTCCTGGCGCAACTGCGGGTCGCCGGCGAGCACGTAGCCGAGCACGGTGGTGAACAGCAGCAGCAGCGGGAACAGCGAGAAGAAGGCACGGAAGGCGATCAACCCGGCGAGGTTGCCGCCCTGGTCGTCGCCGAACTTCTTGATCACCGCGACCGGCACGGCAAGGACCGCGTGGCGCTGCTGAAAGCGATCCAGTGCGCGCAGCGCCTTCAGGCGAGGCCCTCGAACTCGTACTCGCGCAGGTAGCCCTCGAAGAGGCGGCGGTGGCCCTGCTCGTCGCGGAGGATCGCGATCGTCATGTCCTGGGTGACCGGGTCGACACCCTCGGTCTCCTCGATGATCTTGGTGTAGTGCTCGATCGCGCCGGTCTCGGCCTTGATCACGCCGCGGACGATGTGCACGGTGTCGGTCTGGTGCTCCGGCGGCTGCAGGAAGGACTGCTCGGCGGAGAACCCCTCCGAGCCGGGGACGACGCCGTAGAGCTCCTTGATCCGGTCGGCGAACTGCTTGGCGTGGCCGAGCTCCTCTTCGACGTCCTCGGCGAGCGACTCCTTGATCTCCTGTGCCCGCACGCCGTCGAGGTTGACCGAGGCGGCGATGTAGCTCATCACGGTCTCGATCTCCATCCAGTACGCCTTCTGCAACAGCTCGACGACGTGCTCGCGCTGCTCGAGGTTGGCGCTGTCGTAGATGCCCTTGCTCGGCGACGGTGTTGATGCCTCCATCGTTCCTCCGTTCTCCTTCGGCCGGGGTGCTTCTTCCGAGCTTACGCCTACCCGGCGAGCAGACCGGTCAATCGCCGAAGTCGGCGCGCGGGACGATGTCCGGGTCGCCGCCGGTCCAGGCGGTGAAGCGGTACCAGGCGGGCTTCGCCTCGCGGCGCTCGGTGAGCAACCCGGCCGAGTCGCAGAACTGGCAGCCGGCTTTGATGTCTGCCCAGGAGAACCACCAGACGCCGCCGATCCGCCAGGAACGACGATGCCTGGCCAGCATTCCGAAGGCCTGGTCGAGCTCCCTCGCCTGGCCGAACAGGCCCCGCTCCCAGCGCGTCTGGAAGCTGTCGGAGCCCCAGCCGAGCTCGGTCAGGTAAAGGGGCGTGGCGGCATCGTGATGACGGCGCATGATCCGGCGCAGGTTGCGGATCTGCGGACGCATCGCCGCGGCATCGGCGACGTAGGGGTGCAGGGCGACGCCGTCGAAGAAGGGCTTGACGCGCCGGGCCCGGTAGACGCGGTTGAGGAAGTCGCCGGAGCTGACGTTTGGCGGGATCTGCAGCGGCCGGCCGAAGAGGCCGCCGAGGATCACCTTGGCGCCGCGGTCAGCGCGGTGGATGGCGCGACCGCTGACCCGTAGCAGCCGCGCGAAGCGCTCCGGGTTCGACCCAGCGGCGAAGGTGATGATGTTGGGCTCGTTCCAGATCTCCCACTTGCGGATCGGCAGCACCGTCAGCCCGGGGTTCTCGCGCCAGAAGGCGCCCCGCGGCCCGTAGCGGCGCACCGCGCGGCGCAGGAAGGATGCCCAGGCCCGACGCGCCCAGCCCCGATAGACGGGTTCGACCCGCGTCTCGCCGGCAACCCACGGCGGCGTGCCCCAGACGAAGGGGAAGACCCGCATCCCGTGTTCGGCGGCAAGCTGCACCGAGCGGTCGAAGTCGGACCAGTTCGGGGCGACCAGATAGGGGCTGTGCGGCTCGACGCCGCTCCAGTAGAGCGGCAGCCGCAGGCTGCGCAGCCCGGCCGACTGCATCAGCGCGAAGTCGCCCTTGTTCGATGCGGTCTGCGGCGAGATGCCGACGAATTCCGCCGGCAGGCGCGCAGAGGCGGTCGCCGGCAGCATCAGCAGCGCCGCGAGCAGAGCGGGAATTGCGAGCTTTCGGATCAAGAGCACTGATTGCAAACGCGGACCGCAGCCAAAGTAGCGGCCTGAGATAATCGCCGCTCATCGGGGCGTGGCGCAGCCTGGTAGCGCGCACCGTTCGGGTCGGTGAGGTCCCCGGTTCAAATCCGGGCGCCCCGATTGCAGCGACCGACCGAAGGCAGCTCAGAGGCCGAGGTCGCGGACGCCGCGCTCGTCCCAGCCGAGGTGGTGGGCGATCTCGTGGCGGACCGTGCGCTCGACCTGGGCCCGCAGCAGCTCGGGGTCGTGGCCGAAGTCGCGCTCCAGCGTGTCGCGGTAGATGACGATGTGGTCCCGGTAGTCGTCGCGGGCGACGGTGTCGCCGATGTAGTGGCCGTAGGCGCGGTGCAGGTGGCCGAGGTGGGAGACGAGGATCGGAATCCCTTCGACCACCTCGCGCAGATCGTCGGGCAGGCCGTCGATCGCCTCCACGACCAGCTCGTCGAACTCGCTCATCGGCTGCTCGGGCGGTGGCAGCCTGGCCAACGCTTCGCTGCGGTCGGAAAGGCGGCGGAACTCGCGCTCGGGCATCTCGTCGCCGAGCAGCATCACCGTCACCCAAGCGGTGATCAGGACGACCGCGGCGATGCCGGCGAGCAGCGCCAACAGGTCGCCGATCCCCCCGAACGAGGGCGGGTGGAGCAGCAGCATCGCCAGCCCGACGATGAACGCGGTCAGCGCACCTGCACGCAGGGGTGGCCCTAGCGTCTCCTTCATACATCGAGGGTAGACGCAGCGGGTTGTAGGCTCACCGGGCCTTGGACACGATCGACGAGCTGATCGAGAACAACCAGCGCTTCGCCGACGCGCTTCCGGCCGCGCACCTCGACGTCAGGCCCAGCCGTCGGCTGGCGGTCGTCACCTGCATGGACTCGCGCCTCGACGTCTTTGCGGCGCTCGGCCTCGGGGATGGCGAGGCCCATGTCCTGCGCAATGCGGGAGGGGTGATCACCGACGACGTGATCCGCTCGCTCGCGGTCTCCCAGCGCCGGCTCGGCACCCGCGAGACGATGCTGATCCACCACACCGATTGCGGCATGCAGAAGCTGAGCGACGACGGCTTCCGCGCCGAGCTGCAGGAGGCCACCGGGGTCGCGCCGGCGTTCGCGATCGAGTCCTTCGCCGACGTCGAGGCGGACCTGCGACAGTCGATCCTGCGGGTCCGCAACTCGCCCTTCCTCGCCCACCGCGAGATCGTGCGCGGCTTCGTCTACGACGTCGACACCCACCGTCTGCGCGAGGTCGCGGTCGCGGACGGCCCGTAGAGCTCGCGGCTGCCGCCAGCCATCGGGAGGGCCGCTAGCTCACCGCGTCGATCGCCCGCTCTATCCGGTTGAGCCGCGGATTGTCCTGCAGTGTCCGGGTTCCCCCGGGCCCGGTGACGATCATCGCCTGCCCGACCCGGATGCCGAGCCCGCGGCCGAGCTCTTCGTAGCCTTCCAGCCGCTCGGCCAGCGCGTCGCCGCGCTGGTCGAGCGTCGCCTGCCACTCTTCGAGGTCGAGCTCGCCGATCGAACCCGCCAGCGAGGCCATCAGGCGGTCGCCGATCCCGAATCGCTCGGCCTCTTTCTGGTTGACGAAGAAGAGGTAGGTGTACTGCCAGCCGTAGCCCTGCTCGGCCGCCGCCTCGGCGCCGAAGAAGCCGAGCTCGGTCGGGTTGGCGGCGATCGAGTAGTGGCGCATCAGCAGCTTCGCCTCCCCCGGCCGCACGTAGTCTTCGACCAGGGCGGGGATCGTGGTCAGGAAATCGTCGCGACAGTTGCCGCACTGGAGGTCGTTGAAGACCTGGACCGAGACCGGCGCGTCGGCCGATCCGAGCCGGTCCCCTTCCTGCGGGATCCCACCAAAGAGGCGCTGGGCGCTGGCGATGCCGTTGACACGCACGACTTCGCGACCGGCCTCCTGGGTCGAAATGTCGACGATCACGTAGCCGAGCGCCAGGAGCGCCAGGCCGAGCAGGAGAATCACCCGCAGGCGACCCCGTCCGGGCAGCGGCGTTGCAGCGGCTTCAGACACCCCTGCATTATCACTAGACTTCGCCGCGTGGAGGAGCGGGGAACCAAATCAGCCACGCTTGCCGACCTGCTGCCGCGAGCCGCGAAGCAGTACGGCGAGGCGCCGGCGATCAAGTTCAAGGACGGTGGCCAGTGGGTCACGCGCAGCTTCTCCGAGGTCGAGTCGACCGTGCGCGACCTCGCCCTCGGCATGGTCGACCTCGGCGTTGCCAAGGGCGACAAGGTCTCGATCCTCGCCAACACGCGCCCCGAGTGGACCTGGTTCGACTTCGCCGCGCTCTCGATCGGCGCCACCGTCGTGCCGATCTACCAGACCAACTCGCCGGAGGAGTGCCAGTACGTGCTCGAGAACTCCGACGCCAAGGTCGTCGTGGTCGAGGACGACGAACAGCTGGAGAAGATCCGCAAGGTGCGCGAGCAGCTGCCGCTGCTGGAGCAGGTCGTGCGGATGACCGGGTCCAGCGAGGACGCGATCTCCCTTGAGGATCTGAGCGCGCGCGGCGCCGGCCGCGACGCCGCCGAGTGGGAGCGGCGCTGGAGCGCGGTGACTCCGGAGGACATCTGCACCTTCATCTACACCTCGGGCACGACCGGGCCGCCGAAGGGCTGCGTGATCTCACACGGCAACTACCGGGCGATGCTCGACATGGTGAACCAGACCAGCGTCATCGAGCCCGAAGACGTCACCTACCTCTACCTGCCACTCGCCCACTCCTTCGCCCTGCTGATCCAACTCGGCAGCTTCGACCTCGGCGCGACGATCGCCTACTGGGAGCGTGATCCGCTGAAGATCATGCCCAACATGGCCGAACTGGAACCGACCTACTTCCCCTCGGTGCCGCGGATCTTCGAGAAGATCTACACGACCGCGACCAGCGCGATGGAGAAAGAGGGCGGCCTCAAAAAGGCGATCTTCGACTGGTCGATCCGCACCGGGGTCAAGGCGCGCAAGCTCGAACGCGAAGGGCGCAAGCCGGGCTTCCTGCTGCGCAAGCAGTACGGGTTCGCCGACAAGAAAGTGCTGTCGAAAATCCGCGGCCTGTTCGGCGGCCGGCTGCGGCTCGCGGTCTCCGGCGCAGCGCCGATCAACCCCGACATCCTGCGCTTCTTCGACGCCGCCGGGGTGCTCGTGCTGGAGGGCTGGGGAATGACCGAGACCTCGACCGCAGCGACGATCTCGACCCCCGACGACTTCAAGATCGGCACGATCGGCAAGCCCTTCCCGGGCTGCGAGGTGAGGATCGCCGAGGACGACGAGATCCTCGTCAAGGGCCCCAACGTCTTCCAGGGCTACTACAAGAACGAGCAGGCGACCGAAGAGACGATCGTTGACGGTTGGCTGCACACCGGCGACCTCGGCTCGGTCGACGAGGACGGCTTCATCGCGATCACCGGCCGCAAAAAGGACATCATCATCACCGCCGGTGGCAAGAACATCACCCCGGCCAACCTCGAGAACGAGATCAAGCAGCACCCGCTGGTCTCGCAGTGCGTCGTCGTCGGCGACCGCCGGCCCTACCTGGTCGGCCTCGTCACCCTCGACCCCGAAGAGTCGGTCGCCTACGCCAAGGAGCATGAGCTGCCGGAGGACCCGCGGCAGCTCGCCGGCAACAGCGAGGTCCGCGCCGCGATCGAGGCGCACCTGGCCGAGGTCAACGAGAAGTTCGCCCGCGTCGAGCAGGTCAAGAAGATCGCAATCCTGCCCCGTGACCTGACTCAGGAAGACGGCGAGCTGACGCCGACGATGAAGGTCAAGCGCGCGGTCGTCGCCGACAAGCACCAGGGCGAGATCGAGCAGCTCTACGCCGGCTGAGCGGCCCCACAGCTGGTGACGGCCGGCTCAGGAGGCTTCGCCGGGAAGCAGCGCCGCCGTGGTCTGCTCGAGCACGCGGCGCCAGGTCGAGGCCTGCCCGCCCTCCTCCTCGGAGGCGCGCTCGACCGCGCGGCGCACGCGGCGCTCGGAGATCTCCAACCCGTGGCGCTCGGCGATCTCCTTGAAGCGGTCGTAGTCCTGGGCGAGCGCTGCGGTGACCGACTCGAAGCCGTGGCGAGCGATCTGCAGCCGCCGTGAGTAGTCCATGATCGGCGTGCCGAACATCAGCTCGTCGTTGGGCTCGGGCTCGATCAGGACGATGTCGACGCCCGGGTATTTCTCCTGCCACATCTCGACCGCCTGGTGGAGCCGGGCGTGGGCGATCAGGCGGAAGGTCTGGTTGGCGATCGCCGGCAGGCCCATGTCGGAGACCCGCTTCACCCGCGTGCCGAAGACGGTCGGGATCGTCTGCTCGAAGTCGTTGACGTAGGGGACGAGGGGGTTGACGACGAGGATGAACTCCGCCCCCTTCTCGACCGCGATGTCGACGTTGGTGGTCGAGCGGATGCCGCCGTCGATCAGCTGGCGCCCCTTCAGGTCGACCGGCTTGTAGACGACCGGCAGCGCGGTCGAGCACTGGATCGCTTTCGAGATCGGCACGTCGTCCCAGCCCGGCTCGCCGAAGACGAGGCGCTCGCAGGTGTCGAGGTCGGTCGCGGTCAGGTAGAGCTCGTGGTCGAGCAGGCGGAAGTCGTCGATCCGGCCGTTGTCGCGCAGCGATTCCTCGACGTAGTCGGCGAGGCCGGCGTTCGAGTAGAGCCCGGTCGGCAGCGCCTCGGCCAGGCCGACGCCGATGTCGATCGCCGAAAAATCCCCCATCTGCACCAACCGCCGCGCCAGCTCGGCCGTGCGTAGCGGCAGCAATGCGGCTTTCTGCAGGAAGCCGAGGTAGTTGAACTTGAGCACCTTGCCGAGGTCGAGGTCCTCGAACTCGGAGGGCTCGCGCTCATTTATCACCTGCATCATCTCGTCGGGCGTGACGCCGTTTGCCAGCATCGAGGCGACGAAGGAGCCGGCGCTGGTGCCCACGTAGACGTCGAAGTTGTTGACCGTGCTGTTCACCGCCAGCAGGTCGAGTGCGCGCAGGGCACCGATCTCATAGACCCCACCGGTAAAACCGCCGCCCCCGAGCACCAGGGCGGTCTTCGACGGCCGCTTGCGGCCTTTGCCGCGCTTGCGCCGAGTTGGGGTCTCGATGTCGACGACCTTGCCCATAAACACGGATTATCCCAGAGCCGTCGGTTGGGCAGGGGGAGGGGGTGTCCGCGCGTTGCTGGGTTTTCCGCCAGGAATGCCTGAAAGCTGCCGCCCGAACGCCCCCCGGGGCGGAAAAGAGGACGCCGCTGCCGCGCGGACACCCCCTCCCCCTGCCTTCCCGCACAAGATGCCGCTACCTTGCGTTGCTCCTGTGTTGCTACCTGGGATGAAGCGAGCTGCCGCCCTCTGCCTGGTCTTGCTCTTGGCTGCACTTCCCGCCGTCGCCAGCGGGGAGAGCAGGAGCTGCCAGGAGATGAAGAGTCGGTTGGTGCGTGGGGGCGGGGCGGCCAGCGGGTTGTTCGTGATCGATGCGAAGAGCGGGAGAAGGGTTTGCGGGCGAGCGGCCAAGAAGCGGCGCCCGCTGGCCTCGAACACGAAGCTGTTCACCACGGCGACCGCGCTGGCGCGATTCGGTGCGCGCTACCGGATCCCGACCAGGCTGCTCTCCGAGGGCCCGGTCGACCGGCGCGGCGTCCTGCGCGGCAACCTCTACCTGCGCGGGGGCGGCGACCCGACGCTCGGCAGCCCGGCCTTCCAGCGCCGCTTCACCGGCGGCTTCGGCACCAACCTGTTCGGGCTCAAGGCGCAACTGCGCGGCGCCGGCGTGCGCGCGGTGAAGGGGCGCCTGTACGCCGACGACACCGTCTTCGACCGCCTGCGCGGCGTCGCCGACTCGGGCTACGCGACCAGCCCCTACATCGGCCCCCTATCCGGGCTCGCCTTCAACCTCGGCTACGGCAACTCGCACGGCAGCTACTTCGCCTCCGACCCGGCCACGCTCGCGGCCTCGAAGCTTGCCGTGGCGCTGCGGCGGGCGGGAATCTCGATCCCCGGCGGCGTCGCCCGCCGCCCCACCCCGGCCGCGGCCGAGCCGGTCGCGACGGTGCGCTCGCCGACGATGTCGCAGCTGGTCGAGGCGACCAACCTTCCCTCCAACAACTTCTTCGCCGAGACGCTGGTCAAGCTGCTCGGCGCCCGCTTCGGCGCCGCCGGCACGACCGCCGCCGGGACCGGCGTGGTCGAGCGCTTCGCCCGCAGCCGCGGTGCGGCGATCCACGCGCTGGACGGCTCCGGCCTGACCCGCGGCAACCGCGCCTCGCCGGCCCAGGTCGTGCGCCTGCTGCAGGGAATGCGCTCGACCGCGGTCGGCGACCAGTTCATCCAGGACCTCGCCCTGACCGGGGTCGAGGGCACCGTCGACGGCCGCACCCGCGGCACCGCCGCCTACCGCCGCTGCCGCACCAAGACCGGCACCCTCACCGGCGTCAGCGCCCTCTCCGGCTACTGCTTCAACCGCAGCGGCAGGGTCATGGTCTTCTCGATCCTGATGTCGAGCGTGAGCAACCTCTACCGCGCACATGCTGAGCAGGACAAGATCGCCGGTCTGATCGCTTCCTACTAGACACTAGAGGCCTAGAATCGCTTCCGTGCGTGTACTGCTGACCAACGACGACGGCATCTCGGCGCCGGGCCTGCAGGCTGCGCGGCGAGAGCTGCGCGAGCTCGACGGGGTCGAGGTCGACGTGATTGCGCCCGACTCCAACCGCAGCGCGACCGCGCGCAGCATCACCACGCGCTCGCCGCTGAGCGTCGAGGAGGTCGAGTTCGGCGACGGCGACCGCGGCTTCGCCACCGACGGCACGCCGGTCGACTGCGTCCGCTTCGCCGAGCTGGGCCTCGTCGGCCACCGTCCCGACCTGATCGTCTCCGGGATCAACCACGGAGCCAACCTCGGCGACGACATCACCTACTCGGGCACCGTCGCCGCCGCATTCGAGGGGATCGTGCTCGGCATCCCGGCGCTGGCGATCTCCCAACAGTCCTCGGGCGGCGGAATGGGCTACGTCAGCGGCCGCTTCGAGTTCGGCATCGCAGCCTCGTTTCTGGCCCAGCTCGTTGCCGCGCTGCAGACCCGGCCGATCCCGCCGAAGACGCTGCTCAACATCAACTGCCCGGCCGGCGAGCCCACTGGGGTCGAGGTGACCAAACTCGGCAAACGCGTCTACAACGACGAGCTGAAGCTGGTATCCGAGGACGAGGACGGACGCAAGCACTACGAGATCTACGGTTGGCAGCCGGGCTTCGAGGAGCGCGAAGAGACCGACCTGCTGGCGGTCTCGCAGGGTCGGATCGCGGTTACGCCGATCCACTTCGACCTCACCGACCACGGCGGCATCGAGCGCCTGCGCGGCTGGGGCTTCGAGCAGATGCTCGCCGAGAGCCTGCCCTCCTCGGTGTGAGCGCCACCGCCGACGCGAAGCGGGCGCAGGAGCTGCGCCGCGAGCTGGCGGAGCACAACCACCGCTATTACGTCCTCGACGATCCGACGATCGGCGACGACACCTACGACGCCCTGCTCGAGGAGCTGCGCGCGATCGAGGCCGGCAACCCCGAGCTGCGCACCCCCGACTCGCCGACCCAGCGCGTCGGCGCCCCGCCGCTGGACCGCTTCGAGCAGGTCGAGCACCGCGAGCAGATGCTCTCGCTCGCCAACGCCCGCAGCGAGGAGGAGCTGCGAGCCTGGGAGACCAGGGTGCGCAACCATCTCAAGCGGCTCGACATCAGCGCCTCGCAGTTCAGCTACACGACCGAGCCGAAGATCGACGGCCTGGCGATCGCGCTGACCTACGAGAACGGCGTGCTGACCCGCGGCACGACGCGCGGCGACGGCCGCATCGGCGAGGACGTGACCCGCAACCTGCGCACGATCGGCGCGATCCCGCTCAGCATCGATCGCGCCCCGGAGCTGATCGAAGTGCGCGGCGAGGTCTACCTGCCGATCGCCGCCTTCAAGGCGTTGAACGAGCGCCGCGCCGAGGCGGGCGAGCCGACCTTTGCCAATCCGCGCAACTCGGCGGCCGGCTCGATCCGCCAGCTCGACCCGGCGCTCGCGGCGCAGCGCCCGCTCTCGATCTGGTGCTACGGGATCGGCGCCGTGCGCGGCCTCGAGCTGGCGACGCACAGCGAGGAGGTCGAGTGGCTTCGAGAGCGCGGCTTCAAGGTCAACCCCGACACCGCGCACCACGATGGGATCGACTCGACCGTGAGGCGCTGCCAGTGGTGGGAGGAGCGGCGCGAGTGGCTCGACTACGAGATCGACGGCGTCGTCGTCAAGATCGACGAGCGGGCGCTGTGGCGCGAGCTGGGCGTGGTCGGGCGCGAGCCGCGCTGGGCGATCGCCTGGAAGTTCGCGCCGACGACGGCGACGACGAAGCTGCGAGACGTGGTCTGGAACGTCGGCCGCACCGGCCACCTGGTCCCGTTCGCGACGCTCGAGCCGGTCCACGTCGGCGGCGTCACCGTGTCGACCGCGACCCTGCACAACGAGGAGGACCTGGCGCGCAAGGACGTGCGGGTCGGCGACGGGGTGGTCGTAATGCGGGCGGGTGACGTGATCCCCCAGGTCGTCTCGCCGAAGCTGCCGCGCGAGAACCCGCGGGCGCGTAAGCCGAAGCCGCCAAGGCATTGTCCGGCCTGCGGCACGCCGACGGTCAAGCCCGCCGACGCCGTGTTCACGATCTGCCCCAACCGCTCCGGCTGCCCGGGGCAGTCCTTCCAGCACGTCAAGCACTTCGTCAGCCGTGGCGCGATGGACATCGACGGGCTGGGCGAAGAGCTCGCGCTCAACTTCCTCAAGGCCGGCCTGATCGAGGACTTGGGTGACATCTACGATCTGCGCGACGATCGGCTCGTCGGTCACAAGATCGGGGGGAAGAGCTTCAAAGAGAGATCCGCGCGGAACCTGATCGCCGCAATCGACGCCTCCCGGCGGCGCCCTTTCAAGCGGGTTCTCTACGCGCTCGGGCTGCCCGGTGTCGGCGCGGTCACCGCCGAGGCGCTGGCCAACCATTTCGGCTCGATCGGGGACCTGATGGGCGCCCAACCGGACGAGATAGAGCAGGTCGAGGGGGTCGGCCCGATCATGGCCGAGCAGATCGCCGAGTCGCTCGCCGACGATGCGACCAGGGAGCTGATCGAAAAGCTGCGCGCGAAGGGGCTTCGCCTTGAAGCAGACGAGTCCGAACGGCGCGCCGAGGGCGGCCCGCTGGAAGGCAGGACGCTGGTTCTGACCGGGACGCTGCCGGGGCTCACCCGCGAGGAGGCCGCGTCCGCGATCAAGGCCGCCGGCGGCAAGGTGGTCAACTCGGTCTCGAAGAAGACCGACTACGTCGTCGCCGGCGAGGCTCCCGGCTCGAAGCTGGAGAAGGCGGAGAAGCTGGAAACCGAGATCCTCGACGAAGCGGGCCTGCGTGCGTTGCTTGCGTAGGGCGGGGCTACGGGGTGCCCGTAGCCCCGCCATGAACGCCTGGATACTCCGCCTGTGAGCACCGTGCGGCTGGACATCGAATACGACGGGGGGAGCTTCAGGGGGTGGGCGGCGCAGCCGGGTCTACGGACCGTGCAGGGAGAGCTGGAGGCGGCTTTGGCAATCGTGCTGCGCGAGAAGGTGAAGCTGACCGTGGCCGGGCGGACCGATACCGGGGTGCATGCGCTGGGGCAGGTGGCGAGTTTCGAGATGAGCGGCCAGCTGCCGGCCGACCTGGCCCGGCGCTTGAACGGTGTCGCTCCGGATGACATCGCTGTCACCGCCGCAACCGTGGCCGAGGACGGCTTCAATGCGAGGCACAGCGCCAGATCCCGCAACTACCTCTACCGAGTTCTCGCCCGCTCCACCCCCAGCCCGCTCGAGCGGGGCCACGCCCTCTGGTGGCCGCATCGGCTCGACCTCGGGGGGCTGACGGAGTGCGCCTCGGCCCTTCACGGCGGCCACGACTTCACCGCCTTCACCCCGACCAAGACCGACCACGTCCGCTTCGACCGCGACATCCTCTCAGCATCGTGGACCGCCGAAGGCGACATCCTCGCCTTCCGCATCACCGCCGACGCCTTCATGCGCAACATGGTCCGAGTCCTGGTCGGCACGATGCTGGAAGTAGGCGACGGCCACCGAACCCTTTCCAGCTTCAAAGAGCTACTGGCGGGCGCCCCCCGCAACGCCGCCGGCGACACCGCCCCACCCCACGGCTTATACCTGAAGAACGTGAGCTACTGAAAGGCGAGGATCTGTCCTCCCCAACCGACGCTAGACCAACTCGAGAAAGACCATCTCCGTGGAGTCCGAGCGGCGCGGGCCGAGCTTGACGATGCGGGTGTAGCCGCCGGGCCGCTCGGAATAGCGCGGCGCGACCTCGTCGAACAGCTTGTGGACGACGAACTTGTCGTTGTGCAGGGTCGAGAGCGCCTGCCGGCGGGCGTGCAGGTCGCCCCGCTTGGCAAGCGTGATCAGCTGCTCGACCTCGGGCTTGACCGCCTTCGCCTTGGCCTGGCTCGTTTCGATCCGCTCATGCTCGATCAGCTGCTTGGAGAGGTTGGAGAGGAGCGACTCCCGATGCGAGGCGCTGCGGCTCAGCTTGTTGCGTTTCTTGCGGTGGCGCATTGGGCTCCTCTTGCGGCTCTCGGCTCGCCTTACTCCTGGCTCAGGTCGAGGCCGCGGGCCTGCAGGGTCTCGACCACTTCGTCGATCGACTTCGAGCCGAAGTTCGGGATCGCGTTCAGCTCCGAGCGCGTTTTGCGGACCAGGTCGCCGAGGGTCTGCACGCCGGCGCGCTTGAGGCAGTTGTAGGAGCGCACGCCGAGCTCGAGCTCCTCGATCAGGATCTCGTCGAGACCGTTGTTCGCCGCCACGCCGCCATCGCCGCCGATCGCAGCGAGGTCGCCGCCGGCCAGCGCGGGCGCAGCCGCCTCGCGCGCGGTCAGCTCCTCGACCCGCTCGGCGTCGGTGAAGATGGCCAGCGTCTTGATCAGGATCTCGGAGGCCTCGCGCAGCGCCGCCGCGGGCTCAAGCGAGCCGTCGGTCTCAAGGTCCAGGCTGAGTTTGTCGAAGTCGGTGCGCTGGCCGACGCGCGCAGTCGAGACCGCGTAGGAGGCGCGCCGGATCGGCGAGAAGATCGAGTCGATCGGGATCACGCCGATCGGCTGGTCGTCGGACTTGTTCTCTTCGGCCGGCGAGTAGCCACGGCCGCGACCGATCGTCAGGTAGACCTCGAGCTTGGTCTTTTTCTCCAGCGTCGCGATCGGCGCATCGGGGTTGAGGATCTCGACCCCGGAGGGGAGGTCGATGTCCTTCGCCTTGACCTCGCCAGGGCCGGTGGCGACCAGGGGGGCCTCGATCTCGTCGGCGTCGGTGTGCATGCGGACCACGAGATCCTTCAGGTTGAGGACGATGTCGGTGACGTCCTCTTTGACGCCCGGCACGCTTGAGAACTCGTGCGCGACGCCCTCGATGCGGACACTGGTGACGGCGGCGCCGCCCAGGGAAGAGAGCAACACGCGGCGCAGGCCGTTGCCGAAGGTGTAGCCGAAGCCCTTGTCGAGGGGCTCGATCGTGAAGTTGCCGCGACGGTCATCCGCTTTCTCGGCGGTAATACGAGGGACCTGAAAGTCAGTGGTCATGGGTTCCTTGCCTATGGTGTTTCAGAAATCAGTCCGGACTACTTGGAGTACAGCTCGACGATCAGCTGCTCCTGCACCGGCGCCGAGATCTCCGCGCGCTCGGGGAGGCGCAGGACCTTGGCGGTGAGCGAGTCATGGTCGGCCTGCAACCAGGCCGGCACGGTCGAGACGAGCTCGGTCGCTTTGCGAATCGCGTCCGTCGCCGCCGAGCCGGCTTTGACCGAGATCACATCCTCGGGACGGACTTGGTAGGAGGGGACGTCGACGCGGCGGCCGTTGACCATCCAGTGGCCGTGGCTGACCAGTTGGCGGGCCTGGCGGCGCGAGGCGGCGAATCCGAGCCGCACGAGCACGTTGTCGAGCCTCGACTCGAGCAGGCGCAGGAGGTTCTCGCCGGTGACGCCCTCCTGGCGCGAGGCCTTCTCGTAGTAGGCGCGGAACTGGCTCTCGAGCACCTGGTAGTAGCGGCGCGTCTTCTGCTTCTCGCGCAGCTGCACGCGGTACTCGGACTGGCGCATACGACCGCGGCCGTGGTCGCCGGGCGGGTAGGAGCGACGCTCGACGCCGCACTTGTCGGTGAAGCAGCGCTCGCCCTTGAGGAAGAGCTTCTGGCCCTCGCGGCGGCACTGCTTGCACTGGGCTCCGGTGTCGCGGGCCACTAGACGCGCCTCCGCTTCTTCGGCCGGCAGCCGTTGTGGGCCTGTGGCGAGACATCCTTGACCGTGGTCACGTCGAGCCCGGCGGCCTGCAGCGAGCGGATCGCCGTCTCGCGCCCCGAGCCGGCGCCCTTGGCGAAGACCTCGACTTTTTCGAGCCCGTGCTCCATACCCTTCTTGGCCGCCGCGTCGGCGGTGACCTGGGCGGCGAACGGGGTCGACTTGCGCGAGCCTTTGAAGCCCGCCGAGCCGGCCGACTCCCAGGCGATCACGTTGCCCTGGGGGTCGGTGAGGGTGACGATCGTGTTGTTGAAGGAAGTCTTGATGTGGGCCTGCCCGTAGGCGATGTTCTTCTTCACCCGGCGTCGGGTGCGACCTTTGGCTGGTTTTTTCGCTGCTGCCATGCCGCCCCCTAAACCTTGCGCCTGCCGGCGATGCTCATCCGGCGCGGGCCCTTGCGGCCGCGCGCGTTGGTCTTCGTCCGCTGTCCCCGGACCGGCAGGCCGCGGCGATGGCGCAGTCCCCGGTAGGAGCCGATCTCCATCAGCCGTTTGACGTCCTGGGAGCGCTCGCGCCGCAGGTCGCCCTCGACCTCGCGCCGCTCGACCGCCTCGCGCAGCTTCACGACCTCTTCCTCGGTCAGGTCCTTGACCGGCGTGTTCGGGTCGATCTTGGTCTCGGCGAGGATCTCCTGCGCGGTGGAGCGGCCGATGCCGAAGATGTAGGTGAGCCCGATCTCGATCCGCTTGCCGACCGGAATGTTGATCCCTGCGATCCGTGCCATCAGATCTACCCCTGCCTTTGCTTATGGCGGGGGTTTTGGCAGATGACGAGGACCGCCCCGTTACGGCGGATTACCTTGCACTTTTCGCACATCGGCTTTACGGAAGCTCGGACCTTCATCGCTCCGGGGTTTGTCTCGACTACAGGACTCCCGTCCACCCCATGAATCGGGCAGGCAGGCACGAACAAACGGCCCTCAGGGCCGACGGAGAAAGATAGCAGGGGGGCGCTTCTGAGGCGGGCTGGCCGGGGCCCGGGTGGGGGTGGCCTCGGAGGAATTGATCACCGCGGCTGCTCCGCGGTGAAATCGTGTGCGCGGCTGACGCCGCGCAGATGCCAGATTGCATATCGCCGCTTCGCGACATTCCTCCGAAGCCACCCCCACCCGGGCTGCAAGCCGCCTCCGACCCGCTGGATTCCTGAGCTGGAAAAGCGTGGACGGTCAGGCGGCGATGCGGGCGCCTACTTCGAGCTGGACAGGGCGATTCGGAGCGGCGAGGGTCGCGCGGGCGATCGCGATCAGGGCTTCGACATCCAACCCGTAGCGCTCTGCGGCAGCTCGAAGCGGGGTTTCGAGATCATGCTTCTTCGTGCCGATCACATCGATCATCACCGGCCGACCCTCATGGACGCTGACGACCACGGCGCCGTTTTCAACGTCCTCGCCATAACCCACTTGCCGGACCGGCTCCAGTTCGATCTGGATCGTGTCACCCTCGCTGTCGTAATCGGCCTTCATCAGTTCCGCCTCTTGTGGATTGTGACAATGAATTTCGGATCGTCAAGCGCCACCACCACCCGCACACGGATTCCGTCGACATAGTCCGTGTAGCGAGGGTTCCAGCTCTCATCCGCATCAACGAAGATCGCGGACTCGATCACCGCTTCCGCGTCCTCGATGGCAACACCAAGCCGGCGAGCCCTGTTCTTCGCGTGGTGGCTGAAGCGCACGCATATCTAAGGACTGGGAGACGAAGGCTCTCCCCCGTCGACTTCGCTTCTTGCGAGCGTGGAGCCCCGCGCACCGTCAGGCGGCGATTCGGGCGCCTCGAAGCGGCGCTTCGTTCTGAAATGCGAACCGGTTGACGTGGACGCATCGGCGTCCCCACCACTCGCTCTGCGCAGGTCAGTCGTCCTCGTGCCAGGGGGTGAGGATCCGTGGGCCGTCGGCAGTGACGGCGACGGTGAACTCGAAGTGTGCTGCCAGCGAGCCATCCTGGGAGTAGACGGCCCAGCCGTCCTCGCCCATGCGGACCAGGGGCCCGCCGGCGTTGACCATCGGCTCGATCGCCAGCACCGTTCCCTCCTCCAGCTCCGGCCCCTTCCCCGGCTCGCCGAAGTTCGGCACCTGCGGCTCCTCGTGCATGTCGCGGCCGATCCCGTGGCCGACCAGGGTGCGGATGATCGAGAGGCCCTCGATCTCGACCGCGCGCTGAATCGCCGCCGATACGTCGCCGAGGTGGTTGCCCGGCTGCATCTGCCCGACTCCGGCAAAGAGCGCCGCCCTGGTCACGTCGAGCAGCTTGCGCGCCTCCGTCGAGATCGCGCCGACCGGCACGGTCATCGCCGCGTCGGCGACCCAGCCGTCCTTGATCACGCCGACGTCGACCGAGAGCACGTCGCCGCGCTTCAGCTCGTGGGGACCGGGGATGCCGTGGACGACCATCGAATTGGGCGAGGCGCAGATCGAGCCCGGGAAGCCCCGGTAGCCCTTGAAGGCCGGCTCGGCGCCCTGCGAGCGGATGAACTTCTCCGCCGCATCGTCGAGCTGCTTGGTGGTCACGCCGGGCCGGGCCTTGGCGGCGACCATCCTCAGACAGCGGACCAGGATCTGTCCGGCCGCGGCCATCTGCTCAACCTGCTCCGGGTTCTTGAGGATGATCATCCGGTACACGCTAACCGCCCCCGCAGGGCTAGATCGCCTCGTCAGCTTCGAGCTTCAGCGTCGCCAGCATGCGGCGCAGCTCGTCAGCGACGGCATCCGGGGCGGCGCTGCCGTCGATCCGGCGCAGCAGGCTCTGGTGGTCGTAGAACTCGATCAGCGGCTCGGTCTTCTCGTGGTAGGTGTCGAGCCGGTGGCGGATCACCTCGGGCTTGTCGTCGTCGCGGATTGTCAGCTCGCTGCCGTCGACGTCGCAGACGCCCTCGCGCTCGGGCGGGTTGAAGTCGACGTGGAAGACGTGTCCGTTCTCGACACAGGTGCGGCGGCCGCCGAGGCGGCGCACCACCTCATCGTCAGGGGCGTCGATCAGCAGGACAGCTGTCAGCCGCCGGCCCAGCTCGGTCAGCTTCGCCGCCAGCGCCTCCGCCTGCGGCACGGTGCGGGGAAAGCCGTCGAGGATGAAGCCGTCGGCCGCCTCCGCCGAGTCGATCCGCTCGCCGATCGCGCCGACGATCACCTTGTCCGGCACCAGGTCGCCACGGTCCATGTACTCCTTCGCCGTCCTGCCCAGCTCGGTTTCGTCGCGCACGGCGGCGCGCAGGATGTCGCCGGTAGCCCAATAGGGCAGTTGCAGATCCCCCTGCAAACGCTCGCCCTGGGTGCCCTTCCCGCTGCCGGGCGGCCCGAGAAGTACGAGATTGAGCTCTATTTGAGAAAGCCCTCGTAATTGCGCATCATGAGTTGGGCCTCCAGCTGCTTGACCGTGTCGAGAGCCACGCCGATCACGATCAGGATCGAGGTGCCGCCGAAAAAGAAGTTGGCCGAGGTCTGGCTGATCAGGATCGTCGGCAGGGCCGCCACGGCGCCCAGGTAGAGAGCACCGGGGAAGGTCAGCCGCGAAAGAATCCGGTCGAGGTACTCGGCCGTCGGCCGGCCCGGACGCACGCCGGGTATGAAGCCGCCGTATTTCTTCAGGTTGTCGGCCTGGTCGACCGGGTTGAAGGTGACCGCGGTGTAGAAGTAGGTGAAGATGATGATGAAGAAGACCTCGCCGACCACATAGGCCCAGCCGTCGGGGCTGAAGAAGGCGGCGAAGTCGAGTGCGGCCGGGGTGTTGAGCAGCTGGCCGATGGTCGGCGGGAAGGCCATGATCGAGGCGGCGAAGATGACCGGGATCACGCCCGCCATGTTGACCCGCAACGGCAGGTAGGTCGATCCGCCCGAGGTCATTTTGCGCCCGACCATGCGTTTCGCGTACTGGACCGGGATCCGCCGCTGGCCCTCCTGGACGAAGACGATCGCGACGATCACCGCGAGCGCGACGAAGGGCATCATCACGACGAAAACCTGGTCGGGGTTGGTCCACCAGGCCTGGATCCCGCCGGGCAGGCCCGAGACGATCGAGGCGAAGATCATCAGCGAGATGCCGTTACCGATGCCGCGCTGGGTGATCAGCTCGCCCAGCCACATCAGCAGGGTGCAGCCCGCGGTCAGGCAGATCACGATCAGCAGGACTTTCGGCCCGCCGAGCGAGGCAAGGCCGTTTTCGCCGCCTGCCTGGGTGCCGAAGGACTGGAAGAGGAGGACGAAGCCCCAGGACTGGCCGAAGGCGAGTCCGACGGTGAGGTAGCGCGTGTACTGGGTGATCTTCTGCTGCCCGACCTCGCCCTCTTTCTGCAGTTTCTCCAGCGAGGGCACGACCACGGTCAGCAGCTGCAGGATGATCGAGGCCGTGATGTAGGGCATGATCCCCAGCGCAAACAGGGAGAGCCGTTCGAGCGCACCGCCGGAGAAGAGGCTGAGGAAGCCGAGCACGTTGCCGCCGGCGAAGTTCTGTGAGAGTTCCTTGACCGCGTCGGCGTCGACGCCGGGCGCCGGGATGTAGGCGCCGAGCCGGTACAGCAGCAGCATCGCCGCGGTGAACGCGAGCTTCTTGCGGATCTCCGCAACGCTGAAAGCGTTCGCAATAGTCCTGACCATTACGGCTCCAGAGTGTGACAGGCACCGCCGGCTGCCTCGATCTTCTCCTTGGCGGCCGCGCTGAAGGCATGCGCGTGGACATCGAGCTTCTTCGAGATCTCGCCGCGGGCGAGGACCTTGACCGGGTCAGAGCGCCGCGCCAGGCCCTTTTCCTTCAGCGTCTCGGGCTTGACCTCGGCACCGGCGTCGAAGCGCTCCTCGAGATCGCCGACGTTGACCGGCTGGGTCGTGGTGCGGAATTTCTCGAACGGCATCGATTGCTTTTTGTGCGGGCCGCGCAGCTTTCGCATCCGCATGTGGATCGGGTTCTGCCCGCCCTCATACGCAGCGTTCTTCTTCGACCCCGAGCGCGCCCCGTAGCCTTTGTGCCCGCGGCCAGAGGTCTTCCCCAGCCCCGAGCCCTCGCCGCGGCCCAACCGCTTGCGCGGCCTTTTCGACCCGGGCTTGGGCGAAAGATTGTGCAGCCCGATCTCCTCAGACCGCGCCGTCCCTTTCGAAGCTTTCTCAGCCACCGTCGACCTCCACCAGATGCGAGACCACGTTCAGCTGGCCCCGCAACTGCGGCGAGTCCTTGCGCTCGGCAGCGTTACCGATCTTCCCCAGCCCCAACGCATAGAGCGTCGCTTTCTGAGCAGGATTAGTCCCGTTCGCAGACTTGACCTGTAGAACCTTGACCGCGCTCACGATGACTCCCCAGCTTTCTCCTCCGCAGCGGGGTCCTCACCCTCAGACCCCTCACCCGCGGGTGGCGCGGAGGGGGCATCCGGCGGGGCAGCGGCGTCCGTTCCTCGCCCCTCAGGCACAGCGGGCTCCGCTGCCGGCGCAGCAGGCGAGGAACCCAGCTCCGCGCCGGATGCCCCCTCCGCGACAGGACCCGCGGCCGAAGCCTCCGAACCCTCAGCCGAATTCCCATTCGACTTCTGAACTCCCAAAACCTGAGCGACCGTCAACCCCCGCAGCTCGGCAACCTCCTCGGGCCTACGCAGACGGACAAGCCCGTCCATCGTCGCCTTGACCAGGTTGATCGGGTTTTGCGTGCCGATGCTCTTGGTCAGCACGTCGCGTACGCCGCCGAGCTCGAGCACGGCGCGCACGCCGCCGCCGGCGATCACCCCGGTACCGGGGCTGGCCGGCCGCAGGACGACGTGGCCGGCGCCGTAGCGGCCGATGATCTTGTGGGTCAGCGTCTGCCCGTATTTGGGCACGCGGATCAGGCTCTTGCGGGCGTTCTCGACCGCCTTCTGGATCGCCAGCGGAACCTCACGGGCCTTGCCGTAGCCAATCCCGACGACGCCCTCTTCGTCGCCGACGGCGACCAGCGCCGTGAACGAGAAGCGACGGCCGCCCTTGACGACCTTGGCGACGCGGTTGATCTCGATCACGCGCTCCTGGAGATCGAGCCCCTTCGGGGTCACCGTCTCCACGTTGGTCATGTCCATGCCCTTCATCGGACCGGACAGGGTAGCTGGCTGGCGGTTACGCGGCTGCTCATCAGAACTTCAGCCCTCCCTCGCGAGCGCCTTCGGCCAGCGCCTTGACGCGGCCGTGGAACTTGTAGCCGCCGCGGTCGAAGACGCAGGCCTCGATGCCGGCGGCCTTGGCCCGCTCGGCGATCAGTTCGCCCGCCCGCTTCGCCTGCGCTTCGGCGCTGAGCTTGCGCAACTCGGGCTCGGTCCAGTTTGCCGCAGCCAGCGTGCTGCCGGCCGCGTCGTCGATGAGCTGGGCAAAGACGCCGCGGTTGGAGCGGTAGACGGAGAGGCGCGGGCGCTCGGCGCTGCCGACGATCCGGGCGCGGACGCGGCGGCGGCGGCGCAGGCGCTGCTGGCGTTTGGTCATGACGGTCATGCGCGCTTGCCGACCTTGCGCACGACGTGCTCGTCGCGGTAGCGGATTCCCTTGCCCTTGTAGGGCTCCGGCGGGCGGCGCTTGCGGATGTCCGCGGCGACCTGCCCGACCAGCTGCTTGTCGATCCCGCGCACGACCACCTCGGTCGGCTGCGGAACCTCGAACTCGATTCCCTCGGGCGGCTCAATCGCAACCGGATGGGAGTAGCCGAGTGCCATCTCCAGGGTCTTGCCCTTCAGCGCCGCCCTGTAGCCGACGCCCTGAATCTCCAGCCGCTTCTCGAAGCCGTCGACAACGCCCTCGACCATGTTCGCGATCAGGCTGCGGGTCAAGCCGTGCAGGGCCCGGTGCTCGCCGCGGTCGGTCGGGCGGGCGACGGTGATCGCGCCGTCGTCCTGGGCGACCGTCATCTCCGCCGCGAAGTCCTGCTCCAGCTCGCCCTTCGGGCCCTTGACCGCAACCCGCCCGGGGGCGAGCTCGACCGTGACGGACTCGGGAACGGCGATCGGTTTTCTGCCAATTCGACTCATGATCGGACGTCCCGCCTCACCATACGTAGGCGACGACCTCGCCGCCCACTCCCCTCTGCTTGGCTTCGTGTCCGGTCATCACGCCGACCGAGGTGCTGACGATCGCCGTGCCGGTGCCGCCGTCCACGCGGGGCACTTCGGTGTGGTCGACGTAGCGCCGCCGGCCCGGGCGCGAGATCCGCTCCAGCCCGGCAATCACCGGACGGCGGTCCTCGGTGTACTTGAGCCGGATCTCGAGCGCCTCGCCGACCTTTGCCGGCCTGCGCCGGAAGTCGGTGATGTAGCCCTGCTCCTTGAGGATCCGCGTCATCTCCTCCTTGAGCCGCGAGGCGGGGATCTGCACGTCGTCGTGGCCGGAGCCCAGCGCGTTGCGGATCCGGGTCAGGTAATCGGATATCGGGTCGTTCAGCATCGGTTCGTCAGTCCTGTCTCGCTACCAGCTCGACTTGGTCATGCCGGGCACATAGCCCTCGTGGGCGGCGTTGCGCAGGCAGATCCGGCAGAGGCCGAACTTGCGGTAGTAGCCCCGCGGGCGCCCACAGCGCCGGCAGCGGTTGTACTCGCGCGACTTGAACTTGGCCTTGCGGCCCTGCTTCACCTTCATCGAAGTCTTAGCCATCCTGGGAATCCTCCTCGCCGGCTGAGCCGTCGGCCTCGTCGTCGCCACCCGCAGCGTCGCCCTCGCCCTGCTCGGGCTCCGGCTCCGGTTCCGCGTATGCGTCGGGGTTCTCCTCTTTCAACTGCTCCAGCGCGGCCTGCTCGGCCTCGGCCCGCTGGCGGGCCTCCTCCTTGCGCTGCTCCTCCTCGGCCTCGGCTTCGGCCTCGGCGGCGCCGCCCGGGCGGCCCTCTTTGGCGAACGGCATGCCGAGCGCGAGCAGCAGCTCGAAGGCCTCCTCATCGGTCTGGGCGGAGGTCGCGATCGTGACGTCGAGGCCGCGCACCTCGTCGATCGAGTCGTAGTCGATTTCGGGGAAGATCAGCTGCTCCTTGACCCCCATCGAGTAGTTGCCGCGACCGTCGAAGGAGCGCGGGTTGAGGCCGCGGAAGTCGCGGATGCGCGGTACCGCGATCGAGGTCAGGCGGTCGAGGAACTCCCACATCCGCGCCCGGCGCAAGGTGACCGAGAGCCCGACGGGCATCCCCTCGCGCACCTTGAAGGAGGCGATCGACTTGCGCGCCCGGCGCACGTTCGGGTACTGGCCGGCGATCGTCGCCAGTTGCTCCTGCGCGGCCTCGAGCATTTTCGCGTTCTGCTTCGCCTCGCCGGTGCCCATGTTGAGCACGATCTTCTGCAGGCGCGGTATCTGCATCGCGCTCGTGTAGCCGAATTTCCTGGTCAGCGCGGGCGCCACCTCCTGCTCGTAGCGCTCGCGCAGGCGCGGCGGCGGCGTGGCCTGGGACTGCGTGGTCGTCGCGGCCTCCATCAGAGACTCACCCCGCTTCGCTTCGCGAACCGCTCGCGCTTGCCGCCTTTGCCGCGGCGCACGCCGATCCGGGTCGGCTTGTTGTCTTTGGGGTCGAGCACCATCACGTTCGAGACGTGGATCGGGCCCTCCTTGTCGACGATCCCGCCGAGCTGGCTGCCCGCTTTTTTCACATCCTGGGTAGGCCGCGGTTTTTCATGCTTCTTGACCATGCTGAGGCCCTCGACGTAGACGAAGCCACGCTTTGGCTCGGTGCGCAGCACACGACCGGTCTTGCCGGCGTCCTTGCCGCCGATCACCTTGACCGTGTCGTCGGTCCTGATTCGCATCGACTTGGCCATCAGAGAACCTCCGGCGCGAGCGAGACGATTTTCATGAAGTTGCGCTCGCGCAGCTCGCGGGCCACCGGCCCGAAGATGCGGGTGCCGCGCGGGTTGTTGCTGGCCGGGTCGATCAACACAGCGGCGTTCTCGTCGAAGGCGATGTAGGTGCCGTCGTTGCGGCCGAGCTGCTTGCGGGTGCGCACGACGACCGCCTGGACGACCTCGCCCTTGCGCACGCCGCCCTGCGGGCTGGCCTGTTTGACCGTGGCCGTGATCACGTCGCCGACGCCGGCGTAGCGGCGGTGGGAGCCGCCTTTAACGCGAATGCAGAGCAGCTCGCGGGCGCCCGAGTTGTCGGCGACCTTCAGTCTGGACTCCTGCTGGATCATCGCTCTACTTCGCCTTCTCCAGAATCTCGACCAAGCGCCAGCGCTTGGTCTTCGACAGCGGACGGGTCTCGACCAAGCGCACGGTGTCGCCCTCGCCCGCCTCATTGCGCTCGTCGTGCGCGTGCAGCGTTCGCGAGCGGCGGATCACCTTCTCGTAGGTGGGGTGGCGGCGGACGATGTCAACGCGGACGGTGATCGATTTCTGCCCCTTGTCGGAGACGACGATCCCCTGCCGCACCTTGGCAGCATTCGCGTCCTTCTCGGCAACGGGCGTCCCGGTCCCAGCAGTCTTCTTGGCTTTCTTAGCAGCCCGCTCTTTCCGCCTTTCCCCACCACGCCGCTTGCGCTCAGCCAACCGAGCAGCCTTCCGCTCCTCCGGAGTCTGCGACGGCTTGGCCTCATGCGGACGACGAGACCTTTCAAGCCTCTGCCGCTCCTTCCAAGGAAGATCGTCCTCAGGATCAGGCTCAGCAGCCTCAGCTGCAGACTCCTCAGGCGAGGAACCCAGCTCCGCGCCGGATGCCTCCTCCCCGACAGGACCCGCGTCCTGAGGGCTCTCATCCTGCGGTGTCTCCTCGACTGCCTCTTTTTTAGTCTCGTCCTCAGCCATCATTTCCTCAGCTCTCGATCGACGTCGATCCCGCGCTGCTTGGCGATTGTCAGCAGCTTCGCTATGTCCCGCTTCGCCTCACCCAGCCGGGCGGTGTTCTCCAGCTCGCCGGTCGCGTGCCGGAAGCGCAGGTTGAAGGACTCCTGCTTGGCATCGATCAATTTCGCCACCAGCTCGTCGTCCTTCAGGTCGTGGACCGCGGCCGCCTTCACTGGTGCTCGGCCCCCTCGCGCATGACGAACTTGGTCCTGATCGGAAGCTTGTGCCCCGCGAGGCGCAGCGCCTCGCGAGCGAGCTCCTCGGGCACGCCGGCGAGCTCGAACATCACTTTGCCCGGCTTGACCACGGCGACCCAACCCTCGGGGTTGCCCTTGCCCGAGCCCATCCGCGTCTCAGCGGGCTTCTTGGTGTAGGGCTTGTCGGGGAAGATGTTGATCCAGACCTTGCCGCCACGTTTGATCTTGCGGGTCATCGCCACGCGGGCGGCCTCGATCTGGCGGTTGGTGATCCAACCGCGGTCAACCGCCTTCAGCCCGTACTCGCCGAAGGCGACATGGCTGCCGCCCTTGGTGTAGCCGCGCATGCGGCCGCGCATCTGCTTGCGGTGCTTGACCCGCTTCGGCATCAGCATCGCTAGCGACCTCCCCCGCCGCGAGAGCGATCGCCGGGCCGGTTGCCGCGGCCGCCGCCACCCTGCGGCTCGCCGTCGGCGGGAATCTGATCGGAGCGGAAGCCTTCGGGCATGACCTCGCCCTTGTTGATCCAGCATTTGACGCCGATCCGGCCGGCCGTGGTGCGCGCCTCGTAGAAGCCGTAGTCGATGTTGGCGCGCAGGGTGTGCAGCGGCACGCGCCCGTCGGCGTAGCTTTCGGTGCGCGCCATCTCCGAGCCGCCGAGGCGGCCGGAGACCTGCAGCTTCACGCCCTTCGCGCCGGAGCGCATCGCCGAGGTCAGAGCGCGTTTCATCGCGCGCCGAAAGGCAACCCGGTTCTGCAGCTGCTCGGCGATCGACTGGGCGACCAATTTGGCGTCGAGCTCGGGCCGCTTGACCTCACGGATATTGACCTTGACCGGCTTTCCGGTCAGCTTGTGCAGCTCCTTGCGCAGCGCGTCGACTTCGCTGCCCGACTTTCCGATCACGATGCCGGGCCGGGCGGTGTGGATGTCCACCGAGATCTCGCCGCGGCGCTCGATCGTGATGCTGGAGAGGCCGGCGTGGGCGAGTTTGCCTTCGATGTGCGCGCGCAGCTTGAGGTCCTCCTCGAGCACGTCGGCGAAGCCCTTCTCGTCGAACCAATTCGACTTCCAGTTCTGGATGTAGCCGACGCGAAAGCCGCCGGGATGGATCTTCTGTCCCATGTCCTCTAGATCTCCTCGTCGGGGCTCAGCGCCACGGCGATGTGGCTGGTTCGCTTGTTGATCGGGGTCGCCCGGCCCAGCGCCCGCGGCCGGTAGCGGCGCAGCGTCGGGCCTTCATCGACGGTGATCTCGGCGACGTGCATCTCGTCGGCGACCAGATCGTGGTTGTTCTCCGCGTTGGCGGCGGCCGACTCGATCAGCTTGCCGATGTCCTGCGCCGCGCTGCGCGGCGAGAACTGCAACAGCGCCCGCGCCTTGTCGATCTGCAGGCCACGGACCTGATCGGCGATCAGGCGGGCCTTGCGCGGCGCAATCCGCACGTAGCGGGAGCTGGCGCGGACGACGAGCCGCGCCGGCTTGGGGGCTTTTTTGGCTTTCGGAGCGTCTTTTTTCGCGTTGGCAGCAGGTTTTTTCGCGCCCTCTTTTTTCGCCGGAGCCTTTTTCTCGCTGCTTTTTTTCGAGGCCGCTTTTTTTGGCGCCGATTTTTTGTCCTTTTTCGGCTCGTCTTTCCTGCCGGCCTCTTTTTTAGTGCTGGGGTCGCGCTGCTTCTTCTCGAGCGCCATCGCTACTCGCCCTTCCCGGTGCCGGAGTGGGCGCGGAAGGTCCGCGTCGGCGCGAACTCGCCCAGCTTGTGGCCGACCATCGACTCGGAGATGAAGACGGGCACGTGCTTCTTGCCGTCGTGGACGGCGATCGTGTGGCCGACCATCTCGGGGAAGACGGTCGAGGTCCGCGACCAGGTTTTCACCATCTGCTTCTGGCCCGACTCGTTCATCGCGGAGATCCGCTTCATCAGCGCCTCTTCCACCCACGGGCCCTTTTTCGTCGATCTGCCCATGGCTCTACCTCTTCTTCTTCCCGCGGCGACGGCCGCGCACGATGTAGCGGTCGGACTGCTTGCCCTTCTTGCGGGTGCGGTAGCCGAGCGTCGGCTTGCCCCACGGGGTCACCGGGTGCCCGCCGGGCGTGTGGTGGGCCTCGCCGCCGCCGTGCGGGTGATCGACCGGGTTCATCGCCACGCCGCGCGTCTGCGGCCGCTTGCCCTTGTGCCGGTTGCGCCCGGCCTTGCCGACGGTCATGTTCTGGTGCTCGGCGTTGGAGAGCTGGCCGACCGTGGCGCGGCATTCGGCGCGCACCATCCGCATCTCCGAGGATGGCAGGCGCAGTGTCACCATCTCGCCCTCCTTGGCGACGAGCTGGATCGCGGTGCCGGCGGCGCGGCCCATCTTGCCGCCCTGGCCCGCGGTCAACTCGACGTTGTGGACGATCGTGCCGGTCGGCATCTCGCCCAGGGCCAGCGCGTGGCCGGGTTTGATGTCGGCGCCCTTGCCCGACTGCACGGTGTCGCCGGGGGCCAGGCCCGCCGGAGCGAGGATGTAGCCCTTCTCGCCGTCGGCGTAGTGGATCAGGGCGATGTAGCAGCTGCGGTTGGGGTCGTACTCGATGCTGGCGACCTTGGCCGGCACGCCGTCCTTGCGGCGCTTGAAGTCGATCTTGCGGTAGCGGCGCTTGGCGCCCCCGCCGCGATGGCGCGCGGTGACGCGGCCGTTGGCGTTGCGGCCGCCGGACTTGCGCAGCCCTTCGGTCAGCTTGCGGTCCGGCTCCGTGGCGGTCAGCTGCTCGCGCACCGGGTAGGTGGCGAAGCGGCGCCCGGGGCTGGTCGGTTTGGTCTTGCGGTTCGGCATCTGGTCGTCTCCTACGCGGTCTCGGCGCCTTCGAACAGCTCTATCCGCTCGCCCGGGGCGAGCTGGACGACGGCCTTCTTCCAGCCGCGCGTCCGGCCTTTGCTGAGGTTGCGGCGCTTCGGCTTCGGCCGCACCTGCGAGGTCCGCACCGCGGCCACGCCGACCCCGAAGATCTCTTCGACCGCCCTGGCGATCTGGGTCTTGTGGGCACGGTCGTTGACCCGGAACGTGTACTTGCCTTCGCCGATCAGGGCGTAGCTCTTCTCCGAGACGACCGGGCGGACGATGATCTGGCGCGCGTCCATCAGCCGAGCCTCCCCTTGAGCGTCTCCAAGGCCTTTTCGGAGAGGACCAGCGAGGCGGCCCCGATCACGTCGGCAACGGCGATCGCGCCGACCTCGACGACCGCGACCCGGTCGATGTTGCGAAAGCTCTTCAGCGCACCCGTCTCCTCGGCGTCGAGCACGAGCAGGGTGGGTCGCTTCGCACCCCATTTGGCGAGCGCCTGTGCGGCCGCCTTGGTCGAGGGCGTATCGAAGCCGGCGGGGTCGAGCACGGCGACGCTACCGCGCTCGGCGTGAACCGAGAGGGCCGCGCGCATCGCCTTGCGGCGTGCTTTGCGATTGACCTTGACGGTGTAGTGGCGCGGCTTCGGGCCAAAGGTGACGCCGCCGCCGTAACGGCTGGAGACGCCGAGCGTGCCGGCGCGGGCGCGGCCGGTCCCCTTCTGGCGCCAGGCCTTGGCAGTGGTGAATGCGACCTCGCCGCGGGTCAGGGTCGAAGCGGTGCCGCGACGGCGGGAGTTGAGGTCCGCTCGCGCGGCCTCGTGCACCAGGGACTGGTGGAAGGGCTCGGCGAAGAGCTCTTTGGGCAGGTCGGCTTTGCCGCTCCCGCCGAGCACGGCTGCTTTAGCCATCGGTCCTCACCTCGATCAGGGCGTTGCGCGAGCCCGGGACCGAGCCCCGCAGCAGCAGCAGGTTGCGCTCGGCGTCGACCTCGGCGATTTCGAGGCCGCGCTGGGTGGTGCGCTTGGCGCCCATCTGGCCGGGCATCTTCTGGCCTTTGAAGACGCGGCCGGGGAAGGTGCTGGCGCCGATCGCGCCCGGCGCGCGGACGTTGTGCGAGCCGTGCGAGACCGGGCCGCGGCCGAAGTTATGGCGCTTGATCCCACCCTGGAAGCCCTTGCCGATCGAGACCCCGGAGACCTTGACCCGCTGGCCCGCCTCGAAGGCGCCGACGGTAACGTCGTCGCCGACCTTGGGTGCCTCCTCGGCGCCAAGATCCTCGTCGCGGAACTCGGCCAGGTGGCGCAGCGGCGGCGCGCCGGCCTTCTTCAGATGCCCGAGCTCGGCCTTGCTCAGCTTCGAGGGCTTGACCTCGTCGAAGGCGAGCTGCACGGCGGCGTAGCCGTCGCGCTCGGCCTCGCGCACCGCGGTGACCTTGCAGGGGCCGGCCGCGATCACGGTGACCGGGACGACCTCGCCATCCTCGCGGAAGACCTGCGTCATGCCGAGCTTCTTGCCGAGGATCGCCGCCATCGCTCCCTTAGAGGCGGATCTCGATGTCGACGCCGGCCGGAAGCGAGTCGAGCCGCTGCAGCGAGTCGACCGTTTTCGGCGACGGCTGCAGGATGTCGATCAGGCGCTTGTGGGTGCGGATCTCGAAGTGCTCGCGCGAGTCCTTGTCCTTGAACGGGGACTTGATCACGCAGTAGACGTTTTTCTCGGTGGGCAGCGGCACCGGGCCGGATACCGACGCGCCCGTGCGCTCCGCGGTCTCGACGATCTCGCGGGCAGCCCGATCTATGGCGTCGTGGTCGTACGCCTTCAGTCGGATCCGGATTTTCTGTGCCGCGATGGTTGCCACGGTCTTTTCGCTCTCTTGTTCCTTCCCCGCCCGTCTCACCGCGCGGAAGGGGCGCCGCCCCTTGGTTATGGGGCGCCGCCCCGGTCGTATGTCCTTTTTGAGTTTTCTCGCCGCCTGGGCGGCAAGGACGGGCCTGAGCCCGCCCCCCGGTGCTACTCGATGATCTCTGCGACGACCCCCGAGCCGACGGTCCGGCCACCCTCGCGGATGGCGAAGCGCAGACCCTGGTCCATCGCGATCGGCTGAATCAGCTCGATCGTCATCTCGACGTTGTCGCCCGGCATCACCATCTCGGTCCCCTCGGGGAGGTTGGCGATCCCGGTCACGTCGGTCGTACGGAAGTAGAACTGAGGCCGGTAGCCGGAGAAGAACGGCGTGTGACGGCCGCCCTCCTCCTTCTTCAGGCAGTAGACCTCCGCTTTGAACTTGGTGTGCGGGGTGATCGAGCCGGGCTTGCAGAGCACCTGGCCGCGCTCGATCTCCTCACGCTTGGTGCCGCGCAGCAAGGCGCCGATGTTGTCGCCCGCCTGGCCCTGGTCGAGCAGCTTGCGGAACATCTCGACCCCGGTGACGACCGTGGTCGTGGTGTCGGTGATGCCGACGATCTCGACCTCGTCGCCGGTGTTGACGATGCCCTGCTCGACGCGGCCGGTGGCGACGGTGCCGCGACCGGTGATCGAGAAGATGTCCTCGATCGGCATCAGGAAGGGCTTGTCCAGCTCGCGGGTCGGCTCCGGGATGTAGGAGTCGAGCGCTTCAGCCAGTTCGTAGATCGCCTTCTGGGCGTCTTCGTCACCCTCGAGCGCCTTCAGCGCCGAGCCCTTGACGATCGGTGTGTCGTCGCCGGGGAAGTCGTACTCGTCGAGGAGTTCCTTGACCTCCTCCTCAACCAACTCGATCAGTTCGTCGTCGTCGACCTGGTCGACCTTGTTGAGGAAGACGACCACGTGCGGGACGTTGACCTGACGGGCGAGCAGGATGTGCTCGCGGGTCTGCGGCATCACGCCGTCGGCAGCCGAGACGACCAGGATCGCGCCGTCCATCTGCGCCGCGCCGGTGATCATGTTCTTCACGTAATCGGCGTGGCCCGGGCAGTCGACGTGGGCGTAATGGCGGTTTTCGGTCTCGTACTCGACGTGCGAGGTCGCGATCGTGATCCCGCGCTCCTTCTCCTCCGGGGCGTTGTCGATCTCGGCGAAGCTCTTCGCCTCGGTCTCACCCTTGCCGGAGAGCGTGGTAGTGATCGCGGCCGTCAGCGTCGTCTTGCCGTGGTCGATGTGACCGATCGTGCCGACGTTCACATGCGGCTTATCGCGCTCGAACTTCTCCTTTGACATCGCTCTCCGTTCTACCTTTCGAAGTCGGGTTCTGTCTGACTTGGGTGATTGGGTTTGCTTACTGCTGCCGGGCAGCCTGGAACCTGCTGCCTGCGGGCGAACCTGGGAAATATAGCCAGATTCACGATGAGGCTCCTACCGGCTCGCCGGAGCGGTGCTCGACGATCTCTTCGGCGATGCTGTCCGGCACCTCCTCGTAACGCTCGAACTGCATCGTGTAGCTCGCGCGGCCCTGGGTCGAGGATCGCAGATCGGTGGCGTAGCCGAACATCTCGCCGAGCGGGACGAAGGCCTGGACGGCGAGCGCGTTGCCGCGCTGCTCCTGGCCCTGGACCTTGCCGCGGCGCCGGGAGAGATCGCCGATCACGTCGCCGAGGAAGTCCTCCGGGGTGACCACCTCGACCGCCATCACCGGCTCCAGCAGCACCGGGTTGGCCTTGCGGGCGGCCTCCTGGATCGCCATCGAGCCGGCGATTTTGAATGCCATCTCGGAGGAGTCGACATCGTGCGAGGAGCCGTCGATCAGTTCGATCTTGACGTCGACCATCGGATAGCCGGCCTTGACGCCGTTCTCGAGCGCCTCGCGCATGCCTTCTTCGGCGGGGCCGATGAATTCGCCGGGGATGACGCCGCCCTTGATCTTGTTCTCGAAGACGAAGCCCTCGCCGGGCGCCGGCTCGGCATTGATCACGACGTGGCCGAACTGGCCGCGGCCGCCCGTCTGCCGGACGAAGCGCGCCACGACTTTCTTCGCGTCCTTGCGGATCGTCTCGCGGTAGGCGACCTGGGGCTTGCCGACGTTGGCGTCGACTTTGAACTCGCGCAGCATGCGGTCGACGATCACCTCGAGGTGCAGCTCGCCCATGCCGTGGATCAGCGTCTGGCCGGTTTCCTCGTCGGATTCGATCTTGAAGGTCGGGTCCTCCTCGCCCAGCCGCTGCAGCGCCGTGCCCATCTTCTCCTGGTCGGATTTGGTCTTCGGCTCGATCGCGACGGCGATCACCGTCTCGGGGAATTCGATGCTCTCGAGCGCGATCGGCGCGTCCGGGGCGGCGAGTGTGTCGCCGGTGCCGGTTTCCTTGAGGCCGACGCCGGCGCAGATGTCGCCTGCGTAGCACTCGTCGATCTCCTCGCGGCTGTTTGCGTGCATCATCAGCAGCCGGCCGATCCGCTCGGTCTTGCCGGTCTTCACGTTCAGCACCCGGCCGCCTTTCTCGAGCTTGCCCGAGTAGACGCGGAAGTAGGTCAGCTTGCCGACGTAGGGGTCGGTCATCACCTTGAAGGCGAGCGCGGAGAAGGGGCCGTCATCGTCGGCGGGACGGGTGTCCTCGGTCGCCTCGGACTCGCCCTTACCTGGGGCGACGACGCCGGTCACCGGCGGCACCTCCAGCGGCGAGGGCAGCAGTTCGACGATCGCGTCGAGCAGCGGCTGAACGCCCTTGTTCTTGAACGAGGTGCCGCAGAGCACCGGCGTGATCTCGGTCGAGAGACAGGCCTGGCGCAGCGAGGCGATCAGCTTCTCCTCGGCGATCTCCTCCTCGCCGAGGAAGGCTTCCATCAGCTCTTCGTCGTAGTCGGCGCAGGCTTCAATCAGCTGGTTGCGGTATTCCACGGCCTGCTCGGCGAGGTCGCCGGGGATCTCGACTTCGTCGTAGGCGGCGCCGAGCTCTTCGGTCCAGACCAGGCCCTTCATCTTGACCAGGTCGACGACGCCCTGGAAGTCGTCCTCGGCGCCGATCGGCAGCTGGATCGGCAGCGGCTTGGCGCCGAGCCGGTCTTTCATCGTCTCCACAGAGTTGAAGAAGTCGGCGCCGATGCGGTCCATCTTGTTGATGTAGGCGAAACGCGGCACGCCGTACTTGTCGGCCTGGCGCCAGACCGTCTCCGACTGCGGCTCGACGCCGGCGACGGCGTCGAAGACGGCAACGGCGCCGTCGAGCACGCGCAGGCTGCGCTCGACCTCGACCGTGAAGTCGACGTGGCCGGGCGTGTCGATGATGTTGATCCGGTGGCCCTTCCACTCGCAGGCGGTCGCGGCGGAGGTGATCGTGATCCCGCGCTCCTGCTCCTGTTCCATCCAGTCCATCACCGCGGCGCCCTCGTGGACCTCGCCCATTTTGTGCGTACGTCCGGTGTAGTAGAGGATGCGCTCGGTCGTCGTCGTCTTGCCGGCGTCGATGTGCGCCATGATCCCGATGTTGCGCGTGTTCTCTAGAGAGAAGTTTCTGGCCATGTCTTTGAGTTGAGCTTTGCCTTGAAGTGGAGACGGACGAAATCTGAGAAACCTGGGTCTGCGCCTGCCGGCAAGAAGAGCCGCCGGGATCGGCGCATGAAAAAGGCCCTCGCGGGCCCGGCGAAACGAACTGCGAAAAAGAAGCCTGAGCGACGGGCGATGATAGCAGCGGCGCGGCAACGCATACGCGCCGCACGCGCGGCGGCCGGCAGGCGCCTGCGCGGCGCCGTCCCCGCCACCCGCAAGCTCGATCGCGCCGCCGACCGCCAGCTGCGCAGGGCCTGGCCGTTGCTCGCCCGCGGCGGCCGCGCGGCGAGATCCGCGGCGCGGCGGGCCGGCCGCCGCCTGCGCCCCGCCGGAGCCCTGCTCTTTCGCCTGCTCTCGGTGCTCGAACGACGGTTGCTGCGGCTCGCCGCCGGATCGCGACGTGCGGCGACCCGGATCAGCGCCGTGCTCACCCCGCAGCGGGCGATCTGCCTGACGATCGCCGGAGCAGCCGTCTGTCTGGTCGTCGCCCAGTTCGTCGAGTACAGGGCGGTAGAGGTCGGGCAGCAGGGCTACGCCGGCCTGCCGGCGGCGGCCGAGGCGCCGACGGTCGGGGGCGAGACGGCCGGCCAGGCGAGCGCCTACCTGCTCGTTCCGGTCGGGCTGCTCGCCGGAGCGCTGGCGGCATGGGCGGCGATCGACAAGCGGCGACGGGGGCTCGGCCGGATCGTCTTTGCGCTCGGCCTGCTCAGCCTCGCCGTGGTCCTGATCGTCGACCTGCCGACGGGACTGGACGCCGGCGCCGAGGCGGCGCGCTTCTCCGGCGCCGAGGCCGTCCTCCATGACGGCTTCTACGCCCAGATCGCCGCCGCGGCCGGCCTGATGCTGGGCGGGCTGCTGCTGGTTACCGCTCCAAAAGTGACCGCCCGCTACTATGCGCGGCCGTGCCGAACACGAATCAACTTATTAGGAAGGGCCGCAAGCGCCCTAAAAAGAAGACGACGACGCCGGGCCTCAAGTCGGGCCAAGGGCGCAAGAAGGGCGTCGCCGCGCCGCAACGGCGAGGCGTCTGCACCCGCGTCGCCACGGTGACGCCGAAGAAGCCGAACTCCGCCCTGCGCAAGATCGCGCGTGTGCGGCTGACCAACG
>Ga0210085_1000038_pt1 | contig 59359 bp, 38 predicted proteins | sample China_Galinas_PW_5_FD_184866 | JGI IMG/M metagenome (GOLD analysis project Ga0210085, IMG submission 184866) | Wetland microbial communities from San Francisco Bay, California, USA, that impact long-term carbon sequestration - China_Galinas_PWC_D1... | ecosystem: Environmental > Aquatic > Marine...
ATCGGCCTATTGCGACCGCCATGGCTAAGTTGGATCAGGCGTTCGGTGCTCTTTTCAATGAGGCAAAGGTGGCCACTTGTGAAATTTGACTCATGTGTGAAGATGGGGGTCGGTCAAGGAATCCTAGCCACGTGGGCACTGTCACTGGCACTGGCACTGGCGTTGTACCTGCTCGCCGTGCCCCGCATCCAGGCAAAGGAGACAATCTCAGCGGTGAGCCTCAGCGGCACCGGCACGCTGGCGCCCGAGCTGGTCTCCCTGATCCAATTGGACGCGCAGATCGCCGCCAACCGGGACACGAAGCTGGAGCAGGACCTGGCCCTCCAGCGCCATCAGGTGCTGGAGCAATTGACCGGCCGCATCTTTTCCGGCGATGCCGCGGACCTAGTGGCCAACACATCGACTGAGACGCTGCGCAGGCTGCGCGACGAGGTCGAGCGTGCCCGGCACGAGGCGGACCGCGACAAGGAGATGACCGCGATCCTTAAGCTTAATACCGCGGTACTGGATGCGGCCTTCGCCCAGCTGCTCGGGCGTCTGTCGCAGCAATGGTCGTCGTTCGCCCCGACATCCGCGTTCGACCTCGCGTTCACCGAATTCCGCCAGCGCACTAGCTTCGACCCGGCACCGTTCGACCGAGACGCCGCTGCCATCGAGGCGATGCCAGCGTCTGAGCGGAGTCCGGACCAGGCCGCACTTATTGCCGCCCACAAGACCTACGAACAGCGCTCGAACAGCTACAACGCCGTGATCGCGTCGCTGCAGACCTTCCTCTCCAAGGCCGCCGGCGGTGACCGGCTGCTACGCGGACTCGGCGTCGGCACCGCCATCGATGCGGTGAACGCGCTGCCGGGCATCACCGACGTCAATGCCGAGTTGTTCCCATCCGGCCGGCTGACCCTGGGCCAGGTGGCCACAGGGATCGCCGTCTTCGCGGCATTGATCGGAATCGGTCTGCTGTTGCTGCCGCTGCTGGTCAGGGCCCTCGGCTGGATGGTTTCCCGCGTGAATCAAAGCATGGCCGAGGAACAACGATTCACCAAGATGCTGCAGAAGTCGCTCGACTGGCCCTTGCGAGTCCTATTACTCCTGTTCACGCTGAACACGGCGGGCCGCATCGTGCTGCTGCGCGCGCCGGACACCGGCTTGGTGAACGCGCTCGCCATTCTCGTCGTGCTCATCGTCGTTTGGGCGATTCTGCGGCTCATCGACAATGCGGTAGCGACCTTTTCCGAGCAGCTACGCAAGGGCCATCCAAACCTCCGGGGCGAGCTGGTCAACTTCGTCTCCAATATGGCACGCATCACCGTGGTCATCATCACAGCCCTGTACCTGCTGCGCGATTTGGGCTATGACATCAGCACGCTGCTCGCCTCACTCGGCATCGGCGGCTTGGCCGTCGCCTTTGCGGCCAAGGAGACCATCGCCAACATATTCGGCTGCATCTCGATCATCGCCGACGACATGTTCCGTCAGGGTGACTGGATCGTGACCCCCGAGGCTAATGGCACAGTCATCGACGTGGGACTTCGCAGCACCAAGATCCGCACCTTCGATAATTCGATCATCTTCCTACCCAACGCCTATGTGGCAAGAGTGGGTGTGCGCAACTGGAGCCGGCGCAAGCTCGGGCGGCGGATCTTGCTCACGATCAGGCTGGAATACGGCAGCGATATGAAGATGGTACGCAAGACCGTCGATGACATCCGCACGATGCTCACCGATCATCCCGGGATTGCCGATAGCACCACCGATACCTCCCAATACACCAAGCAGCAGCTGACCAGGATCGTCAATGCCATGGACACCCACGGCGTACTGCGCACGCTGCAGGTCTACCTCGACGAGCTCGGCGAAAGCTCGATCAACATCATGGTGAAATGCTTCTCCACGAGCATCGTTACGGACGAATGGCTGAAGGCCAAGCAGGATGTCATATTCCGTTGCTGCGAGATCGTCACGGCTAACGGCCTCAGCATCGCGTTTCCGAGTCGGACGCTGTATATGCGCGAGGACCAGCGCAGTGGAGATCCGCTCGACAAGACATGGCCATCGCCCCTGTCCCCGAGGTGCCAGTCACCATCGTAATGAGCCTGTCGGGCACTCGTGGGTCGTTAAAATCATTTTCTACAACGCAGTACAGATCCTCCCTTGACCGCAATACGCTGCAATCCACTCTCACTCTTCGTGCTTCTGGCGTTGGTGTATGCGAGCCCGCCATCGTATGCAGGGGACCAAAAGGGCATGCTCCCGAGCTACGAGTTCGCGACCTGGATGGGCACGGGCCTTTACAATATAGACAATCAGCAGGTCTGGTACATCACGGCCCCACTCGAGCACGAGTTGCGCGAGGGCAAGGTCGGGCAGCTCGGATACAACGTCCTGCTGCCGGCCACGGTCGGATGGCTCAACTCGACCGACTTGCGCTCGAACGACCTGCATACCGTCACCTTCATCCCTGGCCTGGAGGCCATTTACCGCCCGTCGGAGCAAGCGACGCTGCGGCCCTTCTTCCAAACCGGCATCGGCAAGGACCTGGCCACCGGTGACACCGCCTGGATCTATGCCGGTGGCGTGCGCGGCAATTACGAGCTTAGACTGGACAACCTCAACAAGCTGGTCTTCGGTGGCGCCCTGGTCGGGGCCGGTAGCGAGTCAAACGACGTCAGCAGCTCATTCGGTCGCGTCGACCTGGGGCTCTCTTGGGAACACCCGGTAGACTGGAGCGTTTTCGGTCGCAAGGCCAAGATCAGCGCCTTCTATGTATTGTCGCAGTTCTCGGATAGCGCCAACTTTGCGACTACCCTGGAAAGGGACCAGTTCAACCTCGGAACTGTCAATGAGCTCGGGTTTGCTGTCGGTGTGCTCGAGCCCTTCAAGCTATTCGGTCTCGAGGTCAAGTGGCTCGGATTGAGTCTCGTCAAAGGCGACAACCTGGAGGCCATAAAAATCAACACCGGCTTCCCGCTTGGTAATTAGTGCCATGTCTCACCTGTGTGCAGCCACTTCTCCGTCCGAGCGTTGGTCAGGGTGCAGGCGCGCAACAACCGCAGGATCATCAGGGACAGAGAGGGTGGGCGGTTGAAGCGGTGGAACAGGGCGTCGGCACGTCAGGTGAGAGCGATTGCCTCCGGTGCCTGCCGCAGAATCAGCTCTTGGGTCGGGTAGGCAAAGCTGATGCCTTCTTCCTGGAAGTGGCGGTAGATGGCGAGATTGATCGCTTGCTGAGTGTCCATGTACACGACATAGTCGGCGCCATAGATGTAGTAGACGACCTCGAACACCAGGGAGAAGTCTCCGTACTCGAAGAAGTGGGCACGGTCGAAACGGGCCCGTGGCTGGGCGCGGATGATGTTGGCGATGATCCGTGGGATCCGCTCGATCTTTTCGGCCGGAGTCTCGTAGACCACCCTGATCTTGAAGACCACGCGCCGCTCCCGCATGTGCTTGTAGTTGTGGATGCAGCTTCCCAGCAGGTTGGTGTTCGACATGACAACCAGCTCACCGGACAGGCTCTTGATGCGCGTGGTCTTCACGCCGATGTGCCCGATCACCCCGACCGTCTCGCCGGCGACGATGAAGTCCCCAACCCGGAAGGGTTTGTCGAGAATGATGGCCATCGAGCTGAAGATATCGGAGAGGATATTCTGTACTGCAAAAGCCACCGCGATGCCGCCGATTCCGAGGGCGCCGATGAGTCCCGTGACCGGATAGTGGAAATAGCTCAGGATCGAGACCCCTACCATCACCCAGATGCCGACGCGAATGAAGAACAGCAGCAGCCCGTAGCCGGTGACCGCCGAGGGGTCGTCGCGTTCCTTGCGGTCGCGCTTGCGCTTGAACAAGTCGACCATGGAGGCGGTCGCCCAAATGCCGATCTGGAGATACAGGGCCAGGACCAGGAGTGTCCAGAGCCATTCTTGGACCGCCCCCCGGCCGAGACCGGACACGGTCATTGCTGCGTAGAGAGCGACCAGTAGGATAAACAGCCGGCTGGTATTGCGGATCAGGGGTGAGACCAGGACGCGCAGGGTCTGCCGTTCCGGACCGGTCTGCTCATCTCCCTCGCCAGGCATGTCGCCCGCGGCCAGCTTGGGCAGCAGGCTGCGGCGCAAAAAGAGCTGAAGCAGCCACACGACGAAATAGACCAAGACGAAAACCACGAAGACCGTCACGACGTCCCGCACATGGATTCCGTTGTCCTGGACGATGGCGATCTCGGAATCCCACCACTTGGCCAGCTGATCACGTGCCTGGTCCAGCCACTGATCGAGTGAGCGCTCCCGGACCCGTGGCTCGAGATCGAGCTGCAGGCGCTGGACCAGAGATCGCTCCTGATCCTGGGCCAGAAGAATAGCTTCCGAAAGCTGACTCTGGACCTGGATGGCTGCCATCCGTTGCTGTACCGCCTTCCGGACCCCGGGGTCCAGATCGGGGGTGGCAAGACGGTTCGAGAGGGCCAGTTGCAGCGACTGCAGACTGCTCAGATCGGAGAGGGTGAAATCCCTGTCCTTGCCGATCTCCCTGAGGCTCTCCCGGGCGTCGCGCAGCCATGCCGGCCATTGTTTCTGGTCCGCTCCTTGCCACAGGAAGTAACGACGGTTCAGAGCAATGCGCGCCGTTTTCGCGAAGGCCTTCACTCGACCTCGGTACTCGAGGCCCTTGCGGGCGGTCAACAGCTCGGCCTCGCGGGCACGAACGCGCGCTTCCAGGATATTTCTGGATGTGCTCTTTTCCCCGTTCTGGAGGTGTTGGCGTGCCTGGAAGAGTGCCGTTTCGGCGCTCTCGACCGAGCCGGTCAATGTTTTGATCTTGGCCAACAGCGCGTCCTCTCGGGTCTGCACCTCGGCGAGCCGGCTTGTCAGTGCCTCGTGTGTGAACACCACATCGCCCTGGGCCAGGGCGATCTTGCGTTCCAGAACGGCTGATTGTGCGTCCGTCAGGGCATTCTCCTGCCTTGTTAGTCCCTGCTGGGCAAGCGCGTTGTCATGTCGTTGAAGGGCAACCAAGGTGTCGATTCGAGCCGTTTCCAACGACTTCTCCAGGCTGCGTCGCGTGGCGTCGTCGGCTTCTGCCACGCGATCCCGAAGTGAGCGCCGCTTGCTCATCGCGGTCGCCAGCTCCTTGGCACTCTTGTCGACCTGCTCTTGCACCTGGGCTCGCCGCTGATCGTTGACTTCTGCGGTATGGTTGGCCATACCGAGGTCAGAACGAAGCTGATCGAGCATGGCAAGGGGATAGGGTAGCTTCGTTTCGAGCCCCTGGCTCTGGAGCTTGTCGAGCTGATCCTTTTCGTCTGCCAGGGAATCCCCGACGTCTTGTTGTCGGGCGACCAGGACCGCCCCCTGCTTCACGGCAAGCAACAATTCCTGCAAAGAGGGCACGATCCCGGATGCTTGACCCGATTGCTGATCTTCTCCGGGCTCGTCTGCGGGACCCTCCTCTTGGGTATCACGGGTCTTATCGAGCTTGCCCTTGGTTTCCTGCTGGTCGAGCTTCGCGAGCCGGGACTCGATCAGTGCTTGGGCCTTTGCATAGTCCTTAGGTGACGCCAGGGTCTCGGGAAAGTCGGGCAGCCCGATTAGTGCCGGATCGAATGGCAATCGATGCGCATCTTCGGCAGCCGATTCGGTCTTCGCAGGATCGGTGTTGTCCTCCGCCGCTTCCGGGACCGACTGTGCATGCAGAGCGAAGAGAGCCGATTGTAGGAAAGCGGCAAAGAAAAAGATGATTGTCGCTCGATGAATCATCATGACTCTTTTTAAGGGTAGTCTTTGATTGAGAGGTACTTCCGATGCATGATGGGCGCAGGCAACAGAGCAGCCGGCGCAATAAACAAGCGTGCAACCATCGCACATTGAGCGCGACTGAGGGGCAGCGTTGACGGTCAGCCCCGGAGTTGACCAGAGCGCGAGCGCATCGACCTTAAGGGGTTTCAGGAAAGGTTAATGGCGATCCTAGACGGATGCAAGGCTGCGGCCGGTTTGCGACTGGTGCACGGCCCCACAACTTCAGGTAGAAGGACGATCACAAAGAGGTATGCGCGGCTCTGGTGTATCAAGAGAGCTGAGGGAGCTTGGAAGGCAGCTGAAAGTGCGATTGTCAAGGCCAATGAGGTTCCCCCCTTACGACGGAAATGATGTCTCCATCAAACTCCCTGACGAATGTCTCCGGTGACATGACGGAGGCGAATTCAGGGGGCTGCTCCAGCAATAGCCGATCACCGGTTATTAAAAAGCTGCCTTGCTGCGTCTTGAGCAGTTGCCATAGATGGCTGTCGCAGGGATCGGGAGCGGCTTCCGGACCGGTCGTTTCCCGCCAAATGCCGTTGGAAACCACTTCGGTCAGTACCTCGTCGATTTCTCCCTCACTGAGCCCGTTTAACTTCGTTATCCTGGGACGCAGCATGACCCGGAGGTATTCATCCAACGGGTCGGCGAAAAGGAGGAAACGAATGCGGCCCGCCAGCATCGCATCCAGGATAAGACAGACGGGGATTCATCGTCAGCCGTTATGAGGCCACTGACGAGCACATTCGTATCGACGACGACCGGAGGCGGTCGTTTCATAGGAAGCTCAGGGGCGTCTTGCCATCCGGGTTTCCTCGACCGCCACGTCGATAGCCTCTTCCTGGGATAGACCCGCCCTCGCGCGTGCCTTTGCAACCAGCTCATCCGCCCCTTGGTGCGTTTTGATCCCGTAGAAATCCAGGCTTTCCTCGATCAAAGAGGCGATGCTTTTTCCCCTCTTGAGGGCGGCCTCTTTCAGCGCCTGATGGCGTTCGTCGCTCAGGGTGATCGTGAGTCTGGTCATGGCTTGACAAGGTGCGGTGGGCTCCAGGGTCGGGCACTATGTAACCGACGTCGGGCAAGTCAGCCGTCATCTCCCGTTTCCTGCTCGGCCTCGTCGGATGCTGCTTCCGCCGGCGTCTCCACGAACAGCCCGAGCCGCTTGGCGCGGCGCTCCCAGCTGCGCCGCGCCAACACCTGCATGTCCTCGGTCCGGTCCACCTCGTCGACGATTTCCACGCCCAGCAAGGTTTCGATTACGTCCTCCATGGTGACGACTCCGGACATGCCGCCGAAATCATCGACCACCAAAGCGATGTGCTCGCGCGCCGACAGAAAGCGCTTGAACAGCTTCAGCATGGGAAAATCCTCGGTCACCGCGACGATCTCGCGCTTGAGGGATTGGAGAGGTTGATCCCGTTTGCCCTCCACCATGGCTGCAAGTACCGCGTCCTTGAGCACATAACCGATCACTCGGTCACGCATATCCTTCTCGAACAGCGGGATTCGCGAGAAGCGCAGGTTACGGTCGTCCGCGAAAAACTCGCCGAGAGTCTGCCCGGCGGGCAAGGCCCTGACCACGGTGCGTGGCGTCATCACGTCCTTGGCCTGTACCGAGCGGAAGCGCAGCAGGCTACTGATGATCTCGGACTCGTGCTGCTCGAAGATCCCATGCTTGGCGCCGATGTCGGCCATCGCGACAAAATCGCTGCGGGTGAAGGCGCTGCCCACGTCCTGTTTTTTCAGCATCCCCGTGACCTGCTGGCTAAACCACACGAGCGGTGCCAGCAAGCGGATGATCAACGCGAGCGAGCGCGTCGTGAACGGCGCCAGCTCTTTCCAGTAGTTGGCACCGAGCGTCTTGGGAATCAGCTCGGAGAGCACCAGGATGGCCAGTGTCATGCTGACCGGCACGATCAGACCGGTGATCAGCGGATCGGTCTGCGCCCAGATCTTGCTCGCCTGGTCGCCTACGCCGATTGCGCCGGCCGTGTGGGCGATGGTGTTGAGGGTGAGGATGGCCGCCAGCGGACGGTCGATATTCTCCTTGAAACGCTGCAGTCGTTTTCCCAGCACACCGCCCTTGCGCACCTGAACCTGCGCATACGACGGCGTGATGCTCAGCAGCACCGCCTCCCACAGCGAGCACAGGAAGGAGGTGACGATGGCGATCAGGAAGAACAGGATCAGCAGCGAGTACATGGTCTCGGTCGCATATCAGGCATCCCCAAGTATGACGCGGCTCCGGTGCCCCTAACCAATTGAAACGCCGGGGCTCGCAAGCTCTCCCCACCCTTTGGATTCCGGCAGGCCTACCGCAAATCGCGACTTTGCATAGTCACAGAGTGCAGGAATGAGGGGATGGTTACGAACGGGGCGGTATCAGGATCCATCTCCAATCGCAGTAAGCAACCGCGCTCCCATGGCTGCTCCTATCGATTGCGTCAGCCGGTGAGGGCCGCGAACACCGCCGGCAGCCGCTCCGGCAGCCGCTCCACATGGTCCACGATCGAGTAGTTGTTCTCCCCGAAGATCCGGGCGACGTAGCGGTCGGCCATTGGATCCAGCGTCAGGCAGTAGGTGTAGATTCCCTGCATCGCCAGGTCCTCGACGGCCTTCTTGGTATCGTGGCGCAGGTACTGGGGGTCGCGCTCGTCGATGTCGGCGGGCTCGCCGTCGGTGATGAGCAGCACCAGGCGTTTCTGGGCCGACTGCTGGGTCAGGTGCCAGCCGGCGTGGCGCAAGGCCGCTCCCATGCGGGTGGAGAGCCCGCCCTTCATACCGGCCATGCGGGACTTGGCGTCGTCGTCATACGACTGATTGAAGTCCTTGAAGCGATAATATTGGACGTCGTGGCGGCCGTCGGAGGCAAAGCCGTGGACGGCGAAGTTGTCGCCGATGCCGTCGATCGCCCAGGCCAGGAGCCCAGTGGACTCGCGTGTCAGGTCTAGGACGGAGGGGGCCTCCTCCCAGCCCGGATCACCCTCCTTCACGCCCACCTTCTCGTTGGTGGACTCGGACAGGTCCATGAGCACGACGATGGAAAGGTCGCGGATGTGTCGGGTGATGCGGATGTTGATGCGGGGGTCCGGCATGACACCGCGGCGGATGTCGATCATGGCCCGCACCGCGGCGTTCAGATCCAGCTCCTCGCCCTCCTCGTAGCCGCGCCGGCGCACGATTCCCTGGGGCTGCAAGGCATCGATGAGGTGGCGGATGCGGCTCGCGACGGGCTTGTGCTTGGCGAGGATGTCGTCCATGTGCTCCGGATCACCCTTGCCCTGGCGGCGCTCGAAGACGGTGGCCCAGTCCGGGCGGAAGAGCTGCACCTGATAGTCCCACTCCTGGTAGTGATAGGGGTCCGAGACAGGCTCCTTGCCCCACATGTCATTGAAGCTCTGCGTCGCCTCCCCGGCATCCTCGTAGGGCATGAATTCGTCGGCGCAGACCCAGATCTCCTGAGCATCGTCGCCAGCCAGCTCGCAGTCCACCTCGTTGGCCATCTCCATCACCGAGACGTACTTGCGCACCTGCTGCTCGCGCTCGGGAAGGTAATCCATCCCCGCCGCAACGAACATGTTCTCGGTGAAGGCCCAGACGTAGCGGTTGTCGTCCCGGTAGGGAACGGGCCAGTTCTCCATGACTCGCAGATTGGGCAGGGCGACCCGCTGGGTGATCTTGTTGTAGAAGGTCACGCCGGCGTCCCAGCTGATCTGGTTGTCCTCGGCGCGGGTCGCGAGCTGCTTGCGGAAGTCGGCCGCCGTGTCGTTGATCAGGTGCTCCTCGTCCCTGCAATGCGGATCGAGCAGGGCGGTGGCGAGTCGCATCATCACGTCCATCATGGGATGCAGCTCGACGAGATCGTCGTCCGGGGTCAGAGGTGCGGTGAAGAAGCGCAGCCAGAGCTTGCGCAGGCCGGGGAAATCGCGGATCGCCAGATGCTCCACCCGGGCATCCTCGAACAGATCGATGAGCCTCATCTGGGCCGGGCTAAGCTGCTCGGCGCTGATCGGCTTGTTGGTATAGACGAGATGGGCCGCGCAGTGGGCCGCGGTCGCGCGATACACCTCGATGCCGCCGATGCCGTGGAAGGCATCGAAGGCGTCCGGGAGATGGATCTGAAAGTCCTCGATGAAGGGCTTGAGGCCCTGGCGGGTCTCGTAGTCCCCTGAGGTCGGGCGCATGAAGAAGGCCCGTGCCCAGAGCGCACGCAGGTAGAAGTTGAGCTTGCGCTGGTTGTCGACGAAGAGGGTGCCGCGGCGCTCCTTCTGGAGCACGGCGCGCGCGGATTCCGTCTTGAGGGCGAAATAGGCCATCTGCCCGTCCAGGTCCCGCTGGTGGGCCTGGGCGCCCCACAAGGCCCAGCGGCGCAGTCCGCCGAGGGTGAGCTTGGAGAGGAGCTCGTCCATGTTCTCCATCATGGGGCGCAGCCCCCGCGGCGCCTTGCCGGCGAGCTGATGGAGCAGCTTGAGGTAGCCGCGCATCACGTCCGCGTCGCCGAGACGGCTCGCCGCCAGGGGCATGTTGGCCATCATCAGGGTGACCACGGTGCCCGAGGTATGGGAGGAGAGCTTCATCAGGGCACTGACGATGTCGGGGATCACGTCCTCGCCCAGCTCCTTGGCCACCCCCGGCATCTCCTGCACATAGGTGAGGATCAGGTCCTCTCCCTTGTTGAGGGTGCACATGGCCTTCATGCCCGTGAGGTAGTGATCGAGCCCCTGGGGGGACATGACCCGGGCCGCCTCATGGTAGCTCGACTCGAGCGCCTGGATGTGCTCGTGGTCAGGGTCGGTCTTGAGGCAGGAGAGGTATTCGCTGAAATCGATGCTCATTTTGTTTTAACCGCCAAGGCGCCAAGAACGCCAAGGAACAATCAGGTAAGAACGACGCGTTGGACACCATCTCGTAAAACTCCGACCTTGAAGTTGATCAGGAGGCCGAGAGGCTCGTTAACAGCTTTCAGATAAGAAAGAACCTGAGCTTTATGAATGGGCAACAAGCTCTCGACTGCCTTTAGCTCTACGATCAAGCGCTTCTCGATAAGGAGATCCAGATGAGACCCACCAATTTTTACACCCTTGTACTGAATGCCGATTGCAACCTGCCGTTGAAACGCGATGTGTCGTTTCTCAAGCTCTATCGCCAATGCCGCCTCGTAAATGCCTTCGAGAAACCCAGGTCCAAGATACCGATGCACTTCGAGCGCCGCGCCAATGGTCTGATAGGCGATGCGATCGATCTGCGCATCAGGCTCCATTCGGAATTCTCTTGGTGTCCTTGGCGCCTTGGCGGTTTAACAATCAAAAGTAAGTGTTAACTGCGGCATCCAGGGTATCGCGCATATCCGGATCATCCGTCAGCGGGCGCACCAGGGCCATGCGACAGGCGGACTGGGCATCGATGCCCTTGCCGATCAGTTGCGCGGCGTAGACCAGCAGTCTGGTGGACATGCCCTCGTCCAGGCCGTGCCCCTTTAGGTTGCGGCTGCGCTGGGCGACCTGGACCAGCTTTTCCGCGGTCTTTTCGTCGATGGCACCCTCATGGGCAACGATCTCGGTCTCGACCCCGGACTCCGGGTAATTGAAGTCCAAGGCGCCGAAGCGCTGCTTGGTGGACTGCTTGAGGTCCTTCATCAGGCTCTGATAGCCCGGGTTGTAGGAGATGACGATCTGGAAGTCCGAATGGGCCGTCACCAGCTCGCCCTTCTTCTCGAGCGGCAGGTTGCGCCGGTGGTCCGTCAGGGGATGGATGACCACGGTCGTGTCCTGGCGAGCTTCGACGACCTCGTCCAGATAGCAGATGGCGCCGATGCGGGCGGCCACGGTCAGGGGACCGTCCTGCCACTTGGTACCGTTTACGTCCAGCAGAAAGCGCCCGACCAGGTCGGAGGCCGTCATGTCCTCGTTGCAAGCGACCGTGATCAACGGCTTGCCTAGCTTCCAAGCCATATACTCGACGAAACGGGACTTTCCACACCCGGTCGGCCCCTTGAGCATAACGGGCATACGCGCCTCGTAAGCCGCCCGGTACATCTCGACTTCATTCGCCACGGCCCGATAATAGGGTTCGTCGTTGATTAGATATTGATCGCGATCGATCTCGCTCATTGACTTGATCCTGCTTGTTTGATTTGAACCGCGAAGCGCCAAAAACTCAGCGCTCGATGCCCGGCTCGGATTGAGGTGTATCTAGGCGTGCTCATGGGGCACGGCCGGCAACCGATCGAAAAAAGAGACTTCACCTGTTTCGAGGAAATATTGCGCGCCTACGATTTCCAATTTGCTCTGAGATACGAGCTTCTCGAGGATCGGCGAGCCATGGCGTAACTGGTTGACGGAGGCCCGAATATTCGACCTCACCGCTGCGTGTAACAAGTGTTCCGGGTTGTCGCGAAGCTCTGTCTCGAACAGGGATTCGACGGAAGGGCGAATTCGGCTCACGATCGAGAGGACATTACAGGATTCCCCTTCAGCCGGGCGCTCCAATGCTTCCAGCGTGGCGATTACAGCTCCGCACAGCGAGTGACCGAGGACGACCACGAGTGGTGTGCCATACTGCTCGACGGAAAACTCGACGCTGCCGATTTGCGAAGGCGCAACGATGTTGCCGGCCACGCGAATCACAAACAGGTCTCCCAATCCTTGATCGAAGATGATCTCCGCCGGCACTCGCGAATCCGAGCATCCGAGAATGATTGCGAATGGATTCTGCCCCGTCAGCAAATCATTCCTGTTCATTTGGCTGATGAAGGCATCCACGCTTCGCACCCCCGATACGAATCGGCGATTGCCCTCCTGAAGCCGATTCAACGCGTCTTCTGCCGACATCATCAGTCGTTTTCGCATTTGCTGCTCGAGAAAAACCCCTGCCCCGCGTCACGGTGCAGGGGCCATTTCATTGCCGATATCAGCAGGTATGAACGTCAAACCGGCTTGCCGCGAAAGATGACCATTTCCGCGCCCTTGGACTGGGCATAGTTGTCGAAGCCGACCAGGCGCACGTGATTGTTGGGGTGGGCCTTGTGGCAGGCCTCGGCCTCGGCCAGGACGACGTCCACGTCGGACTCGCCGAACATGGGCAGCTTCCACATGTACCAGTAGTGGCCGAAGGCATTCTCCGGCTCGGTGTGCTCGATGGCCGGGTTCCAGCCCTTGGAGACGATGTATTCCACCTGCTTGCGAATGGCATCCTGTGCCATTTCGGGAAGGTAGGAGAAGGTCTCGAACTTGCGGCTGTTCACATCGCTCAGACTGGACGCATAGTCTTGCATGTCGCTCATTGTTGTTTCCTCGATTTGAACCGCCAAGGCGCCAAGAGCGCCAAGGTTTAAGAAGGGATCTCCACTTCTGCGGTTAAGTTGTTCAGGTTGCCTCGTTTCGTTGGCGATTCGCCGCGGCGCCGGGACGCCAAAAAAGATTTCGTCTTCTCTTGGCGTCCTTGGCGCCTTGGCGGTTAATCTCCGTTACTTGTGGGCGACGTCCAGCTTGTCGACGGTGTCGAACTCGAACTTGATCTCCTTCCAGGTCTCCATCGCTGCCTTGAGCTCGGGGCTGCTGGCGGCCGCCTTGGTGAGGACTTCCTTGCCTTCCTTCTCGATGGGGATACCCTGGTTGCGGGCCTCGACGCAGGCCTCCAGGGCCACGCGGTTGGCCGCAGCACCGGCTGCGTTGCCCCAGGGATGACCCAAGGTGCCGCCGCCGAACTGCAGGACGGCGTCGTCGCCGAAGATGGTGACCAGCGCCGGCATGTGCCAGACGTGGATGCCGCCGGAGGCCACGGCGAAGGCGCCTGGCATGGAGCCCCAATCCTGATCGAAGAAGATGCCGCGGCTACGGTCTTCCTTGATATAAGACTCGCGCAGCAGGTCGATCCAGCCCAGGGTGGACTCGCGGTCGCCTTCGAGCTTGCCCACCACGGTGCCCGTGTGCAGGTGATCACCTCCGGACAGGCGCAGGATCTTGGTCAGCACCCGGAAGTGGATGCCGTGGTTGGGGTTGCGATCGAGCACGGCGTGCATGGCGCGATGGATGTGCAGCAGCAAGCCGTTGTCGCGGCACCACTGGGCCAGGCCGGTGTTGGCGCAGAAACCACCGGTGATGTAGTCGTGCATGATGATGGGCGCCCCCAGTTCCTTGGCGTGCTCGGCCCGCTTGAACATCTCGTCCGGCGTAGGAGCCGTGACGTTCAGATAGTGGCCCTTGCGTTCGCCGGTCTCCTGCTCCGCCTTGTGGATGGCCTCCATGACGAAGTCGAAACGCTGGCGCCAGCGCATGAAGGGCTGGGAGTTGACGTTCTCGTCGTCCTTGGTGAAGTCCAGACCGCCGCGCAGGCCTTCGTAGCAGGCACGACCGTAGTTCTTGGCGGACAGTCCCAGCTTGGGCTTGATGGTACAGCCCAGCAGCGGACGACCATACTTGTTCATGATGTCGCGCTCGACCTGGATGCCGTGGGGCGGACCGTTGCAGGTCATAACGTAGGCAATGGGGAAGCGCACGTCCTCCAAGCGCAAAGCACGCACGGCCTTGAAGCCGAACACGTTGCCGACCAGCGAGGTGAAGACGTTGACGACCGAGCCCTCCTCGAACAGGTCGATCGGGTAGGCGATGAAGGCGAAGAAGGCCTCGTCGTTGCCCGGGACGTCTTCGATCGCGTAGGCACGGCCCTTGTAATAGTCCAAGTCGGTCAGCAGGTCGGTCCAGACCGTCGTCCAGGTGCCCGTGGACGACTCAGCGGCGACGGCGGCTGCCGCCTCCTCGCGAGGCACGCCGGCCTGGGGGGTAATCTTGAAGCACGCCAGGATATCGGTGTCCTTCGGCGTGTAATCGGGCATCCAGTAAGTCTCGCGGTACTCTTTGACGCCCGCGCTGTAAGTCTTTGCCATTGGCGCTGATCCTCCGGAATGGGATGGGTTTGTGATGCCGGCGCTGCCGCCGGCGCGAAATCCGGGTGCCGTCCGCCGGGTGTCCTGCGACGGAACCTGGCAGCATTATAGAAAGTAACCCTATAATTACTAGTCAATATTTCTAATAAGAGATATAAGGTACAGCTTATGTATATGAGCAGCTTCCTGGGGTACAATTTATGGCATGTACTCGGCGCGACGGCTGATCTGGGTAGACGGCGAAGGGATGCGAGACCTACTCGGGTCGCTACATGACGCACCGTTCCCTCCCCGCCGGGTGCTCGGCCAAAATGCGGGAACCCATGCTCAGTCCGACCGTTGCGGACTGAATGTCACCCTCCGAGTCAGCCATCGCTAGCGACAGATCTCCACCCGTCATATCTGCAGGACATGAACGTCTCCTTCCGTCAGCTCCGGGTCTTCGAAGCCGTGGCGCGCTTGTCGAGCTTCACGCGTGCGGCCGAAGAGCTGCACCTCACCCAGCCCGCCGTTTCAATGCAGGTGCGCCAATTGGAAGAAGAAGTGGGCCTGCCCCTCTTCGAAAAGCTCGGTAAACAGATGAGCCTGACCGAGGCGGGCCGCGAGCTCCACCACTACAGCCGCAGCATCGACCGCTCCCTCCATGAGATGGAAGACGTCCTCGAGTCCCTGAAGGGGGTGAACCGAGGGCGACTCAGCATCGCCGTGGCCAGCACGGTGAACTATTTTGCGCCGCGCCTGCTGGCGGCCTTTCACCAGGTGTATCCCGGAATCGCTTTGCGATTGGATATCACCAACCGGGAGCGGCTGGTGCAACAGCTCCAGGCCAACAGCGTCGACATGGTGTTGATGGGCCAGCCGCCCACGGCCGTGGACGTGGAATCCGAGGCGTTCATGGACAATCCGTTGGTGGTCGTAGCCCCACCAGAGCACCCCCTGGCAACGGAGAGCCAGATCGAGCTCGAGCGCCTCGCCGACGAAGTATTCCTCATGCGCGAGCCGGGGTCCGGCACGCGTCAGGCCATGGAGCGCTTCTTCGCCGAGCGCGGCATCGCAATTCGTCAAGGCATGCAGATGACGCGCAACGAGGCCATCAAACAGGCGGTCCGTGCGGGCTTGGGCCTGAGCGTGGTCTCGCTGCACACGGTGGAGCTGGAGCTCGAGACCAACCGGCTGGTCATCCTCGACGTGAAGGGATTCCCCCTCGAGCGCCAGTGGTACTTGGTCTACCGCCGCGGCAGGCGCCTCTCACCGGCGGCCCGGGCATTCCGGCAATTCGTGCTCGAGGAGGCGCGCCATCTGGCGGGTGCCTCGCAGAACGATCAGGGCACCCACGGGGATCGGAACGATCCCGAGAATTTTCCCATTTCATAGGTGTGATCGGCTTGGTCTAGACTAGGACATCCTCTTCGCCTCGATTTCGGTTCCCCACATGCCCGATCGCAAGCTCCACAACCCAGGACGGGAAGCGGCCCTCCCCTACCCGCTGCTCACATCCATAGACCTTCCCGCCGACCTTCGCCGTCTTCCGGAGGACCGCCTCCCGGAGCTGGCCGAAGAGCTGCGCAGCTTCCTGATCGACTGCGTCTCGCGCACGGGGGGCCATCTGGCGGCGGGGCTCGGTGTGGTGGAGCTCACCATCGCCCTGCACTACGTCTTCCAGACCCCTGACGACCGGCTGGTCTGGGACGTCGGCCACCAGGCATATCCGCACAAGATCCTCACGGGCCGGCGGGCCCGCATGGTCGGCCTGCGGCAGAAAGGAGGGCTGTCCGGATTCCTGAAACGCGGCGAGAGCCCCTACGACACCTTCGGCGCGGGGCATTCCAGCACCTCCATCAGCGCCGCGCTGGGCATGGCCATGGCTGCCAGGCTAAAGGGCGAGACCCGCCAGGTAATCGCGGTGATCGGCGACGGGGCCTTGAGCGCCGGGATGGCCTTCGAGGCCCTCAACCACGGCGGCCCCCTGGACCCCAACCTGATGGTCGTCCTGAACGACAACGACATGTCCATCTCGCCCCCGGTCGGGGCCGTCCGGAGCCATCTGGCCCGGCTGCTCTCGGGCAAGTTCTACACGCGGGTACGGGAGGGCGGCAAGTCAGCGCTGCGGCGCTTGCCCCACCTCAAGGAGCTCGTGGGTCGCTGGGAGGAGCACATGAAGGGCATGGTCATGCCCGGAACCCTCTTCGAAGAGATGGGATTCAATTACATCGGACCCATCGACGGCCATGATATCGAAGCCCTGGTCGCCACCCTGCGCAACATGAAGACCATGCCCGGGCCCCGCCTCCTGCACGTGGTGACCCGCAAAGGCCGGGGCTACGAGCCGGCCGAAGGTCAGCCCGTCGCCTACCACGGGGTGACACCCTTCGACCGCAAGACCGGCACCATGCACAAGCGGCCGGGCACCCTCACCTATACGAAGATCTTCGGCGACTGGCTGTACGACACCGCGTTGGCCGACAGACACCTCATGGGCATCACCCCGGCCATGTGCGAAGGCTCCGGCTTGAGCAAGTTCGCCGCGAATTTTCCGAACCGCTACCTGGATGTAGGTATCGCCGAGCAGCACGCCCTCACCCTAGCCGCCGGCATGGCCTGCGAGGGGCTCAAGCCGGTGGTGGCCATCTACTCGACCTTCCTGCAGCGAGCCTACGACCAGCTCATCCACGACATCTGCATCCAGGGCCTGGACGTGACCCTGGCTGTCGACCGCGCCGGTCTCGTGGGCGCCGACGGCGCCACCCACGCCGGTAGCTTCGACCTCAGCTATGGCCGCCCCATTCCGAACCTGGTCATCATGGCCCCGGCGGACGGTGACGAGTGCCGGCGCATGCTGCAGACCGCCTACGAGCATCACGGGCCGGCCATGGTCCGCTACCCTCGCGACGCAGCCTCGGCGGACACCACCATCCAATCGGAAACGGAGGTCCTGCCCCTCGGCAAGGGGGAGCTGCGCAGGCAGGGGCGGAGCATCGCGCTCCTCGCCTTCGGCACCCTGCTGGCCCCGGCCCTGGAAGTCGCGGAGACCCTGGACGCCACGGTCGTCAACATGCGGTTCGTCAAGCCGCTGGATGCGGATCTGATCCTCGACATGGCCGGCTCCCACGACCTCCTCGTGACCCTGGAGGAAAACGTGGTCGCCGGAGGTGCCGGCTCCGGCGTCTCCGAGCTGTTGGCCGAGAGGGGCATCGACGTGCCCTACCTGCACCTGGGGCTGCCGGACCGTTTCCTGGAGCAGGCGACCCGGCAGGAACAGCTGGCCGACTGCGGCCTGGACGCAGCGGGGATCGAGGCGGCGGTGCGCGCAGCCTATGGAGAGATCCGCCCGGACCTACCCCGCTCCCGGAGCAGCGCGGGATTGTGAGCCTGGAGACTTCGTATGATGGGCAAAGCAACGCGTGCCCACCAAATTGACGTATCCAGAACTTCCCTGCATCGGTCCTTGGGCGCGAAGCTCGAACTGTCGAGCCCGAATTCCAATGAAGGAGACGAGCCCATGCTCGCCATAAGCCCCATCGAGGCGTTCAACGATAACTACATCTGGCTGCTGCAGGACCCCGGGAGCACCCTTGCCGCGGTGGTCGACCCCGGAGACGAAGACCCGGTCCTCGCCACCCTGGAGGAGCGAGGGCTGGAGCTGGGCGCAATCCTCGTCACCCACCACCACTATGATCACGTCGGCGGAATCGATGCCATGCGGAAGGCGTTTCCGCAAGCCCGCGTCTTCGGGCCCCGCGACCTCCGGATTCGTACCCTGACGGACCCGGTCGGCGAGGGCGACCAAGTCCGAATGCCTGGGATTTCCGAGTCTTTCCGCGTCCTGGAGGTGCCCGGCCACACTTCCACCCACATCGCCTACCTGGGGGCTGGCGCCCTCTTCTGCGGCGATACCCTGTTCGCGGCAGGCTGCGGGCGAGTCTTCGACGGGACCTTCGAGCAGCTTTCAGCGTCCCTGGAGCGTATCGCCGCCCTGGCGCCGGAGACCCTCTGCTATTGCGCCCATGAGTACACACTTGCCAACCTGGGCTTCGCCAAGTGGGTCGAGCCCGAAAGCACCGCGATCTCGCAACGCGAGCAAGCAGCCCTGGGGCTGCGCGGGCAAGGCCGCCCAACCGTACCATCCCGACTGAGCGAGGAGCTGGCGACCAATCCCTTCCTGCGCACCAGCGTACCGGAGGTGAAGACGGCCGCCGAGAGCCAAACCGACAGGCCGCTGGCGACGACCGCGGAGGTCTTCACGGCCCTGCGCCGTTGGAAGGACGAGAAGTACGACTAGCCGACGATTTGACCACAACCGAAGCGGCTGATAGAAACGGCGCCTGTTTCCGTCCAGAGGGCCTTCTGCGGTGCCATTTGCGATATCCGACCTTCCCCTGACCGCACGCTTCCTGCTATCCGCGGCCGCGGGCGGCCTGGCGGTGCTCGCCTTCGCGCCCTTCTCCATCTACCCCCTCGCATTCCTGTCCCTGGCGCTCTTCTACGAGCTACTGACCAGATCGAAGACCCGGGACGGATTCCTGATCGGCTGGGGCTTCGGCCTCGGACTGATGGGATTCGGCATCTATTGGATCCGCATCAGCCTCAGCCAGTACGGCAACATGGAGCCCTGGCTGGCCAACATAATGACCTTTCTGCTGGTCGCGGCCATGGCCCTCTACTACGGACTCGCCGGCGCCCTGATGAGCAGACTCGGGGCGGCCGCACCTCGGTGCGGTCCCCTGCTGGCGTTTCCCGCCGTCTGGGTCCTGACCGAGTGGCTGCGCGGCTGGCTCTTCACCGGCTTTCCATGGCTCACGATCGGCTACAGCCAGATCGACTCCCCTCTGGCGGGACTCGCCCCCATTATCGGGGTTTACGGGATCAGCCTGGTAGTTGCGCTCTGCGCCGGGCTGCTCTGGGCTTTCGTGCGCCGGCGGGGGAGACCCAGACACGCCGCCCTCTCCGGATTCGTCCTGATCTGGCTGGCCGCTGCCCTCCTCGCCCGCGTCCAATGGACCGAGCCCGACGGCAAGGCATTCCTCGCCACCGTCGTACAGGCGAACATTCCCCAGTCCCTGAAGTGGAATCCCGAAGAGCGCATCCCCAGCCTGCGCGCCTACCTGGATCTCACCCGCGAGCACTGGGACAGCGACCTGATCGTCTGGCCGGAAACGGCCGTCCCGGACTTTCTGCACCAGGTGCGCAAGGCCTTCATCGAGCCCCTCGCGCAGGAGGCGCGGGCTCAGGGAAGCGAGCTGGTGGTCGGTATTCCGGTACTGGACCTGGAGACCCGCGCCTACTTCAACGGTATGATCAGCCTGGGGACGGTCGAGGATGTCTACCGCAAGCGCCACCTGGTCCCCTTCGGGGAGTTCATCCCATTCAAAGGCTGGCTGGGGCCGATTGCCCACGCCTTCGACGTCCCCATGTCGGACTTCAGCGCCGGGACGTCCGCACGGCCGCTGCTGCGGGTGGGCAAGCACCTGGTCGGCGCCTCGATCTGCTACGAGGACGTCTTCCCCGCGGAAGTGAGGGAGGCCCCTCCCGAGGCCGCCTACCTGATCAACATCAGCAACGATGCCTGGTTCGGCGACTCCCTGGCCCCCCATCAGCACCTGGAGATGGCGCGCATGCGCGCCCGGGAGAACGAGCGCTGGCTGGTGAGGTCCACCAACACCGGGATCTCGGCCATCATCGATCAGCGGGGCGAGCCGGTGGGGACAGTGCCCCTCTTCGAGCGTGGCAGCTTCACGGCCCGGGTCCAGCCGCTGCAAGGGGCGACGCCCTTCGCGAGACTGGGCAACGGGCTTGCCATCGGCGCGGCTTTGTTGATGCTGGCCGTCTGCCTCCTGCTCGCGCGGCGGAAAAGACATGGGTGACGGGTATATCATGGGAGGATCTCGACAGATGTTCCGGAGCAAGGGTTTGCTGCGCCTGACCGAATTCTTTCTCGAGCTCTGCCTGTTGCGCCGGGCACCCCAGGACCTGCCCGCTTCTTCCGCATTGCTGGGGGTAGCTCTTGCCGCGGACCTGCTGGCAAGCATGCTGTTCGGGATACTGGTGGGGCTCTCGCCCGGCCTCGGCTTGGCTCAGGGCCTGACGGGCATCTTCCTGATGCTCGGCCTGCTCTACGGGGCGCTCTACCTCATGAAGCACCCATCCAGGTTCCTGCAGAGCGCAACCGCATTGATGGGCACCAGCGCCCTGTTGGAGCTCATCGCCTCCGTGCCGCTGGGCCTGCTGCCTCCCGCGGAAAACGGGAAGGCATCCGGCGGGGTGGCCCTGTTGCTCCTGGCCCTGGTCGCCTGGAGCGTCATGATCACGGGTCACATCCTGCGTCATACCTTCGATCTGCGCCTCGTGCAAGGCGTCGGTATCGCCGTCATCTACATTATCATTTCCGACGCCCTGCTGAGCGGCATCTTTTCCGGAGCCTGAGATGCACCTCCATATCCTAGGTATCTGCGGCACCTTCATGGGCGGGATCGCTTTGCTCGCGCGCACCCTTGGGCACGAGGTCACGGGGTCGGACGCCAACGTCTACCCTCCCATGAGCACCCAGCTTCGGGAGGCCGGAATCGAGCTGATGGAAGGCTACGACGGCACCCATCTGCAGCCGGCACCGGATGTCGTGGTCGTCGGCAATGCCATGAAGCGAGGCATTCCCGTGGTCGAGCAGATGCTCGACCGGGGGCTCCCCTACGTCTCAGGGCCTGAGTGGCTGCGGGACAATCTGCTCAGGGGGCGCTGGGTGCTGGCCGTAGCGGGCACCCACGGGAAGACGACTGCCTCGAGTATGCTCGCCTGGATCCTGGAGGACGCGGGCCTGGACCCGGGCTTCCTCATCGGCGGAATTCCCAGCAACTTCGGCATCTCCGCCCGGCTGGGATCTTCGCCCTTCTTCGTCGTGGAGGCGGACGAGTACGACACCGCCTTCTTCGACAGGCGCTCCAAGTTCGTCCACTACCGCCCGCGAACCCTGGTCCTTAACAACCTGGAATTCGACCACGCCGACATCTTCGACGACTTGGCGATGATCCAGCGCCAGTTTCATCACCTGGTCCGCACCGTGCCCGGCTCCGGGCTCATCGTCCATCCGGTCGGGGAGCCGGCGCTGGACCAAGTGCTGGACATGGGTTGCTGGACACCCACGGAAACGACGGGCGATGGCGGCGGCTGGTCGGCCAGGAAAGAAGAGCCCGATGGCTCCCGCTTTCAAGTGCTGGGGCCGAGCGGGCCGGTCGGAATCCTCCAGTGGGACCAGACCGGAACTCACAACGTGCAGAACGCACTCGCCGCCATCGCTGCGGCTCGTCATGCCGGCGTCCCGCCGGAGCAGGCCCTCGCCGCCCTGAGCCGCTTCGCCGGGGTCAAGCGGCGCATGGAGCTGCGCGGCGAGGTCGCAGGAGTACGGGTCTACGATGACTTCGCCCACCATCCCACCGCCATCGCCACCACCCTGGAGGGCCTGCGCAAGCGGATCGGCAATCAGCGCATCATCGCCATCCTCGAGCCGCGCTCCAACACCATGCGCATGGGTGTGCACAAGGACACGCTGGCCGCCTCACTGGAAGCCGCGGACCTGGTGCACCTCTACGCACCCGCCGATCTCGGATGGGACCCGGCTCCCATCCTCTCCGATCTGGGCCAACGGGCAACACACTTCGAGCGGGTGGAGGACATCGTCTCCAGGATCGCCGAAGAGGCCGAGCCTGGAGACCACCTGCTCGTCATGAGCAACGGAGGTTTCGGCGGCATCCATCAGAAGCTCCTGGACGCACTCGGCAAATCACCCTAACCTTGTCTGGACGATAACGAACAGGTAGCCATGGTAGCGAACCGGAACGGGAACATCATCTATCGCCGCAGACGAACGAAGGTTCCTCAAAGAAGGAGCCGAGAAGCCGAGACACTACATTAGGCGATTTCTGCCGAGATGCCCTGGCTTTTAGTGGTCATTGTCCTGCTCGCCGCCGCAGCCGGTCTCTACAAATGCTCTCCCGACCAGAAACCGAGGATTCAGAAAAGGCTGGAGACGCCGGCACGCGTGCAAGAGGAGGTTTTACAGCACCTCGACGAAGGTACGCGGCGGTATCGGCGTGCCTTGGAGGAACAGGAGGGGAAGTAAGCAACGGTTCACAATTATCTTGAGCTTTTTTGTAGGTTGGGTCGACGAAGAAGGCCCAACAATCCATAAATCGTCGGACAATCTTTGTTGGGCCTCGTACCTCGGCCCAACCTACCTGTTCAGGTTGATATTGGACCATTCCTGAAAGCACCTTGAATTATTCAAGGTGTCCCTCAGCGGTTTCCCACCTTAAAGAAATCCCTCGTCACCGCGAACACCACAGGACTCAGAAGGAGCAGCGCAATCAGGTTCGGCACGGCCATGAGTGCGTTCAGGGTATCGGCGACGAGCCATGCAAAGCTCAGACTCACGGTCGCGCCCAAGGGTATCGCGAGCACCCAGAGAATCCGGAATGGCACGATGGCATGGATACCGAACAGGTATTCCACGCACCGCTCGCCATAGACGCTCCACCCCAGGAGGGTGGTGAAGGCAAAGAGGGCCAACCCCAAGGTCACGATATATCCCCCGATACCGGGCAGCTCATTGGAGAAGGCCGCGGACGACAGGACGGCGCCATTCTGAACCTTGTCGAAGCTGGTCTCATCCCCGTCTACCGTGATCCTACAGCTGTTCTTCGTCTGCTCGATGCCCCAGGACGAGCTCACTGCCTGCTCCACGACCCCCCCTTTGTTAACACAGTCCAGGTAATCGGGGGCCACCACTGTCCATTGGCCCGAGATCACGATCACGAGACCGGTCATCGTGCAGACGATGATGGTATCGATAAAGGTCCCCAGCATCGCCACGGTACCCTGGCGCACGGGATTGTCCGTCTCCGCCGCGGCATGCGCGATGGGGGCACTGCCGAGTCCGGCCTCGTTCGAGAAGATACCCCGGGCGACACCCCATCGAATCGCGAGCATCACGCCGGCACCCGCGAAACCGCCGATCTCGGCACTGGGGGTGAAGGCGTCGGAAATGATCAACGCCAAGGCTCCGGGAATCTCGCCGACGTTGAGCACCAGAATGGTCAGTGCGCCCAGTACGTACGCGATGGCCATGAAGGGGACCAGCTTGCCGGCCACCTCTGCGATCCAGCGAATGCCGCCGATGAGCACCAGCCCCACCAGCACGGCCATCACCACACCCGTGATCCAGAAATCGATATGGAACTTGGCTTCCAACGCATCGGCGACCGAGTTCGCCTGCACACCATTGCCGATGCCGAATCCCGCGAGGGCACCGAACACGGAAAAGACGACACCGAGCCAGACCCATCGCTTGCCCAGCCCGTTCTTGATGTAGTACATCGGCCCGCCGACGTGATTGCCATCCTCATCGACCTCGCGGAACTTCACGGCGAGTACCGCCTCTGCGTACTTGGTGGCCATTCCCACCAAAGCCGTGCACCACATCCAGAAGAGGGCGCCCGGACCGCCGATAGCGATCGCCGTCCCGACACCGGCAATGTTCCCGGTTCCGATCGTCGCCGAAAGGGAGGTCATCAGGGCGTTGAAGGGGGTGATATCGCCCTCGCCCAGCTCCCGGCGACCCGCCCACAGCATCCGAAATCCGTACCCGAGCCGCCTGAAGGGCATGAGGCGCAGGCCAATCATCAGAAAGAGTCCGGTACCCAGGATCAGGACCAGCATCGGCGGTCCCCATACGAGGCCGTTCAGGCTCCCAATCAGCTCTTTGATCGACTCCAAAACGGATCCCCCCTGGTTGCGGTGCACGTTACTATACACAGCAGCGAGTAGGCTTCCTACCACTCTAGCGAGGCTGTACCTCACAGACCAACGAGTCATGAAGATCGCTTTCGGTATCGCTATCGGGATCGGGATCGGAAGCACCCACAAGAAATTCGATAGCGATCCCGATACCGATACCGAGGGGAGTAAAAGGTGAATCCTGGAGCTTCTGTCCCAGGTCCGACGAGCCCCAAGGAGGCGTGACAGACTAGCCCAGGGCAACGCCCTGGGTAACGATGATGGGAAACAGCCCTGAAAGGGCGTGACATCTGAGGGGCTGTCGATGTCACGCCCTTTCAGGGCTGAATCGACGCGGCAACCAACCCAGGGCTGCGCCCTGGGCTGAGATGTCATGCCCCTTCGGGGCTAAGGATCATGGGTCGAGACGAGTCACCCCTGACGATGAAAGGTCTCCTCACCACTGATCGTTCTCACCCCAACCCTCTCCCAGAGGGAGAGGGCGAGTAGGAGCGCCTTCGGCGTGTACTCTCAATAGCCAGTCATTGCGGTACGGTCGCACCATGTTTCCGTCACTTAATGCGCAGTCGTACCAGATGGTTTACCCCGAACCATAAAACCACTTATGCTTCCTTGAACGATCATGGGGCGAGTCGAGCCACGAAGAATGAAATGCCGCCTCGTCCCTGATCCTTCCCTCTCCCCAACCCTCTCCCGGGAGGAAGAGGGAGCGAACGAGCTTCGCGAATTTCATTGAAGGCGCGGTCCCGGCAACAAGCCGGCTGCTGCGTCCGAGCTCGAGCTTCCGGAGGACTACCCCATGACCGTCTGCAAAGAAATCAAGACCTTTTCCCGCGCCCATGAGCACATCGCGGACCTGTTCTCCGTACTGGCGATCCTGCTGCTGTTTGCGACCGTCTGGGCCGTTCTGCAATACCACCAGGTCGTCCTCGAATGGTGGAGTCAGAACGTGGTGATGAACAGCGCTATCCTGGTCGCGGCCTTGGTGCTGGACGTCTTTCTCGTCCTCGGCTTCCTGGCGGTGGGATCAGCACGATTCGGTGACGACGACGAGCGATGCTTCGGCACCTTCCATGGCCGTCGCAACCACATGGGGGCACCCTTTGGCGCCTTCCGCGCCTGGCTTCATCACATGGAAAACGTCAGCAAGAAGCACCGTTGAATCAGCGTTACCCAGGGCGTTGCCCTGGGCTTGTTTATCATGCCCCCTTGGGGCTCGCCGGGCCTGGGACAGAAGATCCCGGATTCACCATACACTCGTTACCGTTACTTGTACGCAGTTGTTCTAGCCGGCTTCGATCCCCACAGCCTCTTCTCGACCCACCCGCAGTCGATCGCCCAGCTCCGATCGCCACCTGAGCCGAAACTGCCTCATTCCTACCGAACCATCGGAATGGCAGGTCCGGATGTCGGCTACGGCGAGCAGGTCGCCGTCGACGAAGACGAGGGGAACATAAGGGCGGACCCAGCTGGGCACTCCGGCCTCCTGATACAGCTTCTTCAGGGACCGGCGGTGCCTGTCGCGCCCCGTCCGGCAAGACAAGCCTTGCACGCCGAAGCGAACCTCCAGCCCCGCGGCGAAGAGATCCAGGGGATCGAGAGGGCTCCCGTCGGGTGCCAGCAGCTCCAGGCATCCCACAGCTCCCGGCAACGAAAGCCCCCCCCTTCCCCAATGAATCGCCCCCCCCGGTGGCCGGGGTGGAAGGGGTGCCATGGCGAACAGATCGTCCCGGTACCTGCGAACCTCGCACCCGGGCCAAGCGACCAACGGGTCGGCATCGGGGCGGGCCCCAATGACATCACAGAGGACGCGGTCCAGCAGCCGGGAGTCCGGAAGTGCCAAGCCTAGCTTTCGAAACCAGTGGCGCAGGACCAGCTTGCGCAACGGCAGCGGCAGGTCGCCGAGCGAGGCGATGGAAAGGGTGTCGGGCCGGCGACCGGCTACCTTGTACAGCTTCTCTTCCATCAGGAGGTCGATGACCCCTTGCGCCTCTGCGCAATTGGCGGCGCTCCTGGCGATGCTTGCCGCGCAGGAGGGCCAGCGCTCCGCAAGTAGCGGCAAAACCCGGTGGCGGAGGAAGTTGCGGTCGAATCGCAAGCTGCGGTTTCCCGGGTCTTCCTGCCACCGAAGATTCCGGCCCTGGGCGTAAGCGAGCAGCTCGGCTCGGCCGTGCTCCAACAGGGGCCTGACCAGCCATCCCTCCCCAAGCGGCGCCATGAGGGGCATAGCCGCGAGGCCAGCCGGCCCACTGCCGCGCATCAGGGCGAGCAACAGGGTCTCCGCCTGATCGTCCCGGTGCTGGGCACTGAGCAGTAGATCGCCTCGTCCCAGCACGGTGCTCATGGCGTCGTAGCGCGCCTGCCGAGCCAGGGCCTCCAGGCTCTCGCCCCTGGTGTGGGGGATCTCCACCCGCCGGATCTCGAGGGGCACACCGAGGCGCCGGCATTCGCGGGCACAGTGCTCCGACCAGGCATCCGCGTCCGGGTGCAGGCCATGGTGAACGTGCAGGGCTCGGATCTCGAATGGGAGCCGGCTACGAACGGTGACCAGACCATCGAGCAGGACGGTCGAGTCGATGCCACCGCTGTATGCCACCCAGCCGATCTTCGCATCGGGAAAGCCGGCGAGGCGGGCCAATAAAAGCTCTGGCAGATGCTCTGGTGTGAAGGTGGACATTACGATGAAATTCGCGAAGCATGTTCGCTCCCTCTCCCTTCATGGGAGAGGGTCGGGGTGAGGGTTGGATCAGGGGCGAGGCGGCATTCATTACTCTGTAGTGGCTCGACTCGCCCCATGATCATCCGCGCGGCGCGGACGGAATCCCTACTCTTTGTAACGCGCGTATCCCATGACCCGCTCGTAGCGCCGGGCCAACAGGCGGTCGATCTCCTCGTCTCGGAGCTCATCCAGGTGTCGGAGCAGGGCCTGCTTGAGACTGGCCGCCACGGCATCCGGATCCCGGTGGGCCCCGCCCCGGGGCTCCTTGACGATATCGTCGATCAGCCCCAGTTCCTCGAGCTCGCCCGAGGTGATGGCCATGGCCTCGGCGGCGAGCTGGGCCTTGTCGGCGCTCTTCCAGAGGATGGAGGCGCAGCCCTCGGGCGAGATCACCGAGTAAGTACTGTACTGGAGCATCAGGATCCGATCCCCCACCCCGATGGCGAGCGCCCCGCCCGATCCCCCCTCGCCGATAACGGTGCACAGGATGGAGGTGCGCAGGTACGCCATCCGCTGCAGGTTCCGGGCGATGGCCTCGCTCTGTCCACGCTCCTCCGCCCCCACCCCGGGGTAGGCGCCGGGGGTATCGATGAAGGTGAGAACGGGAAGGCGGAAGCGCTCGGCCATCTCCATCAGCCGCAGGGCCTTGCGGTAGCCTTCCGGCCACGGCATGCCGAAGTTGCGGTAGATCTTCTCCTTGGTGTCGTGTCCCTTCTGATGGCCGATGATCATCACCGAGCGACCATCGAGCCTCCCGAGACCACCGACGATGGCGTGATCGTCCCCGAAGGCGCGGTCGCCGTGGAGCTCATGGAAATCGTCGAAGATGCGCTCGACGTAGTCCATCAGGTAAGGCCGCTGCGGGTGCCGCGACAGCTGGGAGATCTGCCAGGGGGTCAGCTTGGAGAAGATGAGCTCCGTCAGCTCGTGGCTCTTGGCCTCGAGCCGCTCGATCTCCTCTTCGATGTTGATCTCGTTGTCGTCACCGACGTGCCGCAGCTCCTTGATCTTGGCCTCGAGCTCGGCGATGGGCCGTTCGAAATCGAGAAAATTGATGTCCATGGCAAATCCGATCCGAATGATGAGCCGAGGTCACTTGACCAGGGCGAGCCGCGGCGCCTCAGGCGCGGGGACGGCATTGCGCGCCAGTCCCTCGAAGCTGTCCCTTTCGTAGCAGACCCGAACCGCGTCCCGGCCCAGCATGTGACGGAGCCGCGCGAGGAGCTCTTCGGTGGGACGTACCCGCCAGTCGGGGCCCAGCACCAGGCGGCCCCTGGCACCGGGCCGGCGATAGTCGAGGTAGAAGGGAAGACCCGCGCCCCGGAAGGTGCCGAGGAGGGTTCGCAGCTCCTCCACACGCGCCTGACCGCGCGCGTGGTCGGAAGGTCCGCTCAGATCCAGCGTCAGCTCGACATGATCGGCCAAATCCGCCCGCGCCTGCTCCAGGGTGCGAACCTGATCCGGCCGCAACGACCAGCCGTCCCGGTACTCGTCGAAGCTCAGGGTGCCGCTGACGATCAGGATGTTATCCGCGACCAGCAGGTCCCGCACCTCCTCGTAGAGCTCGGAGAAGCAGGCGACCTCGATGCGCCCGGTGCGGTCGTCCAGGAGTATCGAGCCCATGCGGCCACGCGGGGTCTTGCCGTGGCGCACGCTGACCACCAGGCCTGCAATGGTTCGCTTCTCCTTCTCGCCCTGGCCGCGGCTCGAATGCAGGAGGGCGCCGATGCGGGTGATCCGCATGGCGTCGAGCTCCGCATCGACCCGCCGGATCGGGTGCCCGGTGAGATAGAGTCCCAGGGTCTCCTTTTCGCCCTGCAGGCGCTGCTCCTCCGCCCACTCGCCCCATGTTCGGGCGGCGAGCTGCGGGTCCGGCTCCAGAGCCGCGCCCTCCTCCACCGCCCCGAACAGATCCGCCTGTCCGGCCGCCTGGGTCTCCTTGTGCTGCTCGGCCAGCTTGAGTGCCATCGGCAGCTGGGCCATGAGCGTGGCGCGATTCTCTCCCAGCCCGTCCAGGGCCCCGGCGCGGATCAGGGCCTCCAGCACGCGGCGGTTGGCCTTGTGCAGATCGATGCGGCGGCAGAAGTCCCAGATGGCCTTGAAGGGTCCACCCTCGCTGCGCGCCTGGAGCATGGCCTCGATGGCGGACTCGCCGACCCCCTTGATCGCACCCAGGCCGTAGACGATGCTCCCCTCACCCGCGGTGGTGAACATCCGCTCGGACCGGTCGATGGTGGGCGGCTCGACGGCGAGCTTCATCTCCCGGCACTCGTCGATCAGGGTCACCACCTTGTCCGTGTTGTCCATGTCCGCGCTCAGCACCGCCGCCATGAAGGCCGCCGGGTAGTGGGTCTTGAGCCAGAGCGTCTGGTAGGCGATCAGGGCGTAGGCGGCACTGTGCGACTTGTTGAAGCCGTAGCCGGCGAACTTCTCCATCAGGTCGAAGATGTAGGCCGCCGTCTCCTTGGCGACACCGCACTGCACCGACCCCTCCTGAAACACCCCCCGCTGCTTGGCCATCTCCGCGGGCTTCTTCTTGCCCATGGCGCGGCGCAGCAGGTCCGCCCCGCCCAGGGTGTAGCCCGCGAGCACCTGGGCGATCTGCATCACCTGCTCCTGGTAGAGGATGACGCCGTAGGTGGGCTTGAGGATGGGCTCAAGGTCCGGATGCGGATAGGCGACCTTGGCGCGTCCGTGCTTGCGGTCGATGAAGTCGTCCACCATGCCGGACTGCAGGGGTCCTGGCCGGAACAGGGCCACCAGAGCCGTGATGTCGTCGAAGCAGTCCGGCTGCAGCTTCTTGATCAGCTCCTTCATGCCCCGGGACTCGAGCTGGAAGACGGCGGTGGTCTCGCAGCGCTTTAGCAGGGCGAAGGCGTCCGGGTCATCCATGGGGATGGCGGCGATGTCGATGGGCGGCTCGCCGGCCTGTGCCCGGGCGGCATTCACGGTCGCGAGGGCCCAATCGATGATGGTCAGGGTGCGCAGGCCGAGGAAGTCGAACTTCACCAGCCCGGCCTGCTCCACGTCGTCCTTGTCGAACTGGGTGACTAGGTTCTCGCCGCCGGGCTCGCAGTAGAGGGGGGCGAAGTCCGTCAGAACCGTGGGCGCAATGACCACGCCGCCGGCATGCTTGCCGGCGTTGCGGGCCAGCCCCTCCAGCTTGCGCGCCATGTCGATGATAGCCTGCACCTCCTCCTCGCCCTCGTAGGCGGCCGCGAGATCCGGACTCTCCTCCAGGGCCTTGTCCAGGGTCATGCCCAGCTCGAAGGGCACCATCTTGGCGATGCGGTCCACCATGCCGTAGGGATGGCCCATGACCCGGCCCACGTCGCGCACCACCGCCTTGGCCGCCATGGTACCGAAGGTGATGATCTGGGAGACGGCGTCGCGCCCGTAGCGCCCGGCCACGTAGTCGATGACCCGGTCGCGGCCCTCCATGCAGAAGTCCACGTCGAAGTCCGGCATGGAGACCCGCTCCGGGTTCAGGAAGCGCTCGAACAGCAGGTCGTGCTCGATGGGATCCAGGTCCGTAATCTTCAGGGCATAGGCGACCAGAGACCCGGCGCCGGACCCGCGCCCTGGCCCCACCGGGATGCCGTTGTCCTTGGCCCAGCGGATAAAGTCGGCGACGATCAGGAAGTAGCCGGGAAAGCCCATCTGGTTGATGACGTCCAGCTCGAGCTGCAGGCGCTCGTCGTAGACCTTGCGCCGCTCGTCGCGATCCGGTGCATCGCTGCCGATGATGCGCTCCAGGCGCCGTTCCAGACCCTTCCTGGACTCCTCCGCGAAGAATTCTTCCTCGGTCTTGCCTTCCGGGATCGGAAAGTCAGGGAGGTGACTCTTGCCCAGGGTCAGCTCCAGGTTGCAACGCTTGGCGATCTCGACGCTGTTCTCCAGGGCCTCCGGAATATCGGAGAAGAGCTCGGCCATCTCCTCGGGGGTGCGCAGGTACTGCTCGGCGCTGTAGAGACGGGGACGGCGTGGGTCGTCCAGGGTGCGCCCGTCGTGGATGCAGACTCGCGCCTCGTGGGCCTCGAAGTCGTTAGGCGTCAGGAACCGCACGTCGTTGGTCGCCACCACGGGGATGCCCTTGCGGGCCGCCAGCTCGACGGCCAGCTCGACGTGCTCGGCCTCGCCCTCCCGCCCGGTGCGGGCCAGCTCCAGGTAATAGCAGTCTCCGAATGCCTGGGTCCAGCCGTCCAGCAGGGCCTCGGCCCGGTCCGTGTGGCCTGCGAGCAGCGCGCTCGCCACGTCGCCCTGCAGGCCGCCGGACAGGGCGATCAGGCCCTCGGACGCCTCCTCGACCCAGGCCTTCTCGACCTGGGGGATGCCCAGGTGCTGGCCCTCCAGGTAGCCGCGGGAGATGAGCCGGGTCAGGTTCAGGTAACCGGTTCGGTTCTGGACCAGAACCACCAGGCGGTGGGGCTTGTTGGCGTCGTCCCCGTTGCGGACCCAGAGGTCCGTCCCCGCAATGGGCTTGATGCCCGCCGTGATAGCCGCCTTGTAGAAGCGCACCAGACAGAAGAGGTTGCACTGGTCCGTGACCGCGATCGCGGGCATACCCTTGGCCGCCGCGGCCTTGACCAAAGGCTTGATGCGCACCAGGCCGTCGACCAGCGAGTACTCGGAATGCAGGTGCAAATGAACGAATTGGCTGGCCGATGTCACGGAAGGGGCCTGTTGCGCGCGATTTTCGGGCTGCGAATCAAGACGATCGAAGGAACGGATTGGGACAGCGGAAGGCCATCGGTCCGGAGCGGACCAGGCGACATGATACCGGGCAACATCCGGGCCGAACAGGGAGCGGGCATCACCGCCGGTCGACATGTCGGTGAGCCGTTGACCTGACGGCGGAAGTCGGGCCAGCCACCCGCCGACCCATTCGGCGGTACACTGCCCCGGAACCAAAGAATCGGGGACCTGTAGAATAATCGCGCGTAGCCTGGATGAAGCGCAGCGGAATCCAGGAGCGACCTGACGAATCAAGGAACCGCCAGGCATGGGCACCACGAAACGTTTCCGCGTTGCGCTCTCCTTCCCCGGGGAGCAACGGGACACCGTCGCCCGGGTGGCCGAGCACCTCGCCCGAACCCTCGGACGGAAGCGTGTCCTCTACGACGCCTGGTACGAGGCCGAATTCGCGCGGCCCGACCTGGATACCTACCTCCAGGCCCTCTATCACGATGAATCGGACCTGATCGCCGTCTTCCTCTGCGCCGACTACGAGCGCAAGGAATGGTGCGGCCTGGAATGGCGGGCGGTGAAGGACCTCATCAAGCGCCGGCAGGCCACCGCCGTCATGCCGCTGCGCTTCGACATGACCGAGATCCCCGGCCTCTTCTCTACCGACGGCTACGTCTGGGCCGGGGATGGTCGGGACCCAGGCGAGATCGCCGAGCTGATCCTCCAGCGCTGGCGGCACAACGGCGGCGTGCTGGACCCCGACCCGGTGCCGGTGGACCCGCCAAGAATCGACCTCTCCCACCTCCCCGCCGGCGCCCCGCACTTCCTCGGACGGGAGGCCGAACTGGCGGAGCTGGACACGGCCTGGGACTCGGCCAGGGAATCAAACGGCGGGACGAGCCCGATCACGGCCATCGTAGAGCTGGTCGCCCCCGGCGGCACGGGCAAGACGGCCCTGGTCAAGCGCTGGGTGGATAGGCTGAGGAATCGAGGCTGGGGCGGGGTGCGGCGGGTCTTCGCCTGGTCCTTCTACAGCCAGGGGACAAGAGACGACCGCCAGGCATCCGAGGACCACTTCCTGACCAGTGCGATCGACTGGTTTGGTGTGGAGATCGAGCCATCCGCCAACCCGGCGGACAAGGGCCGGGCCCTGGCCGAGGCCCTGACCCGGACCCGCACCCTGCTGATCCTGGATGGGCTCGAGCCCCTGCAATACCCGCCCTGGCCCCTGGCCGGGGAGCTGCGAGCTCCTGGGCTCAAATCGATTCTCAGCCACTTGGCAGGCGCGGGCACACCCGGACTCTGTGTCCTCAACACCCGGGAGCGGGTAAAGGACCTGGCCGAGTGGGTGCTCGGCCCGACCAACCCCAAAGGACCGGTGCTGTGCCTGGATCTCGGCAACCTCTCGGAGATCGACGGGGCGCGGCTGCTGTACGCCCTGGGGGCAAGAAAAGCCGGGGCCGCGGCCATCCCGGAAGACGACCCGGAGCTCATGGCGGCGAGCCGAGAGGTGCGGGGCCATGCCCTGACCCTGAGCCTGCTCGGCAACTACCTGCGGCTCGCCTTCGGCGGCGACATCCGGCGGCGCGACCAAGTGGAGCTGGCCGACGCCGACGAGGAGACGGGCGGCCATGCCTTCCGGGTCATCGCCGCCTACGAGCGCTGGCTCACCGCCGCTGGCGCCGACAGCAAGCCCAATGGACAACGGCAGCTCGCCGCCCTGCGCCTCCTCGGCTTCTTCGACCGACCGGCGGACCCCGAGGACCTCGCCGCCCTGCGGTCCGCCCTGCCCATCCCCGACCTCACCGAGGCGCTCTTTCTTGCTCCGAAAGGGGCTTCAGACAACGCGCAGCCAGATCCGGAGCCCATCTACGATAGCGCCTGGAGGACTGCTCTGATCCGGCTCGCGGACGCCGGACTCCTCGCCGTCGGGGACGAGGGGCAGATCGACGCCCATCCCCTGGTGCGGGAGTACCTGGCCGCGGCGCTCAAGGAGCGCAACCCAGATGCCTTCCGGGAGGGCCACCGGCGGCTCTTCGAGCGGCTCAAGACCGCCGCCCCCTATCGCCCCGAGGGCCTGGAGGGACTGCAGCCCCTTTACCGGGCGGTGGCCCACGGCTGTATGGCGGGGCGTTGGCAGGATTCCTGCGACCAGGTCTACGTCGACCGCATCCTGCGCGGGACCGAGGACGACGGCTATTACAGCGGCAAGGCGCTCGGGGCCATCGGCGCCGACCTTGGGGCCGTCGCCTGTCTCTTCGAGGACCCCTGCACCTGCCCGGTCCGGTCCCTGTCGGAGCCCACCCGGACTTGGCTGCTCAACGAGGCGGCTACCTCCTTACACGCCCTGGGCCGGCTGGAGGAGGCCCTGGCGCCCATGCAGGCCGGGGCAAAGATGGCGGTGCAAGAGGAGGATTGGGTGAACGCGCCCAGATGTTACGGAAACCTAAGCGAGCTGGAGCTGACCCTGGGTAGGCTGGCCGAAGCGGTGAAAGACGCCCGGCGCACCCTGGACTATGCTGAGCACAGCCGCAATTCCTCCCAGCGCATGAGCAAGCGCACAACACTGGTAGACGCCCTGCACCAGAGCGGTGAAACGGCGGAGGCCAGCAGGCTCTTTGCAGAGGCCGAGGCACTTCAGCAGCAGCGTCAGCCCCAGTACCCACTCCTTTACTCCCCCGGGGGCTTCCGGTATTGCGACCTGCTCTTGGCTGGGGCCGAGCGGGCTGCTTGGCGCGTCGGAGTGGACGACATGGAGGCACTGACTGCCTGCGCCCAGGCGGAGCGCAGGGCGAGAGGTGCACAAAGAGCGTGGAGAGAGATCTTCACCAATCCACCATCGCTAATGGACAGCTCCCTCGACCAGCTCACGCTCGCCCGCTGCGCCCTCTACGCCGACCTGGTCCGAGGCCGTGCCCCCAACTCCGAGGCCCGATCCCAGGCCGAGCAAGCACTCGACCTCCTACGCGCCGCCGGCAGTCAGGATCACATCCCCCGCGGGCTGCTCACCCGTGCCTGGGTCCGCCACGCCGCCGGCGACCCCGACGGCGCCCGGGCCGACCTGGACGAGGCCGAGCGCATCGCCGCCCGCGGCTCCATGCGCCTGCACCTGGCCGACTGCGCCCTATACCGTGCCCGCCTCTTCCGCGACCGCGCCGCCCTCGCCGAGGCCCGCCGCCTCATCGAGGCCTGCGGCTACCGCCGCCGCCTGCCGGAGCTCGAAGACGCCGAGCGCGCCGCCCCCGACTGGCCAAACGGATCCATCGCGTAGGTTGGGCCGACGCAGGAGGCCCGACAAACAAGCTCCTGTAGGATGCGGTGACGTGGGAACCGCATCGTCCGCGATCGATGCGGTTCGCGAGCTCACCGCATCCTACGCCCGCTCATTTCTGCGCATTCTCCAACATCCGCGGCCTGGTCGATGGCCGGCCGGGTGGCAAAGCTAGCCCCCGAGCAGACAGTCCCCGAAACGTCTCGGTCGCCAGCGCCCGGTAAGTAGCCGGACACGGGGGGCCTCTACCCGCGCGGCCCCGTTTTGCTTGCCTTCGTCGTTCTCACCCGGCATCAGCAACCCCTCGGGCGTACACGACTGGCATCATCGCGTGGTCTTGGTGATCTGGCCCGGCATGGCGTGACCATGTCCTCGGGTGTGCTCTCGCAGGAACTCGGCCGGTTGCGAAACGCCGGACCAGACGGGTAAGCGGTCGGCATCGGACGCCGGGATGCGATCGGCGCTGAGCGTTGTCCGTCTCCTTTGCGGGATTTCAGAAATTGCTTACGCAAAATCGGGACATTTCGCCCGGCAACCACCTTGTGCTCAGGCACTGTCCTGCTAGCTTAAAAGCTGTCGCCTGCGGTCCGTATACAACGGGCCTCTTGCGATCTATGAAAGCTCGTTAATACACGCTGGAGAGATGCCTGTGAAAATCGATGTATTGCACCACTCATTGGTCTTGTCGGCACTGCTATTTCTGCTGGCCGCCCCCTTGCAGTCCATTCGGGCGGAGGTCCAGAGGGTCGGTTTCGAGGCCCAGGGGGATTATCTGCGGATCGAGGTGTTGGACGATGATCTGATCCACTTCGAGTATGGTACTGGCGCCCTGCCCGGAACAGATACACCCATCGCGAGCTCGGACATGGTCTGCAAGCCACAGGAGGGGCTGCCCGCACCGGTATGTCCGGTGGCCTTCGACGGCTCGAAAGCCTTTTCGGACCGAGGCGACGGCACACTGGAGACCAGTGCCCTGCGCCTGACCGTGGACCCGACCACGCTGGCCGTCTCGGTCTTCGACAAGACTAAGAACAATATCCTGCTCACCACGTTGCGTGCCGAGAACTTGGACCGGGATTGGAAATCCCTGGTGGGCACCCGCGGTCCGGACCTGGACGTCTACGGCCTGGGCCAGCAGTTCGTCAATCCGGGCAGCACGGACATCGACTGGGAGGGTCGCGTGCGCGAGGGCGACGCATTCGGCAACGTCATGGCCGGTTTCAACGGCGGCGCCGATGGTAACACCCAGTTTCCGGTCATGTACGCCGTCGACGGGGCCAGCTTCAACAACTACGCTCTGTTTCTGGACAACAAGTACAAGCAGCGCTGGGACTTCACCAGCCCGTCCCAGTGGAAGGTGGACGTGGCGCGCGGGGCCTTGCGCTTCTATCTGTTGAGCGGTCCGGACCTGCTAGACCTGCGCAAGGACTTCATGGACCTGGTGGGTCACCCCTTGGTGCCACCGAAGAAAATGTTCGGCTTGTGGGTGTCCGAATACGGCTACGACGACTGGGGTGAGCTGGAGGACAAGCTGCGCACCCTGCGCCGGCACGGCTTCCCGCTGGACGGCTTCGTGCTGGACCTGCAATGGTTCGGCGGTATCAAGCCGGGCTCGGACGATACCCGCATGGGCACCCTGACCTTCGACCCGGTGCACTTCCCGAATGCCTCGGACAAGATCGCCGAGTATCGCGACCAGGACTGCGTCGGCATCATGACCATCGAAGAGGCCTACGTGGGTCGCGCCTTACCCGAGCACGCCGACCTCGCCGGACGCGGCTGCCTGGTACCGGACCACCCGGGCGGCACCACGCCGGACTACATCACGTCCAACCCCTGGTGGGGCAAGGGGGGCATGATCGACTACACAAGCGACGCCTGCGGCGCCTACTGGCACGACACCAAGCGTCAGCCCCTTGTCGATCTCGGCGTGATCGGGCACTGGACGGATCTCGGTGAGCCCGAGATGTTCAACCCCGGCAGCGGCTTTTCGCTGGGCGATCACGCGGACGGTCACAACGTCTTCAACCTGCGCTGGCTGCGCAGCATCAACGCCGGCTATGCCCGCCAGGAGGTGGAGCAGCGGCCCTTCATGATGTCGCGCTCCGGCACCGCCGGCATCCAACGCTTCGGCGCGGCCATGTGGTCTGGCGACATCGGCTCCAAGCTGGACAATCTCGACTCCCACGCCGCCAACCAGAAGCACATGTCCTTCTCCGGCATCGACTATTACGGGTCGGACATCGGCGGCTTCCACCGCGGCGGCATCCAGGGTGATCCAGAGCGCAAGAACCGCATGTACACCCAGTGGCTCGCCGCCGGCAGCCTGCTCGATGTCCCCGCCCGTCCCCACACCGAGAACCTGTGCAACTGCAAGCAGACAGCGCCGGACCGCATCGGAGACCTGGGCTCCAACCTGGAAAACATCCGCCTGCGCTATCGCCTGATCCCCTATCTCTACTCACTCGCTCACCGCGCCTACCTGGAGGGCGAGCCCCTGATGCCACCGCTCGCCATGCTCTACCAGGACGACCCGAACGTGCGCAACCGCGGCCAAGAGAAGCTGATCGGGCGCGACCTGCTCACCGCGGTGACCGTGGGCCAGGACATCGACCGAGGCGACGTCTACCTGCCCGCGGGGACCTGGATCGACTGGTACAGCAACGAGCGGGTGACCAGCCCCGGCATGCTGCTGCCGGTCTCCCTCTACCGGGACGGGCTGTTCCGCCTGCCGCTGTTCGCCCGCGCCGGGGCCATCATCCCGGAGGCTTTGGTGGACGAGCAGACCATGTGCAGCGAGGGTCGGCGCAAGGACGGGGGCCGCCGCGACGAGCTGGTGGTCAAGGTCTTCGACTTCGGCCCGGGTGCGGGACAGCAGAGCCGCTTCACCCTCTACGAGGACGACGGGCGCACCACTGCCTACCAGCAGGGCGCCGTGCGCACCACCGGCCTAACCAACACCGTGCTCGCCCCCGAGCCCGGCTCCGGAGAGACCCACCGGGTCCAGCTGGAGATTGCGCCGGCCCAGGGGACCTTTGCGGGGGCGCCGGACAGCCGAGCCAATCTCGTCCGGCTGGTGACCGATGGTCAGCCCCTGGGGGTCAGCCTCAACGGTCAGCCCTTGGCCCAGCAGGCCAGTCTGGCCGACTTCGATGCGGCCGAGTCCGGCTGGATCGCGTTGGGCAACGGCGAGGTCCTTGCCAAGTCAGCGCCCATATCGGTGGCGGATGCCAAGACCTTCGCCATCCAGCTCGGCGAGCCGACCTGCACCAGCGCCAACCAGTACGTCGCCGTGCCCGGTGCCGGCAACGGATGGGACCCGGCTGATCCCCAGCGCAGGCTGACGAGCTGCGAGGGCAAGGTCTGGACGGGGGAGGTCACCCTGTGCAACGAGGCGTACAAGTTCACCGCCAACGGCAGCTGGGCCATCAACTGGGGCTGTGACGGAAAGCAGGATGGCCCCAACTGCGGGCCACGCGAGTCCGGGGTCTACCGAGTGAGCTTCGATGAGGCGGCGCCCGGCGCGCCGACGTTCGAGCGCCTGGGTGATGCGGCCGCCTGCACCGGCGGATCATCGCTCTTCGTCTGCGAGAATGGGAGCACTGACTTTGGTACTAGCGTCTACGTCGTCGGCAACCAGGACCGGCTCGGCAACTGGGACCCCAAGCGCGCCCAGATCCTGGCTCCCAACGGCCCCTACCCCAAGTGGACCGGCTACATCGAGGATCTGCCCGCGTCCGGCGACATCCAATGGAAATGCATCAAGCGCATGGAAGGCGGGGATCAGCGGGTCACGCAGTGGGAGCCGGGTGCCAACAACCGCTTCGACCCGGCGAGCTCCGCCCAGGTGGGCGACTTCCAAGGCGATTGACGGCGCTTTGAAGACCGGCGGCAGGGACGCCGACCGGGCCGGGCCAATGGAAGGCCCTCCATGCCCATACGCACCCGGAGCTGCCGGTTTGCTGCCCTCCCTGCCGTCCTGTGGGCCATCGAATCCCATTTGCTGGACAGCAGCCCCGGGATCCCGGCACGAACGGGGCTTGAAGGGGAAAGGAGACCGGCTGACGTAGTACGACCGACCGAGCTCCGACTGGCTGTAAGTGAGCCTGGGGCGCCGCGTGCACCGACCCATACGATACGAGCGTTCGTGCCGCCTTCCCGCGGTCATGTGGAATCGGCGCCTTCGTCTATGAAGCGGGTCAGGGTCTCCCGGGGGGCGAACCGGTCGGGCGATGCCTCCTGCATGTGCAAGGCGAAGGCATCGGGGATGGGCCCGGTCAACAGGGATCCCGGCTTCACACAGGGGAAAATCTGGTCATAGCGCAGGGTACGGTCCTGGCTCACGCGCAGATGGATGTGCGTGCGATTCAGCTCCCGGGTATGGTGCAGCCCGGCCGAGGAGATGAGGTCGGCGGTGGCGTGAACCGTCTTGGCGTGGAACCTGGCTACGCGCCGTGCCTTGTCCGGCACCACTAGGCCACGGTACAGCCGCGGGTCCTGGGTGGTGATGCCGGTGGGGCAGCGGTTGCTGTTGCAGGTCAGGGATTGGACGCAGCCCAGCGCCAGCATCATGCCCCGGGCGCTGTTGCACATGTCCGCCCCCACGGCCAAATTCTTCACCAGGTGGAAACCGCTGAGGATCTTGCCCGAGGCGATGACCCGGATGTGCCGCTTCAGATCGAAGCCGTTCAGGCAGTCGACGACGAAGACCAGGGCCTCGCGCAGGGGCATGCCCACGTAGTTGGTGTACTCCAGGGGGGCGGCGCCGGTGCCGCCCTCGCCGCCGTCGACCGTGATGAAGTCCGGGCAGACTCCGGTCTCCACCATGGCCTTGCAGATGGCGATGAATTCGCTCCTGTGGCCGATGGCCAGCTTGAAGCCGACGGGCTTTCCGCCGGATAGCTCACGCAGTTGCGCGACGAAGCGCACCAGCCCAAGCGGCGAGTCGAAGGCACTGTGGACAGGCGGCGAGCTCACCAGGGTGCCGGGCTCCACACCCCGGATAGCGGCGATCTCCGGGGTGTTCTTCCTAGCCGGGAGGATGCCCCCGTGACCCGGCTTGGCCCCCTGGGAGAGCTTGATCTCGATCATCCTCACGGCGGGCAGCTGCGCCTTCTCCCGGAATGCCTCGGCGCAGAATCTGCGTTGGACATCGCGGCAGCCGAAATAGCCGGTGCCGATCTGCCAGGTCAGGTCACCGCCATGCTCCAGGTGGTAAGGAGTGATCCCGCCCTCCCCCGTGTTATGCGCAAACCCGCCCTCCTTGGCGCCCTGGTTGAGGGCCAGGATGGCGTTGCAGCTCAGTGCGCCGAAGCTCATGGCCGATATGTTCAAGATGCTCGCCGAGTAGGGCCGGCGGCAGTCGGGACCTCCGACCTGCACCCGCAGGTCTTCCACTTGGGCCACGTCGATGGCCGCGAGGGAATGACTGATCCATTCATAACCCGTTTGGTAGATATCCACCCGGGTGCCGAAGGGCACGGTCTCGTTGACACCCTTTGCGCGCTGGTAGACGAGGCTGCGGTACATGCGGCTGATCGGCACGCCGTCGACCTCGGATTCCGCGAAGTACTGGCGCATGAAAGGCCGCAGGGCCTCCATGAGCCAGCGACCCCGGCCAAAGAGGGGGAAATTCCTGCGGATCGCATGCTCGGCCTGCAACCGATCGTAGATGCCGAGAAGGATCAACGGCAGGATGAGCACCAGAGACCAGAGAACAGGCGGCCAAACAGCGGCAAGGGCTCCAACCGCCAGTAAGGTTGCGGATGCGATCGCGAAAAAGCCGGGTTGCATAATGTCTCCGAATCGTCTCCCTGGCCGCTCAAAGCCCCTGGGGCGACTCGCCTCTCTCCATGATCGTTCGTCTTTGCGGAGAGCCGGTCCTGGCCGCCGACCCATCGGGGCCAGCTTGTAACAATTGCGTCCTCTGCGCAACGAATATGCAGGCTACTCGGAGCCTAGCCAACGCTCATACTCTACAGGGCCAAGCCCTGAGAAGGATTCCCTGCCATGCATGACACCCTCCCCTTGTTGCGGGTCACCGATTTCCCCTCCCTGCGCCGTCGCGCCTTGGAGACCCTGCAGGTCAACCTCGGCTACCGCTGCAACCAGAGCTGCGTGCACTGCCATGTGAACGCCGGCCCCAAGCGCACGGAGCAGATGGACGATGCGACCATCGACCTGATCCCACGGGTCCTCGCCGCCCGAGGTCTGCCGGTCCTGGACCTCACCGGTGGCGCCCCGGAGCTACACCCACGCTTCCGTGACCTGGTGAGGGACGTGCGCGGGCTCGGCGCGAAGGTGATCGACCGCTGCAACCTGACCATCCTCTCCGAGCCCGGATTCGAGAACCTGGCGGATTTCCTGGCGGAGCAGCAGGTGGAGATCGTGGCCTCGCTGCCCTGTTACCTGGAAGAGAACGTGGACCGCCAGCGGGGGAAGGGGGTGTACGAGCGCAGCATCGACGGGCTCCAACGGCTCAACGCCTTGGGCTACGGACGGCCCGGCAGCGGCCTTGCGCTGCACCTGGTCTACAACCCGGCCGGTGCCAGCCTGCCGCCGGCGCAGGCGGACCTGGAGACCGCCTACAAACGGGAGCTCGCCGAGCGCCACGGCATCCACTTCGACCGCCTCTATACCCTGACCAACATGCCCATCCTGCGCTTCGGCAGCACCCTGGTCTCCAAGGGCGGCTTCGCCGACTACATGCGGCTGCTCAAGGACAGCTTCTGCCCGACCAACCTGGAGCAGATCATGTGTCGCGAGCTGATCAGCGTGGACTGGCAGGGATTTCTGTACGACTGCGACTTCAATCAACAGCTCGGCATACCCCTGCCCACCCGGGGCCCGTCCGGTACACGACGCCATCTGTCCGATCTGCTGGCGGACGACTTCGCTGACACCTCCATCGCCGTGGCCGACCACTGCTACAGCTGCACCGCGGGCCAGGGCAGCAGTTGCAGCGGCTCCCTCAGCCTCCCCGGCTCCCCTCCCCCGCTGACGGACGAGGGGGATACTCCGAGCCGGAGTCCTTCCGTAGCGGAATCGGACTCATCCAAGGAGCGTGCAGCATGAAACGGCTCATCCTGCTCCTAGCGCTGGCCGCCCTGATCGTCGCCTTCTTCGTCTTCGACCTCGGCCGCTTTCTGACCCTGGACGCCCTGAAAGACGGCCAGGAGACCTTCGCCGGCTGGTACCAGGCATCCCCGCTGCTGATCGCAGGCGCCTATCTGCTCATCTATGTCGCCGTCACCGCCCTGTCCCTTCCGGGGGCAGCGGTCATGACCCTGGCGGGCGGAGCCCTGTTCGGGCTCTGGATCGGCACCCTGCTGGTCTCCTTCGCCTCCAGCATCGGTGCCACCCTGGCCTTCCTGGCCTCGCGTTTCCTCTTTCACGACTGGGTGCAGGGACGCTACGGTAAGCGTCTCGCCGCCATCAACAAGGGCATGCACAAGGACGGCGCCTTCTATCTCTTCACCCTGCGCCTTGTGCCCGTCTTTCCCTTCTTCGTCATCAACCTGCTGATGGGGCTCACGCCGATCAAGGCACGCACCTTCTACTGGGTGAGCCAGGTCGGCATGCTGGCGGGGACCCTGGTGTACGTGAATGCCGGCACCCAGCTCGCCCGCATCGACAGCCTGTCCGGCATCCTCTCGCCGGGGCTTCTCGGCTCCTTCGTCCTGCTCGGGATATTTCCCCTGTTGGCGAAGCGACTGGTTGCCCTGGTACAGGCACGCAAGGTCTATGCGGGCTGGAAGCGCCCCAAGTACTTCGACCGCAACCTGGTCGTGATCGGCGCCGGGTCGGGTGGCCTGGTCGCGGCCTATATCGCCGCCGCCGTGAAGGCCAAGGTGACCCTGATCGAGAAGCACCAAATGGGCGGCGACTGCCTGAACACGGGCTGCGTGCCCTCCAAGGCCCTGATCCGGACCGCCAAGCTGCTTGCCCAGATTCGTCGCGGGGCGGAGCTGGGCATCGGCACGGCCCATGCGGACTTCGACTTCGCGGCGGCCATGGAGCGGGTGCAGCAGGTGGTGCGGACGGTGGAGCCCCACGACTCGGTGGAGCGCTACCAGGGGCTAGGCGTGGATGTCATGCAGGGCACCGCGCGGATCCGCTCGCCCTGGGAGGTGGATGTCACAGGGCAGAACGGGGTCGTCCAGCGGCTCGCCACCCGCGCCATAGTGATCGCCGCCGGCGCGCAACCCTTCGTCCCGCCCATCCCGGGGATCGAGGAGATCGGCTACCTCACGTCCGACAACCTGTGGGAGCTTCGCGAGCTGCCCCGGCGGCTGGTGGTCCTGGGCGGCGGCCCCATCGGCGCCGAGCTGGCCCAGGCCTTCGCCCGGCTGGGGTCGCAAGTTACCCAGGTCGAGATGCTCCCGCGCATCCTGACCCGCGAGGACCCCGAGGTCTCGGAGCTGGTGACCGAGCGCTTCCGCGCCGAGGGCATCGAGGTCCTGACCGAGCACAAGGCAGAGCGGTTCCTGGTCGAGGGCGGCGATAAAGTCCTGGTTGCCACCCACGAAGGACAGGAGGTACGCATCCCCTTCGACGCCGTTCTGGTCGCGGTCGGACGGGTGGCCAACCTGAAGGGCTACGGCCTGGAGGAGCTGGGACTGGACGGGGGCCGCACGGTCGAGACCAACGAATTCCTCGCCACCCGCTATCCGAACATCTTTGCGGTCGGGGACGTGACCGGACCCTACCAGTTCACCCACACCGCCGCCCACCAGGCCTGGTACGCCAGCGTCAATGCCCTGTTCGGCGGTCTCAAGCGCTTCAAGGCCGACTACCGCGTCATCCCCTGGGTCACCTTCACCAGCCCGGAGGTCGCGCGCGTGGGGCTCTCCGAGGAGGACGCCAAGGCCCAGGGGATCCCGCACGAGGTCACCCGCTACGGGCTCGACGACCTGGACCGTGCCATCGCCGACGGGGACGACGAAGGCTTCGTCAAGGTCATCACCCCGCCGGGCAAGGACCGTATCCTCGGCGTCACCATCGTCGGGGAGCACGCAGGTGAGCTGCTGGCGGAATTCACCCTGGCCATGAAGCACGGCCTGGGGCTCGAGAAGATCCTGGGCACCATTCATCCCTACCCCACCTGGAGCGAGGCCGCGAAGTACGCCGCCGGGCTCTGGAAGCGCGACCACGCCCCTGAGTCCCTGCTCGCCATCCTCGAGCGCTATCACGCCTGGAGGAGGAAATGAAGACCTTGCTCCCCTATGATTGGCGCCTGAACGCCGTACGATGAAGCTCCGCATCCTCTTCCATGAGCAGTCCGCCATGACCCGGTTCCGCGAGATCGCCGGGGAGCTGATCGGTACTTTTCTGCCGGTGCCGGCAATCTTCGCCCTGACCGAGGGCTGCAAGCTGGGCCGACCGGACAACGCCCTGGCCCCGGTATTCGTCGGCCTGATGGTCACTGTTATCATCTGCCTCGTCGCGCCCTTGACCCAGGCCGGGCTGAGCCCGGCCCGCGACCTCGGGCCGCGACTCATTGCCTGGCTGCGCGGCCGGGAACTGCGGCCTTCCCCGACCGGGTCGCGGGATTCCTCTAGTTGTACGTACTGGGCCCCACTGCTGGGCGGATCACCGGCCGCGCTCCTTTTCGCCCGCGTGCTGGAGCCCTTGATGGGCACGGCCTGCAGCACCTGCGATTGCATCACCACAGAGACCCTGGAGACTGGAGAAGAATCCCGATGAGCATGCAGCATTTCGACCAAGCCGCCCTGCGCGATTACTATGGCACCGTCCTGCAGGGCAGCGGCGACCTCGAGACCAGCGCTTGCTGCTGCACCGACGAGACCCTGCCGCCTCGCATCAAGTCAGCCCTGGCCGAGATCGAGGACGAGGTACTGAGCCGCTTCTACGGCTGCGGCTCGCCCCTGCCGCCACTGCTGGAGGGCTGCACCGTGCTCGACCTGGGCTGCGGCACGGGACGCGACGCCTTTCTGGCCTCGCGGCTGGTGGGTCCCGAAGGGCATGTCATCGGCCTGGACATGACCGAGGAGCAGCTCGCCGTCGCCCAGCGCAACCTGCACGCGCAGATGCAGCGCTTCGGCTATCGGGAGGCCAACGTGGAGTTCCGCCAGGGCTTCATCGAGGACCTGCGCGATGCCGGGATCGAGGACGGCTCCATCGATGTCGTCATCTCCAACTGCGTCCTCAACCTCTCGCCGGACAAGCCGGCGGTCTTCTCCGAGATCTTCCGGGTGCTGAAACCGGGTGGGGAGCTGTACTTCTCGGACGTGCTCGCCGGACGTCGCGTGCCCGAGCGTTTCCACGACGATCCGGTCCTGCACGGAGAGTGCCTGGCGGGGGCCATGTACCGGGAGGACTTCCGGCGCCTGCTGCGCGAGCTCGGGTGCCTCGACTACCGTACCATGAGCTCGCGGCGCATCGCGCTGGAGTCGCCCGAGATCGAGGCCGCCATCAGCATGGTCGACTTCTATTCAGTGACCGTGCGCGCCTTCAAGCTGGCGCTGGAGGACCTCTGCGAGGACTACGGGCAGGTCGCCGTTTACCGGGGCACCATCCCCGACTGGCCCCACTGGCTCGACCTGGACGACCACCACCGCCTGCACACCGGCAAGCCCATGCTGGTGTGCGGCAACACAGCGGCCATGCTCCAGGATACCCGCTTCGGAGCCCATTTCGAGGTACGCGGCGACCGGTCGGTCCACTACGGCCCCTTCGATTGCGGCCCCGGTGCCGAGAAGGCCGCCCTGGATGCCGGCAGCGGCGGGGCCTGTTGTTGAGCACGGCGGTGCTGACCGGGGCGCCTACTGGTACGGATACACCAGTTTACTATGAAAGTACGCGCCGAAGGCGCTTCGATTCGCCCTCTCCCTTTATGGGAGAGGGTCGGGGTGAGGGACTATCAGGGGCGAGGCGACCTTTCATCGTCGGAGGCGGCTCGCCTCGCCCCATAATCGCTAGCGGTAACTTCGTAGGGTGGGCACCGCGGAGCGTGCCCACCAGATTCAAGACCTGCCAGCTGGCGCAGAGAAAGCTGCGTAGGGGCTGGCAGAACCCGGAAGACGAAGAGAAGGAAAAACAGGGGGATAGGTGACTCGATAAAGGTCGCCTAAAGCCCCCGAAAGGCTCCCCGCAAGGCGGCCAGCGTAACACGCAGCAGGATCCACAAGACCCAGAGCACCGCCAGGCCGGCGACACCTGCGCCCAGCTGCAGAGGTAAGGGCTGTGCAATGAGCCAATCCCACGCGAGCTGGAAAAAGGTGACCAATCGATCGACGAGCTCGAACATGCAACATCTCCATTAGGACGAACAGGGGCCGGGACCTGGCTCCGATACCCTGACTTCCCGCCAGCCCTTTCCCAGCCGACGAGGTAGTCCCGCCTCCACCGCATCCAAAAGGCGACGAGGCGCTCTCCGTGGCATCATGCAGAGTTTCGTACGCATGTCCAGAACGCCCCGATATGGCTGGAGGAATGGCTCGAGCTCGCAACTGCATCCGCCTGCGCGGTGTACGCCAGAACAACCTGAAGAATCTCGACCTGGATCTGCCCCTGGGCGAGCTGATCCTGGTCACGGGGGTCTCGGGGTCGGGCAAGTCTTCCCTGGCCTTCGACACCCTCTACGCCGAAGGTCAGCGACGCTACGTGGAGACCTTCTCCCCCTACGCCCGCCAGTTCCTGGACCGCATGGACCGGCCCCGGGCAGACCGTGTCGAGGGGATCCCGCCGGCGATCGCGATCGACCAGACCAATCCCGTCCGCACCTCCCGCTCGACGGTCGGGACCATGACGGAGCTCAACGATCACCTGAAGCTCCTCTTCGCCCGCGCGGCACGCCTCTTCTGCCACGGCTGCGGGCGAGAGGTGCGCCGGGACACCCCCGAGAGCGTGTGGCAGGACCTGGACCTGCTCGCCGAAGGGGCTGCACCGCGTGTCCTGATCTGCTTCCGGGTACCAGTCCCGGAGACCTTCGGTCCCGAGGAGATTCGGGGGCTTCTGGCCCAGCAGGGCTATGTGCGCATCCTGCGGGAAGAGAAGGACGCCTTCGAGGTCATCCAGGACCGTCTGCGCCTGACGCCCGACAACCGCGGCCGGGCCGTCGAGGCCCTCGAAGCGGCCTTGGCGCACGGTCACGGCCATGCCCGGATCTACCCCCTGAACGAGGATCTCGAGCCTGCTGAGCCCTGGCGGTTCTCGACAGGGCTGCACTGCCCGGACTGCGACCTCGACTACCGGGACCCGGTCCCCAACCTCTTCTCCTTCAACTCGCCGCTGGGCGCCTGCCAGACCTGCCACGGCTTCGGCCGCACCATCGGCGTCGACTGGGACCTGGTGGTGCCGGATGCGGGCAAGTCTCTGATCGAAGGGGCAATCAAGCCCATCCAGTCGGACAGCTACTCGGAGGTCCAGGAGGACCTGATGGGCTTCGCCCACCGCCGCGGTGTCCCGACGGACCTGCCCTGGCGCGAGCTGACCGACGCCGACCGCCGATGGGTCCTGGAGGGCGAGGGGGACTGGGAGGACGGGATCTGGTACGGCATCCGCCGCTTCTTCGACTGGTTGGAAGGGCGAGCCTACAAGATGCACGTGCGGGTGCTTCTGTCCCGTTATCGGGCCTACGACCTGTGTGCCGCCTGCGGCGGGGCCCGTCTAAAGGACGAGGCCCTGGACTGGCGGATAGGAGACCGGGACGAGGCGAAGGCGGTCCTGGACCCCGGCGAGCGTTTTCGCCACGGGCACGTCGAGATGGCAGATGCGGCTTGGGAGGCTCTGCCCGGCCTCGGGGTCCACGACCTGATGCGTCTGCCGATCGCGGACTGCCGCAGATTCTTCGACGAGCTGCGGCTCCCCGGAGCCATGGACCAGGCGATGGACCTGCTGCTCGAGGGCATCCGCTCGCGCCTGCGCTACCTGTGCGAGGTCGGCCTGGGCTACCTGACCCTGGACCGCCAGTCCCGCACCCTCTCGGGGGGCGAGGTGCAGCGGGTCAACCTTACCACCGCCCTGGGCACGGCCCTGGTCAATACCCTGTTCGTGCTGGACGAGCCCAGCATCGGCCTGCACCCCCGGGACATGGGCCGGGTCGTCGGCGTCCTGCAGCGGCTGAGGGACCAGGGAAACTCCCTGCTGGTAGTGGAGCACGACCCCCAGGTCATGCTCGCCGCGGACCGCATCCTGGACATGGGCCCGGGTCCGGGGGAGCTGGGCGGCGAGCTGATCTTCCAGGGGACCCCGGCCGAGCTGCTCCGCGCGGAGGGCTCCCTGACGGGGGACTATCTGTCCGGCCGCAAGTCGGTGGCCGGCGGATGGGAGTCGCGGACGCCCCTCCCCGGCGAGCCCGAGATCAGGCTCCTCGGCGCCCGCGCCCACAACCTGAAGGGGGGCGACATCGAGATCCCTTTGCGCCGATTGGTCGTGGTGACCGGGGTCTCGGGCTCGGGCAAGTCGACCCTGGTCGAGGACGTCCTCTACAAGGCCCTGGCCAGGCTCAAGGGAAGGTCTGAAGGTCAACCAGGCGCTCACTCGGCCGTCGAGGGTGGTGAGCAGATCGCGGACGTCGTCCTGGTCGATCAGTCCCCCATCGGCCGCAGCTCCCGCTCCAACCCGGCGAGCTATGTCGGCGCCCTGGACCCCATCCGCAAGCGCTTCGCCGCCGAGCCCCTGGCCAAGGAGCGCGGCTACACCTCCAGCACCTTCAGCTTCAACTCCGGCAACGGGCGCTGCCCCACCTGCGGCGGCTCTGGCTTCGAGCACCTGGAGATGCAGTTCCTCTCCGACGTCTACCTGCGCTGCCCCGACTGCGACGGCAGGCGCTACCGCAGCCGGGTGCTGGACGTGCGGATCCAATCGCGGACGCAGGGCCCCGCCCTCTCGATCGCAGAGGTCCTGGGCCTGACGGTGACCGAGTCCCTGGCTTTCTTCGCGGATCGGAGCAACGTCAAGCAGGCCCTCGAGCCGCTGCAGGCCCTGGGGCTGGGCTACCTGCGCCTGGGCCAGCCGGTCCCGACCCTCTCCGGCGGTGAGGCCCAACGGCTCAAGCTCGCGGGACATCTGGCCAAGAGCGGGCGCAGACGGACCCGCCGGGGCATCCTCTTCCTGCTCGACGAGCCCACCACCGGCCTGCACTTCGACGACATCGCCACCCTCCTGCGCGCCTTTCGGCGGCTTCTGCGGGCGGGCCATTCCCTGCTGGTGATCGAGCACAACCTGGACGTGATCCGCGCGGCGGACTGGCTCCTCGACCTGGGACCCGAGGGCGGCGAGGGGGGCGGTGAGCTGGTCTGCTCGGGGACGCCCGAGGAGGTCGCCTTCCATCCCACGAGCCACACGGGGAAGGCGCTTCGGGACTACGATGAGGAGCTGAGGGAGGTCCGGGAGGCGCGTACCGCATTCCGTGCCGCTCCGCGACCAATGATTGCCCCTTCCTCGATCGAGGTACTCCACGCCCGCGAGCACAACCTCCAGGACCTGACGGTCTCGATCCCCCGCAACAAGCTCACGGTCATCACCGGCGTCTCCGGCAGCGGCAAGAGCACCCTGGCCTTCGACATCCTGTTCGCGGAGGGCCAGCGCCGCTACCTGGAGTCCCTCAACGCCTACGCCCGCCAGTTCGTCCAACCGGCGGCGCGGGCGGACGTGGACGCCATCTTCGGCATCCCGCCTACCATTGCCATCGAGCAGCGCACCAGCCGCGGAGGGCACAAGAGCACCGTCGGCACCCTGACCGAGATCCACCATTTTCTGCGGCTGCTGTACGTGAAGATGGGCGTGCAGAGCTGCCCCGAGTGCGACATCCCCATCCGCCCCCAGGACCGGGAGACCATCCTGGAGCGGATGCTCGCGGACTTCGCCGGACGCCGGATCTGCCTCATGGCCCCTCTGGTGGTCGCCCGCAAGGGCTACTACAAGGAGCTGGCCGCCTGGGCGCACCGCAAGGGCTACTACCTGTTGCGGGTGGACGGGGATCCGGTGCCCACGGAGCCTTGGCCGCGGCTGGACCGTTTCCGCGAGCACAACATCGACCTGCCGATCGGCGAGCTGGAAGTGACGGATCAAGGGCGCGACGAACTCTCCGACCTGTTGCGGCAAACCCTCGATCATGGCAAGGGAACGGTGCGAGTGGTGGAAGCGGACCAGGGGGCCTGGGGGGCGGAGACACCCTTCTCCACGACCCGTACCTGCCCCGGCTGCGGACGCGCCTTCGAGGAGCCGGACCCGCGCCTCTTCTCCTACAACTCCAAGCACGGCTGGTGCCCGGGCTGCTACGGCACCGGACTGCGGCTTCCCGGCTTCGACGGCGAGCAGAGCGGCGAGGAAGATGCCTGGCTGGAGACGTCCGCGGACCAGGCCCGGATCTGCCCCTCCTGCGATGGCCGGCGGCTGAATCCGGAAGCCCTCGCGGTGCGCTTCCGGGGGCGCTCCATCGCCGATCTCTCCGCCCTGGCGGTGGACCGCGCGACCGAGCTGCTCGCGGGGCTCGACCTGGACGAGCGCGAGACCGCCATCGCCTCCGACCTGCTGGCGGAGGTCCGGGGCCGCCTTGCCTTCCTCGAGGAGGTCGGGCTCGGCTATCTGAGCCTGGACCGGGGCGCGCCGACGCTCTCCGGCGGGGAGGCCCAGCGCATCCGGCTCGCCGCCCAGCTGGGCTCGAGCCTGCGCGGGGTCTGCTACGTGCTGGACGAGCCCACCATCGGCCTGCACCCGCGGGACAACCGCCGATTGCTGGACACCCTGGACCGGCTCGAGCGCAAGGGCAATACCATCCTGGTAGTGGAGCACGACGAGGAGACCATCCGCCGCGCCGAGCATGTGATCGACCTGGGACCGGAGGCCGGAGTCCGGGGCGGCCGCCTGGTGGCCCAGGGCACCGCCGAAGAGCTGGTCCGCAATCCGGATTCGGTCACCGGGCGCTACCTCGGCCGCGGACCAAGCCCCCCCCGCGTGCCGCGGCATACCGGGGCCGGCTGCACCTGGCTCGGCATCCAGGGCGCCTGGCGCCACAACCTCGCGGGACTGGACCTGCGACTTCCCCTGGGGCGGCTGGTCTGTGTCACCGGGGTCTCGGGCTCGGGCAAGTCCACCCTGGTGCGGGAGGTCCTTGCGAGCAGTCTGCGCAACCTGCTGGCGGCACAACGTCCGCGGGGTGGACGGGCGCGCAGGGCCGATTTCCTGGGCTGTAGCGGACTCACGGGCTGGCAATCGCTGATCCGGGTGCTCGAGGTGGACCAGACCCCCATCGGCAAGACCCCCCGCTCCTGCCCCGCCACCTACGTGGGGTTCTGGGACCGGATCCGGCGCCTGTTCGCCGCCACCCCCGATGCCCGAATGCTGGGCTGGGGACCCGGTCGGTTCTCGTTCAACACCAAGGGGGGGCGCTGCGACGCGTGCGAAGGCCGGGGCATGCAGCGCATGGAGATGAGCTTTCTGCCCGACGTCCAGACGACCTGCGAGGTCTGCGGCGGCAGCCGCTTCAATGCCGAGACCCGGGAGATCCGCTACAAGGGGCGCAACATCGGCGAGGTCCTGGCTATGGCCGTGGACGAGGCGGTGGAGACCTTCGCGGCCCATCCCCCCGTTCACCACGCCTTGACCCTCCTGCAGGACACGGGGCTGGGCTACCTGACCCTGGGCCAGCAGAGCCCCACCCTCTCCGGCGGCGAGGCTCAGCGCATCAAGCTGGTGACCGAGCTGGCGAAGGCCCGCTCGGCGGAGGACGGAGTCGCGGCGAAGCCCACCCTCTATGTGCTCGACGAGCCGACCGTGGGCCTGCACATGGCGGACGTGGAGCGCCTGACCGCGGTCCTGCACCGTCTAGTGGATGCAGGCCACTCGGTGCTGGTCATCGAGCACAACCTGGACCTGATCGCCGCAGCAGATTGGGTGCTGGACCTGGGACCCGAAGGGGGAAGAGCCGGTGGAACCCTCGTGGCGGAAGGTCCGCCGGCCCGGCTGGCGAGCATCGAAGGCTCGCATACCGCAGAGGCCCTGCGCCGCCACTATGGGCGATGACAGTCGCTCGAGACGGCAGATTCTCCGACGATGCCCCGGTGGCTTTGCACCCTCACCGGCGCTGCCTGCCGTGGAGGCTGATAGAACCCGTCAGCGCAGAATCGGTGCGGAATCTCCGGACGTTTCACCCTGCATCCGGGAAACGCCTTCGGTCTCTGGAACGGCCTCCGCGCTTCGGGTACCGCTCCCTTGGACTGGGGTGGTCGGCGCATAACCGGCCTTAGCCAGCATGTACCGGATGGCGGCCTTCAGCTCCTCGTCCCCGCAATCCATGCAGGAGCCGCGAGGTGGCATAACCCCCATCCCGGCGATCACGACCTGCAGAAATCGATCGGATCCCTGCACGACACGCGGCTCCCAATCGGCCTTGTCGCCGAGCCTGGGCGCACCGGCCACACCCGCGTCGTGACAGACCATGCAGGCCTTGTTGTAGATCGCAAGGCCGGGATCCTCGCCCGCGCCCGCAGCCATCGAGCCGGTGGACGCAGCGGCGGGTGTCGCCTCCACCTCACCGCCCGGTGCTAAAGAATCCATGAGAGCGATCGAGCTCGCAGGCATCTCGGGCTCACGTTTGCCGCGATCGCCGGTGATCCCGGCCGCGACCAGCACATAGACCATTGCAACCAGAATCGAGATTCCGATCAAACCGAACAATGCAGCCCCGAGCCCAATGCTCTGACGCTTCCCCACACAAGCCTCCTGATAAAGAACAACTCTGAACCGCAAACTACCCCGAGCACAATCCGCCGGGTGGCGATCGAGCAGGTGATTATATCGGTCGATACCTGCCCCGATCCATTCGGACGACGGCGTCCACAGGGGAAACTGCCGAGCATAGACGGGGCCGGGAAGACTCGGTATCCTTCAAGGCTCGCGCCCGTAGCTCAGCTGGATAGAGCGCTACCCTCCGGAGGCAGAGGCCGGGGGTTCGATCCTCCCCTTGAAAGCCCAATATAACAGGGAGTTAGGATCTATAGCTTGCGCTGAAAATCTCCATTGGCACACTGTTGGCACAGTGGAGATTCACATGGCAACAATCCGCAAGCGTGGTGTTCGATACCACGTTCAAATCCGCAAGAAGGGGCAACCGCCCATAACAAAATCCTTCGCGAAAAAGTCCGACGCTCTGACATTGGCCAAGACTGTAGAGTCCAGAATTGAACGAGGGATTTTCCTGGACACCTCGCAAGCGCAACAACAGACCGTCGCTGATGTCCTTGAACGCTATCGAGCAGAGATCCTCCCCAAGCTTTCTTCCACAGCTCTAAGATCGGATCCGTTCCGACTGAACACGTTAGCAGAGCATTTTGGAAAGGTGACCCTGGCGAAACTTTCCTCCGCACAGCTTGCCACGTTTAGAGACGAGAGACTCAGGAGAGTTGGATCAGCATCTGTTGTGAAAGAACTTGGGTTGTTGAGCCGAGTTCTGAGCACAGCAACGAAGGAGTGGGGGATTTACCTGCCGCATGGGAACCCAGTCTCTCAGGTCAGGATGCCAAAGCGACCCAAGGGCAGAGAACGTCGAATCTCCCCCGAGGAGGAAACCTCCATAGTCGAAGCCCTGGCATACAATCCTGTAATGCGACGCTTGGTTACGTTCGCTATCGAAACCGGGATGAGGAGAGGGGAGCTTGCGAACATGCGCTGGGAGCACATCAACTGAAAGGCTCAGACCCTCCAGATACCGGAGACAAAGACAGACATCCCCCGGACTATTCCACTGTCCAAAACAGCCCTCGAAGCCCTCAAAGAGCTACCTCGAAGGCTGGACGGCATTGTCTGGGGATTACGCCCAGGACAGCATCACTCAAGCCTTCGAGAGGGCCTGTAAGCGAGCTGGTGTCGACAATCCCTCCAAATTCGTTTTTGGGGCCGAAATAGGCGGCAATATTAGCAACGCCGACGGCTCTTACTCCATAACCGACGGTGTAGACACAGCCGAACTTAAGTTCGAAAAAAAGCACCAGTTCTATATCGACTTGAAGCCAGGCTATGTAGTTCAAGACAACACCTTGCTATACGGCCTCGTTGGTTACCAAAACACCAAATTCGAAGCCGAAGGCTTTTGGAACGGTACTAGCGTCGGCACGGACGACGACACTTTTGGTGGTCTTCGCCTTGGCGCAGGCATAGAATACATGACGGAAGCTAACACATCTTTCCGCCTGCAATATCACTACACCGCCTATTCAGATAAAACCTACAATTATCCGGGCTATACCGAAAAATGGGATGGGCATGACAGCACTATCGAACTCGGTCTGGCTTACAATTTCTAATTTACAAGAAACCAAGCACTACAACACTAAAGGGGCCAAAAGAGCCCCTTTATTTTTCTCGCAAACCCCATAACGTCATCTCCCGTACTTTCCATACGAGCCTTTATCACTTATTCCGCTACATCAACCCGCGCTCGGCAAAGGAACAGGCGCTCTCGCCTACGATGACATGATCCAGGGTCCGGACCTCGACCAGGGCCAGGGCATCTTTCAGGCGCTGCGTAATGCGCTGATCGGCCTGGCTCGGCTCGGCGACCCCGCTCGGGTGGTTATGCGCCAAGATGGCAGCGGCCGCGTTATGCCTCAAGGCGCTCTTGACCACCTCGCGCGGATGCACCTGCGCCCCGTCGATGGTGCCCCGGAACAGCTCCTCGAAGGCCAGGACCCTGTGTCTGTTGTCCAGCCAGAGCACGGCGAAGACCTCGTGCTCCAGGTGCCCGATCCGCAGCTGTAGAAACTGCTTCGTTGCCTTCGGGGAGTCGATCACCGTCCCCCGGCAAAAGCGCCGCTGCATCTCCTCGAGGGCGGCTTCGATGATCTCCTCGGCCGAGGCCAGGCGGTATTGCCCGTTCTCGTCCCGGACCATCAGCGCGCGGAAATGAAACTCCTTTTGCAGCATCCCTGACCTCGTTTCCCTGGCTCCCCGCCGTGTCCTAGCCGGAAAAGCGGCCTTGCGCAACGAAAAACCGGCCGCTCTGGCGAAATTCGCGCCCGTTATCCCACGCGAGTGCGCCGGATTTGGCATAGAAGCGCCCTGTCCCGCATGGAAAACGCCTTTCCCTGGCGTTGTCGATCTGCTAAGGATGGATTGTTGTTTGTTTGGCCTCTTAGCCATCCCTCCCGCCCTTTCAGTCTCACATGCTCAATTGTGACGCTTGGAGACTGATCAAGAGAAAGGAGGCGATGACCTTGGATGACAAAAGAAAAGGGCCATTACTGGCCCTATTTCTCAGGATCGGACGGATTAAAGTATCCGTATTGATCTTGTAGACAACGGGAGCCGTCCGTTGTTTTTCCGACGCGGGCGGTTCCGTTTTTCATTGTATGCCGGAATTCTTAAGGGATTGTCAATAAAAAAACGTGAAAGGCGGGTCATGCACAGGCCGGATAAAAAGGAAGAGGAAGGGGCGGTGTTCATCCGCACCATGTTCGGCGCAGTACACGAAAGCGCTTTTACCCTTTCACGCGCCCAGATGATCCTGAATGAAGATTGGCGCTCCGTCGTCCGGGCCGAGGGCGGTCCCTTCTGCTATACCCCGGCGGAACGCCTCATGCCGTTCTAGCCTCCCTGTCCCGGCGATTATCCTTTACAGTCCGCCGCGCCCTGGGCTAACAACGGGAGGAAAGGAAGCCGTCTTTTCTCATGGATGCTCTTTGGTACTTCGGCGGAGCCGCCCTGGTTTTCGCGCTTGCCTATGTTCTTTACGCGCCCAGGCGCTTGCGGTTTCACGCCTGCCCCGCTCTCCTGACCAGGGCCGAGCAACCCTTTTACCGGACCCTCAAGCGCGCCGCGGACGGCTACGTGTAGCGGCCCACAATCATAATCCGCCCGGCCCGCAAACAAGCCCCTTTTCCGGCCCACATTAACTGCAACTATCGGGTACCTCAGGCCCACAATATTTGCAACTGGGCCCACATTGTTTGCAACCAGCCCGCAAACAGCAGATCGGACCCACATTAGCTGCAACTAGTCTTCCGGCCTGTTTTCCCCGGAGCGCGTTTCGGCTTTGTTATCGTCCTCCACTTGCAGAAGACGCTCCGCGAGCCGTTTGGCCTCCTGCAGCTTCGATGGCTCCATCTCTGCCTGCAACTGGCCGCGCATCTCGACCGCTTTTTCCAATCCGTTTTCCGCGGACAGATGAATCCAGGCGTAGCCTGATAACTCGTCCTGATCCATCCCCCGACCGGAGAGGATCATCACTCCCAAGAAGAGTTGTGCTTTTCCGTGTCCATGCACAGCGGCCTTTTGTAGCCACTGCACCGCCTTCGCGTCGTCCTGCTTGACGGCCTGCCCGCGCGCGTAAAGGATTCCGAGCGTGAACTGGGCATCCGGATTGGACTCTGCCGAGACAAAAAGCTCCGTGAGGGCAATGTTGCGCTCGACGATCTGCACGTAGTGCCCAGCCCCTGCGGCTTGATAGATCCCGAGCGCTCCGCGAAACGCGTCCAGCGCCTCGGCAAGCAGACGCCGGCCCACCTCGCCGCCGGTGCGCGTGCCCTGGTTCCGGAGCGCGTTGCCGAGGTTGTTCTGGGTCATGGCCCAGTCCTGCGGGAGCAGCGCGCGGGTGTAGACCTCCAGGGCGGCGCGGTAGGCGGCCACCGCCTCGGCAAGCAGACGCCGGCCCTCCTCGCCGCCGGTGCGCGTGCCCTGGTCACTGAGCGCGGCGCCGAGGTTGTTCTGGGTCGCCGCCCACTGCTGCGGGAGCAGCGCGCGGGTGTAGACCTCCAGGGCGGCGCGGTAGGCGGCCACCGCCTCGGCAAGCAGACGCCGGCCCTCCTCGCCGCCGGTGCGCGAGCCCTGGTCACTGAGCGCGGCGCCGAGGTTGTTCTGGGTCATGGCCCAGTCCTGCGGGAGCAGCGCGCGGGTGTAGACCTCCAGGGCGGCGCGGTAGGCGGCCACCGCCTCGGCCAGTCGTTGCTGCACCGCCGGCCCCTCGGTGCGAATGCCGATCTGAGCATTCGCCTTGGCGACGTCCATGATCACCTCGGCCCATTGGCGTGGACGTTGGTCCTGGTCGGTGTAGTCCAGGGCGGCCCGATAGGCATCGAGGGCCTTGGTGAAGGAATAGTCGTTGTAGGCGGCGTCACCGGCGAGGCGGTAGTCGCGAATCGTCGCTTCGCGGTAGTCCTCGACGCGTTGCTTTTCCTTCTCGATACGTCGCTCGCTCTTGCGCATGCGCTGTGCGTTGACCGCGGCCGACTCGCGAAACAGTCGTTCTGCCTTGCCGAAGCTCTTCTCGGCGAAGGCAGCCAGGCCGAGCTTGTAGAAGTCGTCCTGTTTCTGCTGGACCTCCGCAGACCAACGCTCGATCTCGGCCCGAGCCTCCTCGGCGCTGAATCCGTACTGGACCGCCCACTCCTTGATGTAACGCCCGAAGTCGGGCTCCTGCCTTTCCTGATCGCCGACGACCTGCTCCTTCGCGCGGGCCGCGGTGTCGGCGATGAACTTCTCGATCCGGTCGTCGGACCACCACTTCTTCGAGCCGAGCGGCAGCAGCCTGATGGCGACCCGCTGGTGCTCGGTCGGCTCCGGAACCCGCAGCTCGCCATCCAGCGGGTACTGGATTCGCCAGCCATCCTTGTCGACCTGCAATGTGATCCGCTCTCCCGCCCCGAAGGCGTCGGGTAAGTGCAGATTGAACAGCCCGCCGGCCTTGGTCCGCTCGCTGTCGCCGGTCTCCTCCAGGGTCACCATGACACCCTCCGCCGGCGTCAGCTCGTGCTGCGTGCCGACGAGCATCACCTTGCCCCGAAGCGTGGTCCCGGCGGCGGTAGCGGGGATCAGCAGGCAAACGGACAGCAGGACCGCTGCGATACGCTGGATCATGGCGCGTCCTCCTCGAGGTCGACATCCAGACTGGTATTGCCCAAGGTCGCGTACTGCTCACGGGGCCTGAAGCCTGCCTTGCGGGCCATCAGCTCGACGCTGCCCTGATACGGCCCCTTCACCTGCATTTCGAAGCGCCCGAGGGCATCGCTGCGCACCTGGATACCGTACTCGGGCAGCGAGACCTGAACGCCGGAGACGGGCTCGCCGGTCTCCGCATCGCGGATATTGCCGGCGAGGGCCTGCAGTCGGATGGCCGGGTCTCCGGTTCCGCCCCCATTGCGGGTGCCGCCGCTTTCGATCGGCGCCAGGGGGCTCAGCCACCAAACCAGGACGAGGACAAACAACGCCAACCCGCCACTGGCGCGCACCGCCAGGTCGCCGAAACGGGATTTCAGCGCCTCGATGCGCAGCCCGATCTCTCCGCTCAGGAACCAGCCGAACAGCCCCGCCAGCAGGGCGGCGCAGAGCGCCAGGATGCGGTGCTTGTAGCCGGGGAGCGGGTCCGGGGCGAAGGCGAATACAGCGAACAGGAACGCCAGCAGCAAGCCGCCAAAGGTCCAGGTGCCGAGCGATTGCTGGGCAGATTGATCCTTCTCGGGGGATCCTTGCGGAGATTGCACTGGCGCGCCATCAGGCGCATTCGTCTGCTCGGCCGCTCCCGAAGCCGTCCGCGGTTGGGTTGGCGTCGGAACCGGCGCATCTGCGCCAGCCTCGCCGGACAGTCCAGCGGCGATGGCGCGCGCCAAATCGCTGAGGGCCTTGTCGCGTCCCGCCTTCGTGAGCTGCTCCAGGGGCTTGTCGGGAGCATTGATGGCCTGAAAGCGGCCAAGCGGAGAATCGGTAAACAGGCTATGGCTGACAATGACCGGCAGGATGCGCGTGCCACGCTGCTCTGCCGCCTCGAGCAGGACCGGCAGCTCTTGGTCTTGGACGAAGTCCGAGGCCAGGAAGTCCGCACTGACCAGCAGCACCGCGACCCGTGCGGAAACCAGCGCTCGGTCGATCTCCGCCTTCCAGTCCGTGCCCGGTTGGATGCGGGTATCGTCCCACAGATCGATATCGCCGGCACGCACCAAGGGCTTGAGGTGGACCTGCAGGCGCTCCAGCCACTTCTTGTCCCGGTGGCTGTAGCTGACGAAGACCTGTGTCGACGTCCTGTCAGGAGTGGACATGGCACATAGCCTCTTGCACGACGGGATGGGCGGGGTCGTCCGTTGGCGCCGCGAGCGCGTCCGTGCTCACGCTGCATCGGGATGTCATGCCGGAATTCCCTTGGCCAGGAGCTGCTTGTGGATCTCCTCGGTACGCCCCGGCGGTAGGGTCCCACGCAGGAAGGCGCGGACCTCGGCCTGGCGGATATCGAGCTCCTGGGCCAGGATGCTGGCGTTGTATCCGTGCCTCGCAAGGCG